>WOR8_10002410_pt1 | contig 32158 bp, 26 predicted proteins | sample DeeMarSeWOR38_10_FD_19890 | JGI IMG/M metagenome (IMG submission 19890) | reverse complement strand
AGAAACCATCCTTTCGCGGTCGGCCCCTGGCGGGCACCGGCCAACAACACCAACACCTATGCCCGCGACTTGCATCTGAACCTGATGGCTTCGAAAGCAGGTGCGGACCCGCTTCAATTTCGTCTCGAGCACCTGAAGGATAAACGCATGATCAACGTCTTGAAGGCCGCGGCAAAGAAGTTTGGCTGGCAGCCCATAAAGACGCCCAGCGGCCGGGGGTGCGGCATTGCCTGCGGAATCGATGCCGGCACTTATGTGGCATTTATGGCGGAAGTGGAAGTGGACAAGGGTAGCGGCAATGTAGCCGTCAAGCGGGTGGTGTGCGCCCAGGATATGGGAGTTGTGGTGAATCCCGTGGGGGCGGCCACACAGATGGAAGGCTGCATCACCATGGGGCTTGGATATGCATTGACCGAAGAGGTTCACTTCAGGGATGGAGAGATTACCGATCTTAATTTCGACACCTATACCTTACCGGCGTTTTCGTGGCTTCCAAAGATCGAAACCGTTATTTTAGAAAACACGGATCTTGCGCCCCAGGGCGGCGGAGAACCCGCCATCATCGGCATGGGCGGAGTGATTGCAACGGCCATTTATGATGCTGTCGGTGCCGCGGTGTTTCAACTGCCCATGACGCCCGCAAGGGTCAAAGCGGCAATGAAGCTGGCTTAAAAAATCATGGTTTGCCCGGAAGATTTCGCAGTATTGATATCGGCGCCGAGACAAAATGCTATAATTTCACCGACGTCTATTCCCAGATGCAATAGAAACTTGTAAACTTAGGATGTCCTTACTTTCCCAGGGTATCACTATCCGCCCGGCACAACGCCAACATTGCCCGCCTGCCGCGCCTTAGTCAGGTTAGTAGCGTGGCGACGGCGGCATGTGTGGCTCATTAATCCTAGGAGTTCAGCGCCCTCCGCCCCTCACAACTGCCAAACAAAGACTTGACTACTCGCCCTGTCATGGGCTTTAAATGTCTGTAAAAGACGTTATCCGATTGTCTAACCCGGTACGCTTTTAAAACGAAGGTGCTGCATGGAACAGAATGAACAGGTTTATGTCAAATTGCAAAAGCACTTGGATAATCAAGCTGTCGGATTTCCAGCTACGCGATCTGGCGTGGAGATAAAAATGCTGAAACACATTTTCACGCCTCCAGAAGCTGAGATTGCCTGCTGTTTGAGCTACAAATTCGAGTCGCTTAAAACGATTTTTGATAGAGCCCCCCACCTTGTCGATTCACCTGAAGATCTGGAAAAGTGGCTTGATCGTATTCAGAAAAAGGGGGGAATTGAATCCAAAATCAAGAACGGCGAAACCCATTATTGCAATGCACCTCTTGTCGTGGGGATGTACGAATTTCAACTTGACCGCCTGACTCCCGAGTTTATCAGGGATTTTGATGAATACACCTCGAGTAAAGATTTTGGTGTTGCCTTTTTAAGCACGAAACTGCCCCAGATGCGCACCATTCCGGTCGCTAAAAGCATTCACCCGCAGCATCATGTCGGCACATTTGATGAGGTGGCAACCCTGGTGCAGCAGGCTGAAGAACCCTTTGCCATCTTCGAGTGCATATGCCGCAAGAAAAAGTCGATGAAGGGTCAATCTTGTAAGAAAACGGACCGCAAAGAAACCTGTCTCGCCGTAGGCGACATGGCCCGAATGGCCCTGCAAGGCGGTAGCGGCAGAGAAATTTCTAGAGATGAGGCAATGTCAATCATCGAAAGGAACCAGAAACAGGGATTGGTGCTGCAGCCGTCCAATACGGAAAAGGCCGATTTCATCTGTTCATGTTGCGGATGCTGCTGCGGGATGTTAAGTGTTCACAAAATCCTGCCCAAACCATTGGATTTTTGGGCCACAAACTTTTTTGCGGTGGTGGATCGGGACACATGCGAAGGATGCGGTGCCTGCGAGAAACGCTGCCAGGTCAACGCGGTGCGCGTTGCCGCAAAAAAGCGGCCGGCCGTGGTGGATCCTGACCGCTGCTTTGGTTGTGGTGTTTGTGTCCCCAATTGCCCGACCAAATCCATAAGCCTTGAGAAAAAACCTGCTGAAGTAAAACCGCCGCAAACAAGGGAAGATCTTCACGAAATCATAATGGCCGGCAAGAAAGGACGCCTGGGAAAATTATTGCTGACAGGCAAACTGATTGCCGACTCTGTCCGCACAGGACATACGAATTTGCTAAAATCATAGGGACAACAAAACTGAAGGTCAAAGCTCAACACTTCCATCCTTGAGGCTTTTCCCTGCGCTTTGGCGCCGCTCTTGTACTATGAGCGATTCGCCAGAGGCTGGCACCTGGCGCCGGAAACGCTCCGCCACACAAGATTTAAAAAAGGACTTGAATCCTTTCAAGTTGCTCGGCTAAAAGGTTGGTGTATGTCTGCGTGGGCCTGCCGAGGCGACCTGTCCCGGCGCAGTCTTGACGAAGTCGGAAGCCCGCCGGAGCGAAGACTGATCTGCCGGCCCCGTTTAATTTTTCCAAAGGAAAACGAGCGCAGCGGATTTAAACGGGATGGCTAATTTTCCTCCCTCACAAAAAGGCAAACGCAGATGGGACCCATTTGCCAAGGAGGCCGGCAATGGACTGCCGATTATCAAGAAGAGAAATGCTGCGGTTTTTGACCGTTGTTTTGCCGACAGCTCTTTTGGGGTTCAAAACAATCGATTATTTTGACCAAGAGCTTGTCTGTGCCCATGTCTATGGACTTTCGCAGAACCTGCCGCATCCGCTTTTGGAAGGTAACGGAAAACCCGAAAAACGCACCGAAGGCGGGTCTTACTTTCAAATCGGCTTACCGGAATTGATACTGTGCCGGACCGAAATTCAGCTCCTGGATATTTTTTCGTATTTTTGGCCGATTACGCGCCCGGAAATTCAACGCTTCCAGAATTCAGCAGAGGTTTTGTTCAGCCTGCCGATCATTGCGTCTGCTGATCAGCTCGCCGGGCTCGAAACCGTTTTAAACCGAACCGGCAAAGGACAGGAGTCTCTGGCCGTAATTTTGACCCTGAACGCCTACACCCGAAATGCCTGCCGCCGGCTGGTTGATATCTGTCGTGAAAAGGGGGTCGCTGAACTGGTCATTTTCAAAGATCCTTCCAAACCACCCTATCTTTGCAGTTATCCGTCCCGGCAAAAAGGGTTTAAGAAAAAGCCGCCTATCGGTGGCGGTTAAGACAGTCTCACATAAAAATAAAGTATGAAGATGGAAACAATGAAAATCCCGCGACCCATCTCGGGGGGGTTGATGCTGTCCTACAAATGCCCTGCCGAGTGCCGGCATTGCATGTACGCCTGCTCACCGACATGGGCCGGCGATTGGATCAGGGTCGAACAGCTGGAACGATTTCTGCCGCAGCTGGCACAAGTGATCGCGCCGAGCCCATACGGCCCTCAGTATATGAGCTTGAACCACGGGCTGCATTTCAGCGGTGGCGAGCCATTTATGAATTTTAAGCTGTTGCTCAAGGCCGTAGAGATGGCAGAGACCCTCAAGATTCCGTCTACCTTTGTCGAAACCAACTGCTACTGGTGTAAAACCGACCAGCTCACCACAGAACGCCTCCGGTCGCTCAGGGAAAAAGGATTAAAAGGGATCATGATCTCGGTGAACCCGTTTTATGCCGAATATGTCCCCTTTGAACGGACCGACCGCTGCATCCGGATCAGCCAGGAGGTGTTCGGGCAAAATGTGATGGTCTATCAACTGGAATATTATCACCGGTTCAAACACCTGGGCATTAGCGGCAGACTTTCAATTGATGAATATTTAAAGCTGGCCGGCGAACAATCCTTAACCGAAAGGGTCGAGCTCTTCTTAATGGGGCGCGCAGCACAGAAGTTAAAAGGCCTGTATCCCGGCTATCCGGCGAAACGGTTCATGAGCGCCCCGTGTCAGCCGGACTTTCTTCGCAGCTGGCACAATCATTTTGACAATTACGGCAATTTCATGCCCGGCTATTGCGGCGGGATCTCATTGGGCAGCTGGTTTGAGCTGGATCGGCTCGTCAAAGAAGGGATCGATCTAAAAAATCGCCCGGTCCTAAAATATCTGATCAAAGAAGATATGAAGGGGCTTTTAAATTTTGCTAAAGATATCGGCTATCAGGACCTCAGCCAAGGATATGTGTCAAAATGCCACCTGTGTCTGGATATCCGCAAATATCTCGTATCCATTAGTGACTATGAAGAGCTCCGGCCCAGAGAATTCTATGCGCAACTCAAATAAGCGAGCACCAGCGGCGCATCATCCTGAACGTTGGACCTTGCTCGCCCTCCGCCATGTTTTCTGAAGCTTTAGCGAAGGAGAGAACCTTTTTACATATGTCAACTTTTCACCCATGTCCCCTCCCCTCCGCTTTTCGGAATCGATAGCGGGATCTTTTTGACTCTGCCCACCTGTCCATCGGCAAGCCGAACCTTGATGCCGTGGGGATGGCCGGCCGATCGGGTCAGAACGTCCTTGACAATACCCCGGGTCAGTTTTCCGGTGCGCTGGTCCTTTTTCAAAACGACATACACTTCGGTTCCAGGCACGATGTCTCGCCGGTTTTTTCCGTTCATTCCGCAAGTCTCCTTTCTGAAGCGCTCGGGCGCTTCGCCGATTCCATCAGGCTGCCTGTGCATTTTTCATCTGGCCCGCGCGAAGCGTGTGGCGCTTCTGGGCAGAAAGCACGGCCTTTCGCAAGCGTACCGACTTGGGCGTGATCTCCACCAGCTCATCTTCACGAATAAAGTTGATGGCCTGCTCCAGGGTAAAAGGTTTGATCGGTGAGAGCGTGACGTTATCGTCCTTTCCGGCCGCCCTCATGTTGGACAACTTCTTTTCTCGGCTGGGGTTGACGTCGATATCACTACTCCGGTTGTGCTCGCCGATGATCATTCCCTCGTACACCGGATCGCCCGGCAAGATGAACAGCCGTCCTCTGGGTTCCAGGTTGAAAAGGGCGTAAGGCACGGCATGTCCGTTGCGATCGCAAACAATGGAACCGGTGAACCGGCTGGGGCATTCCCCCCTAAAGGATTCATAGCCGTTGAACTGGGCGTGCATGATGCCCGTGCCCCGGGTGTCCGTCAGAAACTCGTCACGGTATCCGATCAAAGACCGGACGGGTGCGGAAAATTCCATCCTCACACGGCCTTTTCCGCTGTTGACCAGTTGCGTCATCTTGGCCTTGCGAATCAGAAGTTTTTCCGTAATCACCCCCATAAAGCGCTCTTCGCAGTCGATCAGCAGCCACTCGATGGGCTCAAGCCTCTGATTGTTTTCATAGCGGTAGATGACTTCCGGCCGTCCTACACAGAATTCATAGCCTTCCCGGCGCATGGTCTCGACGAGGATGGCCAGTTGAAATTCGCCGCGGCCCTTAACGAGAAGGGAGTCCCGGTCGCCGCCGTTTTCCAAACGGATGGCCACATTGCGACGTGTCTCCTGCAATAGGCGTTCGCGGATCCGATTCAACTGAACATACTTTCCGTCCCGGCCGCCCAGCGGTGAGTCGTTTATGGTGAACTTCATGGATACGGTGGGTTCGTCGACGGCGATTCTCTTCAGGGCGCGGGGAGCCTCCCGGTTACATATGGTATCCCCGATCTCAACGGCCTCAACGCCCGACAGCACCACGATATCCCCGGCCCCGACCGCATCCATCTCCCTGAGAGTGATCCCGTCATAGACCTGAAGTTTTGAAACCTTGAGGGGCGAGCTTTCCCCGGATTTTCCGATGCAAATCAGGGTATCCCTGGACCGGGCCGTCCCGTTGAAAATTTTTCCAATCGCCAGCCGACCCAGATAATCCGAATAGCCCAGGTCCGATACCAGCATCTGGAACGGTGCCTCGGGGTCATAGAAAGGACCTGGAATCTCTTCAAGAATCGCGTCCATAAGCGCGTGGAGGTTCTTTCCCTCTTCGTCCAAGGTTCTCCTGGCGATACCGTCCCGACCCACCGCGTACAGCAGGGGAAACTCGAGCTGTTCGTCGGTGGCATTCAGGTCGATCAGCAGATCATAGATCTCATCCAGAACCGGTCCTGGCCGGGCGTCCTGGCGATCGATCTTGTTAATGACCACGATGATCTTCAAGCCGGCTTCCAGGGCTTTTTTCAGAACAAACCGGGTCTGGGGCAACGGCCCCTCGGAGGCGTCGACCAGGAGAATCGCACCGTCGGCCATGGACAGCGCCCGCTCCACTTCCCCTCCGAAATCCGCATGGCCGGGAGTGTCGATGATATTGATCCGAACATCTCTCCACATCACCGAGCAGTTTTTCGCCGCGATCGTAATGCCGCGCTCCCGCTCGAGATCCAGGGTGTCCATGAGTCGATCGTCGACTTCCTGATTGTCTCTGAACAGACCACTTTGGCGGAACATGGCGTCCACCAGGGTGGTCTTGCCATGGTCGACGTGCGCAATGATGGCAATGTTTCTTAAGCTGTTGTTTCGCTGTGCTTCCGTCATGGTTTTCGAACTTTCCGTTTATTCTAAAATATTTTCAGCCGAGCAGAGTCGAAGAAAATAATCATTAATCCTGCGATGGCAAGGACTTTTTAACTCTTAGCTTTCAGCTTTACGAATCCGTGTAACCTGCCGCGCAGACGTGTCCCGGCGTAACCTTGAACCCCTGAACCCAAAACCCTTTTAATTCATAACAGCAGAATCGAAATAAATAAAATAGGTTTCCAATTGGTTTTTATTCAACCAAAGCATAACAAAATTATATGTGATCAAAGCGGACAAGATGGTGCCAATCTAGCAATTAAAATTCTGAATTCTTAAATAATATCAATATGTTTAATTGTTATCGCGCCAAATGAGCTTTAAGAATGTGTCTCTAATGCCCTAAAAGCAATAAAAACCAATTTGAAATCAATTTATGTTTAAAAGCATGAAATATTTATTGACACTTAAATACCATGGATTTATATCCACAGGATCAATTTTGAATTGGTTTAATAAAATTCGATTGATCTCTTTCACAATCTATATTCGACGATGAAGGTAAAATTTGTAAAAAGCAAAAACGGACTTGATCCAACCCGGCAACTCCGTCAGCTTCTTCAAAGCGGGCGTTATCCAGACCAAAGTCGTTTGCCACCCGAACGAACGCTTTCAGCCGAATTTGGCATTTCAAGAGCTGTTTTGAGAAAAGCGCTGTCGGTACTCGAAGCCGAAAATTTGATTTGGCGGCATGTCGGCCGTGGCACCTTTATCGGTGCAAGACCAAAAGCAGAGAAAAAAGATCCCTTAATGATCGCGGATTTCACTAATCCGGCTGAAATAATGGAAGTCAGATTGGTGATAGAGCCAAAGAATGCCGCTATCGCCGCCTTGAAAGCAACACCCGATGATATCGACAGGATGAAAAATGCGCTGGCCAAATCCGCCGCTGCAACGGATTCGGTTTCTTTTGAAAAATGGGATGGTGCTTTGCATGAAGCCATAGCAACTTCGACCGGCAATTCATTGCTAATTTCTTTTTTTAAAACCCTCAACAGCTTGCGCGAAAATAAGATATGGGGATCTCTCAAAGAGGCCTCTTTGAACCGGGAAATAAAGCAAGCGTATTATGTTCAGCACCAGAAACTGGTATCGGCAATTACGGATCGCAAGGCGCTCGAGGCAGAGCAGGCGATGCGCAGCCACCTTGAAGACGTGCAGAAAAATTTGCTGGGAAGTTTTTGAATTTATTTGGAGCAGAAGAAAACCCCGGCCGCGTTTGTCAATAAAAGGTTAAAATTTGTAAAAAGGAAATCAGATCATGTTTGAAGAGATTCAATTTAGAACACCGGAGACATTTTTTGGCATGGATACGTTAAACCTGGTGGGTTTGCAGGCCAAGAAACTGGGCGCGGGTAAGGTGCTACTCGTTACAGGGCCGACGGTTCAGGAAACCGGTATTGTTGATAAGGCCATGTCATTTTTAAAAGCAGAGAACCTGACGATTGAAGTGAACGTTCAGGACCGCGACACGCCGGAACCCGCCACCGATGTGGTGGAGGATACTTCCGAGATTGCCCGCAAAGGAAATTTTGATGTCCTCATCGGCCTGGGCGGCGGGAGTATCCTGGATGTGGCCAAAATGGCATCCGCGCTCGTTATCAATCCCGGTAAGACAGCAGATTATTTTGGCAAGGAAAAAGTTACCCAACGCGGGATACCGGTCATCATGATCCCCACAACCGCCGGTACCGGCGCCGAGATGACAAAACATGCAATTTTTCTTGATCGGGAGAGCAATGTTAAAAAAGCAGTCGCATCAAATGCATTGTTGCCGAATGTTGCCATTGTCGATCCCATGCTGACGGTTTCCTGCCCCCCGCATGTAACGGCCAGTGCGGGTATCGATGCGTTTATCCATGCGGCTGAGCCGTTTATTTCCAAAAATGCCAATGCCGTTACCGAAGTCATTGCACTTGAGGCCGTGAAAATCATTACCCGCTGGCTCGGGCCTGCATTTGCAGACGGCCAGAACCTGGATGCGCGCTATAACATGTCTCTGGGCAGCATGATGTCCGGCATGGTTCTCAACAATTCAGGCACGAGCCTGGTGCATGCCCTGGCTTACCCGATCGGCGGGGAGATTCATTGCGCGCATGGCGTCAGCCTTACCGCCCTGTTGGCCACCTGTTTTGAATATGTTATTGTAGCCAAACAGGAGAAAATGATCCGGTTGGCAGAGGCCATGGGTGAATCGGTTGAAGGACTTTCCCCAAGAGATGCCGCAATGCGCGCTCCGGAGGCTATCAGACACCTGATTCGGAGCGTTGAACTTCCGGGATCTCTTAGAGACCTGGGTGTGAAAGACAAATCATTTCTGCAGTACTGGGCGGAAGAAGCGCATAAGGAACAAAGACTCCTGGGCAGATCACCCAGGGTCCTGTCCGTGGATGACATCAAAGAAATTTACGAAAAAGCATTTTAATATTCTCCTGGATAGAAGGTATCAAGAAATAACATAATTGCAAAAAGTTGCCCCCCAAGAAATTTTGCTATAAAAAATGATTTTATCATGGGGAAAGGCGGGATGGACAAAAGAAAAAAATCGATTCATGATTTTTTAAAAATGAAACAGTCCGGTTTGTAATCGCCATCACCATAACAGACGGCAACATGTATGTTGACAGGTATTTCAGTGTTGCCTGCAATCTAAACCTTTACAAGTAAGGAGGGTTTTCAAATGAAATGGCTATTCAGTAAGAAGAAAAAACAGGCATCGTTAACGCTGGGCGTCATTTTGGGGCTGGCATTTGTTCTGGCAGTACCCATGGTTTCCCTGGCAAAAGAGAATATTTCTTTTGGCGGCTCATCACCCGGCGGGATGATGTATTACCTGGTCGGTGCGGCCGGTAACGTCATCACCCGTGAGCTTCCCGAGTACAATATTACCCAGGTGACCACCGGGGGGTCCACTGAAAACTGTAAACGTTTGCTCAAAGGCGAGCTGGATATGGGTATCGTTTACGGTCCGCATGTTTATATGGCGCTGCACAACCAGGGGCCTTTCAAAGATGATCCCACCGGGACCATGCTCCGCGGGGTTGCCAAGGCTTATGAGGGTGCCTCATACGCCGTAACCCTTCCGGATTCAGGTATTAAAACCATGAACGATCTGGTCGGCAAAACCGTGGCGCTGGGTCCTCCGGGCTCCGGGACGGTCTTCAACAGTTCGAATGTTCTGAGAGCACTGGGTTTGCTGGACAAAATCAAGCCGCGCATGATGTCTTTTGCGGACGCCGGACGCGCCGTGGAAAATAAACAAATCGATGCCTTTTTTCAATCTTCTGCGCCTGCCGGTGCGGTTACGAAATTGGCCGAGACCAAAGGTGCCTATTGTATCCCGTTTACCGACGAAGAAATGGCCAAAATTATCAAAGCGTATCCGTTCTATTATGCAGCGACCATGAAAGCGGGTGTCTATAAAAATGTTCCGCCCACCCAGATGCCCTATCTGACCGTTTACTGGGTTGCGCATGAGCGTGTTTCGACCAAAGCAATCTATGACATTACCAAGCTGGTATTTCAGCCGGAGATCAAAAAAGAGCTGGGAGATGCCCACAAAGGCTGGAAACAGATGGCGCCCGATACCAAGCGCTTTCGGGCCCTTGGCGCTCCCGTTCATCCGGGTGCGGAAAAATACTATAAAGAAAAAGGACTCTGGGAATAGGTTTATCGCAACACCCTCCCATAAACCCGGGCACTGCCGCGGCGTTGACTGCGGCAGTGCCTTCATCATGATATTTGTTAAGTACAGAATATTTCCGTCTGATTCTGTTGTGGAAATGAGTTTATGTTAAAGCTGGACTGGTTATTCGAAATTAGGGGAAAGAATCGAACGCTTAAAGGCTTCTGGGCAGTATTGTACTCAGGCGCCGCAATCTTCATGGCGGCGTGGTACATGTACACTTCCGGCTTTGGCGTGGTTTCGACTGAAACCAACCGGGGTTTCTATCTTTTATTCACCTCCGTTCTGGTATATCTGCTTTATCCGGCATCGCGCTGGGCGCCGAAACATCGTCCAAGCGTATACGATCTTATCTGTGTCATCCTGGTTTCGGTTTCCATCGGCTACTGGATCGACCAGTACATGGATTACGCCATGTTCCGGGTTACCTACCCCAGTTTCTGGGATCTAACCATGGGAACGATCGCCATTGTCATGATCCTGGAAACGGCCCGCCGGGCCCTGGGACCGATCATGATGTTTCTGGCCGTTATCTTTCTGGCCCAGATCTATTACGGTCCATACTTGCCGGGGAAATTAAGTCATGCCGGCATGCCGTTATCCCGTATTATCGAATTTACCTTCAGTACCCAGGAGGCGATGTTCGGGGTCATCACCGCTACTTTTGCCACCTTTGTCTTCCCTTTCATGATTTTTGGTGCTTTTTTGGAAAGAAGCGGGGCCGGAGGGTTTTTCATGGAACTGGCCAAATCTTTGACCGGTCGATGGCGCGGCGGACCGGCAAAAATTGCAACGGTCACCTCCGCTCTTTTCGGTTCGATATCCGGATCTTCGGTTGCCAATGTCGTCGCCACCGGAACCTTTACGATTCCGATGATGCGGCGGATCGGATTTCGACCCAAGATCGCCGGCGCCATCGAGGCGATTGCCTCGACCGGGGGGCAGTTCATGCCGCCCATTATGGGTGCCGGCGTTTTTATTCTGGCCACGCTGATCGAGATGGATTATTTGAAAATCGCGCTGATAAATGTCATCCCGGCGCTGATTTATTTCATCTTTGTCTTGTATATGGTTGACCTGGAAGCCGTGCGTTCAGGCCTGAAAGGGCTTCCGGTTGAAGAAATCCCAAAAGTCACGGTTGTTTTAAAACAGGGCTGGCATTTTTTCCTTCCTGTTTTTATTGTGCTGGGGCTTTTGTTTTACGGCTATTCTCCCGAGGTCGGCGCGTTCTGGGGGACCATGTCGGCACTTTTTCTCTCCTGGCGCCGGAAGGAAACGCGGATGTACGCCGATGATATCCTTCTCGCACTGCGCGCCGGTGCATCGGCAAATAATTCGGCGGGTTCCGCAATCGGTGCGTTAGGCGTCATCATCGGCGGCATTGTTCTGTCCGGGCTGGGGTTGAAGTTCTCGGCCATCCTGGTTGAATTATCAGGCGGCAGCTTACTGCTGTGCGTTATCATGGTCATGATTATTTCGATTATTATCGGCATGGGTAGCAGCACCACCGGCTCGTATATCATTTTATCGGTAGTGGCCGCACCGGCGTTGATCAAGTTTGATGTCCCGCCCGTTGCAGCGCATCTGGTGGTTTTCTATGCCGCCTGTCTTTCCAATATAACACCGCCGGTCTGTGTATCGGCCTTTGCGGCGGCGGCGCTGGCCAAGGCAGATCCGATGGAGACGGGCATTGCGGCACTCAAATTCGGCTTTGCGCTCATTTTTCTGCCATTTGGTTTTGTCTATTTACCGCCGCTTCTGATGGGAGGTTCTGTTTTTGATGTGATCTATATCACCACATTTTTATTAATCGGCTTTATGTCCCTGGCCATGGCGATTCAGGGTGCCGATTTTATAAATTCGAAAATCGGCATCCATCAGCGGATCATGTTCGGACTTGCCGCGATGTCGATGTTATTGCCGGTACCCAAATGGGTAAATTTTATCGGGATCGGACTGATGGTGGGCGGATGGCTGCCGGGGTTTCTTTTTTATCGAAAAGCCCAGATGGCATCTAGACTGCAGTCGGCGGATTAAAAATTAAGCTGGGAAGCTTGGAGGCTATAAGGCTAAAAGGCTCGCAAATAATTCAGCTTTCCAGTTTCCCAGCCTATTCGCCTTTCTGGGCCGATGCTACCGTTGTTTGAGCCATATCTTCAAGAATCATCATTACGCTGCATGAATCCAGATCGCCGTTGCCCCGGGTTTTGGCCGCCCTCAGAATATCCCAGGAAGTTGTGGTTGCGGGCAAGGTAACACCGCATTCATCCGCCAGTTTAATGGCGCTGGAAAGATCTTTGTACATATTATTGGTCGAAAACCCTGCCGTGAAATTCCGGCGAACCATTTTGGGACCGCGGGTTTCCATGGCACCGGTTCTGGCGCCGCCCACGGACGTAATATCAATTACTTTCTGTGGATCAATGCCGGCCTTGGCGGCCAATACCAGCGCTTCCGATACGGCCTCAATGGCAACTCCCATAATCAGGTTATTTATCAGCTTTAGCGTTGTTCCCATGCCATTGTCCCCGGCATAAACGATCTTGGCGGCCATGATTTCAAAAATCGGCAGGCATGCTTCAAGCGTTTCTTCGGATCCGCCGACCATGATCCCCAGTTTGCCGGCGGCTGCCACCTTTGGCGCACCGGTTACCGGTGCATCCAGCATAGAGACGCCTTTGGCCCGGGCGCGCTCGGCGATGGATCTGGACATTTCAGGTGCGATGCTGCCCATGTCAATGAGTATCATCCCTTCACGCGCACCCTCCAAAACACCATTCGAACCGCAAATGACTTCTTCGGAGGCGGCCGAATCGGTTACCATTGTAATTAAAACATCCGAATCCCGGGCAACGGCTTTGGGAGAATCGGCCCAGGCCGCTCCTTCTGATAACAATTCCTGCGCCTTGTTCTCGGTACGATTCCAGACCGTCAAGGGGTGTCCTGCTTTTAAAAGATGAAGGGCCATGTGGCGGCCCATCAAGCCGATTCCGATAAAACCAATGCGTTGCATAAAGCCTCCTTTAAAATGTTCTGCGCCTGATTGCAAAAAAAATTTCAAACCGGAGGCATACTGTTGTATGTCGAGGATTTGAAACGCGGCACCAACAAAGATATTGGGCCAAAAGACATTTTTGAGATGGGTTCTATTAAGGTGTCATAATCCCAACACCATCCCATACTTCCGTAGCTGTTTCAATGAGTTCCTGGCATTTTTGTTCATATGCCACCGCTGGATCTGATTTTTTCAGTTTTCCTTATTCAAAAAGTTGGATTCAGCCTTCATTAAAAAAAGGGGGAAATATGGCCGGGTTATGGCGGAACTTTTTCGCGGTTAAAATCTATTAAACGATCTTAAACCTCTAAAAGCGTGTGGCCACTGCCAAATAAAATAGATGTGAACTGATAGATTCAAAGAAACTTATAATTTTAAGGACGTCCCCGGTTCCTTAGGGGCGGCGGCTCAAACTTGCGATAGGCCACGCGATGATTAAGTTGTTCTTAAACCGTGAAATATAAATTCGCCCATTGGCAAAAGAAAGAAACTGGCTATGAAAGACACAAAAACATTGGGGCCGCTTATACTGTCGGCACTTGTGCTGCTCCCTATACTGGCGTTTATCGGCAACGGGCTATCGAACGCTGAAAATCCTGAAGGGTCCAAGGCTGTTTTCTATGTCAGCTGATACGATGTCGGTGAAGAAGCCCTGGAAGGGCTCAAAGGGGTCACGCTGGTTAACAGCGGATTTCATAATTTTACCGAAACAAACACTGTCTGGTATGATCCTGCTATAATCAATATCGATGAAATGATAAACGCCTTGAAACAAGCGGGAACTTACCTGGGAACGGTAAATTAGGGTGTTAGAAATAGGTTCAGGGCTCGGAGAATATAGGTGCGGTTTTGAAAATATGCAGTTTTTTCTGTCATTCAGCAAAAAAGCATAAATCCATAGCCTTCCCCTGTTTTGCTCCCGGATTCAAAAAAGCAACAAATCAACCCCGTCCCCTATTTTACTACATAAGCTATGAACTCTAGCCTATGAGCTAGGAGTGCCTCTCAGCCTCCTTGCTATAAGCTTTGAGCTACAAGACACTCCCGGGTTGAATTTTGAACCCGTTTCCGCTATCATACGCTCATCTTATCGGGGAACCTGCACCTCTCTTTCACACATTTTATTCTGAATCTCTACGCGGCTGTTTTATATTTAATAAGAACAATAGCCGAAATGCGTTGAGGCGCTTTTGCGCCCGGTCACATGCACTCAGCGTCGTCTTGTTCCGACAAACCCGATCAAATTGAACCCCCAACAAGAAGGATGATTATGGCTGAAACAATTGTGATGATTCATGGGATGTGGGGCGGCGCATGGTATTGGGAAAATTATAAAAATTTCTTTGAACAGAGAAACTTTTACTGTCATACGCCGATCCTTCGTTATCATGACATGGATCCAAACGACAAACCGGATCCCGGGTTGGGCACAACCAGCCTCCTGGATTATGCCCGGGATCTTGAAGAATATATCCATAACTTAGATCAAAAGCCATTCTTGATGGGGCATTCTATGGGTGGTCTGCTGGCCCTGATTTTAGGTGCCCGCAAATTGGCCAGGGCTCTTGTTTTGTTAACGCCTGCGTCTCCAAGCGGAATAAACGCAATGAAATATTCTGTTATAAAGAGCTTCTGGAGCGCGCTCACAAAGTGGGGATTTTGGCGCAACCCCCACCGCCTGCCCTTCGAAGCATCCGCCTATGCCATGTTGCATTTGCTTCCCGCAGAAGACCAAAAAGCGGTTTATGACAGATTCGTGTATGAATCCGGACGGGCGGCCTCGGAAATTGGCTTCTGGTTATTTGACTTCAAGGGCGCATCCAGAGTTGACCCATCTCATGTCAGCTGTCCGATTTTAGTCGTTGCCGGAGCCGAAGACAGAATAACACCTGCCGCTGTGGGTCGAAAAATCGCAAATAAATATAAAGCGGTTTCAACTTACAAAGAATTTGAAAATCACGCCCACTGGGTCATCAGCGAGCCCGGCTGGGAAGAAATTGCAGAATTTGTCTCTGACTGGCTAAATCAGATTTCGGATTAAAAGATTAGGGCTGTCGCAGGATTAATCCTTATAACAGGGTATCAAAGGGGGAACCAAAAATGCATACGAAAAGCAAGCTTTGGTTATCACTGTTTTGTGCCGGTTTAATAACAATGGCTGCTTTTTGCGGAACCGCTGGAGCGTCGGAGTTTTTAGCGGATGTTGTTATGAAGGGAGGAATGATGTCCGGCGACGGGAAGGTGTGGGTCAAAGAGCAAAAGATGCGGCAGGAGATGGGCACCGAGAAGGAAAAAATGATTACGATTATGGACCTGGACAAGGGTTTTCAATGGATGCTTATGCCGGATAGCAAGATGTATTTGAAAACCGAAGTGCAGGCCAAAGGCCAGGGATTCAGGCCCGAGAACTTTGTGGGGATACAACAGGGTCCTACGGCAGCACAGATCGAGCGGCTCGGTACGGAAACGATAATGGGCTACGCGTGCGATAAGTATGTGTTCACCTTTGAGAATAAACAAATGGGAACCATGACGCAGTGGTTTTCCATAAAGCTGGGTTATCCGATTAAAATAGTTAATAAGACGGATATGATGGGCGAGATAACAACAGAACTGCATAATATCGTAACAGAAAGTGTGCAGGACGATCTTTTCAACGTTCCATCCGATTACCGTGAAATGCCGTTCCGGCAGGTCCCTTTGCCGCCTAAAAATCAGTGACCCAGGGGACTAATTTTTCGGTGGACAGAGATGATCTTACAATAATCGAAATAATGATTCCCTTGACTTGAAAACCACCAATTATGATCTCTGTATTTTGCTGGAAGTTTGGATACGCTCGATATATCACTATTGAGCAATTTGAAGGCATTAACATAAAAATCATTTGAAAATCTATATCAATCGAAGGAGGAACAATGACAGACAGGATTGCCTTCCAAGACGATGTTTTTAGCAAAGGTAATCATTGCTGGGGATGTGGAAATGAGAACCCGCATGGTCTAAAAATTAAGAGTTACTGGCAAGGTAACGAGTCAATCTGTACATGGAAACCTGAGGACTTCCATACATCAGGTTGGCCCCATGTGCTTTATGGTGGTATTATTTCAGGCATAATTGATTGCCATTGCATCGGCACAATCATTGCGGAATATCATAAAGACAAAAACCCAGAAGAGAAAGAAACTCCTGAATATTGGTTTGCAACTGCTTCAATGAAAATTGACTTTCTAAAACCAGCATCTGTTAATAAACCAATTCAACTGCGTGCAACCATCAAAGAAATGCATGAAAAGAAAGCTGTTGTTTCATGTTCTTTATACTCTGATGATGAAGAATGTGCACGTGGTGAAGTCCTGGGAGTACGGGTGCCCTCTGTTGCAGGACCAGGAAAGTAAACATGGATCAGCAATTACCTCCACCGTATTTGCAAAATCAATTTTTTCAAAAACCTGAGAGAACCATAACATATATGAACTCTTGCTTATTCTTGGATCCTCTCATCGGCACTTTCGAACGCATCCAAAATGTTGTGGTATCATAGTGGCAAGCAAAGTTTTAACTTACTTTCCAATCCTGAACCTTGCAACTAGAGGCCCACAGAGCTGCTCTTTGGACGTAGTGCTCCTAAAGCGAAGCGCTCTTTTAGGCCGCTCGGTATCTCGGATGCCTCAACCTTGAACCTCCAGATACATGTCAGGTTTTTCACCAACGTCCCGCTTAAAGTTCAATTTTTGGTTTTAGCGCACTGCGGATTCAATCTTGCGGGCCGCCATCTCGGCCGTCGGCAGCATGGCATTTTCCAGATTTTTGGAATAGGGTATCGGATTTTCCGGAGCCGCTAGCTTGAGCGGGGCCCCTTTTAATAAATGGAAGCCCGCCACGGTTGTGCGTGAAATGATTTCTGAACCGACACTGCCGCTGAAGGTGTCTTCTTCGATAGTGGCGAGATATCCGGTCTTGGCCACCGAGTCGAGAATTGTTTTATTGTCCATCGGATACAGCGTGGCCAGATCAATGACCTCCGCCTCGATGCCGCTTTTCGCGAGGATTATTGCGGCCCCGAGGGCAATACTGACCCCCAGAAGATAGGTAACAATCGTGATATCACGTCCCTCACGAACCACGCGGGCCTTTCCAATCGGCAGTGTATAATCCGTGTCGGGGACCTTCCCGGCATCGGCATACAGCAGTTTGTGTTCAAAAAACAGGACCGGATTATTGGAACGGATGGCACTTTTTAATAACCCCATAGCTGTAAATGCATCCGACGGCGCGATCACGATGAGGCCCGGGATACCAAAGAAAAATTTTTCCATAGACTGGGAGTGCTGGGCGGCCATGCCGATTCCGCTGCCCAAAGGGGTGCGGATGGTGAGCGGTACCGCCACCTGCCCGCCGGTCATATACCTTAATTTAGCCGCCTGATTCAAAATGGGATCCATACAGCACGTCAAAAAATCGGCAAACAAAACTTCTGAAACCGGACGCATGCCGGTCATCGCAGCGCCCACGGCGCCTCCGATAAACCCGTTTTCTGAAATAGGTGTATCGATAATGCGCTCGGGGCCGAACTTTTCAATCAATCCGTTGGTGACATTGAAATAACCGCCCAGTGAAACGTCTTCACCCCATAAAAACACCCGCTCATCGCGCTCCATCTCCTGAACCAGAGCCCGGTTGATGGCCTCTGACACGGACACTTCAGTTGTTGCAGAACCGAGATCAAATGACCCGGTATACAGTTGCGCATCATCCGGACAGTATACGTCGGTGGCCAGCTCTGAAATGTCGGGAAGCCCGGCTTGGGCGGCATACGCCACGGCCGCTTCAATGTTTCTTTCAACTTCCTGTTTGATATCGGAAATGCCGGCTTCTTCGGCAATGCCTTCTTGGACCATCTCGTTTTTTAACCGAACAACCGGATCTTCCATTTTAAAACGATCCTTTTCCGCTTCGCTGCGATAGTGCTCGGCGTCACCTTCCATATGACCGTGCCAGCGATAGGTCATCAGTTCAACCAGCCGCGGCTTTCCATCCGACCTCATCGCAGCGATAAGCCGGCCGACCTCGGAAAAAACAGCGCGGACATCGTTCCCGTCCAGCCGAACGGATTCTATGGCATAGCCGGCGGCGCGTTTGTGAATTTCGGTGACCGCTGAATGGCGCTCAATAGCCGTGAATTCTCCATAGCGATTGTTTTCGATGACGATCAGAACCGGCAACTCCAGAACCGATATCATGTTCAGCGCTTCATGGAACATGCCCTGATTGACCGATCCGTCTCCGGCGATGACGACCGAAATGTTATCGTTTTTCTGATGATACTTTAGGGTAAAACCGGCACCCAGAGCCAGAAGATATCCGGCCCCCACGATACCGTTGGCTCCCAGAATTCCGATGCTGCCGTCGGTGACATGCATGGACCCGCCTTTGCCCTTGCAGAGCCCGGATGCTTTGCCGTAAAGTTCCGCCATCATTTTGTTGATATCGGCGCCTTTTGCGATGATGTGACCGTGACCCCGGTGGGTGGTGTTGAGATAGTCCGAATCTCTCAGATTCATACACACACCGGCGGCAACGGCTTCCTGCCCGATTGACAGATGAATCGCTTCGGTGGGCAGATCCCCCTGCTGAAAGGCCTCTGACAGGTGCTGTTCAAAGCGCCGGATGGTCAGCATGATTTTAAATAAATCCATTTCGGATACCGTTTTAGCGACGGCTGACCTTTCTTTCACCTCGGCTTTGGCGGTGCCATCCGTATATTGCAGGGGAAACAAAGGCAGCGCATCAAGTTTGTATGTCTCGGGCCGGCGCCGTGCAAAAATTTTGAAGCGACGCTTTCTCTTTTTTGGAGGGGCTTCCTGCAGGAGATCGGCTTTACCCATGCGTTTCAAAATTTCGGGATAGAGGGCGAAGGCCGGTTTTAGGGCCGGTATGAGTTTGAGCGCTTTTTGGACCGAGCCTTTGGCGACGACCTTGCGGGTGGCGATGGCCATAGGGACATTGAGCTTTTGCAGCCAGAACTGATGGCTGGTGTCCGAAGTTTGAATCATCTCAACATCAAAGGCCACGTCATCTGGAGGGTCCCAATAATATCTGGGGATATCCCCTTTGTTATCAACATATAAATCGGTACCGAAGTCGGTAAACCGAAATTTTACAATCAATTTTTCAGCTGAGATTTTTTCGGTTATGGCGGGGGTGTTGAAGATGTCGTCCCATAAGGCGGAAAGCACATGAACCAATTCGTCTTTGCTATTAAATGCGGACATAAGGTCTCCCATCGTTACAGGTTAAACAAACGGTTTATGTAGTTATCAAATTATCCTATTTTTTCAATGCCGATTTTTAATTCGGCCCTGATTCTGACTTCAGTCCCCAGTCCTTCTTTAACTTCTCCTCAAACGAAGTGCTCCGAAAGCGAAGCGCTCTTGTAGGCCCATTGGCCGCTCGGCATCTTCGATGCCCAACCCTGAACCCTGCACCTTTGAACCTTATGATATATGTAAACTTTCCCTCGCATAACATCGTCTTAAAGAGCAAAATGATGGGTCATTTAAGAGTTATATTTTTCGCTATTTTACAGCACTTCACACCATTTTACACTACTTTACAATAACGACCCGTCCGACCTAATTTTGCTTGAAGAAAAAGATAGAAGACAGTAATTTAGTCAAAAACATGAAATTTTCGCTCGGGCAATTACCAACCAAACAGAGGGCAAAGACTTTGCGTTCGGCGGTACTTGCAATTATAATTACAATTCTCAGCATTTTCGGATGCGGTGGCGGTACGGGTGGAGGTGATGGAAAGGACGCTCCATTTAATCTATTGATGGGCATGCTGCAGTTTCGGATTCTTCACAACCTTCAGGACGACAGCTGCGTGGGGCGGGGCGATTGTTTTTACAGCATCGAGGAAGAAGACCAAACCGACGCATGGCTGGATAAGATCGCAGCGGACTCCGACCTGGCGGTGTTGCACTGGGACCGGGCGTTACCCTGGCTGGCCTTCGATGAAGACCCGCCGCCGGGAACCAGCCGAACCGATTTTTTCGATGCGCGCATCGATGACAAACTGCGTTTCTGGATTAACGCCTTTGCCGCCCATTTCGCATCCATACCTTACAGCTACCTGGCGGTTACCCCTTTACACGGCCTGCGGAACAAACTGGAGCGATGCCGGATTAATGCGGATCTTGAGGTGGAAATCACCGACGCCTGCCCGGATGTTGGTCCCGGCACGGTCAACCAGTTTGAGTACGATCCCGGAACCGGTCCGGTAATGGCCTCTTTTGATCTTGAAAGAAGTTATCGCAACTTTGTCCTTTACCTCTATGACAAGCTTCGGCCCGACTATTTTGCCATCATGATCGAAGTCAACATGTACAAGGCTTTGTGCCCGGCGAAATGGAAAGGCTTGGTGGATCTCTACCGCACGATTTACGACACGGTCCGTGCCGAGGTGGATGCGGAGACCAAGGTGTTCGCCACCGTAGTCTTCCAGGATCTTTTAGACTATGAAGTCGAGCAATGCTACGGGCCCCTGACTTTCGAGCCATGCGTCGGCGCCCCCGGTCCGCCCGCTTACCCGGTTCCGGATCCCCTCAACTGCTACCCGCTGGACCTTTCCGCCATCACGGATCTGGACCAGGGCGACCGCCTCGAAATCCTGGCGCTTTCTTTCTACCCGGACAACCTGCTGATGGCGACCTCGGCGAACGACAATCTGCTTTACGCATACCCTGAAGACTGGGACGAAACCAGCGATTGTTTGATGCGTGCCCAGCTTCCGCCCTTTCTCGACCCTATCGCCGCGCTGGACCGCTTCAACTGGAACAAGCCGGTGGCCATCGCCGAGCTGGGAGCGCGATCCTGTCAAACCTTTCAATTTGTTGATAATGGAATAAACCGCTTCATTATCCAGCCTCAGGGCGACCTGACATCCCAGGCCTTCTGGTTCGCTCATTTTCTACAAAGCGCCCGACAGAGAAAATTCGAATTTTACGTGCAGGTTTTTCGGGATGATTATCTTCCGATAGGCCTCTGGGCGGAGCGCCAGGGCGTATTGCCGGAAAATCTATACAACGTGAACAACATTTTTCCCTGCATGGGCCTTTACGACGATACCGGCCAAATCAAAGACCCCATCACCGACATCTGGCTGGATGCACTTCCTTAACGCTATCATTTTGATACCAAAAAAAGCGTTTTAAGCGGTAAAAAGTACCGACTCTTTAGCCTATTTGGAGCCGAGGCGCTTAAAGCAACATATTTATTTCTCAAGCAGCGATGCCAACCCCATATGGACCGCCTAAAGTCTAAAATGGCTTGATTTTACGATGTATGCGATATAATGTCAGATGTTTACTAGGGATTCCTGATACACCTCATCTCCCTCGGTCGGGTTATTATTATTGTTTTTATGGTTGTCTATCAGTATATTCATTCACCAAGCAAAAAACGGCTGAGAGGATGCATCCCCGCGTAGTTTCACAAATGTTTATTTATGGAGATATCTTAAAATGACCCATAATAAAGACATGCAGAAACACGATACGATCGACGCCATCCTGTTCGATTTGATCATTTCCCTCAATTACCTCTCCGAGCCGCAGGCTCAACAAGCCGGAGGCCAAGACCCGGCATTCCAATTGGGGTGGAACCCCTAAGTTCTGTACGGAATTGGATTTTTATGGTCACGATATCCTGAAGGAGAAGGGATGGTGCAATATGGGGTATAAAGATTTACGCGAATGGCTTACCAAGGTGGCAGCCCTGCAACAACTAAAAAAAATCAACGGTGCTGACTGGGACCTCGAAATGGGTGCGATTACCGAGTTGATCTACAGGGATGGAAAAGGGGTTCCACCGGCCGTGCTGTTTGATAAAGTTCCCGGATACCCCGAAGGTTTCAGGGCGTTATTCGGTATGACCTGCTCTATTGAGCGCATGGCCCTCACATTGGGATTTCCCCCGGTTAAAAACGGCATCGAGCTGGTTCAGACATACCGCGATAAATTAAAGGACTTTCGACCAGTAGCGCCAAAGACCGTTACGGAGGGCGCCATATTTGAAAACGTCGACCGAGGAGAAAATGTGAATGTCCTCAAGTTTCCTGCGCCGATGCTGCACGAAGACGATGGGGGGCGCTACATTGGGACAGGCTGCCTCGTTATCACGCGAGACCCCGAAGAAGGATGGGTAAATTTCGGGACCTACAGGGTCATGGTTCATGATGAAAAAAGCGTAGCCTTTTATATTTCACCCGGCAAACACGGTAATTTGCATCGGCGAAAATATTTTGAAAAAAAGGAGCCGTGCCCGGTCGTCGTTTGTGCAGGCCAGGATCCTGTTCTCTTCCTCGCTTCCGGAAATGAAGTGTCCTATGGCCTATCAGAGTACGATTATGCCGGTGGTTTCAAAGGAGAACCCATTGAGGTGGTTCACGGAGAATACACCGGCCTACCCATCCCGGCCTCGGCTGAAATCGCCCTCGAGGGAGAGGCCTTTTACGATGATCTGAAAGATGAAGGACCCTTTGGGGAGTGGACGGGATACTATGCCAGCGGAGGCCGGCCGGAGCCTGTTATTCGGGTAAAAAACGTCTACTTCAGGAACGATCCCATCCTATGCTGCGCGCGGCCTGGGCGTCCTCCCTCCGACTACCTCTTGAGTAAATGTGTGGTAAAATCAGCGATGATTTGGGATGAACTTGAGAAAGCCGGCATCCCCAATGTTCGAGGTGTCTGGTGCCATGAGGCGGGCGGCGGACGGATGTTCAATATCGTCTCTATCGAACAATCCTACCCGGGGCATTCAAAGCAGGCGGGCATGGTTGCCTCTCAATGTCATGCCGGGGCTTACCTGGGACGATTCGTCATCGTGGTAGATGAAGATATTGACCCTTCGAGCACGTTCGATGTTCTATGGGCCATGGCCTCGCGCACGGATCCTGTGGAGTCTATCGAAATAATAAAAAGATGCTGGAGCGGCCCGCTGGACCCCCGAATCCCGGTTGGAAAGAAGGGTTTCAATTCGAGGGCCATCATTGATGCCTGCCGACCCTGGGAGTGGAAGGACAAATTCCCAAAGGTCGTAGAATCCAGCCCTTCCCTGCGCAAAAAGGTATTAAAGAAATGGCATAATGTGATCTTTGAATGAGTTTTTTTGTTCTATTAACCTTATTTATAGAAAGGGGAAAAAACATGAAATCTTCATCACACGCACAAAGTGTCAACAGGCGAAGATATGCGATACCATTATTCCTTCTCATTGCTATCTTTCTAATGGCAATCGGGGTAATGGATGCAGCAGCACAATCCCAAACAGCGGCAGCGGCCTATTATAAGGACAAGAATTTAAACTTTATTGTGCCCTACAAGCCGGGAGGCGGTTATGATATCTATTCGCGTATCCTAAGGCCCTACCTTGAGAAGCACACGGGTGCACGGGTTGTGATAAGGAATGTGCCCGGGGCCGGTGGTCTGCTGGGAGTCAATGAGACCTATACGGCGTCACCCAATGGGTTAACCATCGGCATCCAAAACGCCGTAGCTTCTGTGACAAATCAGATGTCGAAAATCGAAGGGGTGAGATATGATTTTACAAAGTTTAGCTGGATCGGTCGCATGGCCACCAATGTAAGGGCGTTGGTGGGGCGAAAAGGCTCCTCTTATAAGACCATCCAAGACTTGATGAATGCAAAAGAAAAGGTCAAAATGGGCGCCACCGGTTTGGGTGGGAGCACCTATGTTGACGCCGTGATAACAATGAAGGCCCTGGGTTTCCCTGCAGAAATCATTCATGGCTATGATTCTTCCAAAGAAATGGACATGGGCATGCTTAGAGGTGAAATTGAAATCCTTTGGGGGTCATACAGCAGTCGACGTAAGATGGTGAAAGCAGGCGAACAATTCATCATTTTACAGAGTGGCAAGAAAAGATCGCCAGAGATTCCCGATGTGCCGACTTGGTTTGAGGTTGCGCCTTCAGAACATGCGAAAAAGATACTCACGGTCCTCACGGCTATGCATGAAACGGGGAGACCTATTGCCGGTCCGCCCGACATTGCAAGTGACCGGCTGGAATTTCTTCGCCAAGCGTTTTACAAGGCGATGCATGACCCAGACTTTCTCAAAGATGCAGAAAAAGCGAAGAGGGTGCTGAGTTACCTGTCGGGGGAGGAGATGGCCCAGCTTGCAAAAGAATCTTTGATTATCGAGGATGCGAATATAAAACAGCTTTTTATTGATGCCATAAAGGGTAGCATCTAATGAATATCCTTGATGGGCTGCTCCAAGGATTTACGGCAGCTATCAGCTTGGAGGTTATTCCATACCTGATCGGCGGAGCCACCCTGGGGTTGATTATCGGCGTCATTCCCGGGCTCGGCGGTCATTTCGCCATGGCGATGCTGATTCCTTTTGTCTTTCGGATGGATGCGGCCACCGGGGTCACATTCATCCTGGCCGCGCATGCTGCTGTCGCCCAGGGCGGGGGGCTGACGGCGATCCTTTTTGCCACACCGGGAACGGGTCAAAATGCGGCCACCCTCTTGGACGGACCGGCCATGACGGAAAAGGGTGAGGCCGGCAGAGCGGTCGGGGCTGCCATGACCGCCTGCTTTCTAGGCGCACTCTTTGGGGCTGTTGTCCTTACGGTCCTCTTGCCCATTTTGAGAAAAGTGGTCCTGCTTTTTGGCCCTCCTGAATTCTTTATGCTCGCCGTCCTGGCACTCACCTTTATTGCGGTTCTGGGAACCAAGGGTGCCATCAACAAGGGACTGATTGGAGGCGCGCTTGGGCTACTCTTTTCCTTTGTCGGCGCTGGGAATGTAACGGGCGAAAGGCGATTTACCTTCGGCCTTTTAGAATTGTGGGACGGTTTATCGATGGTGCCCGTCCTGCTGGGTATCTTTGCAGTTTCCGAAATGTTGGATCTCTGGATCCAAGGCGGTTCCCTGGCACGGAAAAAAACGGGTCACGACGCCCGTTCAGTTCAAAAGCAGATTTTTAGTGGTGTCCTGACGACCTTGCAACGTTGGTGGCTCGTCATCCGTTGCAGCAGCATCGGAACAACCCTGGGATTGATTCCCGGTCTTGGCAGTGCCCCTGCAGCTTTTCTTGCCTACGCGCATGCGAAACAGACCTCCAAAACACCTGAAAAATTTGGAACAGGCACCATAGAAGGCGTTATCGCCCCTGAATCGGCCAACGATGCCGTAGAGGGCGGGGCTCTGGCTTCCACCCTCGCCTTCGGAATTCCCGGCAGCTCCTCCATGGCCATCCTGATCACGGCCCTGATCATTATGGGTGTCGAGCCCGGCCCCGAACTCATGACCTTTCACCTGGATCTCGTCTTCCTCATGATCTGGACGGTCATCCTTGGGAACTTCGTCGGAACGATTCTGGGGATATTGGTCGCCAATCCTCTGGCCAGGGTCACCTTCCTGCGGGGTTCCATTTTAGTCCCGGTCTTGTTGGCCATCATTTTAACCGGCTCTTTTGTTGTCCATAGTTCATGGTTTGACATGATTGTTGCGCTCTTATTCGGACTATTGGGATATGTGATGAAGAAACTGGACTACTCCCGGCCTGCATTCATCATTGGGTTTGTGTTAGGTTTGATGGTAGAGCGGAATTTGTTTCTCTCATTGCAGCTTTATGGAACGCGCTTCATCTTCGAGCCTCTGGCATTAACCCTCATGGTAATAACAATACTGGTGCTTGTATACAATCTGCACAAGCTACTGAGAAAATCCTAAGGAGAACCACTTTCTGATGTCTTCCAATGAGACGGATAAATCAAATGTTGGGGCGGATCTGCTCTTTTGTCTGTTTTTATTCGGTTTGGTGGTTATCTTTTTGATAATGGCCATGGGGTACAAATCCGTTACACGACATGCCCCCATGGTCGTCTTGATCCCCCTTGCCTTTCTGCTGATCTTACAGATTGCCTTGTCAATTAAGAAGCTCAAAGGAATCAAAGATTCTGGTGGCACCCTGTCCCTTCAGGCCAAAATAGAGAGAAAGAGCCTATGGCGAGGAAGCCAGCTGTTCCTGGGCATGGTCATCCTGATAATCATGATTTATTTCTTCGGGCAATTGTTTGGAATCACACTTTTTCTCATTTTATTTCTCCGATTTGTCTCCCGTGAACGCTGGATTTTGGCCCTTTCTCTCGGGGTAGGTGTTACCCTGGGACTTCACCTGCTCTTTGAAAAAATGTTGGGAATCCCTTTATATCCCGGGGCCATATACAAATACGTCAGTGGGTTAATTGGAATATAAATAAGGAGAGGACACAATGGAAGATCATAATTTACAGGATGCCTATGACGACGGGGCCGCAGGGCAGCGGCGGTATGATAAACCCAGACTCTTCGTGCGGGAGCTCAGTGGATTTACTTACAGCCTGGCAACTGAATTAAAAAAATTGCGCATGGTTCCGAGAGTCATCAAAGGGAAGGATCTCAAGTTCAAAAAGGGCCCGCAATATTTTAATTGTAACATCTTGACACCAAAGTACAGTGCGGCCCAGGCACTATATGCCCACCTTGTCGTCATCGCCCCTGGCGGGAAATCACAGAAACACGGTCATATCAACGAAGCCATCTTTTACATCCTCGATGGGAAGGGCTATGATGTCCATGACGGTGTGCGATGTGACTGGAAGGCAGGGGATATATGCATCGTTCCCAATGCGACCGTGCACCAGCATTTCAATGCGGATAAGGATCGGCCGGCCCGTGCACTCATCATTAAATCGAAACCACTGTATCTCTTTATGAACATGTTGTTTCAGGATGTGGTTGAACCACAGCCGAAGACCCCGGTTCCAGGGCATGAGGATTTCAAACCGAGTATCGTATGATACGGCTAAGTCAGATTCAAGGAGGCACCCATGCATTACGAAGAGAAAGAAGTCGCAATGTCCAGGAAAGTGGTGGCGACCTATTACCAGGAACGGCTGAATGCCGCCAAAGAGAAAAATCAAAAAGATGATGAATTAAAGAAGATTGTGACACCTGATGAAATGCCATGGGAAACCTGTCCCCAGGGCACCATTAAACATTTAGTAAATAAGAAGATGGGCACCCGGACAAATACAGTGGATATCTATATGCAGGTCATCCCGGAGGGCGGCCGTTCCGGAAAACACCGCCATATGGCAGAGGAATATATGTTCATTTTAGAGGGCAAAGGCTACTCGCTCCACTGGGACGTCGATATGGAGCTAGGGGAACAGTACTATTGGAAGGTGGAGGAAACCCCGTCCCGATGGGAATGGGAACAGGGGGACTCGGTGTATATCCCTCCCAATACGATCCACCAGCACTTTAATGCCGACCCAAATCATCCGGTAAGATTTATGGGGGCTGAAAGCCGAATCATGGCCGAAATGGGTTTGGACGATCTTGAGCAACTGGAAAATGCCCCTGAATACGGGATAGATTAAATCAAATTCCGACAGCGAGGGAACCATGAGCAAAGATGAACTGCGAATCGAGGTTGCCACATGCGTACGCATGCTGGAATATCTTGGGCTTATAGACTTCAGCGGCCATGTGAGCAGCAGGTTTCCCGAAACGGAAAGCATGCTGATAAACTCCTGGGGCGCGAGTCGTCACGGGTTGGGTCCCCAGGATATCATCGAGGCCGACCTTGCGGGTGAACCTATTGAAAAGAACGTAAAACTGCCCTCGGAAGTCCATATCCATGCATCGATCTACAGGCACCGCACCGAAATCAACGCCATCGCCCACCTGCATCCCCCTGCAACAACTGCTTTGAGCACCGCCGGAAAGGACTATGTACCGGTCGTTCACCACGGGGCCATTTTTGCCAAAGGTGTGCCGATTTATGACGATTGCGGCCACGTCAATACACGCGAAAAAGGAGACGCCCTGGCGGGAAAGCTGGGATTCTGTCGGGCCGTTATCATGCGGGGGCATGGTGCGGTGGTCGTGGCGGAGAGTGTAAAAGGATCATTTTTTGGTTCGGTCTACCTGGAGGACAATGCAAAGAAACTCTTGGAAGCCTATAAAATGGGAAAGCCCGTCGCGTTGAGGGAAGCTGAACTCAAAATAGGGGATCGCATCTGGCGGCAATCCCAGTTCGAAAAGATTTGGAACTATTATCTGGAAAAATCCGGCATAAAATTCAATTGAAACGTGTTCTTATTGTTTCGATTAAAGGAGGGCGTCGATGGGAAATAAACACTATAATGACCTTCACGAACATTTGAAACTTCTAGACAAAAAAGGACTTCTTCTTCGAATTGCCAGAGAAATAAATAAAGATACCGAACTCCATCCGCTTGTAAGATGGCAATACAGGGGCGGAATTGCAGAAGAAAATAGAAAGGCCTTTTTTTTCGAAAACGTAACCGACTCTAAAGGGACTAAATTTGAAATGCCTGTGGTCGTCGGTGCCCTCGCAGGGAATCCGGAGATTTATTGTACGGGTGTTGGTTGTAAGCCGGAAGACTTGGGTGAGATTTGGCGAAAAGCCCTTGAAGCGCCGATTGGATGCCTGATGCAGGATAAAGGGCCTGTTCAAGACGTCGTCATCACAGGGAATGAATTGGATAAGAAAGGAAACGGTACGGATCGACTTCCTGTCCCCATATCAACACCCGGATTTGATAATGCGCCTTACACCACCTGCTCCCATTGGATCAGCAAAGATATCGAAACCGGTATTCCCAATATGGGCAACTATCGTGGACAGCTCAAAGGACGTCGAAAAGTCGGGGTCTTTCCCAGCGGTCTCGGGCAGGATATCATGATCCATTGGGAAAAGTGCAAGGCCAAGGGGGTTCCGCTCGAGGTGGCCCTTGTAATTGGTGCCCCCCCCGTCGTCTCTTATGCTTCCGTCCAGAAGATACCCTATGGAGTGGACGAAATGACCGTTGCCGGAGCATTGGCCGGTGAGCCCATACGGATTGTTAAATGCAAGACCGTTGATATCGAGGTGCCGGCAGAGGCGGAGATCGTGATTGAGGGCAAGATATCTACCGAATACCTGGAACCCGAGGGCCCCTTCGGAGAATCCCATGGTTACATGCATCCTCGCCAGTATAATCCCTTCATGGAGGTGACCGGCATCACCCATAGAAAAGATGCCATTTATGTTTCCTGGATTAGCCAGGTCACGCCGAGTGAAAGTTCCGTTGTCAAAAAAGTGGGATATGAACCGATGTTCCTCAACCACTTGAAAAATACGTGTCGCATCAAGAGCGTCAATCGTGTGGTACTCCATGAGCCCCTCACAAATCTCAGGAAACTTCTTGTCATTCAAATGGACAAACCGAAGGAACCCGAAGTGTGGCGTGCGCTTTTTTCAGCCGCAACCTTCCATCAGGGCGTAGGGAAAATTCTTGTGGCCGTGGATATGGACATCGATCCTGAAAACATGGATGCCGTAATGTGGGCCATGTGTTACCGGATGAAACCTCACCTGGATGTACAGATTGTCAAAGGCTTCGAGAAAGGGCACGCACCGCCTTTTGACCTCGAACATGTGGCGGCACTCCACGATCCTGCGGATGAGTCCGCCATGCTGATCAATGCTATTCTGAAGGAGCCCTACCCACCCATCTCACTGCCTAAAAAAGAGTATATGGAAAATGCAAAAAAGATTTGGGAAGAATTGGGATTACCCAAACTCAGCCCTCAAGCGCCTTGGTATGGATATTCGCTGGGACAGTGGAATGCAGAATTTGAAAAGGAAGCCGAACTGGCTGTTAAAGGTGATTACCATAAAACAGGAGAGAAATTGGCAAAAGAACGGATTAAAGCCTGAGTTACAAGTGAGATTCATTAAAATACAAAAGATTAAGTATCTATCATCCCAAAGAGCGGGCCCCTAAGAGAACTCGCGGGAATACATCCGCTATGGCTGTTTCGAAAAAATTCTCCCTGGGTGTTATCCTCGCTTCCGCCACCCTGACCATCATGGCCGGAAGCATCATTGCCCCGGTACTGAACCTGATGCGCGATGGTCTGGGTGTTGCGCCCGCTTCCGTCGGGTTGATCATCACCACCCATGGCCTATTCATGGCCCTGTTCAGCCCGTTGATGGGCAGCGTCATCGATCGCAAGGGTGCCCGACGGCCGTATATCGCTGCACTCATCTGCTATGGCTTTGCCGGCGGATCCGGGTTGCTGATCAGCTCCTTCTGGGTTCTTCTGGTCAGCCGAGCCTGTCTCGGAATCGCCCTCGCGGGCATCTTCGCCGGCATCAACGTCCTGATTCTGAACATGTACGACGGGATCGAACGGGACCGCGTCATGGGATGGCGGGGAAGCGCACAGAGTTTCGGAGGGGTCATCTGGCCATTGATCGGCGGCACCCTCGGCGCATTTTCATGGCGCTTTCCCTTTGCCGTCTACATGCTGGCCATCCCCATCGGTCTGTTTGCCATCGCCGCTGTTCCGGAACCGGCAACCCAGCGCCGGGCCGGACCGCAATCCAACGGCAGCGCGTCGGTTTTCGGGGTTTTTCGAGAAAGCCCTGTCCTTTTGGTCATCTACGGTCTCATGTTCTTTGGCAACATCCTTCTCTACGCCATCGTTATTTTTCTGCCTCAGCTGCTGGAAAGCTTCGGCGTATCCAGCACATTTCGAATCGGTCTGTTTATTACCGCCATGACGGCCTCGGCAGGAGTGACTGCTTTCATCTACGGAAAAATAAGGTCCCGCTTTAGCTACCGGGTAATTGTAACCATCGGCGTTGCCCTGTGGGCCCTGGCGTTTACCACCATATCTCAGGCACCCGGCATCCGGCTTCTCGCCACGGCGGTGGCCCTGTTTGGTGTCAGTCAGGGACTGATCCTGCCCACCGTCATGGTGTGGATCGGCGCCGTCGTGCCGCCGTCCTTCCGGGGGAGATTCAGTTCCTACCTGGGAACGTTCGGGTTCATCGGTCAATTCCTGTCCCCTATTCTCTTTGCACCGGTATTCATGCTGGGGGGTCTCAAAGGCGTTTTTATGGTCGGCGCCGGAGTTGGCGCTGCCTGGTTTTTGATACTTTTATTCGGATTGGGAAGAACCCATAAAATCAATTCACACAAGCAGGGAGGCTAACCATGCAACCACCTGATATCACGCGCGTGTTCAAAGGAGCTCAAAACGAGTTCGAGGTAGAGATTGTATTCGCCAGGGAAGGCAACCAGTCGCCCAAAGAAGGGCACACCTATGATGAAATTATCGTGGTGACGGATGGTGTCATCGAACTGGAGAGAGACGACCAGGAACAGATGCGTACCCATTCGAAGTACGACACCATATTTCTGCCGAAGGGCACGGTCCATCAGATTACCGTCAAGAAAACTCCCGTGAAGGTGGTCATCATCCATCCCGAACGACAAGCGTAGCGTCTAACTTGATCAAACGCGGCACGCGTTCGTGTTGCGCTAAGAAGAGCCATTTGTTCACCGATTTTTATCTAATTCCAATTACATCGCTTTGTCCGACTGCATAGCTGTCAGTTTTGCCAAAGTGGATAAGAACGGTCATGAAAATTTGCATTTCTCTCTTATGACTCGGTGGAAACGAATAAATTCATGATCTTTCCCTGTTTTGCCCATAAAATAAAAAACGCAATAAATCAACCCCGTCCCTTTTTTTATGCTCGTGATGAGATTATGAGGATATCGCAAATTGTGACATCCGCCGGCAAATGCACCAAAAAATAAGGCCTCAACCTCCCTGGAGCACCGCGATTGCCCACCCAACTGACCCCTTTGTTATTCGCCTATGAACTATTCGCTTTAACCTAAGAGCTGAGAGTGCCTCCAAGCTTTATAGCAGATAGATAGGGACGTCCGTTCTATTTATACATTTGAATAAATATGCCCCTGCCAGATTAAGCTGGAAAACGACAACTCAAGGCCTCCG
>WOR8_10001325_pt1 | contig 32198 bp, 40 predicted proteins | sample DeeMarSeWOR38_10_FD_19890 | JGI IMG/M metagenome (IMG submission 19890) | reverse complement strand
ACCGCAGAAAAGCAATCTTAACAATTCTTGGCTTTGCGGCGTTGTCAAATCTGAGCTTGACGTGGGTGCGTGATGGCACGAGTGCAGATGACACTAATACTATTGAAAGCCTGTACCATGAAGTCCGTGGAAATAGTTTAAAATGGGAAGAACCTACAGAGATGTGGTTTGACTTTGGGAAGTTGGAAACCTTTGGGGTTAGGTGGAAGGGTGAGTCAGTAAAATTCTCCATGCAAGAGATATGGGATGCCCTCGCAGGGCGCAAGGAGGGGTGATGGTAGATAAATACTGTCACACTTGTCTGCATTGGGATCATCTCAATTGGTATCGAGAGATGAGTGAGCACTTGATGTGCTATTGTCTGCATCCAGATACACCACCACAAGCGACTGCTTTATTCTTTGTTTGTGAATTTTGGCAAGAGCGAAAGGAGGACGAGTGAAACCTGAAATTATGTGGGCAATAAATGGATCTTATGGCTTATATGTTGGCACTGCGTTAACCCGCAGAGAAATGATTCGTTTTCACTGCCAGCATTTTAACCCCAAATATCCTGAACGATGCTCAGATAAAGAAATAAAAAAGATATGGAGGAAAAGGCGCAAACACGGAGATAGAGCGGTAAAAGTAGAAATAAGAATCCTTGAGCAGCGAAAGGAGGGGTGATGGCTAATATCGTAATAAAGTTCAAGGATGGTACAGAGGCAGTGTTTAAGCACGAAGGTCGTCCAGGTGGAAGTTATACTAAAACTCTGCGCTATGAGGGGAATTTTGCTGTTGTAAGAGATGAATATGATAGGGAATACTCGTTTCCCTCTGAAACTATTAAGGAAATCCAAAAACTACCGCATAGGTAGCCAGTCGATAAGGAGGGTTAAATGAGCAAAGTAGATCCAACTGGGAGCAGAGATCCAGCGATCGATGAAATGCTTGGTGAGTTATTTGAGAGCGATATGGCTGCTGCAGGAATCGAAACCGTTTGCAGCGGTCAGGCCGAGCGTAGCGATAGGCCAGAAAGGCTGAAAATTGACATTATAACAACACCAACTCACGTTGTGATCGAGCTCAGTAAGGCGGTCAGGTGGCTGAATTTACCACCAGAATTAGCCATAGATCTTGGCAATGCAATCAGAAAGTGGGGCAGGAAGGTGATAAAAAGCCAGGTAGGCAAATGAGCACCGACAAGTGCCCATGGTGCGATAAGCCTAAACGGGTGGCAAGAAACCTCACCTGTGGCGACAGATTGTGTAAAGGCGCACAGGCACAAAAAACCAAGCAAGAACGCAACAATTTTAACTATACCGAGCGCCCTTTTGGTTATCTGATGGGTACGAAAATAAGCAAGCCTTTTTCCACACCAGGCAAGCCAGGTGGTGATGTGGTTGAAAAATGTGTCCCCTGCAAAAACATCAAAGACGGCAAATGCAGATTAGTGATGGGAGACTTAAATAACCAGTTCCGCTATGGCGATTGCAGATTGAGAGGCTAAGATGTTGCAAAGGTCAACGAGAACGACAAAAAAAGTGATATACACCGGCTATCAGCAAGCCCCGCGATTTTTCGTCAATGGCGTGTGGGGTGGGCCACTTTCAGAAAAGCATATCGTGGCACACTTTCTGTTTAGGCATGCAACCCCACCAGAATCCTGTGAATTTGACGAAGAAGGACATACCACCTCGCAAGATGGTATCCTAGACGTAAATGAGGTGCAGGTGACGCTGATTATCCCACCAGCCGAAGCAAAATCTATCGCTGAATGGATGATCAGGCATGTTGAAACCTTAACAAAAGGCAATACACCGCCGAATACAACGATGCAATGACAACAGTAATAAGTGAAGCAGATCTCATAGCCCTGAAAGCAAACATGGCCAGAAATAAAGGCAAAGATCCAGAGCAAGATACCGCGGATCCTGGGCCTGAGTCCGTGCTCCAGGGTAAGATCATGCAGTATTGCAAGCGAAATGGCTTTGTTTACCAGTGATTTCGGCAATCGAAGAAGGCAGTTGCCTTTTTGACAGTCGGTCTGCCAGATTGTATAATCGCCATGCCAAAAGGAAGAACTCTTTGGATCGAGCTCAAGTCGTTAAAGGGAACGCTTAGGCCCGAACAACGTCGAATTATGAGGCTACTTTTACACATGGGCCATGAGTATTACCAAATCCGTAGTTACAAGCGGTTCCTAGAGGTAGTGCATGGGGCTGATTGACTTAACTGGTAAAAAGTTTGGTCGGCTCACCGTTGTCGCCATGGCTGACAATGACGCAGATATAACCTTTACTATATGTGTATCATTTGATACACAATTGTCAATGTTGGAAAGGAGGCTAAGCACATGGAACTAGATGACTTGACCCACCGCTTTACCCTTCACCCACCGAAAGACGATGATCAGGTGAAAAGGTACAAAAAACTGAGAGAGTTTTTCAGGCAAATGTCACACATTATTAACCAACTTTGCCCTGACTCCAGGGAAAAATCACTAGCCATTACCAAACTGGAAGAGTCGGCATTTTGGGCAAACGCTTCGATTGCGAGGAATGAGTAAGTGTCTCAAGAATAACTTGAGACACTTTTTGATGCCGTTAGCCCCCACCACATCAGCATCTATAGAGGTGCGCATAAGATTCTCTAAATTTTTTCCTTGACAAGCATATTTGCCATGGGATAAAGGGGCAAATATCACCTCCTTTCATAACTGCGTGTGTGTGGGGTCTTGGCTATGGGGTTCGGGGGCGTACCTCAGTGAAACGCCCCACACTTTCCTTATAGTCTAGGCCCCAAGGGGCTATAGATGAGCAAGGCATCTACCAGGAAGTCCTCTGTTCCCCCACTAGATTTCTCTGCATTTTTAGATGCGCACCGTATATCCGAAAAGCGCCCTGGTAAAAAAAAGAAATCCCCCAAAAATCGATTCGGGAACAAACCGCCCAATTCAAGCCTTAAAAAGAAAAACAAACCAGGCAATACCCCTCGTCTTTCGCACAAGATGACTCATGGTGTTACGTCGAAATGGGTATTGAATCGCTATGCAAACAAGCGCACTCCAGAAGGCAAATCCCTACTCACCATGATGAAAGCCATCGAAAGCGATATTGGTAAGCCTTTCGATGCCCGCCAAAGCCTGTTAATGAGTTTGATTCGCTCAAAAATCATAATCATCATGCAGATCGGCAAGTACCTAGAATCCCGAGAAGAAATTGTTGATTACGAAACAGGAAGCGTGGCCTATGTCGTGGACAAGACGTTTTTTACTGCCAGTGCTTCTTTGCGGAGTGCCCTGAATGAACTCTATAATGGCAAAAACGCCAATGCAAGAGGAAAAAAGACCTATGAGCAGATAGTAGCGGCCATGAAAAAGGACCAATAGCCGATGAATCCACCGAATTTTACAACTTGGGCAGAGCAAATGATTATTCTGCCAGATAAAAAGTTCGTAAAGTTCCAACCTCACCAAAAAGTTATCTTCGATCACTGTCTAGCCTTTGATGATAATGGCAAACTACCCTATTCAGTCATCGTTTTTTCCTGTCCGAAAAAGAGCGGTAAAACTGCAATCAATGCAATGCTCCAGACTTACTGGGCGTTTGAAATTGAGCCACCCAACGAAATAATCACCGCTGCCAACAAGCGCGAACAGGCAATTTCGCGTGCATTCAAAGAAGCCAGGGGATTTATAGAGCGAAATCCTCTTTTGCTAGAGAGAACCAATTCTATAACCAAGGAGAATTTAACACTCAACAACGGATCCACTATCTTGGCAATACCAAACGATTTTGCCGGAGAGGCTGGTTCTAACCACGGACTTACTTGTTGGGATGAGCTTTGGGGCTTTTATCTTGAGCGAGATCGAAGGCTTTATGAAGAATTAACCCCAGTACCTACCAGAAAAAACTCTATCCGATTGATTACCACCTACGCTGGCTTTCAGGGAGAAAGTTTACTGCTTGAAGAAATATACTTCGAGATCTTCGACGAGCAGGGAAACATTAAGCCTGGAATCGGCCGCCCCCTCGGTAACAACTTTCCTGTCTATACAAAAGGCGATCTTTTCGTTTACTGGGATCATGGAACCTTCAAAATGCCGTGGCAAAGTCAACAGTATTACGCTTCTCAGCGTCGCTCGCTTAGGACGAATACTTATCTGCGATTGCACGAAAATCGTTGGGTAAGCTCGGAATCTGGTCTTTTCAACATGGATGAGTGGGATGCGTGTGTAAATCCAGAACATAAGCCACCGCTGCCTGACAAATCTATCGGCCTATGGGTTGGGGTAGATGCCTCCACCAAAAAGGACAAATCTGCAATAGTTTCCGTGTATCGTGACGGTCCCAAAATAAAGTTGGGACCAAAGCGAGCATGGCAACCGACTGCTAATGATCCGATGGATCTCGAGCACACCATGGAAAGCTATCTCATGGAGTTAAACCGTGGATACCGGTTAATTTCAGTAAGATATGATCCATTTCAGTTTCATCGTAGTGCCATGACACTGGCAAAGCGCGGCTTACCAATGGTTGAATCACCGCAAACCAGCAGCTTTCTAACGGAAATTGGAACAAATATCTATGATTTGGTGAGATTCGGCAACATCGTGCTCTATCCTTGTAGGGTGATGAGATTTGAGGCGACTTGCTCCGTGGCAAAAGAAACCGCCAGGGGCTTTCAGATCCGAAAAGAGAAATCGACTCAAAAGATCGATGAGATTGTGTCTTTGGCCATGAGTGCCATTGATGCTGTTAGGATCGAGGATCAGTTGTTTCCTGGCTTCAGAAGGGCAGTGGGGCAGAATTGAAAGACAAGGGCTGGTTCTACAAGCAGGTTAATGGTCGAAGAACTGGTGATAAAGGAAAGCCGGAATTTAAGATTGATTGGTGGAAACTTCTGCTGGTGCCCGCCCTGGCTTGGTGTACTTGGGTGACTCTCCATGGTTTTTTAGCAGAGAGCAATCGGAATGATATAGAACAACTACGGACAGAAAAGGTAGCTGAACTCAAAGGGTATGTGGATCTACAGGTTGGAGTGCTGCATGCACGTTCAACCAAAATTGACGATAGAATAAACGATGTTATCTGGAAGTTTTTTGAAGATAAATTAGCTAAGTGTAATGAGCGACGTGAAACAGGAGAAGCGGAATGAAAAAGTTGATATTTATCGTGCTATCAAGCTCGCTGAGTATCGTAATTGCATTACCGAGCTTTGCAGATTATCTCGTGTGCGATCCTCAAGCGAATGTGACGAAGTACAGAGTGGTGGGCCTGGATCCAGCGAGAAATATTGTTGATGCTGAGCCTGATGGAAGCGTGCGGTATGACGTTGCAGGCATGGCACCAGGACCTTATAGCGGAACACTTGAAGCAGGGTGGCCCTATATTCTCGATGGCGTACCGCAACCTGCGATGAAATGGAGTGATGCCGTCCCTTTCGACTTAATTGTTCCCGACACACCTGCCGCGTCCAGCGGTAAGAGGGTAGAGCAGTAAACGAGCAGAACCGAGAAATCCAATGACTAAGGGACTGACTATAGCGAAGGCTTTTAGGGAACAAGATACTGCCATAGTGGTTCACGAGATGGTGGATCCATTTGGTGAGATCGATCCTGAAACAGTCAAGTACCGTAAGATTTGGGGCGGTATAGCATGGCCCACTGAAATGTCACCAGCCTATGCTTGTTTTGTAGCTCAAATTTTTATGGAAACTACTCGTTTTGAAAAAAAGGCCATCAAGGAGCCACTTATCCTTCTCAGTGAGTGTCAATCTGATGAACTCACCCTGGAGAATTTTCTTGGTAAGGCAACCGATGAATCTGTGAGACTTTGCGCCGATAAGATGTATGCGAACTTGGGCAGGGATTGGTCGGAAGAACACGAGCAGGAGGGCGAGGGAAAGTTTTCCGGCTATGTTACTTCTTTTCGGCGCTATCTTTCGGATAACGAAATCCCCTACGTCACTCTTGAAGCTGCGCCCTATGTGGATAATTATCTTTACACCGTCCAGATAATCAACGACTACCGGCAAAGAGAGAGATTCACGGTTCCCGAAAACACTGTGGCCTTTGACCAACTATCATCGATCAAAAAGAGCGACTTGGAGAACAAACCAGAGATGTACTTTTACGCTGTAGAGGCAGTGCGGCATGTAGTTGGGGCATATTCAAAGTACAGGCCAGGTCCCTCTCTAAGCGGATTCAAGCCTGATAGAAATAAGCGCATAACCGAAGCGAAAGCCAGGAGAATGACAGGATAAGCCTATGACTAGCATATCGTTTAAGAAATTCTCTCCAGATTTAGTTACGATGCACGCCTGGGTGCATGAAGCTATGTGGGCCTCTCAGGAGTGGAGAGCGGAATCATGGCGTGATTGCGAAATGTACGATGGTGGCATGGCACAGTGGACAGAAGAAGATTACAACGATGCCATAGCAGCCAATATCGATCCAATAACTATCAATCGCACTTTTCCTACCCTTAATTTTCTTCTCGGATCCCAGGTAATAAATAAGTTCGATATCATTGCAAAAGGCCGCACGAAAAATGATGTGGAAATGGCCAACACCATGACAGAGGGCGTCAAATTTGTCATGGATCAATGGGGTGGCCATTTTCTCATATCAAGTGCCTTTAAAGATCAGGCTATCCCAGGTATTGGCTGGGTGGATGTTGGTTACAGTCACGATCCGCGCCGTGAAAAGATCAGACTTGCTAGCCGAGATTGGAAGGAAATCTGGTGGGATCCTTTTTCATCGCCGTGGCTAGATACCAGCTATACTCGCTACGTTTTCCACGCTCCTTGGGTGGACTTGCAAAATTTACAGATGTTTTTTCCGAAGAAGGCAAAAGAAATTGCAGATGCTTACGACGAGATGGCAGGCCATGTGAAAGAGGAATGGATGAGTGAGTTTTGGGATGAGGCCACGATAGTTGAAATGGAACGGCGTGCTCTAGCCGGTAGACAGTGGGCTGATGCTGAGAGGAATAGAGTGCGGCCTGTAAAGATGTGGTACACACAACTTGAACTCGCTTGGTTCTCAATCTTTCCTGATGGTAGGGTGGTTGAGTTTTCAGATGACAGGAAATCCTTTCATTTTATGGAACCCAATCAGCAATTCCAGTTGATTTCTGCTGCCCAAGAAACCGTGCGAGCCGTAGTCAAGAAGATGTATTCCTGTACCTTCTTGGGCATGCTAGAACTCCAACGTGGGCCGTCCCCGTTTCCTCACGACCAGTTTCCACTCGTTCCCTTTGTTGGCTATATGGATCGTTATAAATTCCCATTTGGCGTGCCGCGTCAACTACGCGGCCAAGATGTAGAGGTAAACAAACGTCGCTCAATGGCCCTGGCAATGCTCAAATCCCGCAGGGTTACTACAGAAGAAAATGTGGTCGATGGCGGCAGGCCTGCGCTACAGGAGCTATACGATGAGGCTAATAGACTCGACGGCTTCTTGGTAGTCAAAGAAGGCAAGATAGATCGGGTAAGAATTGAAGAAGGTGCCCAGTTGAGTCAGTTCCAGATCAGATTACTTGAACAATCCGAGCGCGAGATTAAGGAGATTGCAGGCCCAGGAATCGAGCAATCAGAAACCGCAGGCAAAGTTCACAGTGGAAAGGCGCTGGAGAAAAGAGCTCAGACTACGGCAACAATATCGGCTCCACTTTTTGAAAATCTGCGCCGATCTCAGGGGATAATCGGCGAGCAGATTATGGCTAATATACAGGGAGTCTGGAAGGGTGAGAAGGTACTGCGGCTGACTGATCGTGTTACTGGTGCCGATCAATTCGTAGAGATTAACAAGCCCATTGCAGGTCCAGCAGGGGAAATAATCATCAAAAACAATATCACACAGGGAAAATACGATGCCGTAGTTACCGAGGCCCCACAAACAGACACTGTGCGTGAACAAAACATGAACCTCTTGATTGAGTGGACAAAAAAATCACCTCCAGAGGCCATCCCCCACATCTTACTTGCAGCGTTTGAGCTTTCAAATATGCCAAACAAAGAACAGTTACTAGCGCGGATTAGGCCGCTGCTCGGTATTGCACCTGGCGATGAAAACTTGTCGCCGGAAGAAATGAAACAGAAAACCATCGAGGCTCTGGAAGCGCAGAAACAGCAGCAACAGAAGCAGGTTGAGCTACAGGATAAGTTCAATGCTGCAGAGCTTGAAGCAAAGGTACTGGAGAATCTGAAAACGAGAGCGGAGATCAGGGAGATCGACGATAGCATAAAGATAGATCGTGCCAAGGCAGTAGGAGAGATGAAGGCCAAAGACAAGCAAGCCATGGTTGAACTTTCTCGGCAGAGCACAGAATCAAAAGACAAGCGGCGGGGCCAACTTCTCGATTTTCAGGAAGCCCTGATGAAAGCGGAGGAAAAGAAAACAGCAACCGGAGGCTAGTTTTATGTCTGAATCAGATCTATTTAGCGCAGAAAGTGACAACATCAGAAAACAAGCTAGTAGGATGGAATATGCTGAATTTGACCGGAAAATGGAGAAGCATTTTCGGAGTCATCCAGAACTGAAGCCAGGCCGTGATTTTCGGGCCAATACCATGCGCTTCCAAGCTGTCGGCGACGAAATCGGAAGGCGTTTCGACAAAACTTTTGCAGGATCCCCTGACTCACCGGACTGGTGGAATAAGGAATTCTGCAGCGGTTGCGATAGGCGTAAGACATTGTGCAGGTGTAGAAAATAATGAAATTCGCCCTTATAGGTGACGGCTACATAGCACATTTTCATCGGGAAGCTATCAAGGCTGTAGGCGGTCAATTGATTCGCGTTTGGGATCCGAGGCACGATCACGGACAGAGCGAGTTAGCCGTTGGTGCAAAGATTTGGCGCGGTGGTTTAGATCCAAAATTCTACGTCAATATTGACTATGTGGTTATCTGCTCTCCAAGTCACTTGCACCGTAAGCAGTTGAAACATGGTCTTACCTACTCTCGCGGGAATACCAAGTTTATCGTTGAGAAACCATATCGGCTGCCGTGGGAAGATAAACTTGACAATGACAGAGTAAATGTAGTCCTTCAGCTTCGGCATCTCCCAAGCCTACCGACGCAGGCAAAGAGGGTCAAGATCACAGCCATCAGGGATCCTAAGTATTTTGAAAGCTGGAAGGGTGATGCTCGGCTTACTGGCGGTCTACTTCACATGATCTTTATTCACTATATCGATCTTGCTCAACAATTAAATGCGGATTTTGAAGGCATTGTGCTTAACGAGGGGAAGCAATTAAGGGAAATTTGGGTCACTGATCAGTTGAAAATGGATATTTTTCATGCGGATAGGCAGGATCTCTACAACCGCCTATATATGGACATTATTCAAGGCGGTGGCATCAAGCCTTCAGATGTTGAATATTTGCATTGGGTGATGGAGCGAAATAGTGACATTTACGGCTATGGCCGAAATGGTGTTGGCAAACGGATTTTAATCCCAAGGGAACTCCTGTGAAAATTATTGCCGTAATGATGTACTCAGGTGTTGGATCTAACAGCTACGAGAGAGATATGATCGTGCGCTGCCTCGAAAGCCTGCAGGGCTTCGTGGACGGTATTGTAATGTTGGACACCGGCGGCACCGATGAAATACTTGAAATTGCCATGGATTACTCTGTTAGTCTGTACCACACAAATTGGACAGGCAATTTTTCAAAACATCGTAATGAGGCTCTCGATTATGCCCTGGCTGAATATCCCGATGACGATTTGTGGTGGTTTATCGTGGACCCTGATGAATCGTTAATCGAGCCGGAGATAGGCTGTGCTGCAATGAAAAGACGCTTTGCTTCAGTGCCACAAAAAGCCACAGCTTTGGCGGTGACTATACACGAGATAGATGAAAACGGCGAAAAGACCACCGGCTGGCGAGGAATGCGGCTTTTCAGGAAGTCCACCAATCTACGCTACAAGAACATAATACACAACAAGCCAGTGATCGACGGCTATGCAGCAATGACCAATATCGAAATGAATCATTATGGCTACTCTCACGATAAGACTAAGTTGCGCCAGAAGTGGGTGAGATCCAATGAGGCACTAAAGAAACAAATTGCTGAAGATCCTTATGATCACAGGACCTGTTACTATCTGTGCCACAATTCAGCAAGTCTCAGAAGGTATGAGGAAGCCATTTTTTGGGGAATACGGTGCATGCTGTACTTTCCGTATCCAGATGATCCCAGCACCCTGAATTTTTACGGATCGCTTTATTACGCTATCGGTATTTCTTATGCCAGGCTGGAAGATGGCAACGAATCGTGGCGCTGGATCCAACATGGCCTTCGATTATTTCCTGATGATATTGATTTGAATTTTGCCATGGCGATGATTGCAGCTAGGGCGGTTAGGGAAGATTTGTTTTTTCCACATGCCCACAAATATCTCGAGCTTTTAGAAAAATATAAAACACGAGAACGCTATGACACCTTTGAGGGGCTTATGCCCAAAGAGGATAACCTAGAGAGAAACGTGCATCACATAAACAGTCAGAGTGAAGCCGATGTGCGTAACTGGATAGAAAACTGGAATGAGTTTGAAGAAAAAAACACTGGGGAACCTATCTGGATCCCCGCACAACAGGACGCTACAGCGAGCGGAATCGCTGACAAAATAAACTAACGGCGAGCCTGTCGCCGGTATCCACAGGTTTCGGCTTCTCCAGCCGGAAAACGGAGGGAAGAAAAATGACGGAGCAAAAAACAGAGGAAAACACAGAACAGGGTACGTTGGATGAGAGTCAGCTAAAAGACGGTGACGACATTCTCAAGGACGAGCCTTCACGAGTAGAGGATGCAGGCCCACTGTTTGGCGAAGAAGGGGTCGATGGCACCGACGACGAGGCTGACGCGGTGGGTAAAGAAAAAGAGCCAGGGTCGGAAGAAGATGCGGCTGCGGCCCAGCCGGAAGGCGACAAAAAGCCCACTGTCGAAGAAAAGGCCGAAAAGGAAAAAGCTGCAGCAGAGAAAGAAGTAGAAAAACCACCCGCTGGCTATGTTGAGATTGCTGCTCTGAAAGAAGCCAGGGCTCAACTGAAAGATACTCGTGAGGAATATAAGCGCGAGATTGATAGCCTACGGCGAGAAATAGCTTCTATGCAAGCAGCTTTACCGAGGGAAGAAACGCCGGAGGATAAGCAATGGAAAGACTTCAAGTTGCTATCCAAGGAAGAATTCCAAGACTTGGCAGATGAAAACCCAATCGATGCCATCAAGTATCAACAGGACCAACGTGAGTATGAGAAGTATCAGGAGAAGCTAAAAGCCGCTGAATATGAGGAACAGCGGCAAGTCGAAGAGGACAGGAAGGTGGTAGAAGGCACCATCGCTAAGATTAAAGAGGAAGTGCCTGGAATCTACGACAAAGATAGCGAGATCCGTGGATCACTTACTGAATTCGCAGTTGAAAGTGGAATCGGCAAAACTGCCCTTGGAATTATTACTGATCCGGCAACCTTGGTGCTGCCCCCTGGCGCGGAGCAACCTGTGTTGCTTGGCGAGCATGCGGCAGAAGTTGTGAGAATGATTCACAAAGTTTACGGCCTTACCAAAGGCGGCCCTAGTCGTGAAAGCATGAAGAAAGAGATTGAAAAAGAGCTCCGTGCAACAATCGAAAAAGAAACATTGGCTAAGTTTAAAGACGGTTCTCTCGGAGAGGAATTTAAAGACATTGGTGAAATACCATCAGGCGAGCCACCAGATGAAGATATTTTCGGTAAAACTGACTTTACCGAAGAACAATGGGCAAGATTGCCAGCATCTAGGCGTAAAACTCTGCTTGGTGGATAGCTGTCTTGAGCTCCATTCGAGGGAATTGCAAGGAGGAAATAACTCATGGCAATGACTGAGTTTGGAGTAAACGATCCCTTGGCGGTCAAACGCTGGTCAACTGATCTCGCTATGGAGGCCGAAAAGTCCATGTACTTTCGTCGGTTCATGGGCACAGGCGACCAGGCGATGATCAAGGTAAAGCGTGACCTGAGCAAAGCCGCTGGCGACCGGATCCGCGTTGGGTTATTGATGAAGCTCAGTGGCGATGGTATTGAGGGTGACAATATTATCGAAGGCACCTCTGCGGAGGAAGCCCTTACGTTCCACTACATGGACGTTCTTATCGACCAGAGAAGGAAAGGCACCAAGAGCAAGGGAAAGATGAGTGAGCAAAGGGTGCCCTATTCAATCCGGCTCAAGGGTCGGCAGGCACTCCAGGTGTGGTGGGGTGAGGACTACGATGAGCAGTGCATGATGTATCTGGCCGGAGCCAGAGGCATCGATACGTCATTCCATGTCGGGCTGGGTTGGAACGGCAGGGCCGGTAATACCATTACTGCGCCGGACTCGAATCATGTGCTCTATGGTGGCAATGCCACCGGCTTGTCCGACATTGACAGTGCCGACAAGATGCACGTTGAACTCATCGAGAAGTTGGTAGCCACCGCTGAAACCGTGGATCCAATGGTTCAACCTGTAAATTTCCAGGGCGAGAAGAAATTCGTCTTGGTCATGCACAACTATCAGGCTTACGATCTGAGGACTTCTGTATCTCAGAACGATTGGCTCGAGATCCACAAAGCCACCGACCGCGTTGGGGCTCAAAAGCCCATGATGTATCAGAACGCTCTCGGTGAATATGCAGGAGTGATTCTGCATAAGCATAGGAACGTCATCAGGTTTGACAGCACCACTGGCTGCTCAACAGGCATAACCGCTGCTCGCGCCCTATTCCTTGGTGCCCAGGCAGGCTGCATGGCGTGGGGTAAAGGTGGAGCATTTGGAAGGTATAGCTGGAATGAGGAAACCGATGACCGTGGCAACGCCCTGGCTATTACGGCAGGAGGCATCATGGGCATGGTTCGGACTATTTTCAACAGCGAATCTTTCAGCCTGTTCGCCTTGGACACCTATGCACGCAATCCGGCGTCATAAACCCGAACCGATGAAGAGGGCTTTCTGGCCCTCTTAAAACAATTACGGAGGTTTTGCCTTATGACAATTCACAAAAGTGCTGCGGTACAGTCCGGCATTATGCCGGATCACGCACTGGCGGGGAATATGCACTTTCGCTACGGGATTATCACTACGGCCGACGATGACATGGTTAGTGGCGATACCCTGGAAATGGTGCCAATTCCTGAAGGAGCTCGCATTATCGGCATGATCGTGAAATCTGACACTGATATCCCTGGTGCAGATGACACGGACATTGGCGATGGAACAGATCAAGACCGTTTCTTCGATGGGCTTTCCCTCGGTGCGGCCAACCGACAGTTCGAGCTATTTACCGATGGTAAGTTTGCGGCACTTGGCTACAAGTACACCACGGACGACACCATCGATATCTATCTCCAGAAAGCGGCAACCAAGGTTCCAACTGGCTCGGTGTTTGAAATGCTGGTCTGGTACAACATGACCGGCACGATCAGCGACGAGTCGTAGGCAGCCGTCACATTAACCCCCTGGTATGAGGTTGCCACCGTCAGCGGTGGCGGTGGCAACCTCTATTGCTTGGCATGCGGAGAGAAAATCATGGACAAACTAGAGATTATGTATTTGGGCAAGAAAGGAAACGTGAAAATCAGCCCCAACTACCTTCCCGAGCCTCTGTATTTCGGCGGCCACGGCCATAAGGCTACAATAAGAGAGGATCTTGGGCAAAAGCTCATCAAAGACAATCCAAAAATGTTTATGATCACTCGCAGGGTTGTCGCAGAGTCTGAACTTTCAGCGGAAGCAACGGAAGCTCTTTTTGGTGACGAAGGACTTGAGGGCGTGGATCCAAAACCAGAGAGGAAATCGAAGCCACTGTCACAAAGAAACAAGATCGATATTGCATCTTATGCTTTGGAGCTTGACCCACCTCTGCATTTGGCTCCCGAAGAAATGACCAAAAAAGAAATGCTTGCGGCAATCTACAAACAACAGGAATGACGGTGGACAATGGGCACATAGACGTATTGGTTCTGACTCAGTGGGACTGGGCAAACACGGTATATCGATATACCAAGTGCCTGGAATCGCTTGGTCTTAACGTGGTGGCATTTAAGGGCGAAAAGCATCCGTTTGACTATCCAGACGAGTTGCCAATACACCCTGCTCTGAGAGAGCGCCCGATGAATACCTACCATTACGTTCCGCAACTGTTACCCTATTCCCGCCAGGCTAAGGTACTCCACTTTTTCACTTCGACTTTCATTGATAGTGGTGTCGATCCCTTCTCAACAAATATCGTATTTCAACACGGTGGCACTACCTACAGGCATTTTAGTCAATTTTTGAATAGTTTCTATAACCACTTTGTTGACAAAACAATAGTCCAAACACCAGATCTCCTTGGTTTGGGTGCCGCCAACGAAACTTTAATTACGTCACCTGTCCAGATTGATGCTATAACACCACGCTTTGAGCGGCCTGATCCCAATAAGGTTATTTTCGGCCATTTCCCCAGGCATCCAGCAGTTAAAGGCTCAAATGATATCTTGAGCGTTTTGGATAATCTGAAACGCGATCCAGAGTTAGGCAATAAATTTAATTACACCTTTTCCATTGACACCGTTTCTTGGCCAGAAAACATCGAGCGCATGGCCAAGTGTGATGTGATTATAGAAACATGCAAGCCAGAGCAATACGGCAAGAAATTCGGTGAGTGGGGGAATACGTCCTTGGAAGCCGCCGCACTAGGCAAGATAGTAATTACCAATTCTCTCAGCCTTGATGCCTATATCAGAGAATACGGAAAACCAGAACTCCTTATTGCCAACAACAAAGAAGAGTTAGAGCGCAGAGTAGTAAGTGTTTTGCGATGGCCTGTTGAACTTCTAGCGCATACCAAAGCAAAGACTCGCAAATGGGTCGAGAGCAATCACAGTATAGAGGCCACGGCCAAGCGCCTGTGGGAAAAAGTATATAAAATTTTATTTAATGGAGGAAATAATGGCTAACACTTTTGATTTCAATGGCCACGTTATGAATATTTCTGCAGTTGATACAGATTGGGTAAGCACGACTCATTTCTCTGGCAGCCCGCGAATAAAATCAGTCGGCTTTTTCCCTGCAGCACAGAATGATCGCTGTATCCTGCGTGCTGGTGATATCACTGGTCCCATAATCTATGATAGTGGCCCAGCCGATGCCAACTTGGCCGTGGCGAATCCCCAATTTATGATCGAGGAAAAGATGGATATCGGCCTAGATGAATCGGAAGGCACCTATAATGCGGCTGCCGTGATAATCATTATTTTGGACAAAACCAGCTAGGAGAATACCATGCCTTTGACTTTATCCCAGTTGCGTTCTGAAATTGTCGGCAATCACGGTGGCATTACCGGCAAAGATGCACAGATCAAGACGCTTTTAAATCTCATAGTCAAAGACCTGACTACAAGCCATAACTGGCGAGATTTGCAACATCTGGATAGTAGTCAGACCCTAGCTGCTGACTCTTATACGATTACGGTGCCATCGACGATCCAGAAGATCGAATTTGTTAATCTGTTGGATCCAGACGAGAACTGGTATGAAGTCGAAATATTGCCGCTGAAAGACTTTAGGGCTCTTGAGGATGGCAGCGGAACACCTGTGCCCGAGGCCACTGCAGCCTTGCCTACCCATGCCCACTTGCTTGGATATGAACTCACGTTCAATAAGAAATCTAATCTAACCTACACCGTCTATCTGGACTCATTCCTGTGGCCTACAGATATGTCACAAGACGCAGACTACCCCAGTATAACCAACGCTGATCCCATTCTAATTGCTTACGGTACGGCGTGGCTGTATCAGCATCGCAAGCAGCCGCAGACGGCAGGTATCTGGTTTTCTATGGCTGATGTGTTTTACAAAAACATCACCAATGAGGAACATGGCGTAAAGTTTAAATTTACCAGAAAACGAATGGGGATCTAATGATAACAGTACAAGTAGATGAAGTAGAATTGGTACAGGATTGGCAAACAGCTAGGCAGGCAATCCAGGCACTAGAAACTATTGATGCTAAGTACGGTGGTGTTCTGGCTAAAAGCCTCGCAAATATTAAGCAACAAATCAGAAAAGCCATGAAAGACAAAATGGAAAACGAGCTTATGACAAGTTTTAGAAGCCAACTAGGTCTTTAGGTAAGGAGGCTGTAATGGCCCACTCAGACAGCTACACAGAGGCAACTCCCACCGATAGTACACTATCTACCAGCATTGATGACGAGATAGTTAAGTCTCGTCGAATGTACCGCGAAAGATTTGCGATAGATCACAAAGTGTCATCATCTGATGATGGCAGCGATGTTTACGGTGTTCACAAGAAGGTTACCTTTGAAGCCAGGATCTCTACTCCCACGGAACCAACGAATTCCATAGCGACCTTCTACCTCAAAACTGGCGACTATGATGCCGAACTCAGGTTTGTCGATGAGCGCGATGTAGACAACTTGATCATCATGGTCGGCGAAGTAAAGATGATACTGGGTGCTACTGTTCCCGCTGGCTGGTTAGGATTGAATGGAGACACCATTGGAAGTGCTGCTTCCGGCGCAACAAAAGCTCATGCCAACTATGAAGATCTCTATAAATATCTTTGGAATGAATTGGCAGATGCAGAATTTCCGATCAATGGTGGCCGTGGCGCTAGTGCCGCAGCAGATTGGACAGCAAACAAATACGGTACGATGCCAGATGCAAGAAGTCGAGTGCCAATTGGTGCCGGAGAAGGAGCAGGACTCACAGCGAGAACAAAAGGGGCAACAGGTGGTGCTGAAACCCAAGATGTAGAACATACACATGATGCTGGAACATTATCGGTTCCAGCGCATAATCACCAATGGTACAACAATCTACCCAGTGGAGTGTCAGCCGATCAATCTTACAATAGTGGTGGAACAGCAGTAGATTTGCCATTAGCTGCTCAATCAAAAAGTAGCGGAACACCATTTGTTAGACGTACTGCCGATGAATCATCTGGTCCAGCCCTGGATGATTGCTATACAGACAATGAAGCTGCTGCTACCCCTACTGGAAGTGTTGCTAATGGTGGTTCTACCACTCAAGATGTTATGAATCCCTGGATTGCATTGACTATGATCATAAAATACTAAAATGGAAGAATTAAATCTAAAACAAAGTATAGGGTTTTTGGGTTATCGCTTCCCCAAGGATGGCCAGTATGTCTTGCCACCTGTACGTGTCGATGGGCAGCCAATGAGGCTTGTTGGTGGGCAGAATCTTTATAACTTTAACGGCATGCTCAAGACGTTCCCTGGTCTTGAAAAGCTCTTTGAAGAACCTTTGGGTATCCTAGACTATAGGCGAATTTTGGGCATGTTCCCCTTTGTTTACAGTGACGGCACGATTTATTTTGTTATTTGCACAGCCAGAAGAATCTACTCATATAAGGCTGGCGATACTTCAGCAACTGATATTACTGGTTCTATTACTCTCACAGGAGCAAATTCTGATCATTTTGATGGTGAATACTGGGTAGACACTGCAACCGGCTACGATCCCATAATTATTCTATGTAACGGTATCGATCCTCAATTTGAGTGGACTGGCACTGGCAATTGTAGCGCAGTATCTGGCAGCCCTCCAATATCTCGCTACTTGGACTCGTTTGCTGGTCATGTTTTCGCAAGCTATGTGCTTAGTGGGGCGGTTTATTACGGTCAAAGAGATCAACGGAGTAATATTGACAACAATGAAGATTGGGCTGCTGGAACTGCTGGCGTGGTTGATTTAAGGCAAAGCGAGGGCAATATCATTGGCAGTCTAGTTTTCGGTGAATTTCGCTATATTTTTAAAGAAGACTCCATTGCTCTTTGCAGAGCCACTGGTTCGTATCTTCCTTTCGCTTATGATCAGGAGTTTTTACCCATTGGCGCAATGGCACCAAAAAGCATTCTGAAGATATGGAGACATGATCTCGGAGTATTCCTGGGTAGCGATTTGAATGTGTATGTTTTGCGAAAAGATGGAGCTTATGAAGCAATTGGAGATGATATTGTTTATCGTATTAGGAGTTACGCAAACGATGAGAATTTGCAATACGCCTTTACGGTCTACCTTCCGATTATAGATCACATACTTATGTGCATACCAACAACCAACGATAGTAATGCCTATTGCGATATTGGTTTTGCATTTAATTTTGGTGAATTCATCAAAAATGGCATGAAAATCTGGTCACCTCCAATTATTTTTGGGGTCCACATGAGCGCGGCTGCATCAGCTAAATTCAGAAGTTCCTACACAATTGCCCAGCTTGGCGAGCTTTACGAAACCATCGGTGATATCCCAGGCACTATCGGCGCTCTCTTTCAGGATGCCACCTTCTCTGAAGTTCTTTTTGGGGATAGATACGGCTACATTTGGAAACTCAATGAAGTCTTAGACACCTTTCCAGTAGAACAAACAGGCGATTCGTTAGTTACTGGTGATGACACTGACTTTGATACTATCGGTGGGTGGACGGCAAGCGTAGGGGCTGTATCAAGTGTAACTGGTGGTAATCCTGGGAATTGCATGAAGGTTTTGAACAATACTGCAGGGGCAGCCAAGCAAACTGCTGACCTTACAATTGCTGATCTTACTCCAGGCAAGATTTACAAGCTACTATTTGATGTGAAAAGTGACGGACTGATGACTGAGGATATCGAATGGCGCACAACAGGTGAATCTGCTGAGACAGTGGGCACTGTTCCCATCACTGCATCTTGGGTTTCTCACGAGATTATCTTTCGCAGTTCCTTTGCTAACACCAATCTCCAAGTGCGAGCGGAGAGCGACACGTTAGACACTGAATATTTTTTGATTGATAACGTCACTCTGCAAGATGTTACCCATGTGAACACGATTATTTCTTGGGCAGCTGATTTTGGACAGTTACAGTTGGCCGAAGGTCGTGGAGAGTTTTTCAGGTTACAAGAGCATGAGATTGATTATCGAGATGGAAGTGGCCTGGTCAAAACAAACAGGATCTATGATGAAGAACTGGCAAAGATACACGAGATCGCTATTAGCGGAACCGGCAGGGTTGCCTTATTGGAACAGCGCCTATGGGGAACCGAAGAAGGGAGATTTTAGGTGCCACCGTTAAAACTACCGACTTTCGCACCAATGCCACAAAAGCCACCAAGCCAACAAAATCAAAGCCTTGATGCTAGGGTAAAGGCCCTAGAGGAACATTCGGACAAGATGCACGCTTGGAGTACATCGCTCGTCCGAGCTCTCATGGGATGGAGCAAGCAATTAGACGATCTATTTAACCAAGGCAGCGTCAAGAGATTGTAAGAATGATCACAGAGTTTGCCAGATTAGTAAAAAACGAAAAAGAACTTAAAGACCTTGTTCTGCCACTTGTTCGTAGCTATTGCGAAAGCACCAAGCATAAAGACAGCGAGGATGAAGTAGCAGCCATAATTATGGACATAGAAAGGATTCATTGCTTTGTTTTCATGAACGAATCTAAGGCAGTTGGATTCACTACATGCTCCATTACAAACGCTTTTGGCTTAAATCACTTGCACCAATGGCACGGCTACATAAAACCAGAATATAGGCATTTAAACAGAAAACTTTATGATCTGGTGCAAGCTCTGGTAGAGGATATGAAGATCGATAGAGTCTCATTTAACTTTTTTACCAAAAAGGTGGCCAAGCGCGTAACAGAACAGTTGAAAGCCAGAGGAATAAATTTGAAATTCGTTGGCTACAGCTATTTGGCAAAACAAAAGGAGTAAAAAATGGGCGGCAGCGGATTCGGTGTCCTTGGTGGCGGTAAAGAAAAGACCAAGACAGATATGGATATGTGGACGGATTGGCAAAAAAAACTCGGAAGACTGTTCGGGGAAGAGTATCTCATGCCGCGTTTGGGCAAAGGCATGGAGCGTTATGAAGGGATCCTGCCTGGTACTTCTGGTCCGAGTGGTGTGCAGCAACAAGTTTTTGATGTAGCTGCCGGTTGGACACCTTTCGGTGGAGCCGAAAGCATGGACGAGCGAGTAGCAGAAAGACTTGGCACTCGGCGAAAACTTATGCAGCCCACCTGGGAGAAGGAGGACGCATTGCTCAAAGAGCAAGCCTATAAGATGGGTCTAGCAAGCTCGAGTGATGTACTGAAAGAGAGAGCCCAGCTTCAACACACCAGGGCCGCTGAAGAAGAAGCATTCTCTCAGGGCCTCTACGATCTGTATGAACAATGGAACCTGGAACTGACACCTCAAGCCATGCAGACTATGGCCCAAGTAGGTGAGATGCAACGCATGATTACCGAACAGGGTCATCAAGCAGAGTTTAACGAGTGGCTACGCACTCAGCCGGAATATTCGCCAGTAATAGATCAGATACTTGCGGTACTTGGCATGCAGCCAGTACAAAGGGGGACGCAAGAGTCGGATTATATGTATTGGGAAGGTGGTGGACAAGGTGGGTTTGGCCGCTCATAAGAGGCGGTACCGGCACGAGGTAAGCAAAGACATAGGAGAAATAAAATGGCACAAGGGAAAGGATATCAGGGACCGAGACAAAGAGGGCATGCCGGACCTTTATTGGGCGGTTATCGCGGTTATCAAGGCCCATCATGGGATAAATACATCAAAAAGAAGAAAAAGAAACCTGACGGCACCGAGGCTGATGACGGTTCCCGCGGCACATCAAAAGGAAAGATAATGGAAGTCGGGACCGCTATTCTTGGCGCTTATATGGGAGGTGGATAAAATGCCAATGTCAGAGTATTTAGATCGATTTTATAGTGGTGGAGGATATATCGACAATGGCCAGGGGCGACGACGTTTAGCTGGTGTTCCAACAAGTCCATTCCAGCAGAATACGGCAATCCCTGGTGCCCAACCGAGTCCGATCCAGGGTGTGCAACAAGCAATACCAGGCCAGATTCTTGGTATGCCAATGGCCAACCCAGCTTTGGGTATGCCAGTGACACCACCAGCTACTACCGTAGGGATGCAGCCAGAACTGGCACAAGTAGCCCCTCCAGACGCAACAACAGTGCCACCGCCTGTTACGGCACCGATTGATCCGACGCAATATCAAACCAGAAGGCAGCTTCGGAGGGCTTACGGTGGAAGGAAAGATTGGTGACAGATATTGCATGAACAACCCACAGAGCGAGTATGCTTACAGATAAAATGGAGGTGAGAAATGCCTAGACGGGGACCAAGAGGATACAGAGGGCCGCGATGGGATCGTTATATCGGCAAGAAATATACAACACCTGGCGAAGATACAGCCAAGATCCTAGAGCAAATACGCAAGGACAAAGAATTTTATCTCGATCAGGCTACAACTGCCGCAATGGGTAATCGTTATGCAGAAGCAGAACATTATCTTGAGTTGGCTGGCTGGCCAATTGAGAGGGAGCAAACGGTGGCACCGCCTGAAGGAAGCTCGGGGATGGTAGTGCGAGGCCCAGGAGCAGCACAAAACAGGAGTGGCAGAGCCTTATTCGCTGATGCTCGCGGCCAGGGTGGGGCCATGGCACCGGCAGATCAGATGAAGGATCCCGCCGGATTGATGAAAATGCTAACAGAGAGATTTATGGCTGACAAGGAGCTACCAACCTCTGTAATACCACAAAGGTTCGGTGAGAAAGAGCGATTAGTTGGCATGACGCCGAAAGGTGGATACAAAGACTTGTTGCCGGAGCAGGCAGGGCCACCGACGGAAGGGAAAACAATCACCTTGGGCCCCGATGAAATAGCTTATGACGCAAAGGGCAAGGAAATCGCCAGGGGCAAAGATGCAAAAGAGAAAGACAAGGACGTAAAAGGCGTAATCGTGAAGCCTGGTGAGAGATTGGTGGACCAATCTACGGGTGATGTTTTATTCGTTGCCCCAGGTGGTGACAGGGCGCTTCAGGAGCAAAACACTAAAGCGCAAGCCGACATGAGGAAGAATCTAGTCAAGGAATACAAAGATTATCTGGCTGAAATCAGGGTGAAATACAAAGGCATGGAAAAACTTATAGATGCCCTTATGGCCGGAGCCGACAAAGGAATGAAGTTTGAAGAACTGGGAAAACTAGCCAAAAATGGCTACGAACTACTGAAAAAGGCGGCCAGAGCACCATTAACCGGCAAAAGCTCGCCGGAGGCCGTAGCTGATAAAGAAGAAGCTCTCAAAGATCTGGCTCACTACGAGGCATTTTATAACGCCTTGATGACCATGGGGGTGGGAACTTTGCCCCCAGTTGCTGAAGAAGGGCCACCACCACCGGCGCTTGGTGAAGGGGTTCCCAATGCCGCTGACTACATCAAAAATGCTCTTGGTGAGGGGACTCAACTGTAATGACGCTACCTGCCTGGGATTCTATAGTCGCTGACGACAGGTGGAGGGGTTTGAGCGACGAACACCGCAGGACTGTTTATCAGAAATACCTCGGTGATATTGGTCAACTTAAAGAGTGGCAGGCACTAGACGATGAGCAAAAGCGTAAAGTTATTAGCCGGATGCAGCAAGACGCCGGTTGGCACGAAGAACCACCTACTCGTGGTGAGATGGTTGGCGAGGTGGCCAAGGAGTTTGCCGAAAGTGTAGGCCGGATCCCCAGCCGCATAGCCAAAGCCGTTCCCGATCCTTTCCGCGATATTACCGAAGAGGAACGCACAACTCGAGGTGGCTGGCCACTCAAAAGAGAACCTGTCTCCCCCAAACGTGAGCCCTATCGAGGGGCACAAAAAGTTACATTTGATCCTGAAGGTGCGGGATATGACTATGATACTGCCACGGCAGCCGGTGACAAACCTGACGAGACTGGTCACATGGGCAGTCTCGACCCTCGTACTGGCATGGTTCTCAAAGGCCGTAGACATTCCACCTGGGATAAAATGGTCGAAGCAGAGCAAAGGCGGGGCAATCAGATTGTTAAGCGCGGTAATAGGTACTACAGCGTCCCCAAAGAACGAGGATTGCCAGAAGGCACCCCCCGTCTAGGTGATTCTTATTTTCTCCATGAAAAACAAACCGTAACTGACGAGCTCGGCGGATCCCAGGAAATAGGCCCTGGCTTTGTCACTCCATGGTCTAAGTTATCCCCCAAAAATCGCACAGAAGATGTAAAGCAGGTAGTTACAGGAAAGCGCAAAGACTTTGGTGAAATAAGTCGCTATATCAATCAGCTTTACAGGGAATATGGTGATTACGGTAAGGCTGCAGATGAGCTCGCAAACATGATCGAGCGCGGCTTGCTACCAGATTTTTATATGACGGTATCCGATCGATCGTTTGAAGATCAGTTAGAGCAATTCAACCGGATCCAGGCCGCCAGTGGCCCGCTTGCTGAAGCTATGCCAGGGATGCCGGAGCGTGTTAGCAGGATTGAGGCCGCGAGAGAAGCAGAGGCTTTTCCTGGTAGAGTGCCAACGGCAGATCTCGACTCATTAAGTGCTTATTACAAAGGTAGGCCGCCTTGGGAAGAGTTGGAGATACCAGTTGGGGATCCGGTCAAGGGGCTTGAATATTTATTTATTCCATTTCAGCCTGCCGAAGCATTATTTACCGGTCCTGGTGCCCTTACCGAAGCTGATTTTGCAGATCCTGACACTATGGGTGATGCGATTGACCGTGCTGAGGCTTCAATCGCCAATGTGGCAAACATGGCCGGTCAGGCAGCCGCAAGATTATTCCCTGGTGGTTTCTCCCCTGAAGCACCATGGCAGGAATATGATCTCAATCCTCAATTCGCTGGGATATTGGCCGAAGAAGCCGCGAGATATGGCATAACTTATCCACTTTATGCACGGCTCGTGGCCAATACTTTGTGGGGCCTTTACGATGGTGCCAGGATTGCCACGGCTAGGTTTACATATAGCCGCGGCTATGAAAACTACGACAATGCCAGAAGGGCCTACCGTGGTTTTACCCCTGAAAATGCCCAAAAACACGCCATGGAAACAATGATGCAGACCGATCCACTGGGGGAAGGTCAGGCGGCTGCCAGGGCATTTGAAAGGAAGTATGGCTATCGTAGTGAATTCGATCCTCGAGGTGTGGCGCCGGATCCTGTTAGGACTGAACCTACTGTCGATCCTGTTACGGAAACTGCACAAGTCAGAGAAATACCACAACTGTCCCTTGCCAAAGATGATATCCCGCTCATCAGAACCATGTATCAAAGTGGTGAGCTCAATAATCAAGCCATAGAAGCATTTAAGTCACAGAATCCAGCTTTAGCATTTGATCTGCAAGACATTATCAACGAAGGCATCATAGAAAGGGCAGCCGAAGGAGAAATGCCAGGGGAGGTTTTGGAGGATGCCGAAAGAATTGGAGAAGAAGCTGAAGGCGAGGGCCCGCCGATTATTTCCGAAGAACAAAAAGAGGCAGAGAAAATACGTTTACGGGACGTTGAGAAAGACCGGCTGGAGGCCCCAGCGGGAGTGGAAGTCGAAGAAGGCGTTGGGGTAGAACCAAAAATATATCCCATCACTAAGCCCGAGAACGTAGGGCAGACCACGCTTGATCTAGTCAATATCCCTGTCGGCGGCGCGGTACAGTTTGGTGACATAAGGTGGATCAGGGGTGAGGATGGCTGGTACAACGAAAGGGAGCCACAAAGAAAACTCTCTGCTCAATTCTTTGCACAGGAAATAAAGCAACACCTCGACGCACTTTCTAAATCTGAGGCGGTGGATTTCATCGAAGGTTTAATTGGGCGTAAGATGCCCCCCGATGAAGTAGTCCCGCCTGCAGTAGAAGAAGAAATCATAGCCGAAGAACCTATCAGGGCCGCGCCACCGGAACTCGATGAGGTGATGCAGGAGTTGCCCCCAGCAGAAGATTACGATGCTCTTGTATCCAACCTTGCGGATCGCTACAAAACCATGCTTGAGGCGTACAGCAAGCAATATCCAGACCAACTATCCCCGACTTCATTAGGAGAAGCCAAAAAGCGAATTGAAACTTACGGTGCCGTTGTTGACGCTGTCTATGACGAAATGGAATGGGTTATTAGCGAATACGGCCTTGGTGAAGAACTCCAAAGCCAAGCCAAAGCCCTCTACCAAGAGGCAGAGGATCAGAAGCCCGACATAGGGCACGAGGACGAGGATCCAGATTGGTACTGGAGTGTTACCAAGAAAGAGCCGTGGCTACCTGAAGATGCCATTGTGAATATCGGAAAAGAGAGGTACGTCGCTCGCGGTGATCGTTCAGAAGTCATTCCTGCCCATACCAACAGGGCCGGTAAAAGAGTCAAGGCCAAAGAAACCCGCGTACAGGATTTTATCAATATCAGATCCGGTGAAAAACTTACCATGATGGCCCCCGAAGTGTGGGAACGCTTCAGATCTCGGGAAGGAATGAAGCCTGTCGGTGAGCAACTGAAACTGAAGCCAGAGAAAAAGGCCACGGTAGACAGAACATTCATGCACCGGTGGATTCCAGAAACAAAACCGCAGCAAGATCGCATTATTCATTCATAGCAAGATCGCATTATTCATTCATTCTCTTATGAGCGGCCTTCTCCGCTGACAGATAAAGAATATCCGAGAAAGCCAGAACGTGATCGCCTGGGGATCACTAAAGAATATGATTATGTTTACTACTCATACAATCGGCCTGTTTCGCATCTACTGATTGATCGTGACATACCTGGGGCCAAAATTAGCGAGTCAGGCCGGTTTATTTTCACCAAAGAACCTATCCCAATGGAGCAAGTCTATCGCTGGGAACTCGGCGCTGTTTACGACAAAACAAAAGGTGTGCTTGCCAAAGAATACTACGATGCCATGTATCCCGATGCAAAAGGCTATGAGTTTTTCAAGGATATGGGCAAGGGCAAATGGCAGGGAGTTGTAATCCATAAAAGCTCAAAATACCCAGGCAAGTTCCAGGCAACCTATTTTGATGAGCGCGGCTTCATCGGAGATAGCGAATTTGAGGACGAAATAGCCGCTATAGGCGAGTATGTTGGCCAGGGGTACAATCAGCCCATGCCAGGGCTTTTGGACGACGCAGCGGCCGATCCGCAATTCCTAGAGGGTATTCAGGCGGTAGAGGAAGCCCAAAAGGAACATGCAAAAAGAATGAAAGAGATTTCCGAAAAGGCCAAAGAGAAACCCAGCGGGACCCCGCTTAAAGAAATTACAGTGCAGGCTCGAGCGATACGAGGAAAAACAGGTGAGATAATCAAGGTGGAGAAGGATGCCGAAACGGCCCTACGCGACATTGATGAAATGAGCTCTATCTATCAACAACTTTTGGAGTGCCTGAAATCGTGAAGCCGATATCAGAAAAAGACATACTTAAAGCCAAAGCCAGGGGGAAGAAAGTTACCACGGAAGATGGAAACAAACTCTCTTTCTTTCTACGGCCTCAAAAGGCTGCAAAGATGCTTACTGACGAGCAGCAATTCTTTAAGCTCTTGGTCGATCAAATCGCAACTCTGCAGACGAATAATGTTCAAGGAATGGAAAATCTGGTGGCGAGTTTGCGGAACCTAAAGATTGAGATCGCGCAGGCTCCTGCACCAGAAGTGAAGGTAGAAGTAGAGGCGGCAAAGAATCCAGAGGTAAAAGTAAACATTGATTCGGCTAAAGAATGGGAGTTTACGGTTTTCAGGGATCACAATGGACTCATTGAACGGTTATTGGCAACAAGAACTAAATGATATAGGAGGGATGGAAAATGGCAATAGGTGACGATTTTGAAATCCAGAATGACGGTGACATAAGGCACGTTTCTGGAAGCACACACTATACCGTCCTAGAACTCCATAGGTGGCTTCAGGATCTTGCCGATGATGCTGAGGCTAGTGGTAATGACTACATGGACATTACCAAGCCAACGCCCTCAGAGCGCTCAACTGATCAGATTATCACGCTCATTCCTCCATATAACATCGATGATGATGCTGCAGAATACTTCTATGGAGGAACGATCAAGCAGGGTACTGGAGCTACTGCCAAAGTCTACTACGGCCTGAAGGTTCTCGGTGCGGTAAATGATTCCAATACCCAGCTGATGGTCATCCAGAATCACGACTATTATCAGTACACTACAACTCCAACTGCGCCTTTCTGGGGGGATCAATCTGGCGGTGGCTACAATGGTAATGCAGCTGAAAACATTCTCATGCAGATCCTTGTAGTTGGAATGATAGCTGGAGTGAAGATCGATCAGGGTAGGATCAGGGTGCAGTCAAGGGATTGGGGTGATACCTATGATTTCTTCAACGTGACGCTGGCAGATGGTGAGAATGTGGCTGCTATCGGTACTACTCCAGATCCGCAAAACGATACTGCCATAGGCACGGTTCAGGGCTGGAGCGGGGGCGATATTCCCACTAACACCGAAGGCTACCAGCAAATAGATATTCAAGACGGCAACGGAGATCAGCCCTACTACAGCAAGTGGACGTATAATACTAACTCGGCTGGTATGAAGGCTATTTGGGAGTGGATCAAAGAGATCACAGGTAACGACTCTCCCGAGGCTGCGGAGCCTTACGATATGAACGGTGAGCTATTTCTTGGGATAACTCATTCCATACCGTTCAATAATGGCTCTGGAGCAGCCACGCAAAACGAGGAAATCGTTTGGGGTACTGGAGTTACCTACGACAATCTTTCAGGCGGCACCTTTACTGAGGGCTATTTAGTAAGATTCAGCGGTGGTGCAAAAGGAACCGTTCTCCATGATAATGGCACAACCTATTTCCTCATGGCAACGGAAGATATCACTGACACGATAGTTGAAGATGAAACAATTACTGAATACGATCCTTCTGATGGCACTGCCTCTGGCGTTACCGCACAAGTCAATACTCCGGTTCCTACAGATCAGAACAAGGAAGGTGGTAGGGGTATCATCCTGGGTACTACCGGCACGACTACCGGTACTCACTACATACAGCTTATCTCTGGCAAGATTGCGGTAAATGCACTCAATATGTACGGCATAACCTCTGCCAATGACTGGGATGTTAATGGATCTGCCACGGCCAGGACCGTTCCCAAGGTCTTTTTGGGCTCCTACACCGGCTCACTCATCGGAGCCTACGGAGTAGGTATAGATCCTGATGATCTGAGCGTTACTGATACGGTTGAGGACTTGAGCGGTACGACCAGATACCCTCCGAATAACGTAATCTTTTACTTCTACGGTCTCGAGGTTGGAGACCGGATTCTGGTGGGCAAGAAAGATACTGGTGATGATTTCGACTTCAACGAAATGTCACTAAATTCAGCATTGGATTCGAATCCAGAAACGGTGGTTGACGTTGGTACTGGGAATATTCCGGCTGACGCTCCTGCCAGCGGGACGCTGCGTATCGAGCTAGATGATGGTAGAGAGCGCTATGCGGTCTACGACTCTCATGATGGTGATGATGAATTTACGCTTAATGCCTCGTACCAGAACTGGCTTGACCCGAATGATGCTCAAATTGGCAATGGAGTAATGATCTCATTTCTTGACAAGGCAGCTGCCGCAGCCACTGAGCAGTTTACCATCAAGTTTGATGCCACCAGGACGCTTTGGTGCAGGCGCAGGGATGGAGGGGCGAGTCCGAAGAAGACCTTTGAAACGCAAGCGACTCTCGGCTCAACCGGTGGATCGGCTACGGCAACGATCATCTCGGATGCGTAATATGAAAGATTGTGGTGAATGTGCGCTCTGCTGCAAGCTCATCGAAGTACCATTCCTCGCCCTGGCGGGTGAATGGTGTCAGTATTGTGATCCAATACTGAAAACTGGATGCTGCACAATCCATGACAAACGGCCAGATTTTTGTAAAAACTGGCATTGCTTTTGGAGGGCTGAAAGTTGGCCCGATTATTTGAGGCCGGATAGGTGCAACGTCATATTTGAAGCACTACCTGGAGTCATAACCATTCTAATATCAGTTGAACCTTCACGGCCTGATGCCTGGAAGGATAAGAAGGTATTAAAAGTAATCAAAACACTTCGGAAAAAAGGCAGACCTTTGGTGCTGAAAACAAAAAACGATTCGGCAATGTTCCTTCCAGATGGCTGCACAAAAGAAGATGTTTTAGAGGACATACACAAGGTTATAAATTGGAAGAAGAAGATTAATGACAGTACCTTCATACACAACCGATCTTAGCACTTTCGACCTGATTGAAGCTGCAAGTACACTCAGCGAGTTTACTGGGCTAGTAGACGGTGGTACGCCTGACGATGATGATACAGATGATATTATTCAAGGCAGCTACCATGCCAGTGCCACCTGTGCGCTAAAGGCCGGTGAACTTCAATCTATTGCGTCTGACTATGGTAGCGGTGTGACCATACCTACCGATGGGGCTATCTTTATTTGGTTCAAGTTCGATGCTGGCGGTATCCTCGAGAGCTTTGCTAATGGCGGTGTGCGTATAATTGTAGGTGCAGACGTTAGCAATTTCGACTCGTGGGATTGTGGCGGTGATGACTATCCACCGAATCCTTATGGTGGTTGGTACAACTATGCCGTTAATCCGACAGCAAGAACCTATGATGACAGGGGTGGTTCTGGCCCTGGGACAACGTATCGATGGGCTGGCATGGGTATTTATGCAGCCACGGCTGGGCCGAGTAAAGGCCAGCCGTTCAAAATGGATGGGCTACGGTATGGCAGGGGTACGATCATCATTGAGTACGGTTCTTCTGGTGACGGCTATGCCAACTTTGCCGATGCTGCAGCGAAAAATGATGCTAATGATGCAACTGCTGGATATAACAGATGGGGCTTGTTTACTCAAGTGGCAGGAGGTTTCCTGTGGAAAGGCAGGATGCAAATTGGCACAAGCTCGAATGCCTGCGAGTTTGAAGATTCGGACGTATTCATCCTGATTGATGACACAAATAATTGCACTGCTAACTTTAACACGATTGAGATTAACAATGCTAGTACGGTAGTTGATTGGACAAACGTGATCTTTAAGGCACTTGGAACGCAATCACCAGGTCGCCTAGTAATGAATCACAACGCTGACATGAATATCGATGCGTGTCAGTTTATTGATATGGGCGATTTCAGCTTTGGAGGATCTCTCAGTGAGTTCTTAAACTGCATCTTCCAGGGTTGTGGCCAAATCACTGTCAATGGTGGAAAGCTCAACGGTTCCCAGATAATAGGTTGTACGGTAGATGGATCAAGCTCGGATGAAGCAGCGGTAATATGGGATAGTGCAGATCCTGATGGATATCTTGATGGTCTTGAGATTACTAAAGGCGCTGCCACTAACCATGCCATTGAGTTTGGCGATAGCATTCCGAGTTCGCTAACGCTGCGGAACTGCACGTTCAGTGGGTTCAACGCAAACGACAATCAATACGACTCGACATTTTATTTCGCAGATACCAGTGGCACATTTACATTAAATCTAGTTGGTTGTGCTGGTAATGTAAAAGTTAAAACCGCTGGTTGCACCGTTAATGTAGTCGAAGATCCAGTAACAGTAAAAGTAACAAGCCAAGAGGCCGATGGAACAGCTGTAGGTAGTGTTCGAGTAATGCTGAAAGCTAAAGATGCTACCGGTCCATTTCCCTTTGAGGAAGTGGTTACCTCCATTGTAAACGCTGGCACTACGGCCACGGTAACTCATAACGGCCACGGCATGGCCACTAACGATTATGTCTTGATCGAGGGCGCCAGCCTGGATGCCAACAATGGCGTCTTTCAGATCACGGTATCAGATATAAATACCTACACTTACACGATGGGCTCATCTCCAGGCAGTTCCCCTACCGGTACGATTACTTCTACTTTTGTGGCCCTGTTCGGCACTACAAATGCGACTACTGGAATCCTGTCTACTTCAAGAGTCTATTCTGACGATCAGCCGGTGACAGGTTATGCAGCTAAAGCCTCTGCTACACCTTACTGGAAACGATTCGAGTTAAGCGGAACTGTTGATTCCAGCGATGGTTTGAACATGACTGCTGTAATGCTACCGGATTCATAATGGCTAAAAAAACTGAGATTCACTGGAAGGCTGAATATAGGAAACTGGTCAGAGTGGTAGGCCAATTGGAGAAAACGATAGATAGTCAAGCGCAACTACTGAAAGTACGGCACGACCAACTAGAACAGGCTCAGAAGGCGGTTGATCTGAACAAGAAAACATTGCACCAAGTGATAGATGATAACGCTAAGAACGTAAATGTACTCAATGAACGAATTACTGACCTTATGAACAAGCTAAAGGAGTTCGGTTTTGCCGATTTCGATAACCTGGGGAACTAAGGTCATAAATGTACCGCAAAGCTATTTGACCAATCTCGGTGGCGGTATTTACGAGCTCGACCTGGACCAGTTCAGATTGGATCTCAAAGCCCTGGAGGACGATGAAGAAGGTATGCCGTTTCCCGATACGCACAGACACAATACGGAAGTAACGCTAGGTGGCATTACCCTTGCAAGAACTATTGAAATCATCAATGGCTACACCGTAACTTTTGAAAATCTCCAGTATGCGGTCAATGCCGTGGGCGCGAATAGCAACATAGCTGATGTGATGAATGTAAATCAGGTAAGTTTAAGAACTTTTAACTCTGCTGGCCTGATTACTGTAACTTCAGGATCCGGTGTCACCGAACAGGATAAGGATGACATTCGAGATAGGATCTTATCCGACTCGACTGCTTTTGATGGCGCAGACATTACTTATATGAACAAGATTATCAGAAACAAGAAAGTATTGAGCAAGTCAGGCAGCGTCTGGAGCCTGATTATTTACGATGACGACGATACAACGCCCATCTTGAGCAAGGAGATTAAGGACAAGGACGGTAGCGACATTACAGATTTGGCGGCGGGTGTTTTGGCGCAGGAATTAAAGTCAGGAGTCTAGTATGTGGATAATTCAGCCAGGCCAGGGATTAGGGCTACCAGCAAGCAAAGAGATCGCCCTTGGCTTGGGTACGCCTTTTGAGGCGGTTGCTGTCGATTTACATACTCCACGCTGGCGACATACGGCTGATGTTCAATCTGTGCTGTTGAATGAGGATGAAGAACTAATGGCAATCCTGCAAGCAATCATTCAATCAGGGATGCTGAACTAATGGCCACACTAGAATATTGTTTGAAAAAATTAGGGCTTTCTAAAGCTGAAGCAAAACGGCTTCAGAAATCCTCAAAGGATTATGTCGGTGAGGGCATGGTTAAGGGTGAGGCCGACATTCTTGCGGTTGAGGATTTTGTTAAGCTGCTGGACAAAGATCGTGCCGAGATACTTACCCAGGCCAAAGAGGCTGG
>WOR8_10000813_pt1 | contig 32220 bp, 28 predicted proteins | sample DeeMarSeWOR38_10_FD_19890 | JGI IMG/M metagenome (IMG submission 19890) | reverse complement strand
TGGAAAAGATCTGGCAGATTTTTGGGGAAAGAGTCAGGTCCATCGTGCCCTTATTCGAGACCGAGGTACAAGGGCCGGTCATGCTCAAAAAAACCGCTAAGTACCTGTTTGTCTGACAGACAATACAGTATTCGATATTTTCCAAAGTGGGGTGACGGCCCCACTTTTTTTTGCCAAAAACGACCGCCTTTGAGCTTGGATTTTTACTGCGCCTGAGGCTGTTCTTTGAATTGTGGGATCAAAAGGGATTTGTGCTAAGAGGCGAGATTAATTTAGTGGCACTTCGATTGTGAAAGAGATCTGGAGATTGCTCTGATGTCAGCCTCTTGGCAAGTTCCCGTAAAGCTGATTATAATCGTGCGCTCCAATTCCGAACAATGGAAGCAAAGGCGTAGTGTGTTAGCCGGTTTTTTTTTGAGGAATCCGATGCCCACCTCCCCGAGAATATAGGAAGCTTCATGGCCATTGATCAGCAACGATCCCTGTGAATGGACCGCAACGCCCTTGGTTTTTAATTCGTCTCGCTGACCCCGTTTTACCACGATCGTCATATCCAGGGCGATTTTCCTCGATGGATGATATACGATCTGATCAGTTTGTCCGGCTTGTACCCAAAGGAGATCACCGCGTCTAATGTTGGAGTGCACGTCCGGCTCGAGATAGCTTCTGGTTATCCTCCACTTTGCCGGAAGCGCCAGGATTAAAAAATGGGTCAGCCCGAAGAGAATATTGTTGGCAGATATTTTGTGCTCTATATGCGCATTGGCCATATCAACGACGCCTTTATAAATGATCTAAATTGCCTTGCAGGATGAGATCGAGTTGGGATTTATCGCTGCCGGTGTATTTTTCTTTTTTGTTCACGATAAAAGTGGGATACGTCTGGGTCCAATGGCGGATGGATTTGAAAACACCGCGAAACGATGAGGCGTTGACGATCTCGATGCGAATTTTATCCTTATATGTTTGCGCCAGTTCGCAAAGCCAGCGAGTGAGCAACAGATGGTTTTCTTTTACGTCCTCCGGATATTGGTTGAGGTCCCCCTCATCCCGTTTTTGTTTCAGACCAAACTGGTCTGCCACGAATTCGTAATGTCCTCAATTACAGAAGCTAACCGGGACTAGAGAGAGCACTTCGACGGTAATCGGTTGCATTTTTGCACCTTAAAAGGGAAGGGAAGGCCCTTAAAAAGACCTTCCCATCGTGTCTTGGTCAAGATATTACCTAGGTTGTCTCCTCTCCTGAAGGCGGTGCAGCTGCTTCAGCGGGTGCACCGGTTACAAATCGGCTGATCGAAGCAATGGCATCTTTAACCAGAAAAATCGCCAAGATGACCAGTAAAATGGCGATCAAGCCAGTGACCCAATACCCGATGGCGAGATCAGTGGGCACCGATTCGGCAGTAAAGAATGTGCGGAAGCCGTTAAAGGAAACCACGAGTGCCGCACAGATGGTGGTAAGACCCAGAAATACCGCCGGATAGAGGGTAATGTTGTAAGTTTTCCCTTCCGAGGCCAGCCAGCAGGTGCAAATGAGCAGGGCCATTGCCGCCATCATCTGGTTGAAGGCCCCCCCCAGCATCCAGAGGGCCGTCAGGACCCCGGTGAAGCAGAAGACCGCAAATATCGCGATGGAGACAAGGGTAGAGAAATGGATGTTCTTGAAAGCCGGCCAGAATTCTCCCAGCACATCTGCCCCGTAGAGGCGCATGAACCGCACCCCCAGATGGATCAGCGTAAAGCCGATGACGGCGAAAATGATGTTGGCGAATGACAGCCCCATGGCTTCAGGGATCCCAAAGTTGGCCAGAAAATTGCTCATTCCCTTGGCGAAAACGAAACCCCCTCCCTTTTTAAAGGCAGCTGCAAATCCCTCGAAGCTGCCGAAAGCCGAAACCGCAATGATCAGAGCGATCATTCCCATGACCATTTCCAACAGCATCGAACCGCCGGCAACAGGCAGCGTATCGGTCTCCTTTTCGATCATCCGGGCCGTTCCCGAACTGCTCACCAGCGAATGCCAACCGGACACCGCGCCGCACATAAGGGTCACAAACATCAGCGGCCAGAGGGGTTTACCGGCCCAGACGAAACCCGTGTATGCCGGAAAATCGCCAAAGGACGGACGCCCGATGAGGATCCCCAGCGCAGTACCGATCATGGCGAAAAATACCACCCAAAAGCCCAGGTAGTTGATAGGCTGGGCCCAGCGCCAAATCGGCAATGTCGCCCCAAAGTAGCAGAAGGCCAGCACGAACAGGATCCATATGAATTTTGCCTGGGTGATCGTACCGAAGAGTACCGGAGAAGGATCGCCGCCGTTAATCCAGGAAAAAAAGCTCTGCACAAACCCCAGCCTGTTGAGCCAGAGCATACCGATTAAGGTTATTGCCACGGTGATCGCGGTCGAGGTAATAATAGGCTTTTTCCACTTGTAGATCATCTGGCCAAACAGAAGACCCATGGCGATCCAGATGAGAATACCCAATGGAGCGGTCGGGTTTGACAGCGTTCCGGCAATAAAGATGGCGAAGGCCCCGAAGCTGAACATCAGATTGAAGTAGATGAAAACGCTGACCAACGTCCGGCCGCGAGGGGAAATCAGGGTATAGCTCATTCCGCCAAGGCTCATCCCCTCTTTGCGGATGGAGACCTGGGCCGACGTGTAATCATGGACCCAGCCCAAGAGAGCCACGCCCAGGAGAAGGTATAGAAACGCCGGAATCCAGCCCCAGTGCACCGCAACGATGGCTCCGACAATTGGGCCCAACCCGCAGATGGATTTAAACTGGAAGCCGAAGAGGACGTTTTTGCTGGAAGGCATGAAATCCACGCCATCCATGTACATCACGGCCGGTGTGGTTTTATCCGGGTCGGATTGAACGATTTTTCGATCCACATACCGGCCATAGGTTTGGTAAATAATGATTGCCCATACAACCGCTAGAATCAAGGCCACAAGTGAATTCATGATATTCTCCTCCTCATTTAAAAGATGGAAAACCCTTTCGACGCTTTACTGCACTTTCAAAGAATAAAGCCCTTTTACCTGTTTCCAATCTCTTGTTTGGGTTCATCACCTCCTTTCTTCGTGACTTACAGCCATTCATCAAAATACTTTTAATCCCCCTAGAGTATTTGTAAGTAGTTAGACTCACTACAAAGAAGATTGCAAAAACCCTATTTTTGATAACATAAATCAAACACAGTGTCAATAGAATAGAAAAACCACTAAACAGGAGAGAAAGAGAAATAAAAACCCCCGAAAAGCTCCGGTGCGGGAAGAAAAAAGCGCAACGAACATGTAGTTTGCTGCACTTTTTTTCCTATAGATATAAGACAAGAAGGCAAATAGTAGATATAAGACAAGAAGGCAAATAGCGGTCGTTTGCTCAGGCGTGGATTCTCTGATCGATCAAAGCCTCCAGGTGGTTGTGGTCCCATCCAATATAGGTAAGTTTCTTATCTACGATAAAGGCCGGAAATTTAAAAAGCCGGTAACGGATCTGTTTCCACATACCCATGGGCGACTGGGCATCAATCACTATAATTTTAATACGATGGCGATATAAATGAGTAATCTCTCGGATCCAGTTTGACACATAATCTCCAGCTTGCTTCCAATCTTCTGGATATTCATCCGCACTGCTTTGCCGATAATTGCGCCTTAATCTCAATGCATCAATCATAAACTGGTGTTGCCAACCATGCCATTCAACGGTAGATAGCACTGGTGCCACAACTTCAAGCAGGATCGGCTTCATTTATGGTTTCTCCCTAAAATAGTATTTGCTAAAATTTTTTATTTAGAAATACAGATAAGATCGTTTTGATTATCTGGCAAGGTCTAGATCTTAATATTCTTATTTACTGTTTGCCTTTTAGTTCCAGTATCTTTTTCTTCAGCCACTTTGCATGTCGCATTTCGTCAAAGAGTTGTTCTTCCAGCATTTCAAGGGTGTCCATATCATCTGAAATTTCTGCTACAGAAATGGCATAATCTTTTATAGCCTGTTTTTCATTTTCCAGTTCCATCCTCAGCATGCCCATGATTCCCTGTTTTTTACTTTCTTCGCCCAGCTTCTTTCCGAGTTGTGCGGCATCGCCTGAAGGATCAATCGGGGTGCCGCCTAAATCCCGAATTCTTGCCGCAAGGTTGATTGCATGACTTTCTTCCGCCGGAATGATCGCTCTAATTCCCTCAGCAATATCCTTTTCGGTAATGCTTTCTGCATGAATCTGGTAATATTCAATGGCTGAAATCTCGGCTTCCAGCAATTTATTTAAAACATCGATTTTGGTCTTGGTATCCATCAACTTTTCTCCTTATCTTTAGGTCCGGCAACCAGAAGGACAGGCAGCGATGATCTTCTTTTTACCTTTTCCTCAATATTTAAGAAGAACCAGCGGCCTAAACCAGTTCTGTGCTGGTTCGTTAGCGCGACCAAATCGCATCCCTTTTCTTCGCCATATTTTACAATCGTATCTGCTTCCGGCTCGGTTGTCACAATAAATTCTTTCGATATCTTTATACCCTCCTTTCGTAACGATTGCTCAAGTTCAGCCAAATAGGACTCAGCCTTTTCTTTTTTAAGATAACCCGCTGATCCGACCTCCATCTGAATCTTCTGTAAACCCGGGTCATGCTCTTTTAATACCCGATGAAGCTGAATGAGCACCAAGGCAGCAGCCGATTGTTTGGCCATACGCCGGACATGTTCCAAGACGATCTTATCATTTTCCGTACCCTCTAAGGGAATCAATATTTTTTTGTACATATTGCCTCTCAAAGTTCTTACGCTTGATGTTTTTTCTACCTACAACAACATTAAAAATTTGCTTTTGTAATTACCACATTCCATCGATCTTCGCACCACATTTGGTGCACTGACCGTTTGCCATTCGCATTTTTCCGACCTGAAAACCCCAGCGCTCGATGACCATTTCACGACAACTGTAACAAAAGGTATTTTCGCCTTCGTTACCCGGCACATTGCCGGTATAAACATATTTCAAGCCCACATTCAAACCGATTTCTCGAGCCATCTGAAGGGTTTGCACCGGCGTAGGCGGGCGGTCTTTCAACTTATAGGTCGGGTGAAACCGGCTGATATGCCAGGGTGTTTGCGAACCCAGGGCGCTTTTTATAAATGATGCCAATTCTTCAAGTTCGGCTCGATCATCGTTTAGTCCGGGCACAATCAAGGTGGTGACCTCCACGAAGATGTCGAGAGACTTCATCAATTTTAATGTTTTTAAGACGTGTTTGAGTTTCGCGCTACAAAGCTCCTTATAATACTTATCTCTGAACGCTTTCAGATCTACATTGGCGGCATCCAGATAGGGATTAATCATGTTGAGGGCTTCAGCGGTCATATACCCGTTGGTGACAAACACGTTGCGGATCCCTTTTTCATGGGCGAGTTTGGCGGTATCGTAGGCCAATTCAAAAAAAACAGTCGGCTCGGTATAGGTATAGGAGATACTTCGGCAGCCCCCTCTTTCGGCCGCAGCCACCACCTCCTCAGGTGTGTACGTATCTCCCATAATAACGCCTTTGTGATCAGAGGGCATCTGGGCAATATCCGCATTCTGGCAAAAGCGGCATTTAAAATTGCAGCCCACGGTGGCAATCGAATACGAAAGGGACCCCGGCAAGAAATGAAAAAGGGGTTTTTTTTCAATGGGATCAATGTGTCGGGCAATTACCTTACCGTACACCAGTGTCTTTAATATCCCGGAGCGATTTTCCCGCACACTGCATATTCCCCGGCGACCGTCTTTAATGACACACCGATGGCTGCAAAGATTGCATTTAACTTTGTTGTCTTCCAGCGATTCATAAAGGTAAGCTTCCATAATCACTTCGCTCCTTTAGGGAATTATGGAACATTGCAATAATGAGAGATAAAACTAAAAAAATCATTTTTAAATAGGTAGATTACCTAGCACCCATCATTCCATCATTCCAATTTTCCATTATTCCAACAGGGGCAATAGTCCCTCTTATCCTGTCGCTGTCCCGGTGGTGTGTTTGGCTTGATACCTCATCGCCAGGGGCTTGGTTCTAAATCTGGGGATGAGCGAAACAATCATGCCGGCAAACGCTCCGAATGGGCATCGTTGAATGACTTTGTTTTGTTCCAGACTGTGGACAAGCTTACCGGCTGGTGACGGCAGCTGGCACACGGTTCGCCAGGAAACGGGCACAGCGCCCAATATGCCCCGAATGATACTTTTTAACTCCCAAACGCTGAAAAATTTAGCATGATTGTATATCGTCGGCGTAAATATGCCCTTGACACGCCGTTGAATCCCCTTGATGGCATATCGGTTCAGTACCCCAATGAACACCCGATCTTTGGCTACCCGACAGGCTTCTTCCAGAGATTTTTGGGGATCTTCTACAAATTCCAGGGTTGTGAACAGACAGGCATAGGTAAAAGAATTATCATCAAAAGGAAGATCTTCAGCATAACCTCGATAAAGATCAACCCGATTACCCAATTTTTTAATTGTAATATCGAGCATATAGGAGGATGGATCCAATCCCGTAACCACCAGGTCCATATCTAGAAAGGCTTGCAGGCATGCTCCAGCTCCGCAGCCAATGTCGAGGATAGATTCTCCTCGCATCGGCTTGAGTAAATCACGCATCAGCTGAGTTTCGAGCTCAAAAATGAATTTGTTTTCAGGCACCCTCAACCATCGCTCATACGCGATTGCGTCCTGGAAATCGAATACATGTCCCATCAGAACTAATGTAAGGAATATATTTTGGTTAATCAAGCTAAAACCCATGATTAATTTATTCAGGGGAGGTGGTTTTTTTTCTGGGGCTGGAAGATTTCTTGTTTTTTTTTGATGGCACCTTTCGGCTTTGATCAGATTCAGAGGTTTCAATCTTTTCAGGTTCGGGGCCAAAACCAAAGAAAGCGCCTGGAAACGAACGGGTCTTCGGCGTTTCACTGGTTTTACGACGGGTTGACGGCTTTTTATTGTTTTTCCATCCCCGGCGTTGGGTTGATCTTTTCAGACGCGCGGATCGATTCGAGGATAGCGGCTTGGATTTGTCGCCAATAAACCAGGCATCATCCGGCCAGACAATCGGGATCTTATAACCCAGCATTTTCTCGAGCGGCTCTAAATGGAAAACATATTCTTCGCAAGCCAAAGATAACGCCTGCCCCGTTTTGCCGGCTCTTGCGGTTCGGCCGATTCGATGAACATAATTTTCGGAATCCTGAGGCAGGTCATAATTGATTACATGACTGATATCTTCTACATGAATACCTCGCGAGGCAACATCTGTGGCGACCAAAATTTTGATGTGGCCGTTCTTAAATCGTTCCATCAGACGAAATCGTTTGCGTTGGGGAAGATCTCCGGTAATTCCTTCCGCCGGCCATCGGTTTGCTTTTAGTTTTTTTGTCAACCAATCCACGCCGGTCTTGGTGTTTACAAAGATAAGCACCCGAGTCCAATCTTCTTTTTTAAGCAATCCCAGAAGCAGCGAAAGTTTCTTTTCACGGCCCACGTGGAATAAAGCCTGATCGATACCTTCTACGGTTATTTGATCGGGGGTCACCGATATAAACTCGGGCAGATTCATGAATTCATATGTTAACTCCATAACCCGATACGAAAGAGTGGCAGAAAAAAGCATAGATTGTCTTTTCTCATAGTGAGGAAGATTGCGCAGCAGGTATCGCATATCCTTGGTGAAACCAAGATCAAAGAGGCGGTCGGCCTCATCAATGACGAGAATTTGGATCCCCTCGGCTTTAAAAATCCCCTTTTTTAAATAATCGATAATTCGACCCGGTGTACAGATAATAACATCCACCCCATGACGAAGGGATTCGGCCTGTTTGCGATAATCAATACCTCCCACTATCTGGATTAGTCTGAACTCGGTGTGGCCAAACAGTATCTTGGCTTCCTCATATATTTGGCGCGACAGCTCCCGGGTGGGAGCGACAATTAAAACTGAAGGTAATTCCCGGGGGCGATCAGATTGGGATAGAAGGCGTGTGATTACGGTGACTAAAAACGCAGCGGTTTTACCGGTACCCGTCTGGGCTTGGCCGGCGATGTCACGACCGGCTAAGCTTACCGGCAGGCTCTGAGCTTGTATGGGGGTACAGTAAGTAAAATTCGCATCGCTTAAACCCGCAAGGACCTCTGCAGGCAATTCGAACTGATCGAAACGGGTTTGCGTCAAAAAATCGGGTTTATCTGCGCGTTGATTTAAGGTCGGGTGCGGAGACCCATTGGCTAGGGTTTCATTTTCCAATTTTTCCTACCTAATATCTGTCGTATATTAGATTATGTTTAAATCATCACAATTATACTCTGCTTTCAGGATTTTGCAAGTTGTCAGATGTGCCGTTATTCGATACCCGAAAGCGGAAACTTGAAACTTGGCATTCAATATTTATTTTTAGTTACTGATGTGGCACAACAGGTTCCAGCGTTTTATTTTATAATTATAATAATTTTCGTTTCGATAAGTGATGATAGATGCCATGAAAGAATTTTTTAACGTCATTGATCTGGATGAGGTTTCCGAATATATTGAAAAGTTTTTGCCGGTAGGTGTTGAGGCGTTATCACTTCCGCAAACAGTTGGAAGAATTCTGGCAGAAGATATCATATCCGACATTGATCTGCCGGACTTTCGACGCGCTACCATGGACGGTTTCGCTGTCCGGGGGGCATCCACCTTTGGCGCCAGCGAGGGCAATCCTGCCTATCTGTCAGTTAAAGGTGCGGTAACAATGGGAGAAGCACCGGATTATTCCATCGGGCCCGGTGAAGCCGTCAGAATATCTACAGGCGGAATGCTGCCGCAAGGCGCGGACAGTGTCATTATGATTGAGCACACCGCAACGATTGATGAGGCGACCGTTGAAGCCTATCGCAGTGTGGCGCCCGGGCAAAATGTAATCGATGTGGGGGAAGACTATAGCAAAGGCAAGACCATACTGACCGGCGGCACCAAGATGAGACCCCAGGAGACGGGTCTTTTGGCAGCCTTCGGTCATACAAGCGTTAATGTCTATAAACAACCCGTAATTGGCATCATTTCCACAGGAGATGAGATTGTGGCTATCGATGAAATTCCAGGGCCGGGTCAAATACGCGATATCAATACCTACACCCTGTCGGGACTGGTTCAGCAGACCGGAGCAAAATCGGTTTCTTTTGGGATCGTGCACGATAATTTTAAGGCGTTATCTGAAAAATGCGCTCAGGCGCTTTCGCGATGCGATATGGTTCTGGTATCCGGCGGAAGCTCTGTGGGAGTTCGCGATTTGACAATCGATGTTCTTAACTCCCTAAAAGACACGAATATATTTTTCCACGGTATTTCCATCAGTCCGGGAAAACCGACCATCTTGGCCAAGGTCCAAGGCAAAGCTTTCTGGGGGCTCCCCGGACACGTTGTCTCGGCCATGATCGTATATTCAAGAATCGTCAAACCCTTTGTCGAGCATATCTCCGGGCTTGCCTTAAAATTTAACAGAGAATTGCGAATTCAAGCTGTACTGAGCCGCAACCTATCTTCTGCCCAGGGACGCGTAGATTATATTCGTGTACGTCTTTTCCAAAGGCAAGGAAGGCTCCAGGCCGAACCGATTCTTGGTAAATCAGGGCTCATCAATACAATGGTTCAAGCAGACGGCTTGATTGAAATCGGAATGAACACCGAGGGATTGGAAAAGGGAACGGAAGTTGAGGTGATACCGCTGTAATCAGTAATCCGCAATGAAGTCGGCAATAACTCTAAGCTTCGGTAAATTAAGTGATTCAATTTAGTTGGAGTCAATATGAAAAAAAACCGTCACGTCTATTTAAACATGAAAACGCTCAAAGAAGCTCGCAAGATCGTCTTTGAATCGTTTTTTTTAGCGGATCCTCTTCAAACAGAAACCGTGCAGGTCCCTGAGTCAATCGGTCGAGTCCTGGCTGCACCGGTTTTTGCCAGAATTTCTTCGCCGAATTTTCATGCGGCGGCCATGGACGGCCTTGCGGTTAAGGCTGAAATAACTTTCGGAGCCAGTGAGATCAGCCCGAAAACGCTTACAATTAATCAAGATGCGTTTTATGTCAACACTGGCCATGTGATGCCGGCGGATACCGATGCAGTGATTATGATCGAACATATTCACCGACGAGATGAGAAACGGGTTGAAATTGAAGCACCGGTATTTCCTTGGCAAAATGTCCGCAAAGTTGGTGAAGATATTGTAGCTACTGAAATGCTTTTTCCCCAAAACCATATGATCACACCTTATTGTGTGGGAGCGCTTTTGACAGGAGGTATCTTTTCCGTTCCAGTTAAGTCAAAACCAAAGATCCTTATCATTCCGACGGGTTCGGAAATCGTGGATTGGCGCCACATGAAATTACAAAATTTCAAACCAGGACAGGTGCTCGAAACCAATTCGTTTGTGCTTGGAACGCTGGCAGAGTCCTGCGGGGCAACATTTATCCGGCATGAGATATTAGCAGACGATTTAGATAAGATCGAACAAGTCGTCGCCAAAGCCGTTGATGAAGATTTTCAAATTATCTTGATTATAGGCGGATCATCAGCCGGATCAGAGGATTATGCCAAGGATGCCATCCTCAAGCTGGGCGATGTACTGGTGCATGGGGTGACGATAATGCCCGGCAAACCGGTTGTCATCGGCAGTGTCAAGAATAAACCGGTGCTTGGCATTCCCGGATATCCGGTTTCAGCCATCATAGCCTTCGAACAGTTTGTTCAGCCGCTCATATTCCATATGCTCGGACAGCCCGATCAAACCAAGGAAACTGTTTTAGTCACGCCGACCCGCAAAATTGCTTCCAAGCTTGGCGTGGAAGAATTTGTGCGCGTGAAGCTTGGAAAAGTCGGTGAGCGGGTGGTCGCAACGCCACTTCCAAGAGGCGCGGGTTCCATAACGTCTTTAACCGAGGCAGACGGTGTCATCCGCATACCCAACCATTTAGAAGGTCTTAAAGAGCAAGAGGTGGTTGCAGCTGAACTTCTGCGGCCGTTGTCAACCGTGCACAACACCATTGTCATCGTAGGCAGCCATGATAATACATTAGACATCTTAGCCGACCAGATAAAGTCTAAACACAGCCATCTTACGCTTTCATCCAGCCATGTCGGCAGTATGGGGGGACTGATGGCCATCAAAAGAGGTGTCTGTCATCTGGCGGGATCACATTTGCTCGATACCGAGGCCGGAACTTACAACGTATCTTATGTTAAAAAATTATTACCGAATAAAAATGTAAAACTGGTCCATCTGGTTTTTCGGGACCAAGGCCTTATCGTCAGGAAGAAAAATCCGAAGAATATTAAGGGAATTAAGGATCTTGCCCGCAAAGATATAAGCTTTATAAATCGACAGGCTGGATCTGGCACACGGATTTTGCTGGATTACAAACTAAAGCAGCTTGGCATTCAACCCGACAAAATTGTCGGCTATCAAGACGAAGAATTTACGCACATGTCTGTTGCTGTCGCCGTGCTCAGTGGCACCGTGGACACGGGTTTAGGAATTTATGCTGCCGCAAAAGCCTTAAATCTAGACTTTATCCCGGTTGTCACCGAGCAATATGATCTGGTAATTCCCAACGAACACTTTGAGTTCCAAAACATTCAAATCCTGCTTGAAACAATAAATTCCCAAGCGTTTAAAAATCGGGTGGAATCCTTAGGGGGATACAGCACCCAAAAAACCGGGGCATTGATTGATATTGAATAATCGCAGATTAGAAAAATCCGGTGATCGCATCCATAAGGAGCCCATGCCTTGGAGCGAACTCCTTTTTGATAGATTATTAGCCCTCTTTTTTACTCAAATTAGATTAGCTGTGTACTTGAAATAACCGAATTCTCGGCAGCTTACGCCATATAACCAAAAATTGACAACCAATATTCTTGCATTACATTAAAAAAAATATTCTAATATATAAGTAAGAAACGCTTTAATTTAGAAACCGCCATATTCCACACGTGATTCATTGATTCGAAAAGACATATGAGCACCAAACGGGACTATTATGAGATTCTGGGGGTAAACCGAAATGCCTCCGCGGATGAATTAAAATCATCTTACCGCAAACTCGCTTTAAAATATCATCCGGACAGAAATCCTGGGAATAGGGAAGCTGAAGACAAATTTAAAGAGGCTGCTGAGGCTTATGAAGTTTTGCGCGATCCAGAAAAACGCTCTATTTATGATCAATTTGGCCATCAGGGACTGGAAGGTTCGGGGTTTTCAGGTTTCGGGGGGTTTGAAGATATTTTCTCAAGTTTCAGCGATATTTTTGAGGACTTTTTCGGATTCAGTGCTGGCAGGCGGTCAAGAACCAGGGTTCAGCGGGGTGCTGATCTTCGCTATGACTTGACGCTGAGCTTTATGGAAGCTGCATTTGGAACAGAAACCGAAATCGATATTGAAAAAGCGCAAACCTGTCCGCAATGCCATGGCAACGGAAGTGAACCAGGTACACAACCGGAGACCTGCAGACAATGTGGCGGAACCGGTCAGATCTCCAGAAGTCAGGGATTTTTTACCGTCCGAACGACCTGCCCGAACTGTCGTGGCCATGGCCAAACCATACCATATCCGTGCGCCAAATGCCGAGGTGTAGGTCAAGTGATGGCCAGCAAAACCGTGTCGGTTAAAATTCCAGCCGGTGTTGATAATGGTTCAAGGCTTCGTCTGAACGGCGAAGGAGAGGCTGGAGGCTACGGAGGCCCTGCGGGTGATCTTTATGTATTTATTCATGTCGAGCCGCATGAATTTTTTAAGCGCAGGGACGAGGATGTGATCTGCCAGATACCGATTTCATTTGTTCAGGCCGCTCTGGGTGATAAAATAACCGTACCCACCCTAAATGGGAAAAAGACATTGGAAATTCCCAAAGGTACCCAGCCTGGAGATGTATTTTATTTTCATGGCGAAGGAATTCCCTCTTTAAGGAGCAGAAATCGCGGAGATCAGATCATCCAAGTTGATATAAAAACGCCCACCCACCTCAGCAAAAAGCAGGAAGCGCTGCTTAGGGAATTTGCCGACCTCGAATCAAACAAATTGTCGAGTAAATTAAAAAATATCCTCAAGGGCGGGGTGACGAGTACCGCCTGATAAAAGGCTATCAAATTCGGATTTTGGATTTTGGAATGTACGAACTGAAAGTGGTAACGCATTTTGCAGCAGCCCATCAGCTGACCATGGTCGACTCAAAATGTGAAAACATGCACGGTCATAACTGGAAAATCGAGGTGTATGTTAGCGGAGAAAAATTAGATCAAGCAGGTGTGCTGATGGATTTCGGTGTGGTCAAAAAACACGTAGCCGAAATCATGTCGATGCTTGACCATAAATATCTCAATGAACTCGATTGTTTTCAACACGACCAACCTTCCTCTGAAAACATCGCCCATTTCGTGGCTCAGGAACTTCAAAAAAAAATCGATAATTCGAAAGTAAGCGTCAGCCGGGTGAGGGCCTGGGAATCCGATGATGCCTGTGCGACTTTTATTGTCAGTCGTCCTTAGTTCGTAGTACGTTGCATGAAATATTATCTTTGAGGAAGTTATGGGCGTCGAAACTGACCTCAACAGACTACTGACAAAGGACAACTAACAGTTGCCGAATAGCTATCTGTCCCAATCTAGTTGTGATCAGAGTTGGCTATTTCACCTCAAGAACCTTCCACCTTTCCATCAACTCATCTCTCGTAATAATAGATGATACGTTGTCAACATGCTGCCGGATATTCTCCATCCCTCCCTCTTGGCGATCCACCAGAATAACTGCTTTGACAACTTCCAATCCTTCTGAGCATGCCCGCTCAATGGCGGTAATCGTGGAGCCGCCTGTGGTAGCTACATCATCAATAATTGCAACGCGCTCGCCGGATTTCACATCGCCTTCGATCCACCGAACAATACCATGATTTTTTTTGGTTTTGCGAATTGAAAATGCATTGATGGGTTGACCTTTTAATTCAGACGCAAAAGCAGTGGCAACAGCCAACGGATCAGCCCCAAAGGTCAGACCCCCCACCGCGGTCACCTTGTCATCTTTTATATCGTCAAAGATCAAATGGCCGGCCAAAAACATGCCGCGGGCATTTAAGCTCGTTGGTTTACAATTAATGTAGAATTTGCTCCTTCGGCCTGAAACCAGTTTAAAAATCGGTTCATCGCTGAATTTAAACGATTTACGGCAGATCATATCGATAAGTTCATCTTTCATTGGAATGACTCCGTCTGCGGGCTTAAGTGATTACCAAAAATTGAAAAATTTAGTGCTCTCTGGCTTTTAATAAATGGTTGATTTAAACGTACGCATTCGATATAGAAAAGCCTCCACGAATATGGAAGAAGCCTGTTTAATGGGATTCAGTGGAGGCTTTGAGCAAGAAAAACCGGTGACGGCACTTCCTGAACTCAAAGAATTCATATCAATAAATTAAACGAGGGTCAATCCATATACAGCCGATAAAATTGGTTGTCAGGATTGATAAATAAGAATTCAATATGACACGAACACGATTGCGAAGATTGCTTTTCAACATTACCATCGGATTGATTATTTCATATTCGGTATTTATTTTCGCCCAGGCGTCTGCTGAGGTGTTAAACCTTAAACAAACCATTGAGGCCGCCCTCAAGGCCAATTTAGGCCTTGAGATATCAAAAGCGGAAGTTAAGGCCGCCCAGGCGACCAAAAGCGCTCGTACAACCGAATTTTTTCCGACTTTGAGCGCAAGGTATAATTATATTTATCGTAACAGACCGACCGAGCAGAGCCTGGGCGTGCCGCCAGGTCAGATTGTCGATGTTCTCGTCAACCCTGATGAAGAATACAACTTTCAGACCTCCTTTTCGCAGCCTATTTTTACGGGGTTTGCGCTGATCAACCAATATAAAATTGCCAGCCTGGGAGTCGATGTCGCTGAAATTATCGAAAAACTCACCCGCCAAGATGTTATTTTAGATGCGAAGAATGCCTATTATTCAATTTTAAAAGCACAGAAACTGATGCAGGTCGCTGAAGATACCGTCAAGCAGATTACCTCCCAAAAAGACGTGGCCGAAAATATGTATCAGGTCGGCATGAGCCCGTTAAACGATTTGCTGCAGTCGCAGGTACAGTTGGCCAATGCCAAGCAGGAACTCATTACCGCCCAAAATAATCTGGAAATTGCCAAATCTCAATTTAACACCCTGCTCCGCAGACCGGTGAATGACCCGGTGGCCATTGCAGATATCCTTGACTACACGCCATTTGAATACGACATCAATTACTGTCTTGCCCAGTCACAAGAAAATCGGCTGGAAATTCAGGTGGCCGATCTTGAGGTAGAAATCGCGGAAAGAGATTATAAACTATCTCAAAGAAATTATTTCCCCTCAATCGATCTGACCGGCACTTACAACCGTCGGGGAACCGACTGGGATGTGGATGGAGGTGAGGGCATTGGTGATTCGAGATTCTGGGATATCCGGGCCACGGCTACTTGGGATTTCTGGGAATGGGGTCGAACCAGGTATGGTGTCAAAGAAAAGCTGAGCCGTCTTTCCCAAGCCGAATCCCGCAAGGAAGAACTTCTCGACAACATAGAGCTTGAGGTGAAACAAGCCTACCTTAGGACCAAAGAATCGGAAAAGAATATTACCACCATTGAAAAAGCTATCGAACAGGCCAGGGAAAATCTTAGGATAACCGAAGAGCGCTACAAGGAGCAGGTATCAACGATCACCGATGTGCTGGTTGCACAAACCCTGCTTACCCAGACAATGACAAATTATTACAATGCGTTATATGATTTTAAAATCGCGAAAGCCATTCTTTATAGGGCCATCGGCCAAGAAGTATTGGAATGAATGACGGCGACGAGAAAAGCTCCATCATTCGGATGTTTCATGTTCACCACAATTATGGGGCTAAACGCGCACTAATTGATATCACCCTTGATATAGCGAAAAATGAATATGTTTTTATCACCGGTCCCAGCGGAGCCGGGAAAACCACCCTCTTGAAGCTTATTTATTTAGCTGAATCCGTGTCCGAAGGACAAATATTAATCGACGGAATAAACCTTTCCCGTATTCCACAAAAGCGCATTCCTTTTTTAAGACGAAAGCTCGGTATCATATTCCAAGATTACAAACTTATCCCGAGTCGGACTGCATTTGATAATGTTGCTTTGGTCCTGGAGGCAGCGGGCAAAAAAAGGCGATTGATTCAAAAAAAAGTTAAAAGTATGTTAAGATTGGTGGGAATGGAAGATAAATATAACATCCTTCCACCGAGTCTGTCGGGTGGCGAGCAACAACGGGTGGCAGTGGCCAGAGCAATTGTGGGGGATCCGAAAATTATCCTTGCAGATGAACCCACCGGTAGTCTGGACGCCGATTCAGCCGGTGTAATAATGAATCTGTTACGAGGCGTGCACATTCGTGGTGCGACCGTAATTATTGCAACCCATGACACTGACCTCATTCGTAAAACAGGCGGCCGTGTTCTATATTTGAAACAAGGACGACTGGAAAGTTCAGCTTTTGTAGAAAAACAGCATGATGACGCTATTTTTTAGAAGGGCAATCGAAGACATTTTCAAAAACAGGTTCGTCAATATCGTCACCATCATAACCATATCCCTGTCTATCCTTATCGTGACTACATTTATCCTTTTTTTTATTAACACCAACGAAATAATGAACGTTTGGAAAAAAGGCGTGCGGGTGATGGCCTATCTGAGACCGGGTATTACCACATCCAAGTTGGCTGATATCAAACAGAGCCTTCAAGTGATGCCCGGTGTATTCGAGGTCCGGTTTATTTCTAAGGAAGAAGCGTTGCAGACACTAAAAGCGCAGATGAAACGACAGTCTTCCCTTTTTGAGAATCTATCAGAAAATCCGTTGCCAAATGCTTTTGAAATTCGAATTCTTGCGCCGGAAAATAACTGGGAAAATATTGAGTCCTTGGCAGTCCAAATTGAATCATTCGATCAGATTGAGGAGGTCGAGTACGGTCAAAAATGGCTTGGACGCATTATCAATTTTTTTAATCTTTTCAGATTGGCAGGATATGCGCTGTGTGGTATCTTTTTTATGGCTACCGTGTTTATTGTAGCCAACACAATTCGATTGGTAATTTATTCCAGAAGCGAGGAGGTTGAAATTATGCGCCTGGTGGGCGCCACAGACAAATTTATCAAGATCCCCTTCTACATTCAGAGTATTATCCAAGGCGCCTTGGGCGCTTTTATTGGTTTAGCCGTCTTATTTGCCTCGTTTCTGGTCTTGAATGCGAGCGTGAAACAGGGATATTTCTCAAGCCTTTTTCAGATCCGGTTTCTTCCTCCGGCGGTTTTATTATCCGTCATTGGGTGCAGCATGATTATCGGCTGGTTGGGCTGTTACCTATCTTTAAAACAATACTTAAAGATATAAGATGGACTGAGGTTTTAAAATGCCTGTATTGTTTTTTTCGATAAGGCGCCAAACACAATTTGCTTCAATTCAAATGCGACGTCATCTTAATCGCTTTGCAATGGTGATCATGTTATTTTCCAGCTATTTTACACCATATGCGGGGATTCAAATCGCACTCGCCGCAAAGGCATACGAAATCGGAATTGTAATAGTTGATGATCTAAAGGTTCACTCCGAACCCGGAAGGCATGGGTTTTTGCAGAAACAACTTAAAAGAGGAACTCAAGTTAAGATTATCAATCGCCTACATGGGTGGATTCAAATTTTTCATGGAGGTGAGGTGGGTTTCATTCGTGATGATGCGCATCTTGTAAAAATCGTTGGCGAAAAAGACAAGCGGACGGAGAAAGATAAAAAAAAGCCACCCGCTGATCCCGAATACCAAATTGAAACGTTAAAAAAAAAGGCAAGTGATATCCATCGCAAAATCGAAAAAGGCGAAACAAGCGTAAAAAAATATTCCCGGAAAGAAATTGATATAATTAATCGGTTAGATGAACTGGATTTTGCTCTCTATAGATCCAGAAAACGGCTTGCGGCAATAACATCCGAAATTGCGTATCTTGACAAAAAGATCGCTGCTACAAAAGAGACCTCAAAAGATTTGATGAAGCAAATTAAAGCCAATGAAAGCTATGTATCCAAAAGGCTGGTGGCTTTATATAAATTAAATTGGATTGGACAACTCCATGTCTTAGGATCAGCCGAAACCGTGCACGAACTCATTCAACGCCAAGAAGCGCTTGAGCGGATTCTGACCCATGACGAAAATGTCCGAAAAGCTCTGGAAGAAAACCGGCGCAAATTTAAAAACCTGCTGGCCGAACTGAACAACCACAAAACCCAGAAAGACGCGCTTCGAGAAACGCATAACGAACAACTCAAGCGGATGTCCGCAGATCGATCAAATCGCAAAAAATTATTGGCCCATATACGCACCCAAAAATCTTTAGAATTAGCAGCCATTGCATCCCTAAAGCAATCTGCAAAAGAACTCGATCAGAAAATACAATCATTAACCCGGGAATTTGATTCGGCCACCAAAGAAAAAAAAGCGCTCGTAAAGCCAATTGCAACTTATAAAGGCTTGCTTAATATGCCGGTTAAAGGTAAAATAATACATTTGTTCGGACCTTATAAGAATAAGAGGTTTAATGTCATAAATTTCCGCAGCGGTATTGACATTGCAGCCGAAATGGGCGAACCGGTTCGGGCCGTATTCAGTGGAAAGATCGTTTATGCAAGCTGGTTTAAAGGCTATGGGAACATGATTATCATTGATCACGGCAGGAATTTTCACACCGTATATGCTCACGTTGAAGATATATTTAAAGCCAAGGGCGATACGGTAGAAACCGGCGAGGTTATTGCCACGGTTGGAGATACAGGCTCAATTTCAGGACCACAACTGCATTTTGAAGTCCGTCATCACGGAAAACCTTTAAATCCGCTGATTTGGCTAAACGTTGGTTAAAACTGCAAACAATTGACTAAAAAATTTTGAATTTCATAACGATCGGTTTTACTATTAAGCGATCATTTCTAAAAAACTTGATTAAAGCTTAGAGCAAAGAATATAGGGTACGACGAAAATGGAATCAAGAAAACGATATTATGCCCTATACCCCATTGCGCTTGGCTGAATTCAATGGCAGAAGATAAGCAGAAGATAAAAGGAGTAACGCAATGATTCTAAAAAAACACCAGCATGTTAAGTTATGGTTGCTGATGGTCGCAGCGGTTGTAATCTGGACAATCGGAACAGGTTTCATTCATGACCTCTCAGCAACGAGTGAAGAGACCTATGAGGGGCTTAAAATCTTTTCGGATGTGATCGAACTGATTGAAAAAGAATATGTCGATGCGGTTGATACAAAAGAACTTGTCCAAAACGCCATTCAGGGTATGGTTCAAAGTCTTGATCCACATTCGTCTTTGCTCCCCCCCGAAGCGTTTGAAGACTTACAGATTGATACCAAAGGAAAATTCACGGGAATTGGTATCCATATTACCATGCAAGATGGCTTTGTAACGGTGATTTCACCTATCGAAGATACACCTGCTCATAAAGCCGGTATAAAGGCACGCGATAGAATCATTAAAGTCGACGGCAAGCCCACCAAGGACTTAAGGCAAGCGGTAAGCATGATGCGGGGGCCGAAAGGAACAAAAGTTAAGGTCACCATCCTGCGTGAAGGGGTCAAAAAACCAATCGATTTCGAATTAATCCGTGACGTAATTCCCATTGTAAGCGTTAAGTCCATTATATTGAAACCCGGCTACGGGTACGTTCGCGTATCTCAATTCGCCGGCAACACCACAACGGAACTTGAGAATGCGTTAAACGCAATCCAATCCAGCCAAGAGCCGATAAAAGGACTTATTTTAGATCTTCGCGATAATGGCGGCGGCTTGCTCAATCAAGCCATCAAAGTCGCCGATATTTTTCTGGAAGATGGTAAGATTTTGTCCATTGAAGGACGGAACAAGAAAAATACCAAAGTATTCAATGCAACTCCTGATGAAATAAAGCGTGACTACCCGATGGTCGTGTTGATTAATGGCGGAAGTGCAAGCGCTTCTGAAATCGTTGCCGGTGCTCTAAAGGATCAAAAGCGCGCACTGATTATTGGTACCACGTCTTTCGGCAAAGGATCGGTTCAGACCGTGGAAACATTGCGGGATGGTTCGGGTCTTAAATTAACAATTGCACGATATTATACTCCCAGTGGCCAATCCATTCAGGCCAAAGGAATTGAACCCGACATTGTCCTAAAACACCGACGGATCGATATTAAAGACCTCCAAGGAGAAGAAGAGGGATTGATAAAGGAAAAGGATTTGGAAAACCATCTTGAAGCAGAACCGGATCAAGACACCAAGGAAGAAAAAGACAGCAGCGAAAACAAGCCCAATTTGGATGATGCGCGTTCCAAGATCGGACCGCTGAAACTCGAGGTGCTTCAATCCGACAATCAAATCATGCATGCCCTCGAGATTCTGACCAGCTATGAAATTTTTAAAAGCTTAAACAGTTAAGGCAACCTCCTGTAAGGTTCTTTCATATCGTGAATGACAAAACGAAAATTTAAACGAAAAAAGAAACGATCAAAAAAACCCGCTAAAAAAGTTACATTATCAATATCGCTCTTAAAAGCGCTGGCTGGATTGTCGATTCTAGTCGTCCTGGTTGTGGGCATCGGCTTCAGCGTTTATTTTCTGATACCACCCAAACAACCGTCCAAGCCTTTACCACCCAAAGCGTCCCCGGTAGCAAAGAAGCAACTGAAGCCTGAAAAACCGGTCTTTGAAATCTTCCCAAAAGCAAAAATACCGATTGAACGACCCATAGTTAAGCCTGAAAAACCGCCTGAAAAGAAATTACCCAAAGTCGCCATTATCATCGATGACTTAGGCTACGACAAAAAGATAGCCCAAAAATTTCTCGATCTGGAAGCAATTTTTACGTTTTCAATACTGCCCCACAGCCCTTTTCAGAAAAAAATTGCTCGCTTGGCGCAGGATAAAGGCCTTGAAGTCATGCTGCATTTACCGATGGAACCTGTTGAATACCCAGCGGTGAATCCGGGGTTGGGAACGCTTTTGACATCCATGTCTCCGGACGAACTGATCGTTCAGCTTGAAAAGAACTTGGACACGCTGCCTTCCATAAAAGGCGTCAACAATCACATGGGCTCAAAAATGACAACTGAATCCGATCAACTTTATCAGATTTTTTCGATTTTGAAAAAAAGGGGGCTCTTTTTTATTGACAGTCGAACAACGGCAAAAACGCTTTGCAAACCGTCGGCCCGCCTATTTAAGGTTCCTTTCGCACAACGCGATGTATTTATCGATCATCAGCACGAGCCAGAATTTATACGACAACAACTCAAGGAACTCATCGATATTGCCAATCGGCATGGTGAAGCCATAGGAATAGCCCATCCGAATATAACAACCTACAAAATATTGAAGCAATTGCTTCCGGAGCTGCAAAGAGAAGTTGAACTGGTTCCGGCTTCAAAGGTTGTCCATGTAATTGATGTAATTGGCTGATTGTTTGCCTTCCCTTTACAATAGCCGAGTGGCAAAGATCTACAAAAAAAATTGGGGCCGGACAAAGTTGAAATTGTCTCAATTTGTATAAGCTAAAGGATTTTCAATATGAATGATTCTATTCGTTGGATTAAAACCCACTGCGCTCGAATGGATCACGGCGGCTGCACGATTCAGGTGGGCGTAAAAAACAATAAAATTGTCAGGATGAAAGGTGATCCCGAAGGGTTTTTGAATCAGGGCTACATTTGTCCGAAGGCATTAGCCTCTCCGAAACGACTCACCCATCCCGCTCGTCTCAAGCATCCTCTTAAGCGAAAAGGTTCGCGGGGAGAAGGAAAATGGCACGGCATATCCTGGGAAGAGGCTATTGGATTTATCAGTGAAAATCTCCAGGTCGTCAAGGATCGTATAGGTGCGAGAGGCGTCGCTTTTTGCCAAGGCATGCCCAAGGGTTTAGAGCATTTTGTTCTGATCAGACTGGCCAATACCTTTGGATCACCCAATGTGGTGGTAATCCAAGATGTCTGTCATGCACCCCGAGAAATCAGTGGAATTCATACCTGTGGGTTCTATCCGGTGGTCGACTTCCATCATCCAAGCCGGCTCGTGTTGCTTTGGGGGAGTAATCCAACCAGCACAAACGAAGAAGGCCAGATTTGCAGCTTAATGCTCAAACAACTCAAGCGGGGGATCGATTTGATCGTCGTAGATCCTAGGCAAACAAAGCTGGCTGCAAAAGCCAAGCACTGGCTGCAAATTCGGCCCGGCGCCGATCATGCATTAGCCTTGGCATTTCTAAATGTCATCATCACCGAAAAACGCTTTGACGAAGATTTTGTGAAAAACTGGACCTATGGCTTTGATGAACTGTCCGAATATGTCAAGCAGTATACACCGGAAAAAATGGCTGCGATTACCTGGGTCGCGCCTGAAAAAATCAAAGAAACTGCCAGATGCTATGCTATGTCCCAACCTGCTGCAATTGCTTGGGGAAACCCCATCGAACAAAACATGCATACCTTCGACACTGCCAGATCACTGATCTGCCTTATGGCAATATGCGGTAACCTTGATGTGCCCGGCGGAAACATACAGGCAAATGACCCCAAAATTTTGAGTCTGGGAAATTTTGTTCGGGCCGACTTGCTTCCATCAAAAAGAGACGAAATGATCCATTCCCATCACGGCACAATCCCCAAATTAATGACGGTTCCCCCGGCATTTTTCAGAAAAGCTGTTTTGACCGCAAAACCTTATCCGGTCCAAGCAGCTTATGTGCAGTGCGCCAACCCATTGCTCGCATATGCAGATAGTCGTCAAACCTATGAAGCGCTTACAAAACTTGATTTTTTAGCTGTATCCGATATTTTCATGACGCCCACAGCTGCCCTGGCAGACGTCGTGTTGCCGGCTGCCACTCAATTTGAATTCAACGATATCGGCCATTATGGATTGGGCCATGGATGCATTTTAGCACGTCCGAAGGTGGTAGAGCCGCCTCCTGAATGTTGGCCGGATATTAAAATACTCAACGAACTTGGAAAATCACTCGGCCCCCCAGAATACTGGTATGAAAATTATGAAGATCTTTTGGCAATGATTGTTGCTCCGGCTGGTATCAACTATAGCCAATTTGCTGAAAGAGGATATTTAAAAGGATCCGATCAATTTAAAAAATATGAATCCTCGGGTTTTAAGACACCAAGTGGTAAAGTGGAGCTGGTTTTAAGTCAGGCTGATAAATTTAATTTACCCCCAATGCCACGCTTTAACGGGTTGCCGCAGCCGGAGGATCCGGAATATCCACTGGTGTTGACCAGCGCCAAAAGCAGTTATTATTTACATTCCTCTTATCGATGGCTGGAAAAATTGAGAGAAAAACAGCCCAACCCGCAAGTACTTATTCATCCGCAAACGGCTGCAAAGTATGAAATCCAAGAAAATGATGAGGTTATTATTGAAACCAGCGCAGGACGAATTCACCAATTTGCCCGTCTGAGCGATACGGTAGACCCTCGGGTAATCTTTGCAGCATACGGTTGGTGGTTTCCGGAAGAAAAGATAGAAGATTTATACGGGTGGCAACGATCAAATTTCAACCTGCTTACCTCAACCGAAAAATTGGGACAGGAATTTGGTACCCCCAACCTGAAGGGGATCAATTGCAGAATTCGGCGGAAATAAAATCAGCAAAAACAAGCCAGCTGTTCGATCGGATTGGCAACCCCTATTCCCCTCGAAGCATCTTGTATAACGAAGCCGGAAAAAGAAATGTAAACTCGTAGCGGGCAAAGCTGAGCACGTCTTTGTCGTGAATTTTTGCCTGCTTTTTGTCCAGCCGTGTTCCGTTGACCATCGTACCATTGGTTGAACCCAGATCTTTGATGTAAAATTTACTATTATCGATGGTGATGACCGCATGCTTTTTAGAAATTGCAAAATCGGGGATAATTATATCGTTGCCATCTATACGGCCAATTGTAAAGAATTTGCTTGCGCTGTTAGAATACTCACCTTTAACTAACGGATAAATTGCATGCTTCAGAGCCTCGGAAGGCGGTGATGCATCGGGATCTGTGCCACTGGGTTCGAAGATTTGGGTTCTATTCATTTCATCGATACCACTGCCCTCCTGGCTGGATATGCTCCCTGCCTGGATGGCGGAGCCAGCCAGCACGGGTTGTCTTAAAAATCGAATAAAGACCTCTTTGTTATTTTCCTGGGCTATTTTCCGTAAACTCATCAGACCGATTCGACCTGATGCGCTCAGCATTTTAGATAACTTACCCTGTGGTGATGAGCTTCCGGAATTCTGCGATGAAGCAGCGCGCGCTTCACTATTTTTCTGCTTTTTCAATAGGGAATACGTTTTGCGCAGCATTTTGCCTCCTTACCCTATTATTTTTTCCATTACCGATTAAGCAGAACAAAAAAACTTTAAATTATTACAATACATTATGTCAAAAGATGCCTAAAATGTCAACAATAGCATAATGGCAGCTGATAGGTCCTTTGCTCCTATCAAAAAACGCAGGTATTTAGAGTATTTGATTGACTCGCGATTCAGAGCCTTATATGATGGAATGTAGTAGCTGGAAAAACCCGATGGACGGATCAAATTTCTCAAAAGACGTTATCATTTGGAATGCATTGACGTCGGTCTGAAACGACTTTGATTTTTCGGGTTGGCATACGATAAAAACGAATTATGATGCAGAATACCAAATTTTCCTCACACAGTTTGGGGAAAATTTTATTTTATCGTACCCTATACATATAAATTAGGGTGCACCGATGATAAAAATATTTCTCAATATCACTGTCATCCTGGTCACTTTTTTAGCGTGTTATCTTGAGGATATTTATCTCCTATTTCGGCCGCCTCAAGCGAATAAGCCGCTGTTTATTACGGTTCGAGCCCACCAAGCTTTGACTTACGACCAGGAAAAAGCGCTCAGTGTCAAACGCAAAAATGCCCACTCGCAATATGTCCCGGTCTTCATTTATATTCCGGAAAGCGTCGAAGAATCGAAAAATAAATTGAAATCGTTAATAAACGAGGTTTCAATATACAAGGCGGTGAAAGGAAGAGGAGCCGAAAAACTCGTAAATTATCTCAAAGAAGAATTGGGCGTACGGGTTTCGCAGCGAGAAGTCCTCCGGTTAATGAAATACCGCGACCTTAAAAATCTACTCGAAGCTATCCTAACCATTCAGGAATCCATCCTTCAGAACAAAATATTAGAAAATGCCCAGTATCTAAGCGGCAAAAAAAACATTGAGATTCATACGCCCGCTTCGAACGAAACCGCAGTATATTCATCCAATAGCATTATAACACTGGAAAAAGCGCGTTTTTCAATGCAGGAAAAGATTCGTCAACTCTTCTGGCAGGTGGACAACAGGGTATTGGAACCAGTCGTTAAGATTTCTAAAGCGACCCTTTTGCCGAATTTGAGATATGACCCAATTGAAAATGCAAAAAAAATGGAAAATATCGACCGGCAGTTTCCTTCCAAGATCATTACCTACGCACCTGGAGATGTCCTTGTATCTTTCAAAAAGGCTTTGCGTGAAGAAGATGTGTCCCTCTTAGCCAGTTATCAATATCAAGTGGGTGGCTTAAAATTCCGGGATGCACCATTGATTCTATTTACCATTCTTTTTATGGTTGTATTTTATAATTTATTCATTTCAAATATTATCACGAGCAGATCTAAACGAGAGCCACCTTGCCATATTCTTCTTTCATTGCTGATTATTACGATTATTATTTTAAAAGGATGCCTTGTTTTTACTCCCTTTCCAATTTATTTTTTACCTTTCAGCCTGCTTCCCTTGCTGGTGATATCGTTGAATCATGGAAGGATCACAGCCATCGGCTCCACACTTGTTGCGGCCTTGTTGGTAAGCCTTTTTTCCGGCCGCACCTTTGAGGTCGTACTCTATTTTATACTCGGAGGACTTACGGCCGTTTTGGCGTCCTTTAGAATACAAAAACGTTTGCTAATTTTAGTTCCTTCGTTGCTGGTGGGTCTCATCAACGCAGCAACTGTTATGGCCTTTACCGTTGACTGGCAGGCTGCCATCTTACAGGTCGATACATTGCAAAAAAGTGGATTATATTCTCTTAAAGAACTTTTCGATCTTTCAATGATTGAACCCATCATTTGGGCCTTTATCGGCGGCCTTGTGGCCGGTCCTCTGGCAGTCGTGCTCTTACCCTTGCTGGAAATAAGTTGGCAAACGGCTTCGACTTTTAAGCTCAACCGGTACACCGATCTTCAACGGCCTCTTATGAAAAAACTATTAAAAGAGGCGCGGGGAACCTATCAGCATTCCATGACCGTAGCCTATATTGCTCAATTTGTGGGAGAGGCCATCGGCGCAAATACACTATTACTAAGGATTGGCGCATATTATCATGACGTTGGAAAAATGACGAACCCAGGCTATTTTAACGAAAATCAGTTTGATGGCGAAAATCCACATGATATCTTAGAGCCCAAGGAAAGTGCCAATCTCATTGTGGATCATGTTAGAAATGGGCTTAAAATTGGCCATGAATCAGGTTTACCAAGGGTTGTTGTGGATTTGATTTTGCAGCATCATGGTACGCATTTGATAGAATATTTCTACAATATAGCTGTAAAATCATATCTGAAAAACTTGATTCGGGAAGATGATTATCGATATCCCGGACCCAAGCCTCAAAGTGTTGAAGCCGCTATTTTAATGATCGCCGATGCGGTGGAGGCTGCATCCCGGTCTTTGCAGGAACCGACGCGCAAAAAATTTGAGAAAATGGTCCGTCTCATCCTTGTTAAACGTATCGTGGACGGCCAATTCAGCGAATGTGATTTAACAACAAGCGATCTTGAAAAAATTATTCAGGCATTAGTCGATGCCTTAGAAGCTTCCTTTCACTCCCGTATAAGACATCCCCGGCAAGAAAGAGCACCAACCACAAAACAAGGAAGTTGGAGAATCGATAGGAACAATCAAAAGGACAAGGAAGATCGATCATTTCGACTTTAGTGGTGCTTGATGCTGCTATCATGATACTTACTTCAATTTGTCGTGAAATGCAATCCGGTTTCGAAAACAAAAAGATACAAGGGGATTTAATATGTCGTTGAGTCTGCTGGAAGGCAACGAAGCAATTGCCCGAGGGGCTGTGGCTGCAGGCTGTCGGTTTTTTGCCGGGTATCCGATCACACCGGCAACCACAATTTACAACAGTATGCTCAACTTGCTGCCTCCTCTTGGGGGCATTGTGCTGCAGGGGGAGGATGAAATTGCCTCTATCGCGTTTTGTTTAGGTGCATCTATGGCCGGCATGAAAGTTATGACGGCAACCTCAGGACCGGGTATAAGTCTTTTTAGTGAACATATTTCATTTGCGGTGGGAAGCGAAATTCCCATTGTTATTGTGGATGTTCAACGGTTAGGACCTTCCACCGGATCTGCAACCCGGGGAGCCGATGGTGATATTAATTTCCTTCGCTGGAGCAATAGTGGTGGATTGCCGGTCATTGTACTGGCGCCGGTCGATGTTGACGATTGTTTTACGTTGACCATGCAGGCCTTTAATTTGGCTGAAAAGTTACGTTGTCCGGTATTGATTGCATCCAATAAAGAAATCGGCATGACCCGGGAAAGTATCGATTTGGATGCGTTGGAAAAACCTGAGATCATCGATCGAATGCCACCGCCTGCCGGCCAACATTATCTACCTTTTCAGGTGGCCGTAGGACAGAGTGTGCCTTATTTCCTTCCCATTGGCGGAAATGTGCCGGTACGTCAGACTTCTTCGACCCACGGTCAAAACGGCTACATAACAACAGACCATGAAGAAATTGCGATAACCTTAGATCGATTGCAGACAAAACTGGAATCCGCCATTGATCAATTCTCGTTTTATGAATTCATAAAATCACAAAAAGCTGAGACCTTAATTATTACTTACGGTGTAACGGCACGAGCGGCAAAAGCGGCCTACGAGGAGATAAAAGAGCAAACCAACCCGGCCTCTGTACTGATCCTTAAGACCCTCTGGCCGGTGCCGGAAAGCATTATTCGCCAAACAGCGCAAAGCTACAAACGGGTGCTGGTTGTGGAAATGAACCTGGGCCAGTATGTCAGAGAAATAAATCGAATCTTACCAGATATGCATATCGATTTTCTGGGCCAAATGAACGGCCGGCTGATTACCCCCCGCCAAATTATGGAGAAAATTGCGAATGGCTAGCTTGCTGAACAATCAAAGACCGCCTGTGTTTTGCCCTGGTTGTTCGCATGAGCGCATAACTCACATCTTGGATCAAGTCTTTCAGAAAATGGGACTCAACGGAGACCAAATTGTCATCGTCAGCGATATCGGATGTTCGGGTCTTTTTGACACCTTTTTTGACACCCATGCCTTACACGGGTTGCATGGTCGGGCGCTGACCTATGCGGTCGGATTGAAAATGGCCAAACCCGATTTAAACGTAGTGGTCACCATGGGCGACGGCGGCCAAGGCATCGGCGGTGCTCATCTGCTGGCGGCTTGCCGCCGCAATCTGGATCTAACATTGCTGATTTTGAACAATTTTAATTTCGGTATGACCGGTGGTCAATTCTCAGCCACCACGCCGCAAGAAGCGCAGATAGGATCAGGATTTCTGAATCAATTGGAACGTCCTTTGGACATCTGTCAGGTGGCACGTACAGCCGGTGCTCCTTATGTCACACGCTGTTCCGCCTTTCGCAAGGATTTGGTGGAAGAAATCCAAAGGGCCATAGAATTTGAGGGATTTTCAGTTATCGACATCTGGGGAGTTTGTCCGGGTCGTTTTACCAAAAAAAACCGGTTGACTCCCAAGCTAATTGATGAGGCGCTTTCAAAGTTATCTCCGCAAGAAGGCGTTGTCTCGGAAAATGTTCGCAAAGAATATGGCCGACACTATCGGGAACTGGCAGCGGACCACAAAATTTCCACAACACCTGTAAAAATTGAGGCCAAGTTTAATCCACCCCAACCCGACCGGCAGGAAATCATCTTGCTGGGCAGTGCCGGACAGCGCATCATAACTGCCGGAGAAATTTTATGTCTAGCCGGCCTATCCGCGGGACTGCATGCAACGCAGAAAAACGAGTACAATATTACCGTGCTGAGAGGGTTGTCAATCAGCGAGTTGATTTTGTCTCCGAAAAAAATCGATTTTTCGGGTATTAAACAGCCATCCGTCATTGTGGCACTGGCTCAGGAAGGCGTGGATCGTCGCATGGATCTTTTTGGGAATCTGGACGACGATACGATGGTGCTGCAAATCAACGGCGTTCATATACCACCGACAAGAGCCTTTATCCATCGCGTGAATTTAAAAACCCAGGGGGTGAAAAAGTCTGACTGGGCTTTGGCTTGCTTGGCAATATTGGCCAAATTAAAAAGGGTAATTAGCCTGGAAATGCTTCAAGCGGCACTTGAAATAAAATTTAGAGAAAAGACCCTGGAAGTTTCCCTTAAAATAGTTAGCGACGTAAAAATTGAACGGCAGGTGGATTGAGGAAAGGCGATTGCAAAATCACAGAATTGCGCACACCATTTGAAAGCAGTAGAAAAGACCGATCAAAAAACAAGATCGGCCTTTTTTCATTTAATCGCACTTTTTTCCGGTTTATTTATTATTCCAGCACCATCAACACCTGATTGGTGGATACCTTATCATCTACCTTGACTTTGATTTCTTTGACAACCCCGGCTTCCGGCGAGGGGATGGCATTTTCCATTTTCATCGCCTCCAGAATCAACACTTCCTGATATTCCAATACCTCATCTCCCTCATTGACGAGGATATCAATAATTGTGCCGGGCATCGGTGCCAGTATTTCCTTACTCATTCCTGCCTTCCTCCCTTCGGTATGGTAATAGATTCGTTTCGCACAAACAGCAAACTGTAATGGGAATATAGTTGACTCGTTTGATACTCGAAGCAAAATTGAATGTCAAGCTCAAAGCGTGTTAGCCTGTAGTATGTTGGAAAAAAATATCATAGAAAATCATTGGCCTATAGCGTAAAATTCGATACTATGATTGTAACCATTGAGAAGGAACGCGAATTGTCTGAAATAAAAACGGATCTCAAGGAATTGAGAAAATTCTACTCACTCACTAGATAGGCGGCGCTGCGCGCCGCCTATCTGCTCTCAATGGAGCGGAAAGAACCTCCGCATAACCACGCCGCTGGCGCGCCGCATTATGCGGAGAACCTTCCGCTCATCTCGCGGCCCGTTATATATTATATATATGATTGTTCTCACGAGTTCGAGATAAGCACATGAAATATAGAATGTATGTAGATGAAGTGGGCAACCCGGATTTAGGAAGTTCGGAGAACCCTCTTCATCGCTTTCTAAGCCTTACCGGTGCAATCATTGATTTAAATCATGTAAGAAAAATAATATTTCCTCAGTTGGAAGAATTAAAATCGAAGTATTTTGATTCTCATCCTGATGATCCAATTATTTTTCACAGAAAAAAATTGGTCAACGCCAAATATCCATTTCGCGCATTGCTTGACCCAAAAATACAATCAAACTTTGATAGGGATCTTCTAAACCTTTTGCGTAGCGGGGATTATACTGTAATTTCTGTTTGTCTTGACAAAAAGTCTCTTAAAGAAACTTATCAGGTTTGGAGATATGATCCATATCATTATTGCCTAGCACTGCTCCTTGAGAGATTCACCTTCTTTTTGGAACAACACAATACTGTTGGTGATGTTATGGCTGAATCTAGAGGCGGAAAAGAGGATATGAGGCTGAAAAAATCCTTCGAAAAGCTATTGAAGGATGCTACAGACTACATTGAACCAGATCGTTTTCAAGCTATATTTACCAGTAAGAGACTTAAGGTTAAACCTAAATCCAATAACGTATCCGGACTTCAGCTTGCTGACCTAATAGCCCATCCTAGTCGTAATGAGATTCTTGAGGAAAATAAAATGTTGGATAGACCGTTGGCACCTTTTGCCAGAATGATAATAGAAATTCTGCAAGAAAAATATTACAAACGAGGTGATAGGGTATACGGAAAAAAATTTATTTAGGCATAAAAAAAGGGCCCTAAGGCCCCGATGGCATGTGCCATCCACCTCCACAATTGTGGATTATTATTACTTTAATTAAACTCATAATAAATGTCAAGACATTTTTCAAACATTTTTCTAAATAATTATAAACATATAACAGTGTAGCTGACGGTGTGAAATATGAGGGTTTTCGTTTAGGGCCGTGCAGGTTCGTAACTTAACAGGGCAGCAGCTCACTTCTACGTTATATTTCGAATAGATGAAAAGAAATGTCATAATCGTAATGATCTCGGTACCTCTTATGGTATTGTTATTCTTAGTCGGGATGAAAGCCTATTTCGGAATGAAAATTTATAGTGCTGTAGAAGCTGCCAATGTTTTTGTATCATCATCACACATAAATCTTTTTAATGAGCATTTTACCCCTTACCCAATAGATCAAGCTCAGAAATGCTATGCGCTAAATGATAAATTGAAAAAGAGTCGAAACCTTAGACTAATTGATTCCGGTTGGGGCCCAATCTATGTATTTCAGGCTGATAGTGATAGCGGTACATCCCTCTACTTAGCATTATATGAGGATGTTCAAGGGAAATGTGGCGTTGAGTGCTGGGAAAAATAGTCTTGAAATATAACGAGGCGGTTGCACCTGATCGCAAGGGCCGAACCGCTTAGTATGTTTTTGAATTTCATCAAAATCGTGACAATCAAAAAATTTATTGGAAATCCCTGCGCCAGGTGAACCGCACTCGGTAACGAAATGGATAAGCTATTAGACGAATTTAAGGAAATCATCGGAGAGCAAGAGTTACGATCATTTCTAACCCTCTTAAAAGAAATTGGTCCTGATGCGCGTACACATAGGATTTTGGTTTGTATCTGCTCAGGAGGTTTTTACCACTTCCATGCTTTCACCCGCCCGCCACTTATGCCCAGGGCTATGCACCATTCGGATCGGGTAGCAAGCATCGATTTTACTTTGAAACATTTTAATACAACATGTTTATTTGCTTATAAACTTTAGCATTTATTTTCAAATGGACTTGTCTTTGGGCAATC
>WOR8_10001486_pt1 | contig 32267 bp, 27 predicted proteins | sample DeeMarSeWOR38_10_FD_19890 | JGI IMG/M metagenome (IMG submission 19890) | reverse complement strand
CATTGCAACAATGTTTGATGAAGATAAAAACAACTATGTTGATGAAGTAATAGGCTTTGATGCAGGTGAAGGAACAGATCCTAAACTATATGATATCTATTTTGGAAAAACTAATCCCCCACCTTTGAGATTATCAAATTTTTCTCAAACAAATTTTTGGAATGGTAGTTTATTAGAATTTAATACAACATATTATTGGAAAGTGGACACATGGGACGCTAATGGAACCGTAGTATATGGTGAAATATGGAATTTTACAACTAGAGGAAATGACCCACCAGATGAGCCCTACAATCCTATTCCTTGGAATGGCTCAACAAATATGCCAATAAAAATCAATCTAAGCTGGAAATGTGAAGATCCGGATTCAGATGATGTTCTTTTTGATGTATACTTTGGTGATCATCCCACGAATATATCATTAAAATCATCTAATCAGTCAGAGTTATATTGGAATCCCCTTCCATTAGGTTTTCAAAGAACTTATTTCTGGCAGATTATTGCCTGGGATGAATACGATTATAAAACAGTCGGACCAATTTGGCATTTCACAACAGAACCAAACTATCCTCCTGATAAAGCAAGTAATCCATTTCCAAAAAATGGAGAAAATGCTGTTCCTGTTGATATTGTAGTCAAATGGAATGGAACTGATCCAAATATTGGTGATACTTTGAAATATGATGTTTATTTTGATGATGTATTTCCACCAATTTAAAAAAACATATAATCAGACTGATACTTATTATGATCCATATGGTCAAAAAAACCTTACATTATATAAAAAATATTATTGGAAAATTGTTACATGGGACAGTCAGGAAATATCAACAGTTGGTGATGACTGGTCTTTTACAACAGGTATAAATGATGAACCAACTGATCCAATGATAAATGGACCAAACGTAGGAACTGCAGGGTTAGAATATGAATTTACTTTTATATCAACAGATCCAAACAATCATACAATTAAATTTTATATTAATTGGGATGATGGAAATACTTTAGAAACAGATTATTTTGCATCTGGTAAAGTGGTAAATTTAAGTCATGTATGGGATGAAGAAGGGACTTATATTATAAAGATAAGAGCTGAAGATCATCTACAAGCACAAAGTGAATGGTCAAGTTTTACTTTCAAAGCGCCTAGAAACAAAGCATTAAATTATTATCTAATAAATTATTTATCTGAGAAATTCCCATACTTGTTTATCTTTCTTAAAAATTTTTTAAAATTAATATAATTACAAATAATAACATAGAGAAATACAAAATAAAAAGAGAGTTTATTAGAAACACAAATTTTCTTAATTACCAAAAGTAGATTAACTATAAAATAGAATAATAAAGATTGTTTGAACAATTATTAACATAGTTACTGCAGGAATATACATCTTATACATTCGTGTTGTATCTGTTTTTAGATAATCACTACTCACAACATTACACAAATGAATTGGAGAGATTAGATATCCAATTAAAGAGCTTATAAAAATTAAACTAGCAATTCCAACAATATTTATACCTGTATATTGGAAAAATGGTTCTATTAAAAAATATGACAATGCAATTGCACCAAAGTTATAACCGGTAATTAACCCCATTATCAATGGTATTAGTATAACTATTAAAATTGCATGAAATGGTAAAATCCCTATCATATCTGCAATTATTGTATTTGCACCAGACACTTCTATCATTTGTCTAAAAATCATAATACCAATAATTGCAAATGCTAAGTTAAAAGAAAAGGAACGTTTTAAAATATCAAAATACTTTTTCCACTCAATTTTTAAAAGAAAATATAATAAAAAAATGCTGATTACTACACCTATTATAAAAATTAACCTTTGAAAATCCTTTATATTATCAAATCTGAAAATAATAAAAATTGCTAAAATGAACAGATATAAAATAATTGGAATGATAGGTGGAAATAGATAAATTAGACCACCATATACTTTTTTAGGAGTTTTTTTTGAAATTTTTATATCTCTAATGTAAAATTTTAAAAAAATTAAACCAATTATAATAAATGCAATAAAAGCTGGAAAATTTGCAATTATCAATTCGTAAATATCAATATTTGCAAAATCTGAACTAATAATTAACATCATAGCTGATGATACTGGAAAAATTGGAAACCAAATATGTCTAAACCATACATTTAGAAAGTTTTTTTGACTTTTATTTAGATTATATTTATCTCCCTCTTTATCTATTAATGGTGCTGAAAAAAGCGCACCTCCAGGTACAGGCATTAGACCATATACAGCAGGGATTACTCCTATTGTTCCACCTTTATAAAAAATTGACCTAAGACTATTTACCATTTTTAAAATCGCATCGGTTTCCTGCATACATTTTGCAAGGATATAAATAAGTGTTAAAAGAATAGCAAGTTCAATTGTCTGAAAATCATATACTTGTTTATCAAAATCATAGATTAACGCCTTACCAAGACCTTTAAAAATATCAATAAAATTTATTTCTATTAATGAGAAAATTATCACGATAAAAGAGCCTAGAATTAATGACAATCCAAAATTATACTTTTTTCGTATTAATATAATGATTAATGCAAATGCAAATATTACGCCAATCAGATTTAACATTAATGCTGGGAATTATAACGATATTTAATTAATTAACTAAAAGATAATTTGTTAATTTTCCTTTTCTCTCTTTATAGCTGATCCTTCAGCCCACATTTGGTTAAATTCTTGGTTCAAATGTTCAACAATATTTTTTTCAACAGTCCATATACCTATTTCATCTTTCTTCACTGGACCTGCAAGAATTAACACTCTATCATCCCCAATAATATAATTTCCTTTTATTCCTTTATGTTCTTTTGCGTCAATTCCAGCAAGCATATCTTTATTTTTATATTGGTTAACAATAACTTTTGAGCCTTTTGGAAGCTCTACATCAGACAAATATTCTGCAACAATTCTAGGATTAGAAATCTCTGAAATGCTCCATTTTTTTGTATGTTTTGATGCTGGTGGTGTTTGTGATGATTTTTTTGTACCAATTTCAATAGCTAATCCTAATACAATAACTCCAATAACAAACCCTATCACCAATGAGATTATATCCATGCTCCATCCATCCTTACAGAAGGTATATGAAATCATGGTTATAATAGTTTGGTTTGTATAAATATAAGGGCAATCTTTATTTTTGATATTGCAATATGGGCAAAGAAAAAATTATACGGAATCTATAATATGAAACAGGATATCAATCAAATAATTGAATTAAAAAAGAAACATAATGCAATAATTTTAGTTCATAATTATCAAATTCCAGAGGTTCAAGACATTGCAGATTTTTTAGGGGATTCATTGGAACTGGCAAAAAAAGCAACTACTACAGATGCAGATACTATCATCTTTTGTGGTGTTGACTTCATGGCAGAATCTGCTAAGATACTAAATCCTGAGAAAAATGTAATAATTCCTGATAAAGATGCGAAATGCCCAATGGCTGGAATGGTTGATTTTAATGGTCTTAATAAATTAAAGCAGGAAAATCCCGATGCAGAGGTTGTTGCTTATATAAACACAACAATTGAGACTAAAACCCTATCAGACATATGTTGTACCTCTGCTAATGGTGTAAATGTTGTAAAAAGCCTAACAACAGATAAGGTAATTTTTGTTCCTGATAAAAATCTAGGATCATATATTAAAAGGTTCATCAAAGATAAAGATATTATTATATGGCCAGGTCTATGCCCAACTCACCATAGAATCCGTAAAAAACAAATTTTTGATCTTAAAGAAAAACATCCAAAAGCAGAGATATTGGTACATCCTGAATGCCGTCCAGAAATTATAGACATTGCAAATCATACATTTTCAACAAATGGAATGGTGAATTATGCAAAAAATTCTGATACAAAAGAGTTTATAATTGGTACGGAGAAAGAACTTTGCTACAGATTAAAAAAAGAAAATCCAGAAAAAGAGTTTTATCCCATTAAATCTGCAATTTGTCCAAATATGAAAAAAATTACTTTAGAAAAAGTCTTAAATAGCTTAAAAACCTTAGAACCAAAAGTCGAATTCACTGAGGAGATAATTCAAAAAGCAAAAAAGCCTCTTCAACGAATGATGGAAATAAAAAGGGGAGGTTGAAAAATGAAAAATATTTACATGGATTATGCTGCAACAACACCTGTTGACAAGGAAGTATTAAAGGATATGCTTCCATATTTTGACAAAATTTATGGTAATGCTTCTTCAATACATTCTTTTGGGATAGATTCTTTTAATGCTGTTGAGGAAGCTCGAGAGAGAATTGGCAAGCTTTTAAATGCTTCACCTGAAGAAATAGTTTTTACATCAGGTGGTACAGAATCAGATAATCTCGCTATTAAAGGAGTGGCTTATCAAAATAAAAATAAGAAAAAAACCAAAGGATATCAAATTATTACATCAGACGTTGAACATCCTGCAGTTCTTGAAACCTGCAGGTATCTAGAAAAAGACGGTTTTAAAGTTAAATATCTACCTGTTGATAAATATGGTCTTATTAATCTTGATGATTTTGAAAGGGCAATATCAAAAGATACCTTTCTTGTAACAATAATGTATGCAAATAATGAGATTGGAACTATTGAGCCGATGAAAGAAATTGGAAAAATAACTAATGAAAATAACATTTTATTTCACACAGATGCTGTTCAAGCAATATGTAAGACTCCTATTGATGTAGTTAAAATGAATATTGATCTATTATCTATCTCTTCGCATAAAATTTATGGGCCAAAAGGATGTGGCGCACTATATATTAGAAAAGGTACAAAAATTCAAACGATTCAACATGGTGGCGGACATGAATATGGTTTAAGGAGTAGTACACATAATACACCAGGTATTGTTGGTCTTGGAAAAGCCTGTGAATTAGGGAGAGAAAGACTTGAAAAAGATTCTCTACATATGAAGAAACTCAGAGATATATTAATAAAAAAGATCATTAATAATATCGAAGAAAGTTATCTTAATGGCCATCCTGAAAAAAGACTTGTAAATAATGCGCATTTGCGATTTACAGGAATTGAAGGAGAATCACTTAATATGATGCTGGATGATAAAGGAATAGCTGCTGCCACAGGATCTGCATGTTCGTCAAAAAAACTCCAAGCATCTCATGTGTTACTTGCAATAGGTCTTAAACCTGAAGAAGCACATGGATCTTTACGTTTATCACTTGGCAGGTGGAGTACCGAAGAAGAAGTTACATATGTATCAGAAGTTTTACCAGGTATTGTTGAAAAACTTAGAAAAATGTCACCTTTATGGAATAGATAGGGAGTTTAAACAAAATGACTGATCTATACACTGAAAAAGTAATGGATCATTTTCGTAATCCTCGAAACATGGGTGAAATTAAAAATGCAGATGGTTTTGGAAAAGTTGGTAATCCAAAATGTGGAGATGTAATGGCTATCTATATTAAGGTTAAAGATGAAAGGATTATTGATATTAAATTTAAGACTTTTGGATGTACGGCAGCTATTGCTACAAGTAGTATTTTAACTGAGATAGTAAAAGGTAAAACAATTGATGAAGCATTAAAAATAACCCGTGATGATGTAGCAAAAGAGCTTGGAGGACTTCCAGCAATTAAACTGCATTGCTCCAATCTTGCAGCCGATGCTTTAAAAGAAGCAATAAAGGATTATAAGAAAAAAAAGAAATAGAGTTGAAATTTATGAGTTCTTGTATAAATATAGATGGTTGGAAGTCAAATATCCGTTTCTCATCTGCACATGTAATTCCAGAATATGAAAAATGCGGACGATTACATGGCCATACCTATGCTTTACATGCAACAATAATAGGTGAAATGGATAATAAAGGAATAATCATAGATTTTTCTTTGTTGAAGGAAATATTAAGAGAAATTGTAAATGAACTTGATCATAAAATATTGGTTCCAAAAGCAAGTAAGCTATTAAAAATTGAAAAATTTGAAAATAATGTTAAAATTTCTTTACTTGATAAATATTATGTTTTCCCTATTGATGATTGTGTTTTTTTACCTTTGAATTCTACATCTGCAGAGAACTTAGCTAGTTACATTCTAAACAAACTTATTAAAAAGTTATCATTACCAAAAAATATTGAAAGCATTGAAATTGGTGTCGACGAGGGATACGGTCAGGGTACAAAAGTTTCTAGGAAAATTTAAAGTGTTTTTTTATGGTAAAAAAAGCAGTATGTTTGATATCTGGCGGTCTTGACTCCTGTGTAACTGCTTTTATTACTAAAAAAGCAGGTTATGATATATATGCATTAACTTTTTGTTATGGTCAAAAGCATAAAAAAGAAATTCAAGGTGCAAAAAACATTGCATCAATTATTAATGTAAAAGATCATATTTTTTTTGACATCGACCTTAGTTTATTTAAAGGTTCATCCTTAATTGATAAAAAACTTAATCCTGAAAAGGATCATAGATTGGATGAAATTGGAAAAAAGATACCTTCTACATATGTTCCTGCAAGAAATACAATTTTCCTTTCAATATCTTTAGCTTTTGCTGAGTCAATAGATGCCGATACAATATTTATTGGAGCCACATCAGCAGATTATTCAGGTTACCCAGATTGCAGACCTAAATATTTTGAAGCATTTCAAAAAATGGCAGATCTTTCAACAAAAAAAAGTATTGAAGATAAAAAAATTACAATTAAAACGCCATTAATAAATTTAAGTAAAAGTGAAATTATAAAAAAAGGGGTGGAGTTTTTAGTTCCCTTTGAAAAAACTTGGTCTTGCTATATCGGTGAAAAAAAAGCATGTGGGCGATGCGATTCTTGTCTTTTAAGATTGAAAGGATTCAAAGAAGCAGGATTAAAAGATCCAATAAAATATGAATATTTACCAGATTGGTATATCTAGTTTTTTTCGCTTTCCTTCTTTTCTTTATAATAACTATAAAGGTCCAAAGAAATAGGTATTGATATCAGTATTATTATTAAAATTACCAAGCATATTATACAATCAGAAGGAACATTACCTACAGTACTTTTTCCACCTATTATATCATTAAATAAAAGATTTAATGTACCAATCCAAGGCAGTTCACCTCTTGCTTTTCCAGAAACCCAATCAATTCTTATTAGATCTAAGCAAATTTCTCGGGACACTTGATCACATTCTGTATTTGTCTTTGGATTATCACCTTTAGTAATATATCCTGAGTGTGGATTTTCTGGAACATAATTATGAAGACCAATCTCTGGTTTATTTATAGATGTAACATTTTGATTATTAGGATCTCCCTGCACACTATATGTTCCTGTTTCCTCATAGTAATCAACCCAATAAATTGCCCTATGGATTATTTGATCTCTATCTGTTTTACCATATGGTCGATATACAATTACGTCCCCATAATCTCCATAATTATAATTATTTGGGTCTTTAGCTGCTCTTGTAACAATGTCACTGATGCTATCAACTTTAACTAAAAATACCATATCACCAGCATCGATGGTTCCAAGTCTACCAAAAGGCTCATTTTCATGCATCATACTGCCAGATTCAATCGCAACCATAGGTGCACCAAACCATTGACCAGTATAAGCCCATAATGCTGTTAATATAATTAATACAAGTATCAAAGCAATAAAGATATCTCTAATTAATGAGATTTTTCCATCAGTACTTCGCCAGAATTTTAAAAATTTAGTTTTAATCTTTTTTAAAATTTCATTGAAATCCATTTCTAATCACATTATTTATAGATAGACTTTTTACTAGATATGACAGTTTTAGTTTCTGCCCCACATATTGGACATATCTTTATATTATCTTTGAATTTTTTACCGCATCCACGACATCTATAGGTCCATTTAAACTTTTTTGTTATTCCTGATTGACTGATTGTTTCAAATCTTAATTTTAATGTGTTTGCAACGTTTTGGATTGAATAATCATCAGTTAAAATAATTGGTTCTTTTTTACTTTCATTATTGATATCCAAAGCTAAAGCAAGTATTTCAATATCAATTGATGAAAGTCTTTCTTTATCACCTGTTTTTCTGCTTATTTCAAATATCTTATTAATTGATACTTTTGATGGATTTTTAAGCAGCAGTCCTTTTTCTAAAAGAAACTTAAATGATTGATAATCTCTTCCACCAGGTTTCAACTCATTTGTAATATTTGATGTTGTAATCATTTGACAATTATCAAGATTAATTGGCTTTCCAGATAAAATTGCTGATGTATCAAGTATATATGTTTTTACCTTTTTTTCAAAATCCATTTGAAATTAGGTAAGGCACATTCTGATATTTTATTTTAATCAAATATTGTGTCTAAAAAAAAATTGGAAAATTTAGAAATTAGATATTAAGATTTAAAGTAATATCTTTTAATAAGATATTGCTTTTTAATTACTAATAAGCAAAAAATATAAATCTTTGTAAATGATATTATATATAGAAAATGTTGGGAGGCTAAAAAAATGAATAAAGGTATATTGTCAACTTTTATGGTAGCCCTGTTGATTTTAACATTTATTTGTAGTTGTATATCTACAAGTGCAATAACTATCAATAATAATGATAAGTCTCAAAATAATGATATGACAGGTACTGGTACAATTAAGGGAACCATTACTAATCAAAATGGAAGACCTATTGCATTTGTAAGAGTATATGCAGCAGGTTCGCCAAAGGATGATGCCACAAAATTAGGTTTTACCTTGACACACCTAATAAAAGATGGAAAAGGGTTTTATACAATGAACGTTCCAGTAGGAAGATATTTATTTATCCGAGCGGCAAAACTTCCGTTTTATCTAGGCGCATGGGGTGGGCCTATTGCAGTTAGTGAAGGTGAAACAGTTACACTTGATTTATCCATAACATATATTGGACCTAAACCTAAACCTGTTATTGTTCCTGATTTTCAAAATATTGGAAATTTTAAACTTTTCAACATGTTATTTCAGATATTAAATATAACATAGGTTAAATAGAAATTTAAAATCCTTCTTATTTTATTCTTTAATTAGTTAGTAATCCAATAGAAAAGAGGAAAATTTGGAATTATCTATTTTTTATTATTAGGGCCATGGCCAAGGCCAGACATGCTTCCATTCACCATTGTAAAAGACATCTATTACAAGTCCGGTCCAATCTATCATTCCACCAGTTTCTATATTCCATTCACTAGGTGGCCAAGCTGTCCATTTAACCCACCAGTTTTCTGCTTTTAGCCCATTTGCAGTAATATCGACTTTTCCGCTACTATGATCAATGAAAATATCAATCGTGGTAAAGTAATCCCAATCTGTATCAATTGATATCCTACCTGTTACTCCAATATTCCATTTTACTTCTAGATATTCTGAACTCATAAAATCAAATTCTGCAGTAAATTTAAAACCAAGAATATAAGCAGGTCCCATGTTTAAGGTAAAATCAAATGCAGGATCTCTTTCAAATTTTATCCATTTTTCTTGTCCTTGGAAATTCCATTGTATGTCAAAGTCCTTCCAATCCCCATTTAGTAGTTTTGAGAAAGTAAGTTGATTAGTGATAAATATTTGTCCACCCCAATCAAACTCATCATTACCAGTATTATTTATATAAAAGGCGTCACACTGCAATCCATAAAGTGCAACTTTCTTACCGCTAGTTCCTTTAATATAACCTATTTCTAGAAATTGTGCTAGATATGAATTTGATGAATCCAGATATACTCCAGTTATTTGTCCACTTGATTCATACCATCTCATAGTCAGATCTTTTGCATAGTCATCTTGTATATCTAGTGCTGATGCAGAAATCTCAATATTTTGGCTGGTATCTTCATATAATAGAGTTGGTGATAAAGATGACATTCCATTGTTTATTATCAATTCTTTACCAGGTATGTCCCAAGCAAATTTGAAGGTCCCGATATTCAGTTCAGGCCAACCGATAGATAATGATTTTGTCCCCCAGGCAATTTCTGCCAAATTCACATAACCAGAATCCTGTATAAAATTACTATCTATCATGAAATATCCTGTTTGCAGATTATCATTTCTTAACCAATCAAATGAAATAGTTCCTGGACTTAAGGAAATATTTGCTAGTGTTAAGCTTAGATCATTATAAGATATCATAAAATTATGGAAAACACCAGGATCATTAATTTCAATATCAACATTACCTGTTCCGCTGCCCCATTGAGCATCAACAACAACATCTCCTTCAAATTTACCGTACACATCCCAGTTTCCAATAGTTTGGGAGTCAAGTGAAATATCCCATATATAATCAATATCAGCATCAATATTTATGTTATTTTCAGAAATTGTTGCAATAATATTACTGACTCCTTCAAGGTCTATTAAACATAATATATCCATATTTCCATATTCAACATAAAAGTCTGAAAGAGTAATTGAGCCTTTGCTATTAATCTGGATTTCCTCGTTTAAGTCATCAAGTATTAATGAAAAACCTCCGAAAATTTGGAAATTAGAAAAGTTTACTTGAAGAGCCTTTAAACCAAGTAACACATAAGCGTCAAAATTGGTGATTTGCCCTGAAATCTGTCCAGATGATGTTGCGAGTGAGAATTTTCCATTTTGATTAACCTTTTCTAGCTTTAGTGCTGCATCGCCCCATATATTGGTTGAACCAATTGTTATGTTTGTATTCCAACTACTAGGCGGATTTATTGATAGATCTCCAATATTTAATTGTCCATAGAAATCTATTTCAATTTTTTGTTCTGTACCGCCTCTTAAAAGGATATAACCTCCACCAGTAATATCAAAGTTATTAACTGAACATAATTGATGCCATTGGTTACTCTCTTTATAGTAGATTAAAAGATTTTCAAATTCAAATCCTAAAGAATTACCAATTTGGAATTCCTTTTTGGTTTTATCAAAATAAATATTGATAATTCCATTAGCTCCAACATAGATGTAATCTGAATCAATTTTTAAGGCATCTATTTCAAAATATAAATCATCGATTGTTAGAATTAAACCATTATTTACATCAGCAGCAAAAAAACCATTATTCCAGGAAATTGAGATATCACCAGCACCTCCTTCTAATTGAAAAGAGCCGCTTAATAATATTGATACTTCGTTTATATTAAAGCCAAAACCTGAAGAAAGTGTTAAACCACCTGAGACACTTGCCTCAAACAAGTTTGGTGAAATGGATACTAAACCATTTGCCTGAACTTGAAGTGTTCCAAACATACTAATATTAAATCCAGTACTATAAGAAAAATCCAAATCAGATACAATAAATAATAATCCTGCTTCACTAGATAGTAAAATTTTCTTATCAGTTGTATGCCAGCTAAGACTAAAATCGCCATTAGCTCCTAATTCAAGCTCACCTAGTCCAAATTCAAACATTTGATCCTGAATTTCAGCGCTAAAATAAAAATCATCAATTGACAACTCAGGTCCTCCTGATACATCAAGGTCAAAATTGCTATTAGACCATGTAATTGAAATTTCCCCAATCCCTCCTGTTAATGTAAAAATCCCTCCAATAAAGATACTTTCATCATTGATATTAAACTCAAGGTTAGTTCCTAAATTAAGAACACCTGAAAAGCCAGTTTCAATGATTGCCGAACCTATCGTAATCCAACCATCTGCCTGAACAGTAAAGGAGCCAATTATTTGTATTTCTAAAGTTGAGCCATATGTAATATCTACATTTGATATTCCCAATGATACTCCAGATCCACCACTAATAGTTATCTCTTCATTTATTGTGTCCAAATCAATATTTAATTCTCCAGAAGTGCCAATATTAATGGTATCACCAACTACTTTTAAATCTCCTGCTTCAAAGTAAATATCATTAACTGTAAGAGAAGGCCCTCCACTAATATCAAGACCTAGTGAATCAGATGACCAAGAAAAGGATATCTTTCCATTTCCACCTGATAATATGTATTCTCCACCAACCTTGATACTTTGTCCATTGATCACAAATTGACAATAATCACCGCCAGTTCCTAAATTAAGTGAACCTGAGAAAGATGCTTCAAAAATATTTGGACCAAAAGTAATGAAACCTCCTGCTTGAATGTCAAGTGAACCAAAAATTTGTATATCAATTACTAAATCATAAGAAATAATAATATCTGTTACTCCAAGTGATACACCAGAATCTGCATTAATTGTAACTTCATTATCTATTGTATCCCACTGGATGTTGAATTTTCCTGATGCACCAGTAGTTATTTCTTGGGCTTGAATTAAAAGATCCCCGATTTCAAAGTATAAATCAACAACTATTAGTTCTGGACCTCCAGAAACATCAAGTGTAAATTCGTCAGAATCCCAAGTAAAGGTAATTTCTCCGATCCCGCCTGTTAAAATATATTGCCCTCCGACTTTTATATTTTCACCATTGATTTCAAATTCAACAAAAGAACCTCCAATTCCTAAATCTAAGGTTCCTTCAAATCCTGCTTGGAAAGTATTTGGTCCAAAAGTAATGAAACCTCCAGCTTGTATCTCAAGGGAACCTATAACATTTACATCTAAACTAGTTCCATAAACAATTTCAAAGTCTGTCACTCCCAATGAGACTCCTGAACCGCCATATATAGTAACAAGACTATTGACTGTATCCCATTCAATTTCAAATCCACCATCTGTATCGATTTCTATCAAGGATGCAGCTGCATTTAAATCTCCAACAATAAAATTCAATTTATTGATAGTTAAAGCAAGTCCAGAATCCAAGTCTATTGTAAAACTATCTGTATCCCAGTTGAATCTAATCTTTCCTGTACTTTCTATACCGAATTCTCCTCCAACTGTCACGCTCTCGTCGTTTACAATAAATTCACAATCATTGCTTAAAATCAACTCGCCATTAAATCCTATCTCAAGTTCATTTTTTGCAAGTGAAACAAAAACAGAATTACCGATATCCAGATTTATTGTACCCAGTATCTGGGCTGAAAAATCGCCAGATTTTTTATTAAAAGTCATATTGGAAAGAGTAAATCCTGCACTGCCCTCAAGTGTAATTTTTGCATCGTTTAATAAATTCAAACTAAAAGTTCCATCTGTGCTAAATAAAAGTTCATCTAGACTAATTGAGCATATGGGATTGTCAAAATAGAAATTATATAAACCTGCATCAAATTTTCCTAAAATGTTAAGGTATGCTCCTTGGTCACTCCAGCCGATGCCTCTAAAAAGTTCTGAATTAAATGAAAAATCAGTCGATAGTTCAGTTACATCATTGTTTTTTTCACGAATAGCAAAAAAAGTAGCTGAATTACCTGGTATTTCAAAAACTGTATAATGATTCAAGATGTTTTCATCTAATTGGGTTTTATACATAATTGTAGATGTTGAGGATCCATAGGATATTCCTAAAGTCGTTTTTGAGGACCCGTCACTATTTAAAAATTGTGAAATTAATGAAAAGCTACCGCCACCATTTGCTTGAACTCTCAGTCCATATTCTGGCCAATATTCATCAGATTCAGATGGTTGTATTGGCTGTGAAGGTAAAGGTAAAAACTCTGATTCAATATCTTGGGATTTTTGTATAAGCTCATCAGAATTTATAACAGAATTGCCTAACATTAAATTATTATCAGTAGGGTTTAAAAGTGGTGTTTTCATAGGTTGTATCTTGGTTGTAGAATGAACAATATCTGTTGAAATACCTTGGTCTGGTAAATTTGTAAAACCAAATATTCTAAATAGAATATATGGCCTAATAATATGGGTTAATGATACATCATTTGGCATATCTTCACCCACTGGAGAATGATAGCCAATTCTTGTTATTGTATCATCTAAATCTAAATAGCTAGATATAATATTAAAATCAATCTGCAGACAGATTGTAAAATCGTCTTCAGCTTTTATATCATCTGAAATTTTTTCTACATGAGACAGTGTTGTTTCAAATTGCATCCATACCCTGCTATGCTCATCAAACATTGATGGAGACCAAACTTGTTCGAAGAATTTCAGATTATTTAGCTTGATATCTTTTACCCCATCATTATTTACATCAATTTCTATAGGTAATGGACTAAGTCCTGAAAGATCAGTTAATTTTTCATTACCATTATAATTAGTATAAATTTTTATATCCAATAAATGAGAAAATATACCTGTTGTATAATCATTATTGTTAAGTAATAAATCAATTATTGATTGAAGGTTGGAATTTATATTATAAAAAATGTCATTGTTATCTGTAAAGGATCGACCAATATCTGCATGTAGCACATCATGGCGAGTTAGTCCATTGCTATCTTTGATTTCCAGAGTTACAATATATACTCTTTCTTTATCATAACTATGCGTCACCTTTTTTCCATATGCATTTTCTCCATCACCAAAATCCCAAAAATATTCAACTATTTGAGCACCATTACTTATAGAATCCGAAGCATCAAATGTAATTATCTCATTTACTTGAGCATTGTAATAGCATCCACCAGAGGGTATAAGATGGCCTGCTGTTCTATCAATATAGACTGGTGCTAAATCCTTAAAAACATCCCCCATATTATTTTTAACCGTTAAAGAAACATAATATACACCAGGTTCAGAATAGATATGAGATGAATATTTTCCATATCCTATCACATCATTATTTTTTTCTCCAAAATCCCATTCATACGTTGCACCTAAATCAAAGATATATGATTCTGAACCATCAAATATTATTTCTTCTCCAGCATTTCCAGAGTAAGGACCACCAGCATCGGCATGATAAAAATCATTTGATTGTATATTATCATCTATTATTTTTTCATATTTAAGGTTATTATTTGTTATTGAAATTCCTGCAGCACCCATGCAGACCAGTGTTATTATACAACCTAAAATAATTACAAAATTTATTTTTTTATGCATATTTCTTACCCCCTTATCTAAGTAAATGGTTTTATTTACTTATTGATATAATTATTTTGATTATCAATATACTTAATTGTTAATAAATTAATAAAACTTTTTATTAGATTTTTGGTAAAGTATAATAAATTAATTTAAAAAAGGGTTTATTTAAACAATTTGCCAATATCTTTGATAGGAGAAATAACTTGTTCACCTGTCTTCATATCTTTAATTGTAACAGAATCCTTTTCAAGTTCTTGCGGCCCAACAATAATTATTTTTTTTGCATTTATCGAATTAGCATATTTTAGACTTTTACTTAAACCTCTTCTTAAAAGATCAATATCTACCTTAAAATCCAAATTTCTTAAGTTTTTTACTATATGCAACGATTGTTTTATCATATCTTCATTAAATGGAACTACATAGACATCTAATGTTGGATTTGGAAACTTAAAACCTTCAGATTCCAAAGCAACTATAGTTCTATCAAATCCAATTGCAAAGCCTGCAGTAGGAGATTTTTTCCCACCAAATAATGGAACCAACTCATATGCCCCGCCTCCACATAATTGTTTTTCTGCTCCAAGAAGTGGTGCTTCAATTTCAAAAACAATTCCTTTATAATAATCAAGTCCTCTTACAATACCTAATTTAATTTCATAACTGATATTAAAAGATTCTTTTAATAAAGTTAAGATTTTTTTAAAAATTAAAAGTTCTTTTTTTACGGTTTCATCATCTATTATATTATCAATTTTTTTAATATCAGAAGTTTGTAATAGCTCTGTTAAGATATTTGCATCTTCATTTTTAATACTAAAATCTCTTAATGCATAAAAAATATCTTCAAAAAGGGATTTATCAATTAAAGGAGTCAAATATTTTTTTTGGTCTGTAGATAGTTTAAACTTATCAAAAATTGATGATAAAATGTTTAAATTTCCAATTTTTAATTCTAAATTTTTTACACCAGCGTTTTCCAATATTTTATAAGCAAGGGCAATCAGTTCAGCATATGCTTCTTCTGTTTCGGTTCCAATTATTTCACAACCTGCTTGCTTAAATTCACGATATCTACCTTTCTGTGGCCTATCATATCTATAACAATTCCCAATGTAAAATAATTTCAAAGGTTTTGGTTCCATTTGTAGTTTTTCAACATAAAAGCGAATAACTGGAGCAGTAAGTTCAGGTCTAAGAGCAAGATTTCTTCCGCCTTTATCAGTAAAAGAATAAATTTCTTCAAGAATTGTTTCTCCAGATTTAGCAGTGAAGAGTTCTAATGTTTCAAAGGAAGGAGTTTGGATTTCTCTATAACCAAATGTTTCAAAAGTATTTCGCATTACTTTTTCAATATAATTTCGTTTTTGCATTTCCTCTGGAGAAAAATCCCTTGTTCCACGTGGTATTTTAAACACATTTTGATTGTATAAAAAGTCTGTTTAATATTGTTTCGAATAAAATTGTCTGAAAAATTAAATAATTTAAATAAATTATCTGTGGTTAATTCTTTTATTTAGAAAAGTTTCTAATTTATTAAATGCTGTCTCAAGTGTTTCCAAAGTTGGTAGAATTACAGCCCTAAAATGATTTTTACCATATGTTGAACAAAATCCGGAGCCATGTACAACCAAAACATGAGCTTCTTTTAGTAAGTCCAAGACAAAATCTTTGTCATTTTGCCAAATACCACTATTCATTGCATCTATTTTTGGAAAAATATAAAATGCGCCATCTGGCTTTGCAGTGGATATCCCTTCTATTTCATTCAAACGCTTATATGAAAAATCCCGCCTCTTTCTTAATTTATCATTAACTTTTTTTATATGATCTTGCGGTCCCTTTAATGCAGCAATGCAAGCTCTCTGACAAATAGAACTTGCACAAAGTCTTGATCTAGCTATTCTAAGATATGCATCCTGGATTTCATCAAGTTCTCCAGAGTGATGAAATAAGGTATATCCCATTCGCCAACCAGGTACTAAATATACCTTTGAAAAACCATTAAATGTTATTACTGGCACATCTTTTCCAAGTGTTGCTGTTGCATATTGTGTTTCATCAAAGGTCATATCATCATATATTTCATCAGAAATTACTTGGATTTTAAATTCACCGGCAATGTCTATTATTTCCTTTATCACTTTTTTTGAATAAAGGGCACCTGTTGGATTATTTGGATTAATTATAACAATTCCTTTAGTCTTTTCAGATATTTTTTTTCGTATATCCTCAACGTCAGGCTGCCAATTTTCCTCCTCGATACAATGATAAGAAATTGGTATTGCATCATTGAAACGGGTTATAAGGGAATATTGAGGATAAGTTGGACCAGGAATTAAAAGCTCCTCGCCAGGATCAAGCGATGCATTTAACAATATCTGAAGTCCTTCAGTAACACCAGACGTTATACAAACATCATCAAGTTCATAATCAACTTTATTTCTCTTCTTTTCTCTATTAATAATTGCATTTCTGAGTTCAAGGTCACCTTCTGAAGCAGTATATCCATTATGTCCCTGATTTGTTGCTTCATATAATGCTTCCTTCATATGTGTAGGAGTGTCAAAATCATACTTATTTGGATCACCGATATTTAAGTATATTACTTTTATACCTTGTTTTTCCAACTGTCTTGCAGGTAAGACTACTTCTCTTATTGCATAAGAGACACTCTCACAGCGTTTTGCAGCCTTTATCATACTATCAATGATGCCCCACATATATATAGAATATAAATATTTAATGGAAAGAAAGATAAAAAAAAAAGAGATTATTTATTTATAGATATATCTTCTCTTACGATGCATTTGAATTGATTCTTATCTTTCAGATACTGTATGTTTTGGTATACAAGAATTGAAGAACCATCTTTTTTCTTATGAATTGTTTTAAAGCTATAAACACCATTTTTCTTTGCTTGACTAATTTTCTCTACAATACCTTCTTGCGACTCCAATATATCAAAATCAGCCATATTAAAAGAAAGCATCTCATCTTTACTGTAACCTAATCTTTTGTACATATTTTCATTACAATCAAGTATATTTGCATTTTCATCAAATAAATAGACTGAATCAAAATCATTTTCAGACCATTTTTTTTCAAGTATATCTTTATCTTGGCTGCTTCTTTCTGATTTCTTTGTATTCTCTTTATCATTTAAAAGAGTACCAATTTTATTTTTAACTTCTTCTAATTCCTTATTTAATAAATGGATTTTATAATACGCAATTTTTTCTTTGGTAATATCTGTGTCAACTCCTCTATAACCTATAAGGTTACCTTGACTATCAAAAAAAGGAAATGCATTAGTAATAAAACAAACCTTGCTGCCATTTTTCTTGACATTCCAGTTCTCAAGATTTGATATCGGATTTTTATTCTTGCTCAGATCGGTAAATGTAGATTTAATCCTTTTAGTATCTTCAGGGGTCATAAACTCAAAAATACTTTTTCCGATCATTTCTTCAGGTGTATAACCTAAATTTATTGAAACATTCTTGGAACAAAACTTAATATCTCCGTTTTCATCTGTTTCCCATGCCCATCCAGTTATACTATCAATAAGATCTTCATATTTCTTTGTAACTGTATCTTTAGCCTTTACTGCTTCTTCAAAAATCTCTCCTTTTTTAACCCCTACTTTTGTAATTGCTAATTTCAAACTAGCCATTACTCTATTTAAAGAGTCTGTTAAATTATTTATTTCCGATATTTCACTTGATTCTAAATTTACATCAAGTTTACCTTTTGAGATCTCATCAATGTTCATTGTTAATCGTTCAATAGGCCTTGTTATTAAATAAGAAATTGTGATAGATACAAAAAATGTAACAATAAAGATTATACCTATTAAAAATAAACCTTCCGATTGAAATCCTTGGATTCCACCAATTATACCAATTGGTATTGTTGATACAGCAAGGCATACAATAATAAGTAGCGTTCTTAATTTCGTTTTACCACCTCATCATTAGAATAATTACAGGGCATAAATTCTTTCTCATTTATTTCATCCTTATCATAACCTAATATCTTTTCAATGCTATTTTTAAAGTCTCTTCCTCTTTGTTGAGGTATTATAAAAAGCTCTGTCAGATAATCAATATATTCCACCAAATCGTCCCTCCCTAATGAATTTTTACTTTTCAATTCATTAAATTCTACTTCACCAAGAGGTCCAAGTATTGTACTAAATTCCTCCTTGATTTTTCTCTCAATCAGCCCCTTATCTGAAAATAATATTTTTATTGGTTTAATCTGCTTCACTGGTTTGGTTGGAATAGTGAAATTAAACTGGCAACCTTTTTCAGGTTTGCTTTCGACCCAAATTTTTCCATTTTGAGATTCAATTATTCCTCTGCATATTGCAAGACCCAAACCAGTTCCTCCATGTTTTCTACGATTAGCATTTTCAACTTGATAAAACGGTTCAAAGATTCTTATTTGGTTTTCAGAAGTCAAACCACATCCATGGTCCCTAACGCTAAATCTAATATATTCTCTATCCAAAACAGCTGATATCTCAATCTTGCTATTATCCGGTGAAAATTTTATTGCATTATTTATAAGATTTCGCAATACTTGGCTAAGTCTATCTGAATCTACTTCAATTAATGGCAGTTTATCAACATTTACAACCAAAGATAGATTTTTTTCTTTTGCATATGCATCCATAAATTTTGTTGTGCTTTTAATGAGTTCAACTATATCAGTTTCCTGAAAATTAAATTTTAAACGTGCAGCTTCAATTCTAGAAATATCCAAAAAATCAACAATTATTCTATCAAGTCTATCAGCATTTCTAATAACTATTGCCAAACTATCTTTTTGTTTTTTTGTCAGTTTTCCGAAATATCCTTCCTCAAGCATCTGCAGTTGTGCTTTCATAGGAGTCATAGGGCTTCTTAGCTCATGAGAAGTTATACTTAAAAATTCAGTTTTTGCACTATCTATTTCTTTACGTTCCTCTTGTAATTTTGCTTGAGACGCTGTTGTTTTATTAAATGCATGTGCAAGTTCCTCTATCTCATCACATGTTTTTATATCAAGTTTAATATTATAATTTCCTTTTTCTAGTTCTTTTGTGGCAAAATAAAGATCCTTAATAGGCCTAGAAATAGATCTAGAAATAAAAAATCCAATAATTCCTGTATTTATCCCAATAAGGATTATTATTGTAATTGCTATAGTTCTAAGTAAAGGAGCCTGGTTTGTTGAAAGACTTTCTGGATAAGAAGATATTGAGATATTATAAAAATAAAATATAGCAATTGAAGGTGCGATCAAACCAACGATTATAAAGAGAAGTGTTATTTTCCTATTTATTTTTGATAAAATAAATTTTTTTAAATCAAACTTTTTTATATCCATCAATTACCCATCCCTGCAATTTTTGGATTATTTTAATTTAATCAATATATTTTTTATCTGCTAGTATTAACTCAATTCTATCGATTAGATCGGTTACATTAAATGGTTTTTGGAAAAAATCAACAATATTATCTTGTGAGCAAAGTCCACGTTTTCTTGCATCTGAAATTCGTACAACACTCATGAATGCAATTTTTATATTCTGTATTTGTTTAATTATCTCTTGAACTGGCGGTCCTGGCATCATAATATCAAGTAGAATTAAATCAGGGGTTACCTGACCAATTTTATTTAAAAGGTCATCTCCGTCAATTGCTGTGAAAACTTCATAACCATTAACTTCCAATATCATCTTTACACTTTTTCTGATATCTTCCTCATCATCAACTACCAATATCTTTTTTTTCATTTATCACCTTCGATAACATATTTTAATAGATGGAGTTTAATTAATCAAAGAATTTACAATCCTATCTAATCCCATCACATCTTATATAGAATATATTTTTTATGTATAAACTTTTGGTTTTATTGATATCTAAGATTTGTTATTTTTACATTTTGTCATTTTGTCAGATAAATTTTAAATAATAAATATGACAAATGTTAACAAGAGACAGAAATAAAAGAGGTGAATTAAGATAAACAAAACCTTAAAAAGATTAACACAACATTTAATTTTCATCTTTTTTGTTATTCTTCCATTTATCTCAATTACTAACCTGATAAGTGTTGACATATTTTTAGACTCATTTGAAAATCCTGAATATTATATTTGCATAAAAGATAGTAAAAATCTTATAAATTTAGATAAAAAAAATTTGGATTATATTATAATACAAAAATCATCCCATCCTGATTTTGTAATAAAAACAAAGGATACAATAATCTATTGCAAAAACGATGAAAAACTAGCCTGTGATAAAGTAGATTACATTTCAATTAATGCAATAAAAAGATATTATATAAATGATGATCTTAGTTCAAAGGATCAGCCAATTTATGAATCTCAAATCATTGGAAAGGTTATAAGAATTATTGATAACAATATATGGAATTCAATTTCTATAAAATGTTGGGAATCATCTATAAATTCTTTAAATTTAAGAAGCATTTTAATAAACAAGTAATCTTGATATTAACAAATTGCATCATCAATATCTTCAGATGATCCACTATTAACTAAAAGTTCCTTTAAAAATTTATGATAATTCTTTGGTTCTGAATTTAACAGTTTTTTTACATGTTCCCTTAAAAAATCACCATACTCAATTTCAACCTGTGAAAATTGCCATTTTTTATCTTTTGCCTTTTCAAAGACAAGTAAGAATGCATAAGCAATAGATTTTCCTTTTGGGTTTTCTGGTCTTTTTTTAATTTCTGCAAGTGCTTCTTTTTCTCCAAATGTCTTGTAGGTCCTAACAACATTATCAATAAACTGTGCCAATGGTGGAAGGGATTTATATTTTGGAAGCTGTGATAGAATCTGCTGTCGCTCCTGATAATTAAAAACCAGTTCTAAGATATCTGAAGGTGTGTCTTCTAAAGAAAAGAATTTTTTTGACATCTCTTCATCTTTTAGAATTGAGTTAATAGATTCTAAACCAAAATCCTTCCAAAATCTCTCTAAAACTTTATTAGGTGTCACATTGTTTAAAACAATTGGTTCATTTACCTGATCTAAGATAAACTCTAGACCTTTTCTCTCAAACTCATTTGGTTTTAACGCTTTTAAAAATTTATCAATATTTGTATTATATGACACCCCATCAAGAATCAATATCTTTTCTCCGGATTCTTTTATGGATTCTTCTCTAAATTTCATATTTTTTTTAATAAATTCAATATCAGTTAATTTTCCTGCAAGATATTCATCGATATTTTTTGTATCTTGAGCATCAGACTCATGTTGTTTTATAACTTGGCCAACAACTCTTATTGAGAAATCATCAGATATATCTGGTTCGAGAATATATTTTGTAATATTAAAAATTGTATTCTTATTTAATTTTGCACAATCTTCACATATTGCTATTGTTACCTTTGCTGATTTCCAATTAATTTGTAAATAATTTTTACTTGAGGATTTCTCATTATTGATTTCTTCTTTGGTAATATCTTTACAAGTTGCAAAACCGTTTTTAGAAGTAAGTCCAATTTTATTTATAATAAAATCAATGAATTCCTTGGGCGGATTTGGTTTTAAACCAGTAGAGGTATATCCTTCGTCCCAAGAATAAATATGAAGTTTTCGTTTTTGTGCAATATCTTTTATTCCAAGTAATCTTAAAACTGGATGATCAAAATATTGGACAGCAATTAATTTTTCTTTTTCAGCTCTCCCTCTTTGAGCATAAGATACATCTCCAGTTGGGAATTTTGCAACTCCAAGATATGGTGCTTTTTCTGAATGAGTAAGAACCAAAGTTCCTGCTAGTGCACCCTCAAGACCTCTTTTGTTTGATAGTTTTTCAAGTTTTTTTATATCGTCGTTAAATCTATTGACTTTATCTAAATTCCTTTTTATTTTGTCAAAATATTTTTTAGAATAATTATCCTCATAATCAGGTAAAAAAAGGTGTGGATCCTCTCTAAGTTTTTTTGCATTGTCTATTAGTTTTTTTTCCATTGATTTTGCAGCAGTTCTTGCAAAAGTTCTAATTCTACGAATTTTCTTTGCCATTATAAAAACCCAAACAAATGTTATAAGTAATATATAACAGTAATATTAAAACATAATGGAGTTTTTTACAAATTTAGAAAATTTATTTATTAAAAAAAAGATTATATCAATGTGTTCATATGGATGTATATAAAGCAATTATTTCTAGACGAAGCATAAGGCGTTTTAAACAAAAAGAAATACCCCTTGAACTGCTTAAAAAATTTGTAAATGCAGCAAGACTTGCACCATCTGCTGCAAACCTTCAGCCACTTGAATTTTTTATTGTAAATGATAAAAAATTATGCGAAAAAATTTTTGAAACCTTATCTTGGGCTGCATATATAACACCAAAATGGGCACCTGCTGAAGGTGAAAGACCTGTTGCTTATATTGTAAATCTTATTAAAAATCCAAATAACAAATGGACAGATAGAGACGTAAGTCTTGCTTCAGAAAACATAGTTCTTGCTGCAGAAGAAGAAGGTATAGGCAGCTGTATAATGTGTAAAATAGATAAAATTAAAATTCAACAAATTCTAAATATCCCAAAACAAATGACAATTGATTCAGTCATTGCACTTGGTTACAAGGCTGAAAAATCATTAATTGAAGATTATATAGATTCTGTCAAGTATTGGAAAGATAAAAACCAAGTTTTACATGTTCCAAAAAGAAAATTAGAAGATGTGATGCATATAAATAAAAAAGTGGGACTATTGTTTATAGTCCTAATAGTTGTCTTAGTATTGGAAATAGGTTTTGATGATTTTGTAAGAAGCGCAAGAATAGATGTGTTTGTGTTGCTTTGTTTCTTGGCATAATTACTGTTAATGTGCTTGCTGGACCTGTTAATCCGTTCGAATCCTCTGCATATGCTGAAATTTCAAAGGTTCCCTCTTCATCGTATGTATGTGGAACAGTTACTATTGCACCAGATGCAGACAAATCAGTGTTATCTGTATTTCCATCGCCCCAGGTGATGTAATATTTTACATCGTCACCATCTGGATCAACTGCACTGAACTTGTAATCATATGATGTACCTGCAGTACCAGTTGTTGGACCAGTAATTGTAGGTGCCCCTGGTGGATCTCCCAGGTCAGATGGAATATAGATATATGCGGTATAAATGAAATCACCTGATGTGTAACCAGTGTATTCATGAACTAGATCAGAAAAGCTGTCCAGAATGGGTCATTATCCCAGCCTTTCCAGCCGCCTTGCCCATGCATAGAGCTACCATCTGTATAAGAATCAAAATTCTCTTCCCAAACGATACCGACTCCAACCTCTTCAAGACTTAAATCATCATAGAAGACCGGAGTTGCACCATTAGCAAATAAATCTACAGCATCGATTGCAAGTGCTCCTTGTAAATCATTATTTATACCAGCAGTCCACTCCTTTTCATAAAAAAATGTATCGTCATAATAGACTTCATACCAATCACCGTCAAGGTCGATTTCAAATCTTATTTCAGTCCATTGGTCAAAGATCAATGGTATCTGAATGGCATCATATTCAGATTCAACAAAATTATTATAGCTATCAAATCGTAACTGTACAGCCCAGTGATTATCCTGACCTGCTCCATCAGTATAATCATCTAACAGGATAAAATAGGAATTACCCTCAAATAACGGTTCGACGGGTATTTTATTTAAAAAATTTTCACTATCTGCTATATTCTTAGCATTTATACTTGATATACCACTAGCTCCAGCTATTATGATTATTATACCTATCATAACAGAATTTATATATCTTTTTTTTCTCAATCTTATACCTCCCATTTAACAAAGTTAATACCTAAATACAATATAAAAATTTAAATATATCCCTAAAAAATTAAAAAAAATGAATTTCATTAAGAAAATTGTGATAATATCAAAAGTAGTAATATGTCTTGAAAAAATTTTTATAATTTAAATCAAGATTATCTCAAAGTAAAAAAGATGATATCCATCTGATCACTATCTACTTCATCTGTTTCTGAATATGCTATCACTTTTAAGGTATGTCTACCTATAAGCGCATAAGCTTTTCCATGAATCTTCCATTCATATGGTGGTGAATCATCCCAGAAAATAAACATATCATCAATTGTAAAAATTACATATTTTATTTTCTCTTTGCACAATACCTCTGCTTTTGCAGTTGGTTTTCCAATTGCAACTGTAATACCACGTAATCTCTGAAAATAATATTTTGCAAAAGGTAGTTCTATTAATGGTATATCCTTGAAATATCCCATTCCCTCTAATGGAGCACGCAAGATTACTTGAATGCTAATGGGTTTAATTCCTAATTCGGTAAGAATCGCAAGCATTAGTTTTGTTACTTTTATATGATACGAAAGGTTAATATGTTCAAGCGTATCATTTTCTGAATGGCCGACCCAGTTTGAATCATGTTGAGCAATCCAAACACCGTCATATCCATAGTCAACAAAAGCTTGATTATCTGCCCCTGGATAATTTGGTAGGCTCTCAATGCTCAAATCTATAATATCTATGTATTTTAAACTTATTGTTTTTGCAAAATCAGAAATCCATGTGGAAGGTTCCTCATGGAAAAAGCGTAATATTTTCCCACCCTTGCTAGTCTCAGCATAACCAATTATATCAAGATTTAAAACAGCAACAATATTATCTTTTTTATTATATGCATCTAGTGCATAGTTAAAACTACCATATGTTCCTACTTCTTCACCTGAAAATGTAATGAATTTTATTGTATGATTAAAAGAATATCTGCTTAAAACCTCAGCAATACTAAGAACTGCGACAACTCCTGACCCATCATCATTGGCCCCAGGAGAGATTTTCATAGTATCATAATGTGCACAAATAATAAATATTGCATTTGACGAAGGATCATTACCTGGTAAGGTGGCTACCACATTTTTACTATTAAAATTTTCAAAACTCCAATTATGAAACTCTACAGCTAAATCCATTTGTTCAAACTCATTATATATCCATTCCCCAGCCATAGTACAATTAGGTGTTCCTGTATATCTTATTCCAAAACTTAAAAGATTTTGATAGAAATAAAGAGCTCTTGATTCGTTAATTGCATTAATCATTCCGATTATATCAGTTACATCAGTTGAAGAATTATTAAACGGTATGGTGTGTTTATAAGATAATGCAGAAGCATTCATTGTAAATATTAAGATACCACTTACTACTATTGAAATATATTTTAATTTGTTTTTCATAAATCTTCACTAATAATTCTATACTAAATATATAAATATTTTTAAGGATTCTATAAAATGATATAAAATATAGTAATTTTCTTAACTATAAATCAAACTTATCTACATATATGGAAAAAATTATATACTCATAACAAAACAATGTTTTAGTCTTTTTTAAACTCTAAAAAATATACACATTCATGGACATGATGTTCAATATATTTGATATTAGCAAGTTTGATTACATCTTCTTTTGCTAATCGATCCTCAAATGGGGGACCCATTTTTCCTGTATCTTTTTTCTGCCAATCAATAACAATAACTCTACCATTTGGTTTCAATGATTTAAAGCAATTGTTGAGAAATTTTTTTGGATTTGTTATCTCATGAAGAACCATCGATAGTAGGATAATATTTGCCTCTAAGCCAACAAGAGTATCAGCTTGAATAATTTTTAAATTCTTATGATTTTTAACTCTTTTTGCAAGTTCTTGTAGCATCTCGTTTGATACATCAATTGCAATGACTGCCCCTTTTTCCCCTACAAAATCTAATGCAGGAATACTAAAATATCCAATCCCGCAACCAAAATCAATTAAAGTATCGCCCTTTTTAATTTTCATTTTTTGTAATAAATAGTTAGCAGGCATTATTTGTTTTCTTTCTTTGCTTTCAAGACGAGAGAAATCACCTTTGAATCGATGGGGCATTATTTCCTTATACATAAAAAATATATTAAAAAATTTTCCTTCCAAGTAATTATATCATTTATATTTTATAGAGAGGAAAGAATTTCAATTATTTTTAATAGCTAATTTAATATAGTTTCAAAATAGGCAAATTTTTCAAATAAATTATATAGATGCTCTGATAAAATATCTTTGAAACTAAGCATAAATTGAAAAAATGGCATATGTTTTACATTTTTATTTAATGGAGTTTTTAGATATACTGAAATTAAACCAAAATCTGATGAATTGTCTTTGTTTTCCACCCTAAGTATACCCTGAAATTCCGTTTCTATTTCATTTGGAGCAACAACTGACACTTGTACTGTTACTTGTCCATCCTCAGGTGTTAAATTTTCACCATAAGAAGGAGTAAAGGTCCAATTTCCCCAAGTAATCGAAGACATATTAATAGTCCAATTTAATTTCGAACCGTCATCCCCAATGTTTTGGACTTGAAAATTTCCAGTTACTGTTTCACCTGGTTTAACATAGAACCACTTAAGAGTTCCTTGACAATCTAAATCAGGTTCATCAGGAACAGGGGGTTCTTCAGGTAGTACATAATCAATATTGAATACATCATTCCATAGTGCAGATGGGTACGGATTGATATACTGCCATACAATATTTTTTTCAGGGGTTACTTCAAAGAATTTTCCAGCAACACCATCACATATGAGAGTATTCCCGTCTTTAAGTCGTAAAGTATCTCCGCAATAATTAGCATAGAAACTTGTTGGTGGATTAGCAGTATAACTCCATGTATAGTCCTCAGGACCGTAGGCTGAACCGGGTTCTAGATAATACTCACCATTGGAATCTGCTGGTGGAGTAAATTCATCCACCGATGAATATTGTCCACTTGGTCGGTTGTTACCATTGTTAAAAACAAGGATATTTCCTTCACCAGGGTATCCAGGTTTTACCCAAGAGGAACCATGGTGGAAGAATAATTTTTGATCACTAGTTGTTCCAGCATCATATGCTTTAGGATCTCCCCAGCGATATAACAAATCACCACCTTTCCCATAGTTACCACCTGTGTGGCCAGCAGCCTCTTCTGTTGTTGTACTATGATCAATAACCCACACTTCATTGAAATTATGGACGCTAAGAAGAATTTGATCAAACTCTTCATGGTAATCAATAGAGTTTGAATGAAGCCAATCAGTAGTACTCATATAAAAAGTACCATAATTAATGTCAATTAATTCTGGATGATCCCCTACAACACCATAATTATCTTTCGATGGATCAAAATCCTGAATAAGATGATCCCAGGCATGCCATTTCCAGACGATTTCTCCACTTGTTAAACCAGTTGGTTTAACTTCAATTATATGATCAGGCATAAATGAGTTACCTGGTAAGTTCCCTGGATTTCGTCCTGCTGCAATAGCCTGAGCAATTGTTTTAGTTTCCCAAGCTATCATCAACACATTCCCATTGGGTAAAACTTTTACATCGTGATGGGTAAGATACCCATCAGTGTCATATCTAAAGTCCCAAACTATTGTTCCATCCCATAAAACTTTTTGAATACCACCTCCTGAACCACCACCACTAATGACGGTTCGTATAGTACGAAGAATGGTACCTTCACCCAACCAGTATGCAGACGCACCAGGTGTGTAAGAACTCGTCCAAGTATGATTAACACTACCAGTTTTATCAATCAAGTAAGTTGTGTATCCATATAGAGGGGGAAATAAAATTTGTCCATCATCTGGGATAAGTCCTTGGTTATCTTTAAAATAAATGTTTTTTGAGGATATCACTTGTGTAAAAGAGCTTAAAATCATAAAAAGAAAAATCAAAAAAACAAGTATTTGCATTTTATTATTTTGTTTCATAAAAATCAATTTCATTAATATATTACTTAATATAAATATTTATTGAAATGTTAATTTATTATAGATAAAGAAAAAATATTAATATAAAAAACAATTCAAAATTGCTAATTAATATTTATTTTATATGTTTTTATACGAAGGTTAAGAATTTAGAGTCAGATAGTTAATAATACAGAGGAAGTTTTTCTAAAAGATTATAAACAAACACTGAGAACATGTTTTTTAATTTGGACATAAATTGAAAAAATGATGGATATTTGACATTTATATTCAATGGAGTTTTTAGATAAACTGGAATTAAACCAAAATCTGAAGAATTATCTTTATTTTCTATTGTGATGTTACCCTGAAATTCTGATTCTATTTCATTTGGAGCAACAACTGACACTTTTATAGTTACTTGCCCATCCTCAGGTGTTAAATTTTCACCATAAGAAGGAGTAAAGGTCCAATTTCCCCAAGTAATCGATGACATATCAATTGTCCAATTTAATCTTGAACCATTGTCCCCAATATTTTGGACTTTAAAACTCCCTTCAACTATGGCACCAGGCTTAATATTAGACCAAGAAAGACTTCCTTCACAATCTAAATCTGGTATATCAGGTTCTGGTGGTTCTTCTTCAGGTGGAGGAATATATTCGATTTTAAATACATCATTTTCGTTTAAATTCGGATAAGGGTTAGTCCATTCCCAAACCTTTGTATTATCAGGACTTACCACAAAAAACACACCTTGAGTTCCATAACAAACAAAAGTATTACCATCCTTAAGACGTTGTACACCACCATAAACGTGTGAATAGAAACTTGTAGGTGGAGAAGCAGTATACGTCCATGTATAGTCCTCAGGTCCATAAGCAGAGCCTGGTTCTAGATAATATTCACCACTAGAATTCACAGGTGGAGTAAATTCCTCTATAGTAGAATATTGTCCACTTGGACGATTGTTACCATTACTAAATACAATAATATTTCCTTCACCAGGGTATCCAGGTTTTACCCATGAGGCATCATGTTGGAAGAATAATTTTTGATCACTATCTGTTCCTGCATCATATGCTTCAGGATTACCCCAGCGATATAACAAATCACCACCTTCCCCATAAATTCCTCCTGTATGACCAGCTGCTTCCTCTGTTGTTGTGCTATGATCGATAACCCATACCTCATTGAAATTATGTACATCAAGAAGTATTTGATCAAACTCTGGATGGTAATCAATAGAGTTTGAATGAAGCCAATCATATGTAAAAGTATCACCATAATTTATATCAATCAACTCAGGATGATCTCCAACAACACCATAGTTATCTTTAGATGGATCAAAATCTTGTATAAGATGATCCCAAACCTTCCATTCCCAAACGATATCACCACTTGTTGGTCCAGTTTGTTTTACTTCAATTATTTTATCAGGTGTAAATGAGAATCCTTGAATCTTATTTGGATCACGACCTGCTTCAATCGCTTGAGCTCGTGTTTTTGTTTCCCATACTATCATAAGCACATTTCCATTTGGTAAATACTCAACATCATGATGGCATGTACATCCACTAACTGTATATCTATAATCCCAAACTATTGTTCCATCCCATAAAATTTTTTGAACACCACTACTAGAAAGTATTGGACGTATAATAGATCCATTATCTAATAAATACGCTTCAGTGAAAGGTCTATATTCACTAAGCCATGTATGATTTACAACACCTGTACAATTAATTAAATAAGTTGTCGTACCAAAAAAAGGGGAATACAGGATTTGACCATCAAATGAATATTTTCTTTGTTTATCATTAGAATAAAGGTTTTTAGAGGATGTTATATGGGCAAAGAATGTTGTTATCATTAACAAAAATATAATTATACTACAAATTTTTATTTTATTATAATTTTTCATATAAATCCATTTCTTTAATATTTTATGGCATATAAAAATTTAATGTAATAGTTTTTTTTAATTTAAATAAAAAATTATTGATTTTCACTTAACTCCAATTGGAGTTATAAAAATAACAAATCCAATGACACCAAAAAACACTCCCATTATACTTGTTAATGAGGGCATAGTAAATATAAGTAAATATATACCTAAAACCATTAATATTAAACCTACTATGTGAACAAATATTTTTACAAAAATATTTTTACAAGCTCTTCTTACATAGGTATATATCAATATTTCGAACCATGAAACCTGTCCTTTCGCCATAAAACAATCAAGCAAGATTATTGTTATATATTAATTAATTTTTCTGTAATCAACTAGATTTGAATTTAAATTGTTATCATAAAGTGCAAGGTAACTGCTTTAAGCTTTAACAGTCCAAATTTCTTTTTTATAGTTTTATGAGATATATTTAATATTTAGGAAACAAATAAAATCAGATTATTTTGAAATCATTTTATACTTTGTAATTTCTGCTAATTTTTTTATTATTTATACAAAGATTTTTACTTAGCCTGTATTTCTCAGTTTTTTAAAATGAATGGAAAAATTGCAGTCGAATTTATTTTATTTTAAAATAAATAGTGTTCTGTAATGGAATGTTTTCCTAGCATTGACATATCTAATAAGAGTAAAATCTTTTTTTAACTAAATAAACATAATTATACAAAAATGATGGTTTTTCTCGTGTTAGAACAAATAAGTGCAGGGGAAGGGATTTGAACACCAATTTAGCCATAAAAAATAATAGGTTTCTCCTGTTGACAAAAAAAGAATCAAACTTATAAGTAATTAGTTGCTTTCAAATTAGAGCGTTGAAGGAGGAAAAAATATGTCGCTTATACCAGATTTTGAGTTGGGTTTATTGAATGCTTGGATTTTTATCGTCCCCTTTTTAATCTATTGGTTTGTTGGCATTAAGTTTGTATTTTCTAAAAGGATGCCTGAAAGTCCTCCGTTAAAAAGGAGAAAAATTGAAATTGTTTCAAATATATTTGTTATAGCCATGTTTGGTTCTTTTATCTATAGTGTTTTTGTACCATTAAAACTTGGAACAATTTGGTTCTATATCGGATTAATTGTTTACCTTATTGCTATAGTTTTGATTATTATATCGATGATAAATTTTGTTTCTACTCCAATTGATAAACCTGTTACAAAAGGTACTTATCGTTATTCGAGGAATCCTATGTTTATTGGTTTCTTTTTGTGTTTTTTCGGTATTGCTATTGCTTGTATTTCTTGGGTGTACCTGGTGCTAACTTTGTTATTTATCTTGACCACGGTGTATTTGTCTCCTTTTGAAGAAGCAATAACTTTAGGACATTATGGAAAGAAATATAAAGAATACATGAACAGAACCCCAAAATGGTTAGGCTTACCAAAATCAAAACAATAGTTGTGTTGAGTGTATGCAGGGGAAGTGATTTGAACACCAATTTAGTCATAAAAAACATGACTATTACCGCTTTCTCATAATTATTTTTAATCACTAATTAATCAATTGTCTCAAAAGATATATATTATTGATAAAGTTATCCTGAGAAGATGCCTAAACCAATATCAAATGTCAGCAAACTTTTAGAGATGGCAATAAAACGAT
>WOR8_10000953_pt1 | contig 32285 bp, 32 predicted proteins | sample DeeMarSeWOR38_10_FD_19890 | JGI IMG/M metagenome (IMG submission 19890) | reverse complement strand
CAACCGATATCTTCAGCGTTTACAGAGGATAGGCAAAGTCCACGTAAAAATTAAGCTCAAGAGCATTTACGTAAACGCTGCAATGCATTTTGTTAGAGAGGCCTGCAGAAGGATAGTAGCTGCCGAGGTCAGGGATGGAGCTGTGCAAGAGGAGCTTTTAACCACTCTGCATAAGGCCCTTGACTTGAACCTTTCTGTTATGACCAGCTCATACCAAGAGGAAAAGTTTAACAAGGTTTTTCTTTCTCATGCCCTGGAGTCCAAGGTTATTCTTTTTTCTGAAAGACTTCTCCATGGTATGAATCTCGTTCTTATGATCTGTCTTTTGCTCATGGCTGGAGGGGTTGTCGGCCTGCTCGGCTTTGATCTTGTCGAGGCAGTAACACTCTTGGCTCTCTTCTTTTGCTCTGGATGATGATTGAACTGCTGCATAATGAAATTGCCCATCTCCAGTCCAGGGAGACAAATTCCGAGTGCGGATATTTATAGAACTTGCGCTGGTGGCCTTTATCAGGAAAATTTTTGTGGCCAGTTTCAAATATGAAGAGCCTATAACTTTTGTTCTGATGCTCTTGGGACTATTGATTTTAGGTCTTGTTTATTACCTAGTAGCAAAAAGGGAAGACATAAAAGGCTCATAAATACATGCGGTTTACATCCCTTGTGACTTTTCCAAAATCTGGCAGGAGAAACCGAGAGTGTTCCCGACTTTAAGATAAGTCTTAGGCTGAGCGCGGTGCTTTTATTTAAGGCCCTAACCTCTTGGGGAAGAGCAATGATAGCAAATGAGGGAATAAGAGTGCTAAGTATATTTACCTGCCTAAATCCAAAGTGTCAGTTTCTGCTATCAATCAACACTCGTGAAGGATTCTTAAAGTTTTAATATGTCCAGTGGACATATTAAAACAATTCCAAAATACATTTAATGATAATAACCAAAGACTGAAAACCGGGGGTAACTATGGGGGTAATCTCAATTTTTTTAAAAAATAATTATTTAAATATTATATAGATAAAAAATATTTATTGAGGACTCTCTCGCCACTTTACCCATTGCCCGGCTTATCTGCCGGGCAATTATGTTTAACGCTCTCTCTAAGCACACAGGCCATGCCAATAAAGCATGCGTAGACTCCCTCTACTTCTGCCTGTAAAGAGTCATAGAGTGGCAGAAAAATCTACTATGTAGTATATTGAAATATAAAAATACGGCCAGCCCTTCCAGGGTTTCCGGAGTTCAGTCTGTGCCTTGAAGCATTATCTGAATTTCAGCTGTTGCGCTGCGCTGCTCGATGCCCAAGAAGAGAAAACAAATTCCCGGATTTAATTTATGTTTGATTTATTCCGCAAGAAAAAAGAGATCACCGAAGAACCTGAACACTTAATAGTATCCTCCGGGGAACGGCGAATTTATGTACTTGATTTCGACCGCACCATTACTATTCTGCATACCGGCGCCCTTGCCTATGGCAACGAGCTTAGCCCCTCGTTTATCCAGAAAAATGTAAAAAAAGGATTTGCCGATTTTGTCTGCACCGTTATCAGCAGGGGCCATGCTGTTTATATCGCCTCCTATAACGATGATGCCAATGTGGATCTTGTTGAAGGTGAGGCGCTTTCAGGCCATAATCTCATTAAGCATTATATGGATCTGGTATTTGGCCAGGATCAGACCATTTTTACATCACCCCGAAAAAACGACGGGGGAGACCTCAGCCCTGCCGGCAACATTATTGCCAACAATAGCCAGGACCTCAAACAGCACCATCTTGGAATCATCCTGCGACAGGAAGGCCTGGACGAGCAAAACCCGGATCATATGAAACGGATTTACCTCCTGGAGGACGATGAAGATGTGGTTCGCTTCTTCATGGAAAAAGGCTGCACAACCATTGTTCCGTATTCTGCCTCCAGGTCGGCCGATACTGCGGCAACCAATACATTGTTCACTTCGTATATGCCGGCATCGTTTATAGCATGAATCCGTTCAGGTGCCGCTTTAAATCATTTGTATGTGGCCATGATGCAGGACCCCCGGTTAGCAGATAAGCCTTTTTCAGTTTTGCAGGAAATCGATCTCGTTGTATTGCATTCCGACATTGTTGACACTTCTGACCAGGTGCTTGCCGCCACCAGAAATAGCGTTAGTGAGGTGTTGCGGGATTTTCTTGCGGCACAGGATATTACAGACGACCGGATCTCCGTGATTGACGGTTTTCTCTTCGTCTTCAATGACTCGCGTTTTGCCAGATGGCACCTGTTAAACTGGTGGGAGCAGCGCGAGTACATTGAATCGATCAAAGACAACGAGCCCTATACCAGGCGGGCGAACGCTCTGCTTTCCCTGTCTCGCCTGGCTCCCTATATCAGTTACTCAGACGACATGGTGGCTAAAAGTTCTGACCTGGAAGTCAAACGTGCCTGGATGCGTAAACGACTGGTGCTGAAAGAGTGCTTCTGGAATGCCATCGACAGCTTCTCACATGCAGCTTACTTTAAAAAAAAATACCAGGACCGGAAAATCATACCCGCCCTCTGCCTGCTGCTTTGTAATATTACTGACATAAACGGGAGAAAATCGGAGCAGGTCCTGGGGGTCGACAACGGCACCGGCTTCCATTATAAAAAAAAGAGCCGCGAGTCAATCGCGATCAGTCTTTTATATAAAACCTATAAGTTTTTTTTCAGAAGCGGAGCCTTTTATATCGGTGGGCTGGAGCTGGGACTACTGGAAACCGACAGCGAACTTTCCTGCTACGGCTCCGGTGCTGTTGTCTATCAGGGGTGGTAACACTCCAGAGAGACTGTAACCCGCTACCATTCCCCTATCATTTACTTGATGTTGACCAGAGGCCAATCTCCAGGCATCCTTACCCTCACAACTTTTCCTTCCGCATAGGGCAGGCAAAGTTACTCTCCCGCAAGATTTCTTGTGTTGGCCCTGCTAACTTATTGTTACTGTTGAAAAATTGTTTATGTGTCGTTCTTTTCGTTTTGTGCTATTGTGGCTCCCGAATACTGCCCAGGGCTATACCCTGGTAGAGGTCTCGATTGTTATGACCATTATCTGCATCCTTGCACTCTCATCTGTGTACATGTATATCAACCCTACTGCAAAGGTGAAAAGTGTTATTTTCTGCATACTGACAGATCTCAACCTGGCACGCTCGGAAGCGGTGAACCAAAATCGGGACGTACTGGTTGATTTTACCCTGGGGGCCAAAGACGGTTACATTATATGTCTGGACACTGACTCTGACAAAGACTGCAACGATGAGGCGGTTGACAACATCATCAGGGAGGTCCTGTTTCGAGCAGAAGTACAGTATTACGACTGCACTTCTGCCCCGCCATATCCAGTAAACGGCCCCTCCCAAACGCCGGCAGGCACAAAACTGGCTGGTAAAAATGGCCTCATATTCGGTGGGCCGAACTACATTAAATGGCAACCGGATGGGACCAGCAGTGACAACGGCTCCATTATTGTGTATCACCCGGCCCCTCAAAATCCCCAGAAGGTTAAAGGCGACACATATGCCGCAGTTATCAGCAGTGCCGCGACTGGCAAGATCCGTATTATGCGGTGGCGACAAGAGGGCGGTTGGTCAATGCGATAATTTTGGAAACAGCTCCGAACTCCTCAACGACTCAAAAAAAATTGATGCGGATCAGGACGTAAATATTTTTGCTTCTTTGTCCGTTGCGATGCATACTGATAATTGACACGCATTTTGAACTTCTTTACTACGTAAAAAAGATGCTTCGGATTTCGATATTAAAAATAAGATGAAACTGCCCCTTTACATATCTGTTCCCCATGCAGGAAAACGAGTGGTGCCCGAACTCCGGGACCTGTGTATTTTGCGTCGGGAAGACATTCTTGCAGATTATGACAAGGACGCAGAGTCCATTTACTCCACCCTGCAGGAACATGTTGAAGGTTTCTGCACTACGGACTTCTCCAGGTCGCTGATAGACCTCAACCGCTCTCCAGATGACATCGGAGGGAATGGTGTTATCAAGAGCCATACCTGTTGGAATGTACCGGTTTACAGAATATTCCCTGAGGACAACCTGATCCAAGCTGTTCTGGGACGCTATTATTTTCCTTACCATGATAAGCTTTCTGCAGCTGCCAAAACCGGCACGATCAGACTGGGCATTGACTGCCATACCATGTCAACCGTCGGACCGCCGGTTGGGCCCGACCCGGGAAGGAAAAGACCTGTTGTTTGTATAAGCAATAGGGACGGAACATGTCCGGAGGAATGGATTCGGTGCCTGGCAAGCTGCTTTGCCCAAATTTTCAAGGAAAAAGTGGCGATCAATGTTCCTTTCCGCGGTGGTTATATTATCCGCTCACATGCTTCTGAAATGCCCTGGGTCCAGCTTGAAATTTCGCAAACCGATGCTTATCCGGACGCATTTAAGAGAAATTGTGTGCTTGAGGGATTATACCTTTTCTGCCATACTGTCCTTTAAGGAGACACTCTATGGAGCGCATTTTAAAAACCATGTCCCGGAAGGCAGGCCTGCCGCCGGGTTCGCTGGTACATATTGGTGAGATCCCTACTGCTGGAGTCAGGTTCAAAGCTTACAGGTATAGTGAAACCGAGTGTGAAGAGTTTGCAGTTCCTGATAAGGAAGCCCTTAAGCACCTGAAAGAGAAGCAGGGCATCCTTTGGCTCCAGGTTGATGGCTTGCATGAACCTGAAACAATATCATTAATCGGTGAGATCTTTTCACTGCATGCCCTTACCCAGGAGGATATTCTCAACACCGGCCAGCGCCCCAAAATGGAAGAGTTTGACAACTATCTCTTTTTAGTCGCTAAAATTCTATCGTTTGATGAGACAGCTGGAGCTGTTCAGGAAAAACACTTCTGTCTTGTGCTCATGCCCAATGCAGTTCTTTCATTTCATGAATCTGGAGCCAACATTTTTGCCTCAGTTGAAAACCGCCTGCAGAAGTCTAACGGCAAAATCAGGAAAAAAAGTGCTGACCACCTCGCCTATTCATTACTTGATGCCATGGTTGATAATTATTTCTTGGTGCTGGAAAAGATTGGGGCCCAGATTGAAGAGCTCGAGGAGGAAATCCTGACAGACCCTTCCATGGACTCCCTCGAGTGGCTGCATTTTCTGAAGCGGGATCTCACGATTCTGCGAAAATCGGTCTGGCCCCTTCGTGATGTAATAAACTCCATGGTCAGAAGCGACTCAGAGCTTATTCTAGATGATACCTTAAAATACCTCATGGATGTCTACGATCATACCATACAGATTATAGAAACTCTGGAGGCCTTCAGGGATGTCAGTGCCAGCCTTTTTGATATTTATCTTTCAGGGATAAGCAACCGGATGAACGCGGTAATGAAGGTGCTCACCGTTATTGCCACGATCTTTATCCCCTTGACCTTTATTGTCGGAGTGTACGGCATGAATTTTCATTATATGCCCGAGCTCTCCTGGCGCTGGGGATATTTCGCTACCCTTGCAATTATGGCAATATTGGGTATAGGTATGGCTCTTTACTTCAAAAGGAAGGACTGGTTCTGACCGGCAAGCACATCACACCATCTAAAAAGGAATTATCATGTTAATTAACCGGGAACGATTGGCTTCCGTATTTACCACTCTTTGTGAAATAGACAGTCCTTCGAAACAGGAGGGCAGAGTCGCGGCGTATCTGAAATCGCTTTTTGCAGATATGGGCGCTGAAGTTCTCGAGGATGACTCAGCAAACAGGACCGGGTCTGACTGCGGCAACCTCTTTGTTCGTTTTCCCGACGGCGGACTGGACAGAGAGCCGGTTTTCTTTAACTGCCATATGGATACGGTCCTTCCCGCAATAGGGGTAAAAGTCAAACGCGAGGGGGATATTTTTACCTCGGCCGGTGATACGGTGCTCGGCAGCGATGACAAGGCAGGTATTGCTGCACTCATCGAAGTCATGCGCACCCTGCGGGAAAAAAATATTCCCTACGGCCCTGTGGAATATATTTTTACGACCTGTGAAGAGGTCGGACTCCTGGGGGTTAAAGCGCTTGATCCCTCTTTCATTCATGCAAAGATCGGCTATGCCCTGGACTCTTCAGGCATAAACAGGGTAGTCATCGGTGCACCTGCTGCAAACCGCATTACGGCAGAGATAAAAGGCATTGCAGCCCATGCAGGCCTCAGCCCTGAAAAGGGCATAAATGCCATTCACCTTGCAGCCAAGGCCATGGCCCGCCTCAAGCTCGGCAGGCTTGATGCCGAAAGCACAGCAAACATTGGCCTGATTGAAGGAGGCGTTGCATCCAATATAATCCCTGAGTCTGTTTTGGTGAAAGGAGAGGTCAGAAGCCATACTGTTAAACTGCTGGCAGAGCACACTGAACACATAAGATCAGCCTTCCAGGCGGAAATAGACAACTGGGCTGTTCCTAATGGCGTTGTTGCCGGCCGACCATCCCTTAATTTCAGGATAATCGACGATTATCCTGTCATGAAGCTTGAGAGAGATTCTGCAGTCATAAAAAGGGTGGAGGCAGCAGCAGCAGCTCTTGATAGAAAACTGGACTATGTTGTTGCCGGAGGCGGAAGTGATGCCAACATTTTCAACAGCTACTCCATCCAGTGCGCCATCCTTTCCACCGGCATGGACAAGGTGCATTCCACCCGGGAAACCATAACGCTTTCTGACATGGGACTTATCGCTGAACTTATCCTGGCCATACTGACCTGAACAGATACCGCTCATGAAAAAATACAAGTTCCCGCTTGACATCCTTTTTTAATTTTTATATAAGACAAAAAAAGTCTTATATGGCTTCTTTGGGCGAGGGATAATCATGAGATTAACAAGAGCAGGTGAATACGCGGTACGCTGCGTCATGTGCCTGGCCAGAAACGGCGTCATTGGCAAGGTGGTAAGCCGCCAGGATGTGGCTGCTTGCGGCGATATTCCCTCGCACTTTCTGGCAAAGATTGCCCAACAATTATCTAGAGCAGGAATCATTGAGATCCTGCAGGGCTCCCGAGGCGGTTACCGGCTTATTGTCCCCCCCGAGAAACTCACACTGCTCCAAGTTATCGAGGCAATCATTGGCGAGATTTTTTTAAATGACTGTGTCATCCGGCCGGAATCATGCCATGCCAGCTCATCCTGTGCCGTTAACAACGTCTGGATGCAGGCCCGCGACCAGCTGCGCCAGACCCTGTCACAGGTAACGTTTGCACAGCTTCTGGAAGAGGAGTCCTGCTGCATTCTGCACAGCAGCATACTTCCTGTCCATGAGAAAAAAGCCCTGTAAGGCGCTTCCGGCACCTTGAAAAAGAAAAGTGTCGAGAAAATAAGAAACTATGGGTAAGATTTACTACACAACACGAACCAAATACTTAGGGAGGCACCAACATGTGTCTGGTAACCAAGCAAGCTCCTCTGTTTGAAGCTGAAGCTGTAATGCCCAACAACAGCTTTGAAAAAATTTCCCTTTCCTCCTATCGGGGCAAATATGTACTCGTTTTCTTTTACCCCTTGGACTTTACCTTTGTCTGCCCCTCGGAGATACTGGCATTCAACCGGCAGCTGAACAACTTCACTGAAAAAAAATGTGAAGTTCTCGGCATTTCCGTTGACTCCATTTACACCCACCTGGCCTGGAAAAATACACCCATTGACCAGGGAGGTATCGGTCCTGTGCAGTTTCCCCTGGTCTCTGATATTTCAAAATCCATCTCAACTGATTACGGGGTGCTTCTGGAGAATGGCGTCTCTCTTCGCGGCCTGTTCCTGGTTGACAAGGAAGGTGTTGTTCGCCACGAACTGGTGAATGACCTGCCCCTAGGCCGAAATGTAGATGAGGCACTCCGGGTCATCGACGCGTTGCAGTTTTTTGAAAAGCATGGCGATGTCTGCCCCGCCAACTGGAAACCGGGAGAAGATGCCATGAAACCAACTCCTGAAGGTGTCGCCGACTACCTCTCCAAACACGGTGCTTAACCCACCTCCGGCATTTTGATACTGCATGGGCAACCTAAAACTCTTGCAGTATCAAATTACATATAAAACACTGCTCAGGGCGAAAACATGGGGCTTAGAGAAAAAAAACAGCCGAACATACTCCTTCTCGGATCCAATGTTAAAATCAACAACCTCCCCATCAAGGAGGTCAGCCTGCTCTCTGAGGGCAGCCTGCCTGCATATGGTTATAACCCTGGTGATTTTATTGAATTGCTGGCAGGCAGGGTCAGTATTGAAAACGGTCGCTTGGAACAGTGTCTGACCTGGCTGGCATCCTATCTTGCCTCGGCCAACATGACCCCAAGGATTCGCACCCTGACATACGGGGAGTCTAAAGAGATCTTCCAGATTTTCCGTAAAAAGGGGCCCACCACTGACCAACAAAACCATGGCTGGTTTATGGTACACCAGATACTACCCCCCGAAGGGAGGAAAAAGGAACCGGAACCGCTTGCCATTGACGACGCAAACCTTGAAAAATTAAGCAACAACGAAGGGATACTGATCATTGATGATGGCGGCTGGCCGCCCCAGGTGGCAGCTCGTATAAAAGCCCTCAATCCTGGCAGCTGGGTCATTGGCATGGGCATAGGTGTCGCCCACTGGCAAGAATGGGCAGAGCAGTTTGAAAAGTGTTTTTTTCTCTTCTGCAGGTTGTCCGACCTGGAAACAACGCGCATGGAAATGGACAGCTCCGTCACTTGGGAAACCATCGTGGCCATGGCATTGCGGGCCTTGCGTACCAAAGAGGTCGGCCTGCTGGATGAAGAGAGTAACCGGTTCCGGTGCCACATCATTGTGGAAATGTTTCCGTATGGCATTTTATACGGAGGCCCGAACGGTGTTTTTTTTAGATACCAGGAAGGCCACCTGCCACAGAAAAGTGAACCGCGCCGAAAGGGGTCCATACCCTGCCACGACACTCTTGTCACTTCTATGATGGCCATGGATTTCCTGGAAATCGGTTGCCGTGATTTCTGTCGAAATTATTTTTATGATTTTTCCAGGCGGGTGCTTGACAATTGGCAGATGTTGTATGATCACGGTTATTTTTTCAGTGACAGCCTCGAATTCCCGGAACTGGACTTTTCCTCTGTTTTCCCGGGAGGAGTTCCCTGCTCCTATATTGAATCCACAATTGATCCCGGCTTTATAGAGCTCCCGGAAAGCTCCCCTGATTTTGCCGGAAGCTTAGAGCTTGTGGCCAGCCAGATTTGGAACGAGGAAAAGAAAAAGGCTGTGCGCTCCTTTTTTCCGCAAAAACTTCCGGTGACAATTGCACCTGGCGCTACATCTATAGACATGAACCCAGGACCTATCCCGGTCATCCTGGATGTATTACACCACCTCAAGGAAGAGGTCGGCTGGCAGAAGGGTTTTGAAGAATTTCGCCTCTTTCATGTCGGCAATCTCCGCACCACTGACCCCGCTGAACTGGACCCGGTCATTACTCTGCAGAACGTTATGGATAGCTATGTTTCAAAGGAAATCTTTCAGCGCCCTCTCTGTATAGGAGTGTTTGGTCCACCCGGTTCTGGAAAATCTTTTTCCGTTAAAGAGGTTGCCCGGGTCATTGGTTCCAAATTTGAGACTAACCCCTTTGACTTTTTCGAGTTCAACATGACCCAGTTTGACGGGCCGGAGGAAATCAATTCTGCCATTGAGCCCATCAGGGCCTCGGTAGCCCGCGGCAAGGTACCCATTGTCTTCTGGGATGAATTCGACTGCCGCTATGATAACCACGAGTTCGGCTACCTGCGCTATTTTCTGCCCTCCATGCAGGACGGTGTCACATACGTTCACGGTACCCCATACTATATCGGCCGCTCTATTTTCGTTTTTGCAGGAGGGGTTAAAGCCAGCTGGGCCGGCATGGAAGAACTTCTGGACCAGAAAGATGCCGGGACATCCCAACTTGTCAAGACCCTGAAGATCCCGGACTTTATGAGCCGGCTCAGAGTGGTACTGGACATAGACGGTATTGCAATAGATGACGCCCTGCTGCAGGAATCCGCCTCTGACGAGCAGCTCGAGGACCTGCACCGCATTCTCCTCAAAAGGGCATTTATTATTGCCCACCAGATGGACACACACTGGAAAAAAGCGGCCCGAAAAACCTCTGGCCTGCTGCTGCGACTTCTCCTCGCACATTACAAGTTCGGAGCCCGTTCCATAGAGGCAGTCATTGAGGCGTCCAGCGCTTCTGATCGCCTGGTTTACGGCCTGCCGGAACTGATCGCCCCTTCCGCTGCCCGCATCCATGCCGACTGGCGCATAGGGCTTGAACGCGAGGTAGACCGTGTCCGCAAGGAATATAAACTCAGGGCCGTTTGGTAGACTTTAACAGTTTAAAATCATGCGAAAATACAGCGTCTGCACAAAAGTCGCAGGGGTCTTCCTCTCCTGGGGATAGCGGCACCGCAAATGTTTCTCGTAAAACGAACAAACACTCTGAACTGAAAGTATTGGCTAAACGAATTTTATCATTCTATGTGGACGGATTTCGCCGCATGCACCTTGGCAGGACCCTGTGGGTTATTATATTGATAAAGCTTCTTATCATGTTCGGAGTTCTAAAAATATTTTTATTTCCTGACTACTTACATGACAATTTTACAAACGACATGGAAAGGGCTGACCATGTCTTTACGAATTTAACGCAAATACCAAGGCAGAAATAATAATATAGGAGGTTGCCATGATTGAGCAGTTAAATCTTACCATGGTGAATTGGGCCAGGGCACAGTTTGCGCTGACAGCAATGTACCATTGGCTTTTTGTGCCGCTTACCCTGGGGCTTTCATTTCTTTTGGCTTTTTTTGAAACATTGTATGTCAAAACCGGCAAAGAGGAGTGGAAAAGAATAACCAAGTTCTGGATGATGTTGTTTTCCATCAACTTTGCCATTGGCGTTGCCACAGGCATTATATTGGAGTTCCAGTTTGGCACCAACTGGTCAAATTATTCCTGGATGGTGGGAGACATATTTGGGGCGCCGCTGGCGGCAGAGGGCATTTTCGCCTTCTTTCTTGAAGCCTCTTTTTTCGCGGTCATGCTCTTCGGCTGGGAGCGTGTTTCTAAAAAAACACACCTTTTTGCCACCTGGATGGTAGCTATCGGCTCTAACCTTTCGGCACTATGGATCCTGGTTGCAAATGGTTGGATGCAGCATCCCGTTGGCATGGCGTTCAATCCAGATAAGGCCCGTTTCGAAATGGTTAATTTCTGGGAAGTGCTCCTCTCGCCGGTTGCCATCAGTAAATTCACCCATGCCACAACCTCTAGCTTCCAGCTTGCTTCATTGTTTGTGGTCGGCATATCAGCCTGGTTTCTGCTCAAAAAAAGGCATCATGACATGGCTAAAAAAAGTATTATTGTGGCCTCGGTTTTCGGCCTGCTCTCTTCGGCCTTCGTTGTTTTTACAGGGGATGAGGCGGCCTATACCAATGCCCGGGTGCAGCCCATGAAACTTGCGGCCTTTGAGGGGTTATACGATGGTGAAACAAGTGCCGGCCTCGTTGCTGCCGGCATTATTAACTCCAAGAAAAAGCCCGGAGACAACCAGGTGCCCTTCTTTTTCGAAATAAAATTGCCCGGGCTTCTTTCCCTGCTGGCCAACCGGGAGCCGGGCTCCTTTGTTCCGGGCATCAATGACCTGGTGTATGGCAACAAGCAATATAACATAATGGGAGTAGCCGAAAAAATTGACTTGGGACGAATCGCCATTGAACTCCTCAGCCAGTATAAGACAGCACAAAAAGAAAACAATATGGTTCGAGCCGAAATGGCCCTGGCGAATTTCAACAACTACAAAGATTATCTGGGATTCGGTTACCTAGCAGCCCCCGAGGAAGCCGCACCGCCAGTCGCGCTGACCTTCTACAGCTTTCACATTATGGTGATTCTGGGTACTTTATTCCCACTTATATTCCTGCTGTTTCTTTTTTATGCGTACACGGATTCAATAAGCCGCAGAACCTGGCTGCTGAGGCTTGGCCTTTTTTCTATCCCTCTTGCTTATGTTGCAAGCCAGGCAGGTTGGATTGTTGCAGAGGTGGGACGGCAGCCCTGGACCATCCAGAATCTCCTGCCGGTAAGTGTGGCACGCTCAAATCTCACGGTTGGTGCTGTACAAACAACATTTTTCCTCTTTCTGGTGCTTTTCACCATCCTGCTTATCGCTGAAATAAAGATCATGCTAACCCAGATACAGATCGGCCCTGACTTTTCGGGTATGCCGGAAGACGATTAATAAAACAAGATATCTTTATTTTATATAGACCTGAAGGAGAAAGCCATGTTTGGAAAACTTGATTTAATGCAACTGCAGCAGCTCTGGTGGATAATAGTCTCCATCGTTGGTTCCCTGTTTCTTTTTCTCACTTTTGTTCAGGGAGGGCAGACTTTACTTGCCTCGGTAGCAAAAACCGACTTAGAAAAATCCCTGATAATCAATTCAATCGGCCGTAAATGGGAGTTGACCTTCACCACCCTGGTGCTCTTTGGTGGTGCCCTGTTCGCCGCCTTTCCCTTGTTCTACGCCACAAGCTTCGGCGGTGCTTATTGGGTCTGGATCGCCATTCTTTTCACCTTTGTGGTCCAGGCTGTAAGCTTTGAGTACAGAAAGAAGCCGAATAATCTGCTTGGTCCCCGTATCTACGAACTTTTCCTGTTTCTAAACGGGAGTGTCGGAATTCTGCTGATCGGCGCAGCAGTGGGAACCTTTTTCACCGGCTCCCTTTTTCAGCTTGATGATTACAACCTTGTCATGTGGCAACACCCTCTACGCGGTTTGGAGGCAGCCTTCAACCCTTTCAACGTTGCCCTGGGTCTCTTTCTGGTCTTTCTGGCGCGTTGCCTGGGAGCAATGTACTTGATAAACAATATCGATTTTCGCCTCGACCTGATAAAAAATATGGAAAAAAGACTCCGTAAAGCTGCTTTTAGCAATCTTCTCTCCAGCCTGCCCTTCCTTTTCTTCGTCCTGGGAAAACTGGTTTACATGGACGGCTTTGCCATTATTCCTGATTCCGGAGGAGTTGTGATGGAGCAGGGGAAATATCTGCATAACCTGTTGGCCATGCCAGCCGCACTCGGCTTGTTGCTGCTGGGACTCGTTCTTGTCATCTACGCTGTCTTTTCATGCCGTTACTCCAGCACCAAGGCATCTATCTGGTTTGGCGGGCTTGGTGCCGTTCTGGTCGGGCTGGCAATTTTCTTCACAGCAGGCTTCAATAATACTCCCTTTTATCCTTCTGCCTTTGATCCAAACAGCTCCCTCTCCATCTACAATGCCTCAAGCAGCCGCTATACCCTCACAGCCATGAGCTATATCGCATTAGCTGTGCCTTTTGTTCTAGGATATATCGCTTATTTCTGGCACTTAATGGATAAGGAAAAGCTCTCTACCGGGGAAGTAAGCGATTTCAACACCAAGGAAACTTACTGAAAAAATAAACTTTAGAGAATCATACTTTTGTGAGGCTACATTTTATGACCGGAGTATTGATAATCGGCTGGTTTGTCCTGCTGGCCCTTTCATACAAAATTGCTGAAATTTTACTGGAAAAAAGCGGCTCCCTGTAAGGCTCAAATCGTTAGACTTGGGGTCTATTTGCTTGACTATACCGGCCTTTAACAGATCGGCAAAGTAGGCGATTGTTTTTTGCAACCCTTCGCGCAACGAAACCTTGGACTCCCAGCAGAGTTTTTCCTTTGCCAGCCTTATGTGGGGTTGCCGCTGTCTGGGATCATCCTCCGGCAGGGGCGCAAACATGATCTGCTTTTTTGTTAACCGCTGCTAGCATAAATGACACAACCTCGTCAATACTCATCTGTGAGGTGTCTATCACAATCGCATCTGCTGCAGGCTTCAGCGGAGCCAATGACCTGCTGCTGTCATCCCGGTCCCGTTTTTGGATCTGTTTTAAAATTTCATCATAGTCGACCGGGCGGCCTTGTTCCAGAAGCTGTTTCTGGCGGCGCCTGGCCCGCTCTTCAGGAGAAGCATCTAAAAAAAACTTGTCCCGGGCGTCCGGAAAAACGATGGTGCCCATGTCACGTCCCTCGGCAACGATTGCCCCGTTGCTGCCTATGGCGCGCTGCATCTCCGTGAGCTTTTTGCGCACTTCCGGCTCGGCCGAAACCCGCGAGGCTACCATGGCCATTTCAGGTGTTCTGATAACATCGCTGACGTCTTCACCTTTTAGAAAAGCCCTCGTTTCCTGGCCTTCTTCACCCGGTGCCAAAGACATTTCAAGGCCGGCAAGCAGTTCCACCAGCTTTTCTCTGGCTCCTTTTGCTTCCAGGTCAAGGCCTGACCGGGCCACCTGCAAGCCCACCACCCGGTACATGGCGCCGGTATCAAGGTAGGTGTAATGCAGCTTGGCTGCCAGGAGTTTGCTGATGGTACTCTTACCTGCCCCGGATGGACCGTCTATGGTGATAATGTTTTTTTTCTCAAGCATATCCCAGTTCTTTCAAGCTTTTGGCCAGGGCATCCACAAACCGTAGATTCTCATTGCTGCGGCCCACAGTTATGCGGATATAATGCGGGTAGCCATAGGCCTGCATGGGTCGGATGATCACCCCCTGGTGCAGCATGTGCTCATAAAGCTTTCTGCCGTCCCCTTTGACATCTATTAGGAAAAAATTCGTATGGGTTTCCATGGGACGGCAGCCGAGCTGTGTTACCTCTTTGCGGAGCCAGGCTATGCCTTCACGGGTATTCTGCAGGGTCATCCGGTAATGATCATCATCGGAGAGTGCCGCCACACCTCCCACCTGGGCCAGGGAGTTAACATTGAAGGGCTGCCGCACCCGGTTAAGATAGGCGGCCATCTCTGCATTCATTATGCCGTATCCAAGCCGCAGACCGGAAAGACCATAGGCCTTGGAAAAAGTTCGGAGTGCCGCCAGCGGCTTTTCTTCCCTGATATATGCCACGGCATCAATGCGCAGCTCCTGGGCAACGAAATCCACGTAAGCCTCATCAAGAACCACGATGATCCCATCCGGCAGCTTCTCCATGAATGACGCAAAATCATCCTTTGTGATAATGGTCCCTGTCGGATTGTTGGGGTTGTCGAGAAAAATCATCCTGGTTTTGGGAGAAACTGCACCCAGTATAGCCCTGAGATCATGATGCATGTCTGCGTTGAGGCTCACCACCGTGTTAACGCCCCCCTGGACCTGCACAAGTTTCTGGTACATGAGAAAGGTCGGATGACTGGTGATAACTTCTTCGCCCGGCTGGAGAAATGTGGCGATCAGCAGGCCGATAATCTCATTTGAGCCGTTGCCGAAAACAATCTCTTCGGGCTTTATGCCGATTTTATCTGCCAGGTTATGCGCCAGGTAGTAGCAGCTGCCGTCAGGATAACGGTGGAGGTTCTGCAGAGCCTCTTTAATGGCTGCCACAGCCTTGGGGGAAGGCCCCCAGGCATTTTCATTGGAGGCAAGCTTTATGGAACCACTGATGCCATATTCCCTCTCCAGCTCCTCGATGGGCTTTCCCGGAGGATATGGAACCAGACTGCTGATATGTGGTGCAACTTTGAGTTTCACGTAAACTCCTTGTCTTGCTGCATTAGAGGTTTTCGGTCCGCAGGTGGGAAATATTCAAACGCTGCTCAAGGTTAAAGGCCACGGTCAGCAGTTTTTCTTCCTGAAAATGAGCTCCCTGGATCTGCAAACCGATGGGCAGTCCGGCGCCGCTGAAACCGCAAGGTACTGAAATGCCCGGTATGCCTGCCAGGTTTGCGGAAATGGTCAAAATATCAGACAGATACATACTCAAGGGGTCGTCTATTTTTTCTGCCAGTTTCCAGGCAGGCGTCGGGGTCACCGGTGATGCCAGCACATCACAGGTTTCAAAGACCTTCCTGAAATCCTCGGTTATCAGAGTCCGAACCTGAGATGCCTTTATATAGTAGGCATCATAGTATCCTGATGACAGGGCATAAGTGCCGATGATGATGCGTCGCTTCACCTCATTGCCAAACCCCAGTGAGCGGCTGTTTTTATACATGTCCAGAAGGGCATCGCTGGTCTTGTCCCGAAAACCGTACCTGACACCATCGTAACGTGCCAGGTTGGAACTGGCTTCAGCCGGGGCAACCAGATAATAGACAGCAACACAGTAATCGGTATGGGGCAGGGAAACTTCAACGATCTCGGCACCCGCCTCCTGCAGGATGTTTATGCCCTGCTGCACGGCTTTTTCTACCTCGGGGTCAAGGCCTTGAATAAAATACTCCCTGGGGATACCGATCTTAAGGCCCTGGAGCCCGTCTGTCAGCGCCCTGCGAAAGTCAGGAACCTCCTGTTCCACAGATGTTGAATCTTTTTCATCATAGCCGCTGATAACATTCATCATCAAGGCACAGTCCGTTACGTCCTTGGTCAGGGGGCCTATTTGATCCAGGGAGGAAGCAAATGCCACCAGGCCGTAACGTGACACCCTGCCATAGGTTGGTTTCAAGCCAACCACCCCGCAATGGGATGCCGGCTGCCGGATGGAGCCACCGGTATCGGTTCCCAGGGAGGCAATGCATTCATCGGCAGCTACCGAGGCGGCAGAACCGCCGCTGGAGCCGCCACAGATATACCCCGTATTCCATGGGTTTCTCGGGGCACCGAAGGCGCAGTTTTCCGATGTTGACCCCATGGCAAACTCGTCCATTGACACCTTGCCCAAAAGCACTGCCCCTGACTGTTTCAACCTGGCTACCGATGTGGCATCATACGGTGGTACAAAATTTTCAAGAATGCGGGAACCGCAGGTCGTGCGCATCCCTTCGGTGCAGAGCACATCCTTTATGGACAACGGCATGCCGCACAGCACTCCGCCTGTACCCGCCTTAAGCTCTTGGTCCGCAGCTTCAGCCTGTTTTATTGCGCCTTCAGGGTCAAGGGTTATATAGGCCTTTACCTTATCCTCGACCTTTTCTATTCGCTCAAGCACGTCCCTGGTCAGCTCTAATGCAGAGATCTCCCGCATCGCCAGGAGTTCCTGCAGTTCATGTATGGTTAATCTGTGTAATGACATCTTTCTACTCTAACTATTTAAGGCACAACCATGTTTCTGTGAATGATGCGCCTGTTAAATCACCCGCGGCACCACGAATGACTCGCCGTTCTGCATTGGCCCGTTGGCCAGGGCCTTTTCCCTCGGCAAAGATGGTTTTACCTCGTCTTCACGAAAGGCATTTACGATGGAAATGGCATGGGTGGTCGGTATTACGGATTCGGTGTCCAGTTCATTCAGCTTGGCCACATAGGTAAGTATTTCGTCCAGCTGCCGGGCCATAGCAGCCACCTCATCCTGCGACATGTGCAGACGGGCCAGGTTGGCAACATGGGAAATTTCCTGCGGTGTAATTTTCATGATTACTCCCCTTGATATCTCAATATCTGATAGTTTGCGAGGCCGACAAAAGTGGTATATTTACAAGCTCCAGTACCTTTTTGCAATATCTCTCACCTGCTCAATAATCGGGACCTCTCTGTCGCTATCAATAATGGCCTGCAGTGCTGCCTCGTCCACCTTACCCGGACATTCTGAATCGCCAGACAGTTCTCCCAGGACAGCCAGCACCCCGTCCCGCAACCCCCGAAGGTTGTAGCCGCCTTCCAGGGCAACAAGGAGCCTTCCTTTGCATGTTTCTCCGGCGAGGTCAACGATCTGCTTTGTCATGGAGGCAAACCCCTGTTCCGTGACCGCCATGGTACCAAGGGGATCGCCGAAGTAGGTATCAAAACCGGCAGAAATTATAATAAAGTCAGGCTTAAACTGCCTGGTGATCGGCATAATTATCTCCCTGAAGATAGCGGCATAGGCTCGGTCATCCTGTCCCCCGGACAAGGGAACATTAACCGTAAATCCCTCGCCTGCACCGGCGCCTACCTCTCGCAGGCTACCTGAACCCGGATAGTAGGGGTAGGCATGGGTTGAAAAATAGAGAACCTGGTCAGAGGTATAAAAGCTGTTCTGCGTGCCGTTGCCATGATGGAGGTCCCAGTCGATGATGGCAATGCGCTCCAAGCCAAGGTGTTTCAGGCCATAGCGGGCTCCTACCGCCACGTTGTTAAAAAGGCAGAAGCCCATGGCCCGGTCTGTCTCGGCATGATGCCCGGGAGGACGCACCAGCGCAAAACCGTTGTCTGCCTTTTCATTTACGATCGTCTCCAAGCCACCGATGACAGCCCCGGCCGCAAGACAGGCTGCATCATATGATTTTGCCGATGCCTGCGTGTCCGGGTCCAGGCTACTGAAGGTCTTGCCTGCTGTGCCGGCTACCCGCATAACATGCTCTTTGGTATGGTTTAGCTCCAGGGTCTCCTCCGAGGCTGGCTCAAAGCCGGGATACTGGAAAAGTTCTTTTAACGGCGGCTGTTCCAGCTGTTCATAAATTACCCGAAGGCGGTGGGGCGATTCCACGTGGTTAAAGTCAGGGATATGTTCCAGGAAAAGGTCATTTTTGAATATTGCCGTCTTGCGCATCCGGAGACTCCTCTCTGTTCAATGTCTGATCTTCACAATCCTTTTCTCGGTCACTAAAATGTCCAGGGGCTGATCATGCGCCAGCATGGGTACCTGCTCCACGACCTGCAGTTCAAATGCAAACCCTATGCGCTTTGCCTGGGGCGCATCGTTCAGCAAAAACCGGTCATAGTATCCCCCGCCGTATCCGAGGCGGCCCCCGTTGATATCAAATACACTGCCGGGAATTACAGCGACATCAATCCTTTCTGCTTCTGCCAGGCTGCACATCTTAGGATCAGGCTCAGGAATGCCGTAATAGCCGGGCACAAGATCATTTCCCGGATCCTTTATAAACAGCGGCAGCATGCTATGCGTGGAAGCCTCAACCAGGGGAACGGCCACGCGTTTTCCCTGGCCCAGACAATGCGTTATCAATTCCACTGTTTCAACCTCTGAGCGGAAGTTCACATAAATGAACAGGGTGGACCATTGCCTCACTTCCGAGAGGCTCAGGAAATTATGCATTACAGCCCTGCTTTTCTGGTGTCGGTCCGTCTTGCTCAGTTGGTCACGGGCACCAAGTATTTGTTTTCGAAGAAGGCCACGCTTGCTTTCTCGCATGCTCACACCCCGTTAATTTTCTCAGCCCAAAAGAGCATTTTTACACGCAAGTGTGCAAGGAAAAAACCCGCTCGCTTTCCTGAACTTGACAAAACCAGGTACTGGAAGTTATAAAAAATGAATTAGGCCTCATTTTTTGTGGGTTTTCTTGCATGTTTATGGTAACTAGTCTTTTTCAACCACTAAAGTAAGCGGATAGTTACCACATTGTGGAATTGAAAACCCCCTTGCTGTTAGTATGTTATTAAAATTATCCGGCAAGTGAAATTATCCTGTTTTTCTATCTTGTTTGAGCGAGGGGAAGTTGGATCTGGATACTATTAAGGCTGACAGGGTCTTGGATGCAAAGGGCCTGGACTGCCCCATGCCGTTGCTGAAAGCCAAAAAAGCCATGGAAGCACTTGCCAGCGGTCAGATCCTTGAAGTTCAGGGAACTGACGAGGGTTCCAAGGTGGACTTGCCCGTCTGGTGCGAGCGTGTCGGGCATACTTACCTGGGGGTGAAGGAAGAGGCAAAGTTTTTGAAATTTTACATAAAGAAAGGGTAGAAAAAACCAAACATTAACTGTTGCGCCTTCTTGCCTATTCATAAAAGGCGCGACACAATTTCCGTTTAGGAGGTAAACATGGCAAATTTTGGTATTTTTGTAACGAGCCCCAAGAACATGGCACATGTCATGGGGGTAGCAAAGGCGGCCAAGGCCAAAGGGGAGACAGTAAAAGTATTCTTCACCTGGAAGGGAACATTACTCGCCAAGGATCCTCAGTTCTCAGAACTGTGCAAAATTGCTGATGAGGTGGCGATCTGTGCGGACAGCTATAAGAAGATGGGATACGACCCCCAGAATGACATCCCCGAAGGTCTTACTGAAAAGGAAATGTCAACCCAGGCCAAGCACGGATATATCATTGATGACTGTGAAAAATATATAACTCTGTAGAAAGGGGGAAGTTATGCCTAAAAAAGTTATGTTCCTATTGGATAAAAGTGATGACGAAAAAAATACCCTGGATGCCCTGCGCTCCACCCTGGGGCTTTCTGTTGCAAACCATTATTCCTATGCCGTGGTCATGAATCATACCTTGGCCAAGTTTGATGATTACAATGCTGAAAATGTCGACTGGATTCGTGACATGGAAGGCGAAGTTTACTCGACCGAGCAGGCCAATGTTGATACCAACGGTTTAACTGCGGTCACGCTGGAAGAGGTTGGGCAGAAGCTTCGGGAAATGGATGTTATCATTCCCTACGGCAACTAAAGGTTTACGCTAGATACGAAGGAGAAACTAATTATGAAAATCTTGCATGTATATCGTTCAGCACCTTCTGAAACCACGAAAAAACTGGTTGATATCGTTTCTGAAGGAAGAGAAAGCGACAACTTTGATCTCGCTGTTGATAATCCTAATTATGATACCCTGGTAGACAAGGTCATTGCAGCAGACCAGACCATCTGCTGGTGGTAAGAACACCTTACAACACGATCAAACTGCGAAAGGGGCCTCTCTTCATGGGGCCTCTTTTCGTTTCATCTCTTCCAGTGACTCGAGCCAGGATAGTTATTGAACCTCACCGTGGCACCATTCATATCCGTTATCATCCCCAACCACAATGGCGAAAAAACCATCGCCCTCTGCCTGGATGGAGCCCTGGCTTCACAATATCCAAACTATGAAGTTGTTGTTGTTGATGACTGTTCATCAGACAATTCAGCAATCATACTTGAAAAATACCCCTGCAAGCTCATCAGCCTTTCAGAACATGGAGGTGCAGCAAAGGCCAGGAACACCGGCGCCAGAAACAGCAAGGGGGAAATTCTTTTTTTCATTGATGCCGACTGTATCATGCAACCGGACACCCTTGCCAAGGTTTCTGCTGCATACAAGGAAAACGGGCCCGGGGTCATCATTGGCGGTACCTACTCCTGGTTGCCCTATGATGACCAGAATTTTTTCAGCATTTTCCAGTCTGTATATATTCATTATTCAGAGACAAAAAATTGCCGAAATCCTGATTACATAGCGACCCACGCCATGCTGATTTCCGCCGACCTCTTTCAGAAAAGCGGGGGCTTCAATGAACAGTTCATGCCCATACTCGAGGATGTTGAGTTGAGCCACCGGCTTAAGCGAATGGGACATACTCTCCGCATGGACACCAATATTCAAGTGCGGCACATATTTAATTTCACCCTGGCCAAATCAATGCGCAACGGGATCAGAAAATCGAAATACTGGTCCATCTATTCCATTAATAACAGGGATCTGCTCGCGGATTCAGGCACCGCTTCACAGGAACTTAAATTTAACGTGCTCTCATGGTTCCTCATTGGCTCTCTCCTGCTCGCGGGCATCCTGCTCAAGAACTGGTCCCTTGCTCTTCCCGTTCCACTGCTTTTTGGCTCCAACCTGTACCTCAACCGGCGCCTTGTGAGGGCCTTTCATAACGTCCGGGGGCCTTTTTTTGCATTCTTGGCCGTGCTGTATTATACCTTGTTGTATCCTTTCGCTGTAGGCCTTGGGGCCTTCAGTGCAATTTACAGCCAATACGTCGGACTGCGCTCATGACTTTTTCCCCTTTTCGGCACCTTGGTTCCATCGTATGGAAACAGCGACCGATCCAGTTTACTTTTTTTCTTACCCGCAGGTGCAATGCCAAGTGCCCATTCTGCTTTTATATCTCGCAAAAAGACATGGTTGTTTCTTCGGCAAATGAACTTAGCCTTGCTGAAATTGGAAAAATAGCCCCCCAGCTTGGCAAACTTCTCTGGCTTGCATTTTCCGGAGGTGAAATCTTTCTGCGTTCTGATCTCGTTGAAATCACAAGGCTTTTTTACAGAGTAAACCGACCGGCCATCATTCTTCTGCCCACCAACGGCCTGCTGCAGGAGTCAATTTACACCGAAGTCGAAACCATCCTGCGGAATTGCCCTGAAAGCTCAATAGTCGTTAAGCTTTCCCTCGATGGACCGGAACAGATCCATGACGAGCTGCGTGGGGTCGCGGGCGCTTATCAGAAAACTCTCAGGACCTGCGAGGCCTTGGGAGAACTTGTTGCCAAATATGAGAACTTCGAGCTGGGCATCAATACCGTATTCTGCCAGGCCAACCAAGATCACATAAATGAAGTAATCGACATGGTCCAAACCCTTCCCCAGGTGAAAACACACACTGTCTCATTGATCCGGGGCGAAGTTTTCCGGGATGACCTGAAACAGGTAGACCTGCAGAAATACAGGAACGTTATTTCGCGGCTCGAGTCAGATCTGAAAAAACGGCTGGCAGCAATGTATCGCTTCAGAGGTGCAAAGCTCAAGGCGGCCCAGGATATTCTCCAGCGCCGGCTCATCCTCGAGGCTGCAGGCGAGACAAAGCGCACCAGTCCATGCTACGCCGGGAAGCTGAACCTGGTATTAACTGAAACTGGAGATCTCTACCCCTGCGAGGATTTTTCCGAAAGGATGCGGTTCGGCAATATCCGGGAAAATGCGTATAATCTGGAGGGGCTGCTTCTCTCAGAACGCGGCCGCAACATTCTCAGGTTCATAGCCGGCAAGGGATGCCACTGTACCCATGAATGTTATTTCATGACCAACATTTTGTTCAATCCACGCCGATACCCCGCGCTTTTCAGGGAATACCTGCAACTCTGAAAATATTACATGTTGCGCTTAAACAGGTGCTTATCTTTTTGAAGCCAGAAAAGGCTTTTCAAGCCCTGCCAGGCTGCCAGGAGATCATTTACGGAACGCAGTGCGAGCAGCCTGCGCCAGAGAAATTTGGGGCGGGAATAGAACCGCTTGAGGGCCAGCTGCCGCAGTTCGGCAATCTCGTCCCGGGTCATGGTATAAGGGATAAAGGCTGCTCCCTGGTAGGTATAATCTGTCAGGTCCTCTGACATTGTGCCGTACTTATCAATATTGTCATAAAGTTCGGTTCCGGGAAACGGCGTGATGGCGTGAAAATTGGCTATATCGGGATCGAGCTCAAGGGCGAACTCGATGGTTTTCAGGCCATCTTCATAGGTCTGCCCCGGTATGCCGAAGAGAAAAGGAGTGTAGACCGTCAACCCAACCTCTTTTGCAGCCTTTACCGCACTGCGTATCTGTTCCGGCGTAATGCCCTTGCGGATGGCATTGAGGTCTTTTTGCACCCCGCTTTCCGCTCCGAACAAAATAGCCCAGCAGCCCGCATCCTTAAAGGCCTGCAGCAGGGGCTTGTCCACCTGGTTCACTACGGCCGAGGCAAACCAGGTAAAGTCAAGGCCGCGTTTTTTTATCTCCGTGGCAATTTTCATGGCCCTGTGGTAATCAGCTGCAAGCGTATCATCAATAAACTTGATCTCCCTGTAGCCCTGGCTTAATACCAGTTCGATCTCGGCCATGACATTTTCCACGGAACGATACCGTATGCCGCTTTTGCGATGCTTGTCTATCTGAAAACAATAAAGACAATGGCGGTTGCAGCCCCTGGCGGTCATAATGACCGCAACCGGTTTTCTTTTATAGGTCGCTGGTGGCGGTATGTATTTTCCCGCCTCCCCCAAAAGCTCCCTGGCAGGAAACGACAAAGAATCCAGATCCGTGATAAGGGGCCGTGGCGGATTCTTTTTGATATTCCCGCCCTGCCGAAATGCGACACCTGCGACTCCATCAAGGTCCCTGCCGGATATAAGCCTTGCCAGCATTTCCACCACGGTGATCTCACCCTCGCCGGTAACCACGGCATCAATATCCTGGCAGTCGTGGAGGCATTTTTCCTGAACTGCGACCGGGTACGGTCCGCCAACGGTTATAAATACCCCACCGAGCAGATTTCTCAGTGCTGCAGCGGTCATCTTGGCTTTTCCCCAGCCGAAGGTGGTCGCGTAGAGACCTGTAAATTTGGGCTGAAACTCTTTAACCTGAACCATAATCTCTTGATGGCTCATGAAGGCGCCGTTATAAAACCGCACTTCGTGACCTGCCTCCTGCAGTGCTGCAGCGACATACAGGGTTCCCAGGGGCTGCCAGTAATTGATCTGCGACCCTGCAGTTTTGGAAGAAAAAATATCTTCCGGGGCCCAGGCGGGTATGATGAGGGCGCACTTCATTTTTTACTCTCTTCCTTCCGTTTGCTGTTTATGGCGGGAGGTTTTCTGAATCGAGGGATGGTTGGGGATTATCATAGTATGAAATTCGCTTCTACTCAAAATAATAATACCAGGAGAACCGATGAAATTTGGTTCTCCTGGTATTATTCTCGCCTTGAGCCAAGTAGAGAATTACGCGCTGAATATGAGTGTTCTCTGATTACAAAGGACCTTGCTGAGGAACAAGCTGCACTGCTTATTTTATAATAAGCACAGGTCGGTCCGCCATATCTGCGACCTCCCTGCTGACGCTGCCCATCAAAAGCCGGGTACCGGCCCGCTTCCCTTTTGAACCGACCAGGATCATGGCTACATCTTCCTCTTTGGCGGTCTCAAGTATCTGCTCAGCAGGATGACCTCCTTTTACCATGGTCTCTATATTCGGGACCGGGGATCTTTCTTCAAGGGCATTTTTATAAAAATTCAATACCTTTTCAGCCTTTTTATCCAAAGCCTCCTTGTATTCAGTGCCCTCAAGAACCTCCTGCAATGTATTGAGTTCCGCATCTCCAAGTATATCGGTCATAAAGGAAGGGCCTTCAAATTTTTCTACATAAAGCAGGACGATTGACTCAGGCGCCATGCACTTACAGATCTGTGTGCACTTGCTGAAAATCTCTCTAGTGGCCTGAGTGTCATCAACGGCTATGAGTATTTTTTTCATTTCATCCCTCTTTTCTGGGGTTTGATCGTTTCGGCCATGTTCTTAATAGCCCTTTACCGCCCGGCTGGCGGCGGGGGAGCTCCGTATCCACCGGCGGGGGGGGCTGGGGGGGCTCCGTAACCACCGGCGGGGGGAGCTGGAGCAGCACCGTAACCACCGGCGGGGGGAGCTGGAGCAGCACCGTAACCACCGGCGGGGGGAGCTGGAGCAGCACCGTAACCGCCTGCTGGAGCTGGAGCAGCACCATAGCCACCAGATGCAGGTGCGGCTGTTCCATAACCGCCCGATGAAGGGGCCGCCTGGCCACTGGCTGCCGGTGCAGCCGGCTGGGAAACTGCATGCCTTACTTCAGCAACATCTGTCGGGGCCATGCTGTACCCTATGATAAAGCCCAGAATTCCGACTAAAATCATTAATATAATTGCAAAATGCGTTTTCATTCTTCCCTCCTCAGGTCAGGTAACGTGTCTTTCAGATACAAAACGAGGTCAATTGTCATTTTGTGCAGGATAAACCGCCAGGTTTTGCCTGGGCAAAATAAAACCTGGCGGTTGCAGCTTTTCCGGCAAAAATTTTATCCCTTTTCGATTTTGAGGATGATTTTGCCGCCTTCGCTTTTCTCCTCAAGAATCTCATCGCCCTGTGCTTCACACATCTGGATGATGGTTTCCTTGGAAGACGGGTTGTCAAATACTAAATTCAGGATATCCCCTTCTTCCATTTTCTGAAGAGATTTTTTACAGTACATCTGGGGATGGGGGCAAACATAGCCGCACACATCAAGAGAGTATGTGTTGTCCCCGGTTTTTTCAAATTTCATTTCAGCCATGATTTTTCCTCCTAAAATATAATTATTGGTTCCTGGTAATTAGAAGCTTGCCATTTGTTTCTGCATTCTACGCTCAGTAAACCAGTTTAAAAACGATACTCCAATAAAGGCACCGATTACCATTCCGGTTCCATAAACCCAGCCGTTTGGATCCCCGCCGGCCGCCCTGATAAAAAAGGCGCCGATGTTACAACCCAGAGATGGCCGTGAACCGAAACCCATCAGGAGCCCGCCTGTTAATCCCCACATTATAAGCTCAGGAGAAGGGATTTTAAATTTGTATTCATTGTTCAGGCGGGCCATAACCATAGCGCCGAAAATAATGCCAAGAGACATCCAGAGAGCCGGGTTGCGCCAAAGTTCAGGCAGACCGTTAACATAGCCGAAAAACATATTGTCATGCATGTTCCAGCCAAATTTCTCAAGGATCCAGGCGCCAAGCTGGCCTTCCTGGCTGGTGATATACCAGTAGCCGGGATCAAACACCGTTCCTTTCATCGAGACATCAGCCGTATGTCCCATCCTTATCAGAAGCTCCCCGAAGTTCGTCACCCCGAATTTCTTCTGCATGCCTGCCATTGTCAGTATGTGAAGACCTGCGGTAATGCCGACCAGTACGCCCATGATGCTTGTCCTTTTTGAAGCGGTTATCATGGACCATATACCGGCTAGTTCATCAGCAAAGCCAGTTGTCTCGGGTTTTCCCTCTTTTTTCAGCGCCTTTTTCTTCTTTTTCATGAACACCTTGCGCGGGTAAAAATAGTATATGACGCACAAAATAATAATTCCTGGAAGAATTGCGTTCACGAAAGCATTACCGAGGAAAAAGTGGACTGCCTTTGGATTGCCGCCGGACAACATCGAGGCAATGGTGTAGGTCGGTTTATGCCACACATAACCGACCAGGTAATGGTCAAACCAGGAGGTCACCGGAAAGCCGGCGGCCTTATACTGGGCGGCCTTGTCCATCCAGCCCTGGGGTACCAGGTTGAGGAAAACGCCGCCGACATCAACAAATATGGCCTGGCCAAGACAGAGACCGAAGATTACTGCCAGCAGAGAGGTCATATTCCCTTCACCGACCTTATACAGCGACCCTGAGGCGCAACCTCCGGAAAGCACCATCCCCACCCCGAAGATGGAGCCTGATATCAGCATATGGATGCCAAAGGGGGCAGCATGAAATGTGCTCATATGGACGGATTCAAGTATCGCCTCAATTACGCTGAAAAACATCAAGGCCACAAGAATCCCGACCGCCATCCTGGGCACCCCTGCTGCAAAGAGGTCACGGGACGCCGAAGCAAAACAGAACCTGCCGTACTGGAGCATCATGCCATAGGCAAAACCGAACCAGATGTACACGGCCAGATACATAAAATATACGTCAACAGAGGCGTATATCAAAGTAATCAGGATGAGAGCAGCCGTAATTATATACGCCCACATCGTATTTCTTTTTTCTTCCATGCCTTTTTTCCTCCCCTAAAAAAACATTATTAAAAAATGAAACGGTTAAGCCTGCTGGAATGCATACACTGCAATATAGACGCTTCTCTTTGCTTACGGGCTCCCAACTTTAATAAATGAATCCTCACTCATTTTTATAAACTCGAGTGTATAATTTGTCGTATGGCAATTGTCAAGCAAAAAGGTTCATGGTCAGGGCCAACTGAAAATACTTATAGCTTGTGGCATTTTCGGGATGAGGTAGGAAATTCACGCGGGATAAGGGTTTGGGTCCAACCTGTCATTTGTGGTACACGGTTACAAAGGTCTGGTGCTGAAAAATATTGGAACTCTGCTGAAATCTTTTCCGGACCGGGTAGTGCAGAATTTTATTTTCAATGGCATCCAGCAGGATCTGGTCTGGATTGTCTGAAATTACAACCAGTGCATCTGCATCTTTCTCGCCAACCTTAAAAGAATAAAATTCAGGAATCGGGTATTCCCAGGTAAAACGAAGGGGGGAAGTCCTGGCTTTTTCCAGAACCTGTGGGTTTTTCGGGGTTTCCTCATACTGAAGGCTCTTGCCGGTATAAATATCCAAGATTGGCACGGCTATATCCGGGTTGACAACAGCCTCTTCGCCTGCCAGGCTGATCACCCTTACATTTAGGGCTGGTAATGTATTCAGATATTTCCCCGCAGCCTGAAGATTTTGCACCCCTAAACTTTTCAGCAGGGGAAGGAATCCGGTATAGGCCACAACAAAGGAGATGCCGATAATGGATAAAACCACGTGTTTTATCACGGCCTTGTTTTGGATCTCTGCCAGGCCGTAGCCTGCCATAAGGGCGATCATGGGAAAAATGGGCAGGGTATAACGTATTCTCTTCACCTGCATGACCACATAAAGAACAAAGAGGAAGCTGATTATTATATACTTGAAATCCGCCTTTCTTGCTGCAGTAATCAATGAGAAAAGTGCAGCCGTTATAATAAAGGGATGGGCCTGAAACAAAAAGGTAGACACATAACTCTCGCTCCAGCTTTTCAAACCGGGCTTCTGGTACTCCAATAGAAAATCAAGTTGTCCTAGAAATATATCCTTATAATAAATAAACAACCCGCCAATAAGCAGGGCGGCCAGAAAGCCTGCAGCCCCGCCCCTTTTTATTGTCAACCCGGTGTTTTGTAATAAGAAGTATACAAAGATTACCGGGATGACCGTAAGCATCATCCAGCTTGAATATTTTGCATAAAAGAAAAAAAACAAGGCGACCCCTGCCAGAACGACGCGTCCTGTTCCGCCTTTTTCCAGGGTGTAAACGAAGGAAACTACCGCAAGCATGAAAAAGAACATGGTTGCTACATCCACCAGAAAGAGAGGCACCTGGGTATACAGGTATGGAAAACCAAGGAGCAGCAGTCCGCCCCAGAAGCCGACATCTTCATCCCACAGGGTCTTCCCGAGATGATAGGTCAAAACCACTGTCAGCGAAAAGAAAATCGTATTAAGAATCTGGATAAGTATTCTGTGTTCACCCAGGAGCCTGAACACCAGACCATACAGAAATGGAACAAGAGGAAGATCAGTCCAGGCAAAAATATTCTCTCCCCAGTTTTTTACAAAATAACCGGCACCATGTACCTTCAGGAGCTTGGCCTGGGTAAAATATCGTGCGGCGTCCACAATAGCTTCCGGTTCAGACCAGAAAAAAGCGGCCATGATAAAGGCGGCAGCAAAAAGCACAAAGGGTTTTCGTTTTTCATAAAAGGAAAACCTGCTGGCAAACCAGGCGACAACCAGGGCCGCTCCCCAAAAAAGGATCAGCCGGGAAGGATCTACACGGTCAAAGGCCCATTTCCAGCTGGTGAGCCTGTTGTCATCAAGATGCCGGCCGAGATAAAGAACAAGTGGTGTCAACAGGCTCATGACAAAAATTAGCAGGTGATACCCAGTATACTTATTCCATTCATCTTTCATCTGGTTTTTCTTTGTATTATCAAAAGATTATGCGCTGAACGCTGCCTGAGCTAACGCTTGCAATGCAAGACCTACATCTACCGATGCTGACCCTACATCTATTGTATTTATGGTTTTTTTTTATCATCTTGACAAAAACTTTTGCGGGGTTTTGAGATAAAGGTTACATAAATGAACACACTGCATGCCTGTTTCATATATATATGCTTTACCTGCTCTTTTTACCGCGGTTCAGGGCGAAGCGCTATTTATTTAGAGGTTATGAATGGAGAAAAAGCCTGTCGCAATTCGTTTTCAAATAGAGAACATTGTCTGCACGGGCTGCATCGAGGATATGGAAAATATTCTGCTTGCTATGGATGGTGTAGACGAGGCGTCCATTGATTATGGGTCCGGGATTTTTTCCATTCAGTATGACCCGAAGGAAATAAAGCTCGAAACCATTAAAAAAAAGGTCCAAAATCTTGGCTTCAAAACTCAAATTCTCTCAGAGTGAATACACATTAATATATAAATATCAGGGAATTATTGGTTTTTTATAAAAAAATTTTTTCTCTTGACTACTATACCACACTGTGGTATCTAATCCAAACTAGATTATTTTTTTATCTTTACAGTAACTGTCGTTAGAGGGACACCATCTTGTCGCGACCACCAAAGATGGTAGCTTTATTAATAACAACAAAAGGAGGTAAAAATAACTTCAGAAGTCTTTTTTGGGTCGTGCTTATTGTCAACTATTGGGGTTATGGCCCTTGTAGCTGGTGCATACCTTACAATCAGCACCATCAACTCTTACACGCCTGTTGCTGATGCAGCCGGCGGCAAACCAACCTATTCCGGCACCCTTTACGTAGCCGGCATGGGCGGCCACTTTTCCAAGGCCGATGTTAGCATTGATCCCAACAACGAAGAAGCACCGATCACCGTAAACAGTGTTGAGATGGTTGATAGGAACACCATGTATTGGTCCACTTACAAGCTGGACACCTGGAAGGACAAGGATGCCAAAGGCGGTAACCTGCATGTTGGCAAAACCGACCTTACAACCGGCAAAGTGGTTGCCGATACAGCTTTTCCGGCGCCTGAGCGTGCTGCCTGGACCGGCGCCAACTACTGCGCCTCCGGCCAGTCCGCCAATTCCTACATCCCTGTTTCCATGGCCAACGAGGGATACATTGATGTTTTTGACAAAAAGACCATGCAGCTGAAACACCGGGTATTTTTTGATGATCTTGGCATCAAGGCTGGCGAGACCACCTTTGCCCACGGCATCAACACCCCTGACATGAAAAAATTCCTCTTGACCGTAAACGACACGCCTGAAGGCTTCACCAAGTGGACCGGCAACACCAAGCTGATCTATCTTGACATGGCAGCCCTGGAAGAAGGCAAGGTTGTCAAACTGGCCGAAGCAATGATTACCGGCAAGCCCAAAGATGCCGAGGGCGGTACCATCACCTTCAGGCAGTATTTCACCGATGACGGCAAGTACCTCCTGCAGTCAGGTGCTGACCGCGGCTATCTTATCGATGCAAAAACCCTTAAGGTGCTCGACGAGATCACCCCGCTGCCAGGTGAAAACCATGACATTAAACCTACACCGGACGGCAAGTATGCAGTCATGACCCTGAGAGAAAAAGCCAAAGACTCCAAAGGTGAGGACTCAGTTGACGGCACCCTCCTGCTCTATGATATTGAAGCCAGGAAAACCGTTGGCAAGACCGCATCTGTCTGCTTTGCCTGCCATAAGGGCGAAGGAATCGGCAAGGCCATTCTCTGCGGTCTGGACGCCAACTGGAAATAATTTTATTTCCAAGACTGGTACGTTTTAATATTAGTTGCTTAGAGACGGGCTTCGGGTTACTTTTGATCCGAAGCCCTTTTTTTATGTCCTATTACCAACACACCAAGGCTGATAATACCTTAAAATCATGGCAAAAATTTCTTTTATTTCCGTTGCTCTTAAAAACCTGAAGAGAAAAACGTTCCGTACCGGGGTGCTTGTCTTTTCAATAGCCCTTCTGGTTTCCCTTCTGATTTTTGCCATATCGTTTACGGTCAGTGTCGCTTCAAGCATAAAAAAATCTTCGGAGCGGCTGGGTGCTGACCTGGTTGTTGTGCCTGTCGGAGCCCGCGGTTTTGCTGAGGAGTTTCTCCTTGAATCGAAGAATACCACCTTTTACATGCCCATCAGCATTGTTGAAAAGGTAAAAAAAATCGACGGTATTGAGGCCATAACCCATCACACCTATCTCTCTTCAATTTCCGGTCTATGCTGTGATATCATGCCCACCAGGATTGTTGCCTTCGATCCCGAAACAGATTTTATAATCAATCCCTGGCTACAGAAGTCTCTCGGCAGGCCATTACAGGTCGGCGAGGCTATCGCCGGTTCCGGCACCAGCGAAAACCTGGGCCTCGGGCTCCTGGATATTGAAGCGACAATTTTCAACAACCGGTTTAAAATAGTAGGCGTACTTGAAAAAACAGGTACCGGTTTGGATCATGCCCTGTTCATGACAGAGGAAAACCTCAAAAATATCATTGAAAGCGGGAAGTCCCCTCTCAAAAAAGGCGATATATCCATTATCTTCACCAAGCTCAAAAAGGGCCTTGACCCAGACTATGTGGGACGGGTGCTTGAAGGCGAGATTCCCGAGGTAGATGTGATGGCAAGGAGTGATATGGGAGAAAAATTTCTCTCCACCCTGGCGGATATCAATAAAATTTTTCTGCTGACTACGTTTCTGGCTTCGGTGCTGACAACCTTTCTTGTCTGGGCCATCTTTTCCGCGATTGCCAACGAACGGGCCAAGGAAATCGGTATCATGCGGGCCCTTGGCGCCAAGGAGTCCCACATTGTCCACCTGTATCTCCTTGAAGTGCTGGTACTGGGGATTTTGGGAAGCACCATCGGGGTGCTGGCCGGCACCTACCTGTCGGCCCTGCTCGCAGATTCTTTCAGCCTCCTGAAAAACATCTCCGCCGGCCTGTCTGCCGGTCAGCAAGTCACTATTGCTGCTGTTGGCCTCATGATCGGGACTGCCATCTGTGTTGCCGGTGCCATGATGCCAATTAACCGGATTAAAAAAATGGAACCCCTGCTGGTCATTAA
>WOR8_10000810_pt1 | contig 32291 bp, 34 predicted proteins | sample DeeMarSeWOR38_10_FD_19890 | JGI IMG/M metagenome (IMG submission 19890) | reverse complement strand
TTGATAGTTTGTTTGAATGTGTCAGAAAGGAGCTCAGCCTTTACTTCGAATTCGATCCCAGGGTTCTTGGTCTGTTCATCAGGCGGTGTTAGGCGGTTCAGTTTGAAGACTCTGTTTGCCTGTCCTACCATACTAATCTCAAAATAGTTCTCTGACTCGTCAAGATTGAACTCAAGATGTTCATCTCCAGCCATTCTCTTACTCACCTTGACGAGTTCGTCTATACCCAGGCAAATGTCATGTTCGCCCTTGCACGAATACTCCTGAAAAATGCCAGAGGGAAGGGCTAGATCAACCATTGCCGCCTTTGATGAGTCGAGTTGACGTAGCGATATCCCAGATTCCGATACTCGAAAATGTGCTTCTGTGAGCAAAGTCGCTAGAGCATCTACAATCTGCTTCCATGTCTTGGTACTGTCGAGGGTCGCGTGAAACATACCGTTATCTCCAACCATCTATTGATATGCGAACTGACTTTCTTTTTCAAACCCGGATGATGAATATCATCAGAGCAGTCAATATCGCTGTCTATCTTTGGACAAGATTCTCAAAATGGATTTCACATTTTAAGTGTACTTCTCGATAGAAATGGTGTTCCCTTTATAGGTATGATAGACAAATCTCGTGGTTTATCTCTCATCCACTCACCGTTCGAGTCACTTTTCCCTCTAAATCCTGAACTTCCTTGTAGAGCGCAATATCCAATGCGTCGATATCATGGGCAATTAAGGCGTTCAGTCTGAGTTCTTTCCCATCATCAGTTGTCTTTTCAGTGACTTCTCCAATGAATAGGTATTTCTTACTCAGTTCGAGGGCTTGTTCAACACTGACTTGGATTTTACCTGCTTTCTTTACATCATCATAGATGTCTTGGACCACTGCAAGCCCCGGACTTACATCTACGACAATTCCCATTATTCTAACGGGACCACTAGTATCTGGTGACAGATCGCGTATTGTGGTGAGTTTGGATGGCTTTCGACGAGGGAAACTTTTCTCTTCGGTCAAGTTGATTGCTCCATGCAGGATTGTAGGATGGATTGAACAATAGGTCACTTAGGGTGCAATATCTCGAGGGCTATAAATCTGTCAGTCAAACTTTGCTTGGCCTGTATTCATCCGCCGTAATTACGCCAAGTGTGCTTGCATTTGGTGCATCTGTAGAACTCTGTGGCGCCCTCATCGCCCCTTCTTGTCTGGAGTGTCCAGTAATAGGCATCGGTATTATCACACTTTGGACATGATGCTTTCGTCACAGGCATCGGAATTGAGTCATCTTCTACCACGATTATCTTATCACGAGGCGTCTTCTCTAGGTTTTGGGAAACCGTTAGCCTTCCCTTAATGCCTTTAGTGTGTCCACAACTTCGACATTTCAGGACTCTCTTACCATCATCTTCTGTGGTTGGTACCATCATTGCACCACATTTTTCACAGAATTCCATTAGTTGTTCACTTCTCCGTTGCAGCGTTCAGATTTCAATTAAGCATTACGACAACGAACATTTCAGAATCAGGGCAATGAGTCAATATGTTGTTCCAGAAGGTTTTGGAATGACAAAGTTGCAATTGCTCCTTCTCTCTTTCTACTGGTCTTAGAGTCTATGTGTAGTGTACGAGCAAGAGCATCAGTTGCTCCTTGGATAGTAATCGAACCTTTCATCCACAGGTAGGCAATAATTGCCTCATACGCGTCCGCTGCTTTACCAGAGTCTGTTCTGCGGGAGATGTGTCTGTAGACATCGGTTGCACGTATTGCTCGAGCGAGCACGCTGTCCCTGACTTTTTCACCAGTAGCATGACCAAGGACTCTTGTTTTTGCTAATGAGTAACATAAGTTCACTATACCATCGCCCACTTTTGCGAGTCCTTTGTCATTCATAATTTCTTCAACAGTTTCATGTTGGACAAAGGATTCCCACATGGGAAAGGTCACCATAATGCAGTGTTTAGTCAACGTTATGGTCAGACACTGCTTGTTTGAACTTCTTACGGAACTCTTCTGTTCTAGCAAGCATCTTCTCAAGAGCCTCTCTTAGGACTACATTAGACTGACGTCTCTTTGTTCTCAGTGTCAGGATTGGGCTAGCTAGTAAAGGATGTTCGATGCTGTATCCAGCAAATTCTACAGAAGACTCTTCCAAGAGTGTCTTACGAAGCAGATTTGGGAATGAATGTCCCTCTCCGCCAATCTCAAACTTGATTTCAAATTTAGTAAATTCAATTGTTCTTGGCTTCACGTCTAACGCCTCCTACTGTCTCTTTGTCGACCCCCGGGTCTTCTATCGTGTCTATCGCCACCTCTGCCACGGGGACCATCGAAACGTCTGCCTCCATGACCTCTTCGATCATCACGGTCATACTGTCGACGGTCATATGAACGTCTACGGGGGGCCAAGTCTGGTCTTGCTTCGAGTCCAAATCGCAGTCCATAGTCGTTGGCAACTTCGCGAGTTTCTCGGTTCTCGCATCGGAGACAAAACATGTTATTGTGGGTTGTGAGCGTCAGGGCATTACCACATCTAACACAAACTCCAAACAAAACTCCAAGCTCTGGACCAACTAGAGTCAGTCCTACGGGAATCTCGTGTGTATTAAGAGCTACAGCACGAACTATGTCGTTCTGTTTGAGTACATCTTGCATGCTTTTTACATATCTCCGGGTTACATTGCTTATGTGCAATTCACCCACAAGACCACTATGATAGTCCTCGTCGTTGATTCTCGCTATTCTGACTTCGGCACGCTGATCAAACACAAGTGTGACTTTACCTATCACTATGTCGCCTTTTTCAGGAAGAGCTAATTTCATACCACCATCAGGAGAAAGCACTCTGATGCTGCGTTCCTTGAGGTCCATGTCAACTTGTCCAGGTGAGGCGGCATAAACAATACCATCTTTCTCATATGTACCAAAACTTGGCATCAACTCTTCAATGACGCATAGTTGATCTCCTGGTACGACAATATCGCCGCTCTTTACATCTGCCATTCTATTCACGCTCTTTAACGCATATGCGATATAGATCTACATCCACCAAGTGTTTCGATTTCTTGTGGTACTCGAACAGTCGACCAATTGGAAACTGAAATGTTTCAAGCTGTGTCACTGTGGCACCTAGTTTCTCTATCTCTTTGCTCAGGAAGACCCTGTTCTTGTCACCAGCGAGGTGCATGCTGTATATTACATCAGCAATAGAGATAGCCGTTTTTAGGAATCTCAGATCAGCACCCCTGTTTTTTACTCCGAACGGGGGATTACTTACTACTGTATCTATTGGACAACATAGCTGCAAGGAGGAAACATCCCCCAGAATCCAGTCTACGGTGTCTTCTATTCCGAGCAATCGTGAGTTCATTTGAGACGCCTTTAAGGCTTTGCTTTGCACATCAATTCCAATTGCCCTGTTTGCGCCTAGTAGTGCAGCTCCTATTGCGAAAATTCCATCGCCACAGCCTAAATCGAATACTGTCCTATTTGTGATGTCGTTATGTTCCATCTCTGCAGCATAGAGAACTGAAGCAACAATAGGGGCAGGAGTCGGATACTGTTCTAGGGACACGCTGTACTCACCTAATCGTTGTATTGATTCAAGTGCGATTTCAAGATCTCTCAGACGCAAGAACTCCACCAATTCGGTGTAATAGTTGATGAAAAACAAGAAACAACACTGATGAATTATGTTGTTTGTACGTACAACCGCCCCAGGTAATACCTACTCTTATCAGTTCCATGTGCTCCATAGGTTCCAGTCGAAGTCCACTGGAACTTGCCTCAAGTTCTTATGGAAGTGTTTATTTCCCAGTAGTGTTGTTCATAGCAGGTAAGGATAGGAGTAGATGACAAGATGGAGAAACCGCTCGATAAACTGTTTGACAAGTTCTTGCAAGGCCAAGCCATTTTCAGAGATAGAACAGCTCTAAGGCCTACATATGTACCTGATAGTCTTCCATATAGAGATGACCAAATGAGTAGAATTGGATCTATTTTGGGACCAGCACTGAGGGGGGCACCCCCTTCCAATATTCTGTGTTATGGAAAGACTGGCACTGGAAAAACGGTGGTGGCTAGATATGTGCTTGATATGCTTGTTAACAAGGCAAAAGAGAGCGGGATTACGGCACCCTTGACTGCTTTTGTGAATTGCAGGATAGTGGGAACTAACTATAGAGTCTTGAAGCGATTATGTGACCAGATAGATGCAACTATGTCTGATGGGTCTGAGGTCCCATTCACTGGGCTCCCTACAGATGAGATTCGAGAAGTTCTCAAAAACAAGCTGGACTCCAGTGCGAACATTCTCACAGTGGTACTAGACGAAGTTGACAGTTTGCTAAAGCGTGATGTGGGTCAAGGAAATGATATTCTTTATGGACTAACAAGAATGAATGGAGAACTGGAGAATAGTAGAATCTCCATTATAGGGATTAGTAATGATTTGAAATTCAAAGAGATGCTTGATCCAAGAGTACTCTCAACCCTTGGAGAAGAGGAAGTGATTTTCTCACCCTATAATGCGGTAGAACTGAAGGGCATCTTGAAACAAAGGGTTGAGCTTGCTTTTAACAAGAACGCGATTGGAGATGAAGGTGTCATTAACCTAGTTGGTGCGTTAGCAGCTCAAGAACATGGAGACGCTCGTAGAGCACTCGACCTCCTTAGAACTGCAGGTGAGCTCGCAGAAAGAAGAGGTGATGAAGCAGTCACTCAAGACCATGTTCGTGAAGCACAGAAGGTCATCGAACGCGATACCATTACTGAAACTGTGAAGACCCTTCCAATGCAATCTAAGGCGGTTTTGTTTGCAGTTTATGTCTTAGCCAGTAAGGGCCAGCGAGATATTTTCACAGGTGAATGTTACAATATCTACTCAGAGATAGCAAAGTCACTCTCAATAGATACACTTACTCAAAGACGGGTTTCTGATTTAATATCTGAACTGGACATGTTGGGATTAATCAACACCACTGTGATTTCAAAGGGTCGTTATGGACGGACCAAGAAGATTAAGCTGGCAGTGAGCAAGAAACAGATAGGGGTCATCCTGGATGATGATACCCGTCTAAGTAAGGCAGCCCAAGAGATTCTTGACTAGTTTATAATATTCAGTTAATGTATACCAGACATATCATAGAAGAATCTTACATCAGGTGCCCCAGTTCTGAGATTCAGGAATGTGACAATACCGGGAGTTGGTACTATTCCCTGCTTGCGCATGAAATCGGTTTGGGACTGAAATGTTCCAGAATTGATGATTTGTACACCGCGATAGTTGTCTACAGCATTGTGATGACAATGACCGAAGTGAACGATATCGGGAGGTGTATCAATCACCATCCAGTCCCTGTGAAGCGGAGCGAGTTCTGTTTTACCACCATACATGGGCACTAGGTGACGTTTCTTGAGAAGTTCTTTCATTGGTCTTGCTGGTTCTGTATATGAAGCTCCTGGGATACTTGTCACTAGGTCATCCATGCTGTCACCATGGGTCAATAGAACATTCACACCCTCAACAATCACTTGACTCGGATCACCTAGCATAGTGATACGGTTTCCGAGGTTGTATAGTGGTTTTGCGAATTCCTCAGAAATTGGAGGTTTGGGGAGAGCTTGTCTGTTTGCGTCGTGATTCCCCGGGATACAAAAAATCTTGATGTGGTCGGGAAGCTTGTTCAGCTTACTTGCAAAGAGATCATATTGATCGTAGATACTCTCAATCTCCAAATCGTATCTCTGTGTCGGATACACGCTGATTCCATCAACCAAGTCACCGGCAATGAAGAGGTACCTTATTTGTTTCACAAGGGCTTTGTCCTCCTCATCAACATCGCGTCCATTCATCCATCCGATGAATTTGTCAAACTCATCCTCTAGAAACTCCTTGCTGCCACAGTGGATATCTGAAATGAAGGTGGCATAGACATCCCGTTTGGCTCGACCCACTTCTCGGGCTGTAGGAATATCGGGAAAGATTACGTCATCAGCAATCATCCTCGCGTTTTCATCAACGAATCCAGAAATGCACGTTATTTCATCTAGAAGTAGTGAGTTTGCCTTTTCGGAGAGTTGTTGTCCTTTGAGACCCTCTCTTGTTGCTGGAATAATACAAATTATCGATTCTTCTTCGTCCTCAAGTTCAATGATTACATTTCGTGACTGAGATATACTCCTGTTCTTCACAATTCCAAGCACTGTCTGTGTTGTACGACGTGCTGTACGCATGCCCTCCCTAGTCATAGCTTTTCTCTGCTTTGCAGAGTCTTTTCTTAGTTTAGCAATCTGTGGTGATACAGCATTCTGTGTGTCAATTCGGCTCATGTATATCTGTTTGATTCGATTGAACCGGTCTCTGAAGAGTGCCAAGAAATCCTCTACCGTTCCTTCAGATCCAACCTGGTCAGGACCAGGGTTCTTCTCTATACGAAAGGACCATCCAGGTTCATCATCGGACACTAAGAGTGATGATGTTTCTTGGGATTCTGATTCAGGTTCATCCACAGTTGGTACTGGTTCATCTTCTAGTGTTATTTCGGAACTCTGTCCCTTGATTAGTGATTCAACATATGGACGCGAGAGTACGGGAGGATGTTTTCCAGTGGTTTCAGAAATGAGAATTGACTTTACAGTTTCAATAGGAGTGTCTAGATGCAGAATGAATTCTAGTGCTTCAGGTGCAACTTGGAGTCCAGACTCAATTAACATCTTGAGTATATTGCGTCGAGTCGAGGATGTCAAGGCGTCACCAGCTACGCTGGTACGAGTTTCTCGTTTTAAACATCATCCATAGTGAATGACATTCGTAGAAAAATCGACTTGCGGGAAATGTAATAAGCCGCCTGACTAAAATCCAATTGGCGCCCTCTTTTACCGGGTGATAAGAAAATGGTCAACATTAGGAGACTTCAACAGACTGGTGGGAAAAATGGAAGTTCCTTTCTGATAATACTACCAAAGGACTGGGTAGTTAGACAGAAATTGAGTAAGGGAGACCCTGTTGTGGTTGCAGAACGTGAAGATGGTTGCCTGATTGTCGACCCGCGTCTTCCAAAGGCTGGTGAGAGGAGAACAACTACAATACAAATGGAACAGAATCTACGCTGGGAGATAACAAGCAAGTACCTGCTTGGTTTTGACGAGATTTGTATTGTCAGTAAAGAACCAATCACGAACGACCAGAGAGACGATTTGAAGAAGATAATCAAACGATTTGTTGCTCTTGAGGTCACAGAGGAGGATAACAATCAGATAGTGGTGCGATGTCTTGTAGACCCAGCGTCTCTACCAGTGAATACGGCGATGCGTAGAATGCATCTTATCGCTTCTAGGATGATTAATGACTCATTGAAAGCCTACTTTGAAGGTGCCAAGGATGTGGCTGATGAGGTTGTACAACGGGATGAGGAGGTGGACCGCCTATTCTTCCTGATTGTCAGAGAATTGAGGTCCGCAGTTCAATACCCCAGAATGAGTGAGATGATGAATATAACGCCAGTTGAAGCACTTGATTTTCGACTTGCGGCTCAGTACATCGAACGAATTGCTGATTTGGCTGTTGACATAGCATTGAGAGTTGAGGATCCCATTGATGCTTCTCTGAGAAAGAAAATCAAGCCAATAGTGGAAAAAGTGAGCGAGATGTTCTCAGATGCTTTCAACAACCTATTCAAATTTAATCCAAAGAAAGTGACAACGGTGATAGAAGCAGAGAAAGAATTGATATCTGAAACAGCAAAACTTAGGCAACATATAGTAGCCACTCCAAATGGACAACCACAGACTCAGGTCTTGGTTGTAGATAGCCTGTTGAGAATGGGTGAAGCTGCAAAGGACATTGTAGACTTAGCTCTACCTCAAAACTAGAGGGAATAGATTTGACTCAGAAACTGTTTGGTACATCTGGCATCAGAGGGTCTATCATTGAGAAATCAACCCCTGATCTTGCACTTGGGCTTGGAAGAGCACTTGGCTCGTTTCATGATGGAAAAGGAGTTGTAGGAGTAGGCATTGATGCTCGAACTTCACGAGAGATGCTTAGAAATGCTCTTGTTAGTGGACTGGTTTCGACAGGAGTTCACGTAGTGGACTTAGGGATAGCTCCAATGCCCACTGTGGCATATTTCAGCACTACTGAGGAAATTTCGTCTTCTGTCATTATTACAGCAAGCCACAATCCGCCAACGGATAATGGATTCAAATTCTTCATGTCTGGTAGAGAGTTCATTAGGTCTGAGGAGGAGTTCTTGGAGAATTCTGTGCACAAAAAGGACTACAGAGTTGCATCTTGGGACAAAATTGGACAGATATCAAAGAAAGACATCAAAATGGAGTATCTATCCGAAGTGAAGGAATTCCTCCTGAGTAGGGGAGGACTGAGTAAAGGAACAAAGGTCCTTGTCGACTTGGCAAATGGTGCAGCAACAGACTATACCCCTAAACTCCTTACTGATCTTGGTTTCTCTGTTACAACCATGAACTCTCATCAGGATGGTCATTTTCCAGGTCGGTCTCCTGAGCCATCACCTAGAAACTTGGGAGATGCGATGAGGATGGCTGCAGAGTCTGATTTCGCAGTGACCATGTGCCACGACGGTGACGGTGATAGATTGGCCGTGATTGATGAACACGGGGAGTTCATTGATCAGAACCGTGTGATTGCTGTGTTTGCCAGGGATGAGATTGAGCGAAATAAAGGAGGAATAGTCCTCACCTCAATAGACACCTCTAGTGTGATTGATGAGGTTGTAAATTCTGCAGGAGGATCTGTTGTCAGAATGCCACTCGGGTCACTTCAGGAGTTTCTGTCAACTGAAAAGGGGAAAGACGTGATACTTGCTTCTGAACCATGGAAACCCATATTCGCTGAATTTGGTTTGTGGATGGATGGAATCACCGGAGCCGGTCGTTTTGCACAGCTGGTGGATGAACTCGGCGATGGTAGTTGTATGAAGTTGATGAAGACCATTCCCAAGTATCCAATCCTGAGAGATTTTGTCCAATGTCCAGACAAAATCAAACAGGCGTTTCTACCACGTGTGAAGGAACTACTTGTGCCTGAAATCAGTGGCGTGGAAAAAGTTCTCGAAGTTGATGGGGTTCGAATTGACTACAAGGATGGTTCGTATGTACTGATCAGAGTTTCAGGAACCGAGCCAAAAGCCAGACTGTATGTGGGGGCAAAATCGCAGCAAACATTAGATAAAACTGCAGAGGTTGCGAAAAAGATAATGTCACAGGTTCTAGAAGAACTTCAATGAGTAAAAAGTGGCGCCGGGGATGAGACTTGAACTCACGAGTCCGAAGACAGCGGTTCTCTCGTAGAGTGAATATTTCGAGACCGCCTCCATAGCCACTAGGAGACCCCGGCCTGTGGAAACTTCAGAATGTTTGGGATTTAATCTTACCGTCAATCAAGTCCAATCATTGAAATAGAGCCAGCTTTCTCTTGTAAGAGTCAGTAAGGGTGAGATGCAAGATGAATTCTGATGGGCAGTATTATGACCTGTTTGAGGAAAGCCTGAGGCTGATTCAGCAGGGAAAAGTAGCTGAGGCTGAGGAGGTAATCAAGAAACTCATTGAGATTGAGCCTGAGAATGCAACAAATTGGATGTCACTTGGTCGATGCCAGCTAGCTCTAATGAAACTCGCTGAAGCAGAAGATTCAGCAAGAAAAGCGCTCGAGTTGAATGACAAGATGGCGCATAGCTGGAATCTCATGGGTTGTGTTCTCAAGTCCAAAAATGCATTCACTGAAGCAGAACCGTATTTCCGAAAAGCACTAGAGCTCAATCCAAAGGATTTCACATCATGGAGTGGACTGAGTACGATACTGATTGGTCAGCGAAGAGATAAGGAGGCTGAGGAGGCCGCGCAGAAGAGCATTGAACTGAATCCCAACTTCTTTGAGGGATGGATTGCTTTGGGAGTTCTTCATCTAAGACAAGGACGTGCTGAAGAGTCAGAGAAGGCATTCCGGAAACTGACTGAAGTAGCACCCCGTATGCCAGAGGCCTGGGACTTTCTAGGAATGGCTTTGAGTGCTCAGGGAAAGCATGATGAAGCTGCAGCTGTAAAGGCCCATGCACAAACCTTACGGGCATAGAGTGATTATGTCTGTAATTCAGAATGCGAGGATAAAGTATCCCGCGTCAATGAACTTCAACAGGTCACTGTGTCCCTTAAGTTCGCCTTTCAATGGAACTCCAAGCTTCTCTGCAGCCTCTGTAGCTTCGAATGCAGTCGTACAAGCCTTGCAAGCATGGTCGATGATTCCAAGCTCCAAAGCCTTGTCAAAGACAGGAAGTTTGATTGATCCATCTGCAATTCCAATCAGAAGCTTCGGAGAGGCGCATTCCAGTACAGTAGCGACCTCATGTCCATTCTCATGGAAGTTAATGGCATTCAAGAGCAGGTGATACAGCTGCATCTTGTTATCATCAGTTGCTAAGAACATGTACTTCATGATAATCCCAAGATTAGCAAGAACAACCCAGATAATGAGGATTACTGAAAATATGGTGCGGAGGGCGAGATTCGAACTCGCGAACTTCTACAAGATTGGGTCCTAAGCCCAACGCCTTTGACCTGGCTTGGCAACCTCCGCATGAGTGAAGCAAGCTTGTTAACAAGCCGGTTTTAACCGTTTTGTATCAATTAGTCCTCAACGGTTTCCCAAATATTACTGCAGCGTGGACAGCGCCACTTCTTCCTGTACTTGCCGCCACTAAACATTTCTTTCCTGACTAGGGCGACCTCTTTGAACCCGCATCTTGAGCATGCTATTTCATCCATGGGATGCACATCAACTCTCACGGAGCATGGGTCTCATATCTAGTTTTGCCAGCTGTATCAGGACATGTCACAATGTTTTTATGAGACTCGTAAGATGTCGGCGCGTTTCTGTGGTCAACAGCCATAGAGCGATTCATGATTTCTGGAGTATCCAGTAAGAGTGTGATTATCAGATGTCCTCAAGAAGTAGACAAGCAGCGGCAAGGACCAGGGACAAGTGGCGAGAGAAGGTCTGGTACCAGATCCTTGCACCGGACTATTTCGATAACAAAGATATAGGCAAGACTCCGGCAGGCGCTCCTGAGGCCCTGATTGGAAGAACTGTTCAACCTACACTTTATGATATTACTGGGGACTTCGATAAGATTCACGTCAAGTTGCGATTCAAAATAATGGAAGTGGGAGGACAACAGGCCAAGACTGTGTTCTATGGTCATGAATGGAGCTCAGACTATCTGAGAGGCTTGGTGCGGAGAGGAACATCCCGAATCGACTGGATTGGTCCCATTCTGACAAAGGACGATTATTTAATGCGTATCTCGGTCATTGTCTTCACAACCACCCGTGCGAAGACAAGTCAGGAGCATGCAGTTAGAAAGGCAACGGAGAAGGTTATTCGTGCTCATGCGAAGAAGCACGTCTTTGACGAGCTGGTTCAGAAAGTGATTCTAGGTGATCTAGCTGCAGAAGTCCACGAAGAGGTCAAGAAGATAATCCCGATTCGTGAATGCGAGATTAGAAAGAGCAAAGTGCTCAAAGGACCTGAAGAGGTCAAAATCAGAAGAGCTAGACTTCGAAGAGGCACAGAGAAGGAAAAGGAAAAATAGAGAGCCTCTTTCTGACTTCAAGTCCCCATACTCTCAAGCTTGTGAAGAGCCTGTAGTAGCAATACCATTAGGTTCGCCAGTTTGGTAAGGGATTCCGTGTCTGTTTCGTTGTCGACAACCTCATTGAGAGCTTTCAGTTTATTGATCAGGGTTTCTCTGAGCTCTGGAATCAATGTCTTTACAGCCTGAACTTCTACTTCCTCATCTGATTTGGCATATACTATTCGTCTATCGCATTTGGCGCAATAGATATCATCCTTTACTTTGAATAGTGGAGAGCCGCATTGAGGACATGCATCAGCTAACATAGTGGCTCCCCGTCGTAGGAGCTCAGCCATTCTCTTTACGGATGTGTCATCTTTGTCACTCATTGTCCTCACTTAGAAACAAGAATTTCTTAGAATATAAGAGAATCTGCATTACTATTGAAACCGTTTGGGGTTTGGATAAAAACTCGTAAACTCGTTGGGTCTGATGAAAACGTTGATATGGCTAACTCGATGAGAATGTTCTGTTGTTCGCACTCCTTTGTGCGTAAAGACCATTCAGAGGTGAGTCCTTTGGACCCCGAAACACAGAAGAGCATAGACCAGTCTAAACACCTCCTAAAACAGATATCGGAGGATTCCTCAGTTCCCAGGAACATTAGGCGTGCTGCAAATGAAGCAATCACTGTTCTTGAGAATGAAACAGACTCTCCCGCTGTGAGAGCGCAGAATGCGATATCAATCTTGGATGAGCCAAGCCAGGACCCGAACTGTCCAAACCATGCTCGGACTAAGATTTGGCATGTTTCCAGCTTGCTGGAGCCAATTCGTGACTAGCTCTGTTTGGGACGTAGTGGTGATTCAACAAGACCAGCCAAAACCGTGTAAGGTAATGGAATGGTACCCATTTCCCGGGCCAGTGTTTGCTCATGATAAAGGCGAGGATAAGAGGAATTTATTCACAGTCGTTGACACAGATTATGCTGCAAAATCACTTCGATATAGTGCAACCTACCCCAGAAGTGGCCAGAAGATTTGGTCTTCCCTATCGCAGCGATATTCCAGATGTTGATATATGGGATAGAAGTGACCTTCAAGGGATTGTAGCAATTGCATACGAATCAGTTTTGACTCGTCTCACTGATGTGTTGCGCCGGAGGTTGGGCGGTGTTATTACAAGGACACCAAGAGTTGCGAAGAGCTCTGTATATAGAGGAGTTGTTCTTGGAAAGGACGAAAGAACAGGACAGACAAAGGTTGACCTAGGAACAATATCCGGATTACTTCCTGATAGGGGACTTCAGAAGGGACAACAGATTATGGTTCAAATACGAGCTCATGACTATGGTCGAAAAGCTCCCGTTCTGTCCTCAAGCATTACCATACCCGGAAAAGCAGCTGTTCTCCTTCCCGAACCTGTTGTACGTCTGAGCACAAAAATTAAGGATCAGGAATCTCGCAGGAATCTGTTAACTCTTGGTCGCAAAATCCGAGAACACACAGAGAACTGGGGCCTATTATGGAGAACTGCAGCAGAGAAACTCACTGATGAAGAGTTACGAGATGAAGTAGACGATCTTCTCGACACCGCACAGCAGGTATTCAACAAGTATAATGATATGGATTCGGTTGGTATTCTCTTTGAGGGGACAAGTAACGCTGATATTGAGTTTCCTTCAGAGGTCAAGGACGCGCTCGATAAGACCCGTGCAAAAATCAAACCTACATTGACACGGCATCACTTCTACAAGAGTGCAGGTTATGCAGCACTTGTTGATTTAGCGGAAATGATAATCGAAGACCGTCCTGAGGAGCGAAAATATGTAACCGCTAAGCTTGAAAAAGTGGTTTCACGGGACCTACCCCGTGTAGACGACTCAATCAATATAGAGCATGTAAAATTAGATGGTAGGAACATTGTACTTGCTAGAGGAAGAGTCGCTGAAACTACCTCTAAAGGGTTCATAATCAGGAGACAGTTCCGGCACACAAATCGTAAACTGAAAATGAATCAGGAAGCATATGAGAATGTAGATGTTGTAAGCAGCGAAGGTGACTATGCGCTGACTCAGGTGGTCCCAGGAGCGCTTACATTGGTTACCAATTATTATTCCCGTGCAGGAGATCTCAAGGGAACCTATGTCAATGTTAACACAGGTGTTGAGGTCTATCCCAGTAATGGTAATAGTCCTGGGAGAATCCGATATGTTGACCTTGAGATTGATGTGGTAAAAGCGCCAATCACAGAAAATCCACGTATAATAGATCAACATCTTCTAAAGAGAGCTGTTCAGCGAGGTTTCATTACACAGGATATGGCAGAACAATCACGTTCAAGGGCTCAGGCAATATGTGATGAGCTCATGGTATCAGAGAAAATTGATCCTGATTCAGCGTGATTTTGCAAAGACCAAGGAGTTCAATCAACCGAATCGGATGTTCTTAGTGAGAGATCTATCGCACTCATGATATCCTCAAGGGTGGCTGCAAGACTTTCTAAACTTCGTGAGGATTGGATTGTGACATTTAATTTCTGATTATTGAGGGTACACTCAATTTCAAGACCCTCTGGTAGTGGAGAGTTGTCTGGAGAGATGGCTGATAGTGTCCTCATAGCGTCTTCCTCAGATTCAAAGTCTAGCTGAATGTGCACAATCAGGATGAGTCCCCCCTTTTGGACTTGGGCTTTATAGATTTGATAACTTCATCCCTTGATTCTAACGGAAGTCCATCGAACTTGAGTGATTTTGCAGATGTTAGCATAGGGTTCAGGTTCTTCTTCTGTAAATAACGAAGAACATGATTCATGTCAATATTTTCAGCTGTCCAGATGGCAACAGTTGAAGCATCACTGCTAATCAGTAATGGACGTTCTTGATTCACTATATCACTCTGCAGAGCAATACGACCAACATCTGTGAGGATTTCACCCTGAATACCAGCAATTTCGATTGTGGTACTCGTTTCGGTTGAAACCCCTTTCAGTTTGGTTTCCAGTCGTAGAATGGCTGAGATGACATCTTTGTGATGACTCAGGTAGGTATCTATTACACTCCGCAAAGCTCTCCCGCGGTCTCCAATCCACACGCTCATCGCAGCACCTTGTTCTTGCCGAGCCCAGGTGGTTTCTGCAATTGCCTGTAGACCAGATAGATATCGAAGTGGACTAGTTGCGGTTTCCAGTGTCAGGATAAAGTCAGTTCCAAGAATGTGAGGAATGATGTTTGGTCCGACTTTTTCAAGAAGCTTTGATGTTAAGTGTTGAGTAAGATGTTGAGCTTCAGTATTACTCAATGCGCTCATTGGAGCACGGAGTTTAGTAATTGGGACTTCGGCTTCATTGAGTAATGCATCGCATGCTTTCTGATCACCACTTATACCCCTAATGAATGGACGTGTACTATAAAGAAGTAATTCATCAAGTGGTAGAAAACCAAACCCAAATAATCGGATTCCTTTGCGTTCCTCTATCAGATCATTCTCTTTGGCTTTTTCAACTATCTCTTTATTCGGTTTTGGTGATATTCTATCAGGTCCTGTAAGAAGCAGTGTTGCTCCTGCAGCCATTTGTAACTCATAATCATGGGAAACGAGATGTTCTTCAGCGAATGCATAGGCTGTTGCAGGTATCGTTTTGTTTGTTCCAAGAGTTTGTGATTTCACTTGTTCAGATTCTGAAACCCCACCAATAAAAATAGGATAACTCTTGTCTTTTCGGATTTTCTTCTTCCCTATGGTATCAATGTCAACGAAGATTATAGACGCAGATTCATATTTAGTGCGAATCTCGTTGACTCTGTCGATGCTTATGATTGGTGGTTCAAATGATACATGAAAAGATCCACCCGATTTCAAGATTGCTCTACACAATATTGCCGTGGCTATTGTCGAGCTCGTATAAGGAGATGATACGAGGAGTACTTGTTCGACGTTCTTGAGAGTCATCTCAGCACATTGTTTCTTCAGTGTTCTGAGAGACGGGGAACCACGTGATTTCTTACTCATTTCATGAAAAAGAGCAGTCTGTCCATGATAAAACTATCTCAAAAGCACAGCAGCCTGGTCAGGACTGTACTTCCAATCCGCAGGTAGCACCTTCTTCTTGCGATAGTATTTCGAGAGTCTATGGATTTTGCTTTCAACCAGCTGAAGACCTCGTTTGGAAACATAGTCCTTCTTATTCTCTTCAAGGTGCCTTCGGATAGTGACCGCTTTGGCAATCATATTTCGGAGATCTTCTGGCACATTCCTCTGGAGATTGTTCTCACGAAGAATGTCCATTATCCGTTTGCCAGCAATCACTCGAACTAAAGGTACACCATACTGGTCCCTGAGAATTTTCCCAATCATGGAAGGAGTGTTTCCAGCCTTGGCAAGTTCAATCACTTTGGCTTCCACCCACTGAGCATCCTTTTCCTTTTCCATCCACTCAGGAACTCTCAATGTGGAGGGGCGTTTGCTGCCTGATTGGCCCTTGCGCCTTGTGTGCATTCTTGCCATTGGATTTACCTCTAGGTCCATTGATACCCTCAGAAACCGGGTCTGACCCACGGCCTAAGGCTGTGGATATAAAGATTACCTTGTGGCGAGTACCATTAATTCGATGAGTTGATTTGTAGGCGTATCAGTGATATCTTCCTCGCTCACGGATTTCCTTCATTCTTGAAAGTGTGGGTTCTGCGGTGCTCCCTAGCACATCAACATATCCTTCAAGTGTCGAATCTAACATTGTTTCTTGAAGGTCCCAGTGCGTGGTTTCTAGTGCTCTATGAATCAGATGAAGATCGACTCCTTTCATCTCAAGGGTTGCATTCATCTCAGACAGGCCGAAATCTACGATCCACATTCGCGATCTGTCATCCACAATGATGTTGCTGGTTGTAGGGTCTCCATGAACCACATTGCCTTCATGAAGTAAGGCAATGAGCTTTCCAAACCCACGACATAACGAAATGAGATCAGAACGTGACACCTGCCCAGCCAATTGTTTGAATTGAGTTCCAGATATGAAGTCCATCATAATCATGTGTTTGTCAAGATCTACAGAGTATACCGCAGGAGTAGGCACTCCAAGTGACCGTGATACAGTCAACATCTTGCATTCTCGACTGGTCCTTGATTTTCTGAGGTGTGAGTCTATATCTTTCAAGAGGTATGGCTTGGCTTGTCGCCACTTCAGAACAAAGGAAAACCCCCATTCTTCTATCTTGTAAATGACTGATTCAGCACCTCTGGCTAGTACTTCCTTCATCCTAGCTACCTCCACAGTATATCTTGGTCATCTGTCCGCCATTTCGGTAGCACGTGAGAGTTCTCAACTTCGATTTGACGGCCTGCATTGAATTGAAGAATTCCATTCCAAGCAATCATTGCACCTTGGTCACCAGCCAAGGATGGAGATACTCTATGAAATTCTGCCTCGTGTCGTTCTGCCACGCCTGACAATATCTCCGTGAGGCGATTATTACGTGCCACTCCTCCAGTTAGTAGTAGCTCACTTTTCTTGGTGTGTGCAATTGCCCGTTCTGCAATCTCAGCGAGCATTCCAAAGGAGGTTTCCTGTACACTATAGCAAATCTCAGGAGTAGGAACACCTTCAGAATAGAGCTTCTTTGCAGCAGTTAGCATGCCAGAGTAACTCAAATCCATTCCCTTTACGGAGTATGGAAGGTTGTGGTAGACTTCTCCTTTCTTCGCTTCTATTTCAATGATAGGACCCCCGGGAAAACCCATTCCCAACTCGCGGCCAAGTACGTCCAACATGTTTCCAATCGCGATGTCTAGTGTTTCACCGAAAGTTCTGAATCGACCTCCTGCAAAAGCAATAATTTGTGTGTTCCCGCCAGAAACATACACTGTCACAGGATCATTGAAGGTTGACTCCAGACACCCAATTTCAATGTGAGCCACGCAGTGGTTAACGTCAACAAGTGGTACTTCTAGTTTCAACGATAGTGTTCTAGCAATTGTTGCAGTTGTTCTTAGACAAGGACCCAATCCAGGACCTCTGGAGAAAGCAATGAGATCTATATCTTGAAAACCAATAGCAGCCTTCTGGATAGCCTTTCTGATGATATCTGGACCAACCTCTGAATGGTGACGACTAGCCTCTCGTGGATGGATTCCACCTTGATCCGGTTTGAGCATGTCCCATTCATTTGAGAGAACCTTACCATCACTCGTTACAACTCCAGCACCAAACGAATGAGCTGTTCCTTCGATTCCAAGACAATGTAGTGTCATATTTTGTTAACCTGGGGTGTGTTATTCTGAGTAAATCGGGTGTATCATCATAAGTTGACTCTTACGCTTGGACCATATTGGGGTTCATCATCATCTAGCAAAGGCTTTATAATGCACTCAGAGGGCCACTCTTGAGAGGTGTCCTGAGTGCCTGAGAAAATGCCAATAAAAGCCTTAGAACAACAACTCAATGACATTGTTTCGATAAAACTGAAAGATCAGAGAATATTTCGAGGGCGCCTAACAAGATGTGACATGTATATGAATCTCACACTTGCAGACGCGGAAGAACTTGAAGAAGAAGAAACCAAGGCCAAATATGGTCAAGTTCTGATAAGAGGCAACAATATTCTATGGATTCAGATTCCTGAATAGATTCATCGCTCAATCTCACGACGATAACGCTCTACTAACTCGACCAATTGGTCCTCTCCTTTTTGGCGAGCTTGTTCGCGTACAGTTCGCATGAAGGTCTGTAACTGTTGATTGAACTTGCCACGACTGATGAACGCAAATTCATCCACTCGTTGGAGCGCTACTTCCTTTGCATCAACAACAGGAATGAGTGCCTTAACCAATTCATCATGAGAAAGATGCGAGAGAGGTGTGTCTACTACTACAGCACGTATCTCTCGATCTATCAAGATTCCAGCTGTTTGTGGGCCTCCTCCAGATGCATCCTCGAAGAGAACAACATCACCGCTTCTCAAGCCAACTTTTCTGTCAAACTCCTCAATACTTTCACGAGTGAAGTGGGAAACTACTTTGACCGCAAGCATGTCCCCTCGCATCTCTAGATGTTTTACGCCTTTAAGACGTTCAAGACGCTTGCTAAGAGTGCCTACTTGTTTTCTGAGTGAAACTGATTCACTTTGCGCTTTTTTCAATGTAGATTTAGCTTTCTCTACTTCACGGTCTCGTTTAATCTTCCAGTGATTCTCACGAGTAACAATCTCGAGGCTTTCTGAAAGCTCGCTTTCTCTAAACTTCAGATATTCCACGAATCGCTGTAAATCCTCAATCTTTTCGCTGAGAAGTTTGTTCTCAGACTCTAATTGTTCGGTTTTTAATTTTAGAGCATCATATCGTTCTTGGGTCAAGAGCTCATCTTCAACCTCTGGTTGCTCTGGAACGCTTTCTATAGGTTCAAATTCTTCGCTTTCTATCTTGGCTAGAGCTTCGTTGATTGATGATCCCTTTATCACTAGGGCTTTCAGGTAGTTGCGGTCAATTGATAATTGTTCATCACGAATCTTTCTATCAATCTGTTGAAATTTAGGAAGAAGGCTCTTGTAGGCATAAACAGCTGCTGTCAATGCATCCCGTTCATGAGCATTTCGTATCTTCATCTCAGTACCATATTCACGTGCTAATTCTTGTTTATCTGAAACAGCAATCGGTTTTTGAGGGGTGAATATTGGTGCATTCACTGTGCTTGCTATCTTCTCAACAAGATGAGGAGTTTGTGGGACATCAGAGGCAATAATTGCAGGAATCCCTTTATCATACACCTCTCTGATGATATCTGCTCTAGTAAGACCTTTCTTGCTTCGTAATGCGCGGATTGTCCCATTAAACCTAAGAAGACAGTAAGCTGCTGTCGTTCCAGGATCTATGCCCAGTATGTAATATTTTGGTTTCAGACCTGAAACAACCGGACGAGGTTCGAGAGAGAGAAACTCGACTCTCTTTCGAACTGGAGAGATGATTACTTTGAAGTTTCCTCCACGTTTTGTTTCTACAAGACTCCGAACAGCTGGTAGAGGTGCATAAGTGATGAGTCTTGCACTGGCGTAGCCAAAATCGGATTCTCGGATATCAAGATCATAGTCAATTTTAGCTGCTTTCAACTGCGACTCTATGAAGCGAGTCATCTGTTGTATCTGTGAATGAACTCTACGACGAAACCTATTTGCGCTCTGTCCACCGCGCCCAGGTTTACGACCACGAGCGACTTTGATTTCAGTCTGCTCGCCAAAGCACTCTAGTGAGTAACCAACACCTCTGGCTGCTAGTTGTGCCGCAATACGTGCTGACTCAAGAGATGTGGGTTTACCTCGTGAGAGTAACCCATACCGTTTTGCCAATATTTTGAGTGGTGTTTGGCGAGGCGGAATCCCAGTTACTTGGACAATTCTGGTTTCCGTGGGGATTCTATCTACAAGATGAAAGAGCGATTTTGTATCAGGAACAATCTCAAAGATGTTGTCTGTGCAGAGCCATTTTGGAGCGACCTCGCGGACTAGTTTCAGTAATGCGGCTCTGGATATCTCAGGGTATTCATTCAGGACAATATCGTTTCTAGTAATCACACAAGCAAATTTCGGTGCTCTCTTGGAACTTGCACTATGGGAAGGTAGTATGTCGAAACCGATGATGAATATACCATCTTCATCCATTAGGCTCATCACTCATTATGATGATTTAGGGAGAGCCTATGAACCTATTTGTTGGTTCAATATTGTACATATGACTGTCTTGACCATCCTCAAACAACAACTATAATAAAGCCCTGCTTGAGCAACCATAAAGCACTCATTCGAGGTGTAACAACTGTCTGAAACACTTGAGATTAACAACGACGACGCAGTTTTGCGAATTGGACGTGCCCTATCATCTGGAACTCGACTAAAGATACTGAAGATTCTACTTCAGGGAGAGAAGGACGTAACACGAGTAGCTAGACACCTCGGCGGAACTGAAGCTAACGCCAGCGCACAGATCAAGATTCTAAAAGAAGCGGATTTGCTGGATTGTAGATACGAGCCTGGTCAACACGGTCTCAAAAAGATTTCATGGACCAAGGTTAAGCGTATCATTATTGACCTGGAGTAATCTTCTGGGTCAAACAAGACAATCAAAACGCTACTCAGTTGGAGAGCAAGACTACACAGCTAGGTGAGCTTTCCAACGACGTATTCTTTTTAGAATATTATCACGTTCATCAGAGCGGATCGTTCTCTTTCCACGAGCTTTCAGAAAATTGAGAACAATGTCCATATCTCTAGCAACCTTTCCTTTTTGGGATTCGTTGTCATCATCATCAATCAAGTATTCCCTTGCAGCTTGCAAATACTCGTAGATTATTTCAGCGGGTGCTTCTCCAGTACGTAGTTCATGTGCGATAGGATCAAGAACCCTATTCACCTTCGCACTTGCCCGGTTATCTGTGTCTTCGGGCATTGCCATATCAATGGGTGTTTCACTCTCTGTTGTGGATGTGTTATGCTCTTTATCCTCAATTGGAGGTTCTGGTGCTGCTTCAAGTGATTCGGTTTCTGGTGATTTGACTTCAGAGAACAACGGAAGAATTGATGGTGATGTTTCTGATGTTGTGTCTGAAACAATGTTCAGACGACTACGTAGGTCACGAAGCTGGTCAAAAAGCTCAACGAGGCCTGATTGCATCGAATCGATAAGTTGTTTTATCTCATCTAGTTCTTCTTCGGACAATTGATTAAAACCACCGATTCATTTCTTATCTTTCCCAATTGGAACACCATTCTTTCGTCTTATCAGGATTGCTAGGAGATACATCATTTATCAGATTTCTTAACCGCTTCAGACAGACTCTTGATGACACCTGTAGGTTCAAACTTCCTTTCACGTATTTTGACGAAAGTAGGGACTGATACTGTTTCACCTACAAAAAGAGATTCACCAATCTCTAGGGTGGTGATTGCATCCAAGGACGACCGGTCGATCCCCTCACTTGACTTGCCAATATGATCTAAGTCGTATGGATTTGTGCACCTTAGAATGGCCTGGTTGCTACATTGACTTAGAACAGTTGTTGAGAGTTTTACAGGTCTTTGTGATACCAGACAAAGAAGAGCATGGAACTTTCTTCCTTCTCGGGCTATTGTTTCAATGCGGCTCTTTGGCAAAGCGAGCTCATGCCGACTTTCAGGACAAAATTGGTGTGCTTCTTCAAGTACTAATAAAAATGGAGGAATCATCTCACGCCTCCTAAGATAAAGCAGTTCGTTGGCCAAGTATGAAACAATAATCTGTTTCTTCTTGAGGCTGATGAAATCACTAAGATCAATCAAGGTGATTTTTCCTGGTCTTACAACTGTCTTGATGCTTGGAGCGGCCTCCTTTCCAAAGAGGCCTGTTTCATCGAGATTGATCAACCAACCAGAGAGTGCTTCACGTGTGTTCTTGCTGATTTTTTCATCATTTTGAACATATTCTACGATGTCTGATAATGTGTATCCGTCTTTCAGTACATTCTTCAGCTCAGATACGACTCGTCGTAGGTCTCGTACCTGAATGGAGCTCATGTCTGAAACTAGAGCACCTATGGCTTCTGCGGAGAGCATCTGAACAGGAATCTGAAAGTAGGATCCTCGTATGTGTTCTATTTCGAATTGGCCCTTGGACAACCCAAGAGATTCAGGGGTTATATCTTTCAGATAGGAGTATTCTCCATGTACATCAACAACAACCACAGAGAGTCGACCTCTTTCTTTTGGCCGGGAGAGAAGCTCTTCTAGGAGAACAGATACAAAGTATGACTTCCCAGCTCCACTCATCGCAAGTATCGCGAGGTGCTTGGACAATAAACGGTCAAGTGATGGAACGAACTCAAGATTCTGGTATGCTAGTTTACCAAGATGAAGACCCTTTTCCAAATCTAGTTTCAGAAATCGGGCGAGAATATCTTCATCAACTCTCCTCACAACAGCTCCTGGAGAAACTGCGAAATATGGTCTAATTGTACGACCTTCGCTCCATAGACCAAGTACTCGTGCTTTAGCAACTGTATACTGCCATCTATCCGTGGGAAATATCGACCGGAGAGGTTCACCCCTGGATTGGTATTCACGAACTGCTTCTGCATGTTGGTAGTAGCGGTTTGTACGGATTAAATCTTGAACCCTGGCTATTACAGTCCCAGCATCAGTAACCACTGATATGAATTCTCCACGCCGTGCCACAATCTCCCGAGGGCCACCCTCGAGTACGAATGAGAATTCCATAACATTAGGACCTAAGTCAGTTGAAACAATAGTGCCAAGTCGAGTGGTTGTTGGAAACTCAGTCAATAATCAACCTCCAAACGGATTTCTTGAACGTCTTTTTTCTAATGTCATGTATGTGAGTCCGGACAAAGCCATGAGCCTGTCGATGATTAACCGTGTTTCGTTTGCGGTTATCTTTGCGCGGGCATCCGCTTCAAGAATGGGTGTAGGAACACCATATTCAGGATGTTGTGAAGAAAGTGGGAGTATCGCAGATAGTGCTTTGTCTAGTTTATCAGTGACTGTGCCCTCATTTTCATCTGAAAGAAATTCTACCCTTATAGGTAAATCATCCCTTGCTGTTTTTAGATATGTGACCCAGATTGAAGATGCCCAAGCAGAAAGATCGTCTCTGGTTGAATTCGTATTTAGAACAAGTTCTGACGAGTAGCGAAAAGTAAATGATCTCTCTCCTTCCTCAAGGAATGTATCAAGGATATCACAATCTCGAGATATCTTTAGTAACCATCTGTAGTCAACACCTTGCATCATTTCGAAAACTTCTGGTTTTCGAACAATGTGTGGGAGAATTTCACCCATTATAGTAGCTACACGTGTTGATCTACTGTCTTTAACTATGCCCACTAGAGTTATGCCTTTTTTTCGAGCCTTGTGATAAAGTTGTTTGTAGAGGGACAAGACCTCTTGGAACTTCTCATTCACTATTGAGCCCGTTTGAGGGCGGTCTCGAGGATGATAGAACAATGATCCGTCGAGTAGGATCAAATCTGTATGGAATTCTTCAATAACTGACAGGGTTACTCTAAGTTCAGCTGCAATCCGTTCAAGTGAAGCAAGCTGTTCAAGCTCCACACTGGATAATGTTAGCATTAGTGGACTAATCTTCGGTTCGGGAAATGCATCAGGATAGAAGTCAACAACTGGACCTTCTTCTGGACCGAATTGGAATATGACTGCTACGCCCCTTGTCAAGACCAAGTCCATAGATCTGAAACGTTTCCGGACTAGACCACCATCTACACCAGCAATTCTCAGACCTGAAAGACTTGTGGGCTCTATCTTTGTGTAAAACTGTTTGTCAATGATATTTGATGCAACGGCTGGAAACTTGCCTAAGTCAATCTTGCTTCTGATATTTCTAAGAACCTCTCCAAACCGTTCTCTTGTCACCTCAATGTGCTCAATTTCTTCAACCAATTTTGATAGCAGCTTATCGAGGTTTCGTTCCACTACTTCACTCTCACCTTTTTGTATTCTAGTGCAGCTCTTATTAGGCCCAAGTAGAGGGGATGGGGACTATCTGGTCTTGACTTGAACTCAGGATGATATTGTACTCCAATCCAGAAGGGGTGATCAACCAGCTCAATTGCATTGATTATTCGTCCAGTTGAGTCAAAGGCTGATACTTTCAGACCTTCTTCATCCATTTTGTTCAGATATCGGTCAATGAGATGATACCTATGACGGAACCTCTCATGGACCTTGTCGGCACCATAGATTTCGTGCAGCTGGGTACCTTCAACAATGTGGACATCATGACCACCAAGACGCATCGTACCACCTTTATCATCAATGCTCTTCTGTTCATCCAATAGATCTACAACAGGATAAAGGCTGTCAATGTCCACTTCGGTTGTATGGGCGCCTTTCCAGCCCATAACATTCCTAGCAAATGCTACTATAGAGAGCTGAGCACCGTAGCATATACCTAGAAGGGGGATTTTAGATTTCAATGCCACAGAAGATGCACATATCATTCCTTCTACACCACGTTCTCCAAATCCAGGTGTAAGAAGAACGCCATCTACATCTGACAAATCATCTGTAAGACACTCTTCAGTGCATCGTTCTTCTGTTTCTATCCATCGAATCTCAATCTTTGCTCCACATGCAGCTGCAGCATGAGCTAATGCTTGATTGATGCTTTTGTAAGAGTCTCCAAGTGTGGTGTATTTACCTGGCATAGCAATTACGACTGTTTCAGTTGCTGTTTCATAGGATTCTACCATCTTCGTCCATGATTTGGTGTCAGGTGTTTTTGGTTCCATTTCAAAGTGTTCGACAAGTATGTTTCCAAGACCCTCTTCCTCAAATGAGAGTGGAAGCTGGTATATCACAGGGATATCTGGGTTTGAAATGACTCTTTCTGTGGGAATGTTACAAAACAGGGCAATCTTTTCCTTTGCGGCATCTGGAAGCTTGCTATCAGCCCTGCAGATTGTGACATCGGGTTGGAGTCCCAAGCTTTGGAGTGTTCTTACGCTGTGTTGGGTTGGTTTGGTCTTGAATTCTCCAACTGATTTTATATAAGGTACAAGTGTGACATGAACTACAGCAGTACGGGTTCTACCCAACTCGCGTATAATCTGTCGTACAGCCTCAAGGAATGGCATTGCCTCAATGTCACCGACAGTACCACCAATCTCAACAAGTAGGATATCGGGTATGGGATCTTTCTCCACCACATCCCAAATCCTCTGTTTAATTCTCTCAGTGATATGAGGAATGATTTGAACGGTCCTTCCAAGAAAACCTCCCTTTCGTTCCTCAAGGATTACTGAGATGTAGATTTGTCCTGATGTAATGTTCTGTGAGGGGTGTACCTCCATTCCAGTGAATCGTTCATAGGTTCCGAAATCTAAGTCAATCTCAGAGATTGTGAACTCGAATCCTTCGACTGGCTGGAAGGTCCATGTCTGATCTGTCACGAAGACTTCTCCATGTTCAATTGGATTCAAAGTGCCGGGATCAATGTTTAGATACGGATCGATCTTTATTATTCGAATGTTGTATCCTCGAAATTGGAATAATTTTGCAATAGAAGCAGTGGTAACTCCTTTTCCAATACCAGAAAGAACTCCACCTGTAATGAACACGAAATTTGGTCTTTCTTGCATAGAATCCAACATTAATGACCTCAGAAATAGTTTTGGGAGAACACATTGTCTCGTTCTAAATCTATGACTGCAGTCGTGCTAGGTTGTATAAATGGTTTGCTCGGTGTTTCTCTAGATATGAGTTCCGTATTCATGAAATGGGTTGGGCGAGTACGCTTGCACGCATGGCGCTCTGGAAAAGATATTGAAAAGCTTCCATGATGTTGTGGCCCTCTCTTGCCACACTCATGAAGACAGGTACAGAAGATGGAATTTTCAGATATAGTCTAATCCGCTCTTCTCGAACCGCATTTGGAAGGTCTTGTTTGTTCAGACATACAATCAATGGAAGCGGTCGTTCTTCCTCTTCAATCATCGACATAAGCTCGTTCCAGCTTGCCAGATTCTCGTCAAGAAGATGCTCTTGAGAATCTGCGACAAAAATCACTCCATCAGCACCTACCAATACTACTTCTCTGGTAGATCTGTAGAAGTCTTGGCCTGTGGCGGACCAAACATGTGCATTTATTGTCCAGCTATTACTCAGTGAGAAAGGGATTGTGCCAAAATCACAGAACATTGTTCTTCCGACAGTATTCTCTATTGAGGTTAGTTTCTCTGCATAATCTAATGTTGAAAACAACCAACGAATCGATGTTGTTTTTCCACTCATTGCAGGTCCAAAGAATACTATTTTGAGTCCCACAGTACGGTTACCATAGTCGATTATCATTTTCCTGACCCCTAATCATGTTCCCCACATGCTGTCTACCCAAGCCCCGAGTCCCGATAATGCTCCACTTTTAACACAATCAGAGAAATCTTCATGCCATTCAGCTCTGATGAACTGAATCAAATCAGGTAGTTCTCCTCCATCCCATCCGATTGCTTCGTAGAGGTTTCTTTCTGTTAGCGTCGTAGATGCACCAAGCTCCCGCGCCAGACGAATTCTTGAGAGCAAAGTGACAGCTCTACGGGCTGCATGAACATAGTTGTTTATCTCCTCCTCAAAAACATCCTGTGTGAGTTTCTCAGATTCGTCATCCAGTTTGAGAACCGCTGTCAAAATGTGTTCTGACACATTGAGACCCCGAAGTGATTTCGTTAGAAGGCGTCTAATTCTTTCTAGTGATTGTTTCTTTCGGACCAGAATTTTGTTCACAATCTTCTTCTCAACTTCAAGACTGTTATTGGATTGTTTCACTAGAGAGAATGTAATGGATGATGGTGAACTCACTCTTAGTATTCCGCAATTATGCGAATTTTTGAGAATATGAGAAGTCACATCTTGAAGTGTGCTCTCGGTCACCTGTACTCCTAACACAGTGAACCCTAGTGGCACAGCCAGAATCCATCCTGCAAAATGTGAAATTCTGTCCATCGCAAGCCTTAGGTTTCCTGAAAGACCACAAACAATAGTTCTACTAACCTCGTAGTTGTGCTTTTCTTCCTCCCATACTGAGAGGATCTCTGACTCTGATGTAAAATCACGCCAGAATACTAGTTTGTGTCGATGTGAGCACAGAGTGGTCAGACTCTCTGTGATGTCATCCACTAGTTCAATGTCCTCACCGGCAACAATTACTGGCATCCGCTCCAGTAATGTGTTCAATAGAAGTGGGAATTGGTCGCCCATCAACTCGATTAGTTTCATGATTGAATATGTCATGGTTCTCTCCTCGTTAACATCAAGCCGCCATCAGAGCCTCCCGATAATAGCAACTCTTTCAAATCATCTGGGACTGCTGGTTTTACAGCAGAAGCGGCTGCCAAGACTCGTCTTATTTCCTCAATGTAGTGTTTTAGTAGAAGTCTCATTAGACCGAGCTTTTGGCTGTCCTTATCCACCCATAGACTGAACACACCATTTGGGACTGCATAGATAAAATGGCGCGTATCTTCTGTTTCACATAGAACTGTCTGCAGTGAACTGTTTCGTAGCGTTCGTACAACTCGTTCTGATGCATCATGAAGCGCAAAAGACATCGCAGCTAATCGGTCGTTTGTGAATCCTTCTAATGAAACTCGAACTCCACCACTTAATGAGAGAAACACTGATCCAATATTAGGAATACAGTCATGAACTTGGCGTAGAAGAGCTCTGAGACTAAGTGCTTGTGAACGGTCGAGTGATATCATAGAACGGGATATGCCATAGCTCGTATCACGACCTTCAGCAACAGCGAATCCTTGTAATACTTTTTGAGTTTCATCAAGACTGTATGAACGGAGTGGTGGAAGTCTTCCATCGACATGTTGCCTGAGAAGGAAAGAGAGTCTGGATAGATTATCTTTCATTTCAATGAATAATGCAGCAAGATTAACCCGGGGTGCTGTTGTCACTGTCAAGAAATAGTCTGGATCATTGGGCAATGATGCAAGAAAGACCTTGGAAGTGTCAGACTCCATTAGGAGGTACCCAAAATCGCCATGTATGAGTTTTGCCACACCGAAAATTGCACAGGTAGAGGATGCTACAGCAAAGACCTCATCCTTACTGAACCACACTCCTGCACTTGCAACAGGGAGTCCGTCTTTTTGTATCAAGACGACATTTTCAACGCCAGTTATAGCTTTAATGTTCTGGAGGGTTTCAGTCAGTTCGTCGCTCAAGTCCTCAGCCCCGGACGGAAAGTTGGGTTCAATGTAGAATCCTTCTCGCTACTATATAACCTCCACACAGAATTGAAAATGACCCTGACTCGCTTTGCAAATCTTGTCCGGAATTTATCCAAAATATGAGAAATGCTATCACATGTGTATCAGTGCAGTGTCAGGGACTTCTTGGAAAACCTCCCGTGCAGCTCGCCCCACTTTTACACGGTTTTTATCGAAGGTATATACTCGAATTACATCGAGGTATGTTTTCATCATTTCTGCAATATTTGAATACTCGGAGAGGTTATGAGGTACTCGCTTTCCATCAATGACCTCAAAAATTCCTATTTCCATCGGATCAAGTTGGTGTGGATTGTATGGAACAGATGGCAGGGTTGGAACATCAACTATCACTTCATCGTAATTGACTCCAGCAATAGAAGCAATTTCTTCTTGGATGCTCTCACGAACTTTGCTTTTAGTTAGAATCTTAGAAACAAACCTTTCTTGTGTGTGAATGACCTTTTCGAAAACAGATTTGTAGAGAACACGTGAGTCAAGGAGATTGACCATCTTTGTGGCTTCTTTAGCATCTTCTGATTCTGAAGGGTCTATATTACGAACTCTGGATATGAGAGACATGTCATCCAATTCCAGAAATTCTTCAGGTGAAGAGAAACTAGTAAGTTCTAATACTCTATCTGCAGCTTCGATTAGTTTGACTAACATCACTTCAACGCTTCGTACTGTCTTATGATAATAGACATTGAGAAACATCTCATATCTTGCTACAAGGAACGATTCTAAGGCACCTCTTGCAGCAATATCAAATTGCATCTGGTAGTCCTTTGAGATTTCAATACTATCTATCAAGCGATGGATATCAACTAGTCCATAGTTTACTCCACAATAGAACGAGTCTCGAATTAGGTAGTCCATCTTGTCTGAGTCAATTTGTCCAGCCACAATTCCAGCTATGACTTTATCTTTCTTGGTCTTCTGGCGGCCTCGAACTAGATCACCAATTCGTTTCTTCGAGATTCCATCAGCCTCTAACAAATCACCAAGCTCGCTCTTGAGGATTATCCACTCTGTTACATCCTCATGATTCATTCCACGTTTTTCTATGAGCACTTCCTCAAAGACATGACTGAACGGGCCGTGGCCAATATCGTGAAGAAGTCCAGCTATTCTTACTTCTTGGAGCTTCTGGTCTCCAAGACCCATTCGACTCAAGAGTCGTCTACCACTGAGTCCTGCAAGGTACATAACACCAATACAATGGCTAAAACGTGTGTGTTCTGCTGTTGGATAGACAAAGTGGCCGCCAGACAGCTGTTTGATTCTGCGTAATCTCTGATAGGGCAACGAATTGATTATTTTGGCCTCAGTTTCAGTGATACCTATGAAACCATGGACTGGGTCGTTAATCTCCATTGCAAATTTCATTTTTCCACCGTCTTGAGTAGGTATTACATCTGAGGGTTAAACGATCGAATCTCGCGTACTAGTTCCTCAGCAGTATCTATTTCTGATATACATAAAGGTAAGTGTATACTGTCAGCTATTCTTACAGCAAGTGGATCTAATTCCTTTACACCTTGAAGAATCACTACTGCTGGTTTCACTGCGACAGAAGTACCAATTTGACTAGCTTTTATGGCCACCATTGGCGATCTACCAGTGCTAACATTTGTGAGGATTGCTCCACGCTGAGTTGTTCCTCCATAGAGACGAAGGAGTTGTTGCGGGGTGAGGCTCACGATAGCTTTGATGCTATCAAGTACAGTGTAGCCATAGATGTCTCTTTCGAGCAAGTTTCGATGGGTAAGAACTTTGCAGTCGAGATGTTCCACAAGTAGCCGTGAAGGTATTGGGACGCCAAACTCACGACTGTCGAGGATTGCATCAGAAGAGATCTCCGGGGTGATTAGTTTCTCCAGAGCCATGGCTACCCTTCCACCCTCGGTTGCATCCATCTCAATCAGTCCTTCGACAAAACGTTTGATGGTTTCCACTCGAGGTGATTTCCGTCTACCACTTTCATAGTCACTTATGACTGAAGGTGAAACACTGAGATGTTTGGCGAGATTCTTCTGGGAGATGTGAAATCTTTCGCGCCACCGTCTCATTATAGCGCCAGGATCATTCTCTGCGAGGCAAATCTCACCAGCCATTGCTTCTGCGAGCCTCCGGAGCGCCTCACTGTTGTCCATATTGTGTCTGCCTTTTAGAATCGCTATAAGAGTTGCGTAGACGCTGATTTGAGGATAGTTGATGACTAATAGGTTTGTACCGAAGAACTCAAAGAGGTTGTTTTTACAACTCGATTTGGTTCTGCAGATGTTTTTCACATTCATAGTTGGTACGGCAGGTTCAGGAAAATCTCTACTCACTGCATCACTGGAAAAGTGGTTGGTTGGTTCGGACTTGAGCGTGACTGTTGTCAATCTCGATCCTGGTGTTGACTCTCCGCCATATACAAGTGATGTCGATATCAGGGAATATGTGGACTATGGGGACGTGATGCGCTCATTTGGTTTGGGTCCAAACGGAGCTCTTGTGGCATCATTGGACATGGCTGTTGGTAGTGTCAATGATATGAGAGATGAGATTATTGATACTGACCGGGATTATGTTCTTGTAGACTGTCCAGGACAAATGGAGCTTTTTGCATATCGAAACTCTGGCCCTCTGATGGTGTCTAGTCTCGGTGGGGATGACCCAGCACTCTCTTTGTACTTACTTGATTCTAATATTGCTCGTACACCTGCTGGATACCTCTCATCAACCCTGTTGGGGATTTCAATTAGCATCCGATTCGGTCTTCCGCAGCTGAATGTCCTAAGTAAGCCAGATATCCTAACTGAAGAGGAGGTGAAAGAGATTGTAGAATGGGGTTCAGAACCATATCTGCTTGAGGAGGCTCTCGAATCCTCTGCTGAGGGATTAAGAAGAGAGTACTCGAGGTCCATTATGGAGATGCTTGAGTCCCTAGACACTGCAACAGGTAGTGTGCCTGTTTCAGCAAAAGATATGACCGGAATCGATTTGTTGTATGGGGAAATGCAACGTATCTTTGCAGGTGGCGATAATCTATACGAGTGATGGATGCTTGACGAAGTACTTTGTCCATATTTCTGGTGAGAACATCAATGTAGCAAAAGCAGAAGTTGATGTATTGGCAAGTTTGCCTGGGGTTGATAAAACAGTCTTTTGGGATGAACGTATAGGTTTGATTGATGCTCATACAAATCCAACACAGTTTCTCCTTGAAAGAGCCGCCTTAGTCAAAGAAGCCGGAGTTGTACTGGCTGAAATAGATGCACAGGATGATCTGCTAGGAAGTTTATCTGATGACCTGTTAGTGGATGTTATTGGAACAGATGGAACGTTTTCTGTGAGAACTATATCGGAGAAGAGCAGTTTCTCTGTCAATGAACGACTTGGTTTTGAAACTAGTGTTGGTGCACATATCAAACATGTTGTAGGTGCGAATGTGAATCTTAACAATCCTCAGACGCGTATCCTTGTGGTATTGACACAAGACAGCATTCGAGTATGCGAGGCTGTTTCGTCAAGACTGAGACCAATGTTGAGAGCTAGAGAACCAGGGAAAAAGCCATTCTTCCATCCTAGTATGATGAACGCCACACTGGCCAGGGTAATGTGCAATCTTGCAGGAATTACACCGGACGAGGTTGTACTTGACCCATTTTGTGGAGGGGGTGGTATTCTGTGTGAGGCGGCTCATATTGGAGCGAGAACTATTGGAATCGATTTGAGTTGGCGGTTGTTGACAGGAAGCAAAGAGAATCTCTCTTCGATTGGAAATGGTTACAATGTCATTCAAGGAGATGTTCGAAATCTGCCAATTCACAGATGTGATTGCATCGTAACTGATCCACCCTATGGAAGAGCAAGTTCAACAAGAGGGGCTCTGGGTATTGATTTGGTAGAAGCTCTTTTTGGAAGAGCTGATT
>WOR8_10000822_pt1 | contig 32307 bp, 34 predicted proteins | sample DeeMarSeWOR38_10_FD_19890 | JGI IMG/M metagenome (IMG submission 19890) | reverse complement strand
CATTGGAATATTGGACTAGGTAAGAAGGAGTAGCATTGTGATTCCTAAGGACCGTTTGCGCCGAATACTTGACGAGTATCACAGTGACCTAGTCTCGATTCTTGGCGATGATCTGGATACGATGGTTCTCTACGGTTCGCAGGCCCGAGGAGAGTCTGTTGAAGGGTCGGACATCGATGTTCTTTGCGTAATGAAGAAGCCTTTTTACTACGGTGAGCTGATAACAAGTCTCCACAGAATCCCTTCCTGATGAATGTTCACAAGGAGCAGTTAGCTCTATGAACCCCGATATAGAAGCTCTCATTACAAAAGCCAAAAGGAGTCTAGGAGCGGCCAGAAGCCTTATTGAAGATAGCTACTTCGATTTCGCAGCCTCAAGAGCATACTACTCAATGTTTTATGTTGCCGAGCCCTGTTAGCGGTCATTGGTCAATCATACACCAAGCATTCAGGAGTGATCTCTGCTTTCGGCCGAGAATATGCAATAACAGGAAAGTTTGATTCCAAGTTTCATCGCTGGTTAATTGATGCTCAAGATTTTAGAAATATCGGAGACTACGGGTTGGAGGGCCATATTACCAAGGATGACGATACGTTAGTATGTGATTGGGCTGAAGGATTTATAGAATCTGCGGAGGACTTTCTAAGTGAAAAAGCAGATTAACATCGGTGTTGCCGATGCTGCAACCACAGCAAGAGATTTTATCGACGCATGGAAACGTGCTGAACGTGGAAAGAGAGTCAAAGCTGAGATTAAGCTTAATTTCCACAGCCTAGAGACTCTGCTGAAGACGCTCACCACTGCGCGATGGGTATTACTCAAAACACTTCACAAAACTGGGCCCACCAGTATACGTGCCCTAGCAAATAAATTGGCTAGCCCGGATATTTCATGAATTGTCGTTGCGAGGCCTCGAAGATGGCCGTGCCACCGGGCAACCGCAGGGGGTTGGACCCGAGGCGTACTTTAGCAGTACGTCGCAGGCTCCGACACCCGAGGACGCCCGGAAGGACGGCCATATCCAAGGTTGCAGCAGGCCATTCATGAAATATCCGGGCTAGGGATTATAAGAATGTTCACACGGATGTACGACTTTTGGAGAATGTTGGCCTGATTGAGCGAACCAGAGATGATACAGTGGAAGTCCCTTGGGACACCGTAGAGGCAAGACTTCAGCTGGCTGCTTAATCAGACATGGGGAACCCTGTTATCCGGAAAGCTGGGGGTAACAGGCCCAATCTATCTTTGTCACCTGTGTTTAGTGACCAGCAGGTATACCAAGGGCTCTCTCTTTTTTATTGGCCTCCTGGCGGCTTTTGAAGTTAGGTTTTATCTGTTTCCAAATCCAACAGACCTGCATCCAATAGTTTCTTGGCAATCTTATAGATATCTTTCTTGTCGCCTTCTTTTCTGATTTCTGCCGCAAGAACATAAAAAGTCACGGTCCGTTTATCGATTTTGTATAGAATCCTATATCTTCCTGCTCCATATACCGAGAGGAATCCAGCTAGATCTTTAACCAGTCTTTTACCTTGTTTTTTCGGTTCGTCAGACAGCTTTTGAATGAGATCTAAAATGTAATTCTACGGATGGGACAAGAGTCATTTCTTCGGATCAGCGGCGAAAGAGAATCTCCAAGACTTGGGCTTTTTCAACCTCCTGTGGGCGGCTGCTGACGTTGAGCTTCCTGTAGGCTTTATTCAGGTGTTTTTTTACTGTGTCTATAATATATTGAGCTTGCGCTCGAGACCGGAAGCAGAAATAGAGTTGATTTCAGATCACCAATTTACCATGCAAAGTGAGCATCAGATTTCTCTGCAATTCGGTTGAAACGATACATGTCAAACAGACCTGCTTCCACCGGTTCGTCCTTGAGATATTTCTGGTAATGCCAGTCTGCCTCCTCCCAGAAATTCGGACTGGTTCTTCTAATGCCATACTTTCTGGCAACATTGTAGTAGCTGAGTTGATCCTTGATCTTGAGGAAACTTTCAACAAACTCCTCTATCTCGTCTATGGAAACTCGGGTGAATGAGTTTGGATAGCTGCCCACATAACCCTTGACTAGGGTGAGGGTATCGTCATCAACAATGCGCCTTCTCTCTTCCCCAAACATGAATGAATTGTTGCTCAGAGCCTTGTTGCGGATAACGGTATAGGCCAGGTCTTTCTCCTTATTGCCAGCAACAACACGAATAAAGGCCACATCCTGGACCACCTGTATCTCAGGGCCGCGGAGCCCTGTCACTTTTTGCAGGGCCAAGTCTGCTCTCTGTTCAAGTGGCCCTGTATTTTTATCAACACAGTTTTTTTTCGGGCAGCGGTTCAAGTAGTCGTTCGGACCAGCAACTGGCCCCGCATGCTCAAGTATCTGTTCAAAAAACTCCTTTTTGGGATCGTTTGTCCTGTAGACAATTCCGGTGTCCCATTCAAGCCCCCGAAGAGGGTCCTCCAGGTGAATCTTATGTTCGGCCCTGGCGCCCTTATACCACTCTGCCCGTATCTCGGCGCGCTTATCCTTTGGTAGAAAGCTCAAAAAATTATTCTCTCCCTCCATGCGGAGAAAGTCCATATACAGCCGAGTTTCGAGTTGATGCCCCACGTTGCCAAACACATTAAAACCGGCAACCAGCAGGTAATGGATACGCTCAAGAAGTGGAAAGTCAATCACCCAACCGGTTTTGGGTATCTCTCCCACAAAACCCTTGACCACGCTGGCACTGTCAAAATGCCTGAAAATCGTTAACAGGGCATTGTCATTGTGGCCATCACCGTTCCAGATGTAAGTTATATCATTTCCCTTTTTGACCGGATCCAGTTTTGCAAGATACTTTCCCTTGGCATCCAGATATTTTTGTTGTTTATCTTGATAGTCAGTCCAGAGGCTCATGATGTTTAGTTTATTTTCCCCGCTGGCCGGTAACTCCAGATAATCACTCACACTGGAGATGAAGGCTGTATCGTTGCTGATGGTGTCTTTTTCCGGATCGAAAAAGGCAATAAAAAAGTGGTCATTAATAACGTTGAGGGCAATCTGGCCACGGCAAACAGGCCCTTTCATAAACCCCATGACGAAAAACTGGGTATCATCCAGCATGAACCGGTAACGAGATTTAGCAGGCAGATTCGCAAAAGTCTTGAACGGATTGGAGGCTGTTTTGGGATCATAGGACGGCAGCTTGCTTACCTCATAAGCGTCCTGCAGAAAGAGCTGCCGGTAGCGCTCCAACTTTTTCCTGTTCATTCGATAAACAGTGTGATTCTTCGACACAATGGTTTCTTCTACTCTACGAAACCGATAATAGAATTTTTCAACCCCGGGATCGTCATATGGTCTTACTGTATTGATCTCCATCACTGGTTCTCCTGGAGCCGTTTTAGATCGAACCAGCCGGTAAAACTCCCGGTCCGGTAAAGTGTCAAAATGGATATGGCCCATAAACAGATGTTCATAAATATAGCGTGATATAAGCTGCTGCTTCAGCGAAGTGCCGTTAAAGAATTCCTCCCACTGATGTATGATTTCTCTTGCCTTATCCGACATGGGTGGCCGCGGAGTAATCAGCCCCCCCTGTCGCAGCCATTCTACGATTGTTTTATTCTCTTTGTCGGTCAATCCGGGCAGCGCATACGGCATTCCCCACAGAGGATATTTTTTCTTGTATTCACTAAAATCTTCCGCAGTTGTACAGTTCTGTTTTTTGTCGAGACTGATATCAAAGCTGTCCGGTAATAGTTCCGTCTCCGGCTGGGGATTTTCCTCTTTCAGCTGCAGCATCAGATTAACCACGGAGTTTTCAAGGTTTGCTTGCGGGGTCTGATCCCTCTCGTTGAGAACGAAATGGAAACCCATCTGGCGCCATTCTTCCACTGAATTCGCATCAATAAATAGTCGGGTCGGCTTTTCCGGTCTCAATCTGGCACTGTAGACTCGCTTTGTGGTGCCGCCCCGCTCGAGTCCTTCGTAACAGGTCAGTTTCAGCTGACATGGCGCATCATAACAGCCGTGGCACACATCACAGCGACGCTCCAGTATGGGTTGCACCTCATCATAAAAAGAGATCTCATCAGCCTTATAAGAACTGACAGTCCGATCCACACTACGAACCGGCCCGTATCTCTTCTTAAACTGTGCAGTTCTGTAGGCACTGCATCCGGCCACAATCATCAGTGCCAGGATAAAACAGACAGTAGCTTTTCTCATAGATTAACTCCCGTCTTTGATGAACGTTTGACGCTCAGCGGTGGGTAGCAATCCTGATCTTCTTGATAGCCCCGGACCCTATGTTGACAAACTCCGGCACATTGGCGGCATAGGAGTCATCGCTGAAACGGGATAAACATACAGGGGGACTGTCAACCCCGTTTGCATCAATGTGGGTCAGGAAAATTTCGGTAAAAGGGGTATTGGCCTTGGAACTAAACAGCATCCATTTCCCATTGGGCGAAAAGCTGTGCCAGGAGTTTAAAAGCTCACGGTTGCAGCGCATCCTTCGAGCCTCTCCCCCGGCTGCAGGTATAATAAAGAGTTCGCTATCCGGTTGGAGCATGATGCCGGTTCTGCTGCGGGTAAAGACAATCCACTTGCCGTCCGGCGAATATCTCGGGAAATAGTTGCTCATGTCGTTATGACTTGCACCTTTCAGAGGCTCAGGTATCCCGCCGTTTCCTTGATTGAACGGAATCCTGTAAAGATCAAACTGGATGGGAAACTTTTCATTCAGTTCATGAATATCAGCATCCTCGATATGGGTTCGGATGTCTGTGATGTCTTCATGGTACTCGTTTTTTGTGGTTGACCTGGCAAAGACAATATTCTTTTCATCCCAACTCCAGCTGGGGTCTGTCTGGACAAAGTCATAATCATCAGCTCCGGGAAGGAGATGAAACTCCCTGCTGTCAATCGAATACCAGGCGAGCACGCCGTAAGTTGGGAAGAAGAGTTGGCAGAAGGCAGGTTCATTGGTCAGGGCGGCATAGGATACCTCATGTACCGTACTCACCAAGTATTTTCCGCTAGGCGATATCTTGGCAAACAGCCCCCTGGTTCTTGGCAGAAGTTCCGGCTTGGGAAAATCATTCCAGGTAATGAAATCCTCCTCAGACAATTCAATATTCTCCCTGACCGGCGTGATAAAATGAGCGCCGCTGTCATCCTTGTAGTTCATCTCCATGCTAATTAAAGTGCCGTCTTTTGAAAAAATATGACAGCTCGCACAGACAGGAAGATTCTCCATGACGACTGGCGGTTTTTCATATGAAGAGATATCACCGAGACGCCACTTTATCTTTCTAAAATTTTTCTTTCCGACTCTAAACGGAAGCTGAACCTGCCGATAGAATATTGAGGCATCAACACGATCTTTTGAAGTGGAAATGCGGATGCTGTTTTTTGCGGTGATGTTGTCTGGTTGTTTGTGGTCGAAACCGTAGACTGTTATTTTCGCAGGAGCACGGATTGAGTTGGCTTTGATAGCCTCCCAGATCGATTGATCCGGGGCCCAGTCCTGCTTGTCAGAAATGGCATAAATGGGGCTGCGCTGGCTGCTGAATTCGACCATGATAAGCCAGTTGTTCGAAGCTGCGGTAGCGTCATCCCACACGACAACAGGTGCTGCAATCTCAGGAGGAAAAACAGCTCCGTCATAGGGATAGGTAATGGTCAGACCGGTGTTGTTTCCGACTTTCTTACTATTTGTAGTGAACTTCTGCACCAGGTGTCGGATACTTTCCGGCATCTCTTCCGAACCACGCACCTGGCTGTCCCAACTGTTGATTCCAGAAAATCCGCAATGGCTCAAGGCGACACTGACCAGCAGAATAAGAAGCAGGTTCAATTTCTTTTTCATTACCATTACCAAAGGTTCATACTTCATGTTTTATGCTATGGAAAACGGTTGGCAAATTGCATCAGACGTTTCTTGATGCAAATTCTGTTGCCTATATACGGATTTTTATGACTCTGTTTCGTATTGATGTTTACCAACCGGCTTAATTCCAGGCAGCCACATTTCTAACAACTTCTTACCCAACCTGCCGCTTTTGATTGTTAGCATCCCTGAGTCAGGATATCGGAGGATTTTGGGCGGTCGTTAGATTAGCACTCAATGGCGTAGAGGACAATAGCCTACTTGGAATTTATCACCGAGTAGTGGCAACCAGCATATTGTGTTCCTCTCCACAAACAAAAAGCGTGAATAGAATCGGCATTCCCCTCCTATCGTTAACCTGGTAGAATTCACTCTTGGTTATAGCGTCTTATGTTGGATTTTATGGAAGGGACTGCCAAGGTCTCACAACCGCACTGCCGCCAGGATGGCTTCAGCGAGACTCTCAACCCGGATATTTCATGAATTGCTGTCGCGAGACCACGAAACTGGGAACCCGCTTGCGGGACTGGGCGAAGCGCAGCAGGGATTCATGAAATATCCGGGTTGAGCATCCTTGGCTTTCGACCAATCGAAATCTCATCTTATTTTATGTCACACACTTGGCTAAACAAATCAAACACGGTGGAGAAAAAAGAGAATGAAAAAGATTGTTTCCACCTTACTGCCCACTGGAGACGGATTCAGCGACCTTACGTTCAGACTAAACAGCCTAATCATTCCAAGTGAAAACGGGAGGACAACATCATGACAAATTCCAGTCAAACATCCAGTCAGGTAACCTTTGTTGCCAATGCCCTTGAGGCCTTCATTCGTATCGGCATCGTCGGCCTGCTGGCAATTTGGTGTTTCCAGATCGGCCGCCCCTTTATTCAGATTATCCTCTGGGGCGTCATTATTGCTGTGGCGCTCCGCCCCACCCACCGCAAGATACAATCTGCACTTGGTGGTCGAGGCAAGCTGGCGGCGACCTTAATCACACTCTTTGCCCTGGTCCTCGTCATCCTCGCAGGTGTTATGCTTTCTGGAACCCTGATCGACGGCGCCAAGGAGTTGTCGATTAAAATCAAAGAAGGAACATTGGCGGTTCCACCAGCCCCCCAAAGCGTCAAGAGCTGGCCGATTGTCGGTAAACCGCTGCATCAGGCCTGGAGGCTTGCCTCAGTTAACCTCGCAGCTGCCCTGAGCAGGTTTACGCCTCAGCTAAGAGCATTCAGCCAGTGGCTCTTATCAAATGCGGCGCGTACCGGGGTGGGAATCCTAAAGTTTATCGTTTCTATCTTCATTGCTGGTATTTTCTTGACAAAAGCCGACTCCGGTTATGAGGCGGCAAAAGCTATAGGTATGCGACTTGCGGGTGAACGAGGAGAAGAGCTTGTCGATCTTGCGGGCTCAACGCTCAGGAGCGTTACCAAGGGCATTATAGGGGTCGCCGTCATCCAGTCGTTTCTTGCGGGACTCGGTTGTCTTGCGGCCGGCGTACCAGGGGCGGGGCTTTGGGCCTTGCTGGTGCTGATTGTTGCCTCGGCCCAGCTTCCCACTCTCTTGGTCCTGGGGCCGATTGTTATTTATGTATTCTCCACTGCGAGTACGGTTACCGCCGTGTTGTTCACGATTTGGAGTATCTTTGTCGGTCTATGTGATAACTTCCTGAAGCCCATCTTGTTGGGCCGCGGTGTTCAGGTGCCCATGATCATTGTCTTCATTGGAGCGATCGGTGGATTTATAAGCTCCGGCATCATCGGCCTCTTCATCGGGGCAATCGTTTTTGTAGTCGGCTATCAGTTATTCTTGGCGTGGCTGCACCAGAAGGCCACGCCGATAGAAGAATCAAACAAGTCTTAAGGATTCATAGATTTTGGTAGTTCGAATAAATGAAATTGTTGCTTAAAAGGACAGAAACTGGGCCGCTAGATTATTTTCGACTCTTTGAGTCCACTACACTATTCTGCCGGAGCAGGGCAAAAAGATGCGAATCACCGTACCCTTTTCCAATGCAGAATCAACGAGAACTAGGCCACCATGATTCTTGACAATGCCATATACCGCAGCCATGCCAAGACCCCGACCCACATACTTCGTGCTGAAAAAAGGCTCGAAGACTCTGGCTCTTGTCTCCTCGTCCATGCCTCTTCCATCATCTTCGATCGTGAGGCATGCATACGGGCCAGGCTGAAGACCGGCATGGTCTATTGCATTCTCTTCATCGAGCTCCATGGTTCTGGTAATAATTCGGATACAACCTGATCTTTCAATAGACTCTGCTGCATTTGCTAGTAGGGCCAAGAGCACCATCTGCATTTGGGTGAGATCTACTTTCACATCACAAAGATGTTCCGACAGATCAGTCTCTACTTGAATATCGGGGTCAAGGCTGTGTTTGATAAGGGGCAGTGTGTCTCGCACAAAGCTACTCAACGAGATGTGTTGTGTGAAGTACTTCCCGCCCCGCGCATATGCCAACAGTTGACTGGTCAAATGAGCCATCCGTTTAGCGGAACTATGCAGGGGCTGGACATACTTTATTATCTCCTCGTTGTCCGGAAACCTCATTCTTAGAATGTCTGCATTTGGAATAACTGCTCCTAAGGCGTTGTTGAACTCATGTGCTATCCCACCGGCCAGGGTAGCAATAGCCTCCATTTTCTGCGCTTCCAGAAGTCGAGCTTGGAGGTTTTTCAGCTCGTTAATATCGGCGATGCTGGCCCTCATCCCAACTATTCTCCCTTCTTTGTGAATTGGGGCCAGGTTCACAAGAACGGCTATGTCTGAACCATCTTTCCTTACCATGCCGTACTCAGTGGCCACGAGCTCTTTTCCCTGTAATATCTCATCGGTGTGTTGAGCTAGTTTTGCTTTATCATCAGGGTGGATCAGATCCATCAGTTTCATGCCTAACTCGACATTGGTCTGAGAACAACCAAGGCTATTGAGGCCGGCCATGTTCATATAGGTAAGCTTCATATCAAGGCCAGTCTCACAGATGATGGTGGGCAACAAATCCGTTGTTTCCCTGAATCGCCTTTCACTTTCACGAAGTGCATCCTCCGCCCGATTTCGCTCTATGATTGTCTTGTTTTCCTTGATTAGAGTTAATACGATTACCATTAAGAGGCCGGACGCCAGGGCGAACACTATGCTGGAGGAACGTGATAATAGAGAATCGAGCTGTTCTCTCATGCCTGTGATGTCGTAGTATATTTCAAAAGCGCCCAGGAACTTGTCATCACGCATCAGTGGGACGTAGGTTTCTACCACATCAGCTGACAGTACCTGCCGTTCCAACGACTCCGTGTCCTTCTGTACTACCTCAGCGTGGATATTCCCCCTAGCAACTATTTCGTGAAAGTAGCTTTCTTTGTTTATGATCCCTACCTCTCTGGGATCCGTTGAAAACAAAACTTCTCCCGACTCCGAAAAAAATTTCAACTTAATGAGCTCAAAATTGTCTCGTATTTCATTTAACTGCTGAACCCCGTTCAATAATGCAATTTGCAATAAGCTCTTTTTTAACTCAATATCTTCTGAGACAAGCTGAGATGATAGATGTCTGGCTATACGTATCGCGTCATCCCTTTTCTCTTCAATTAATAGTTGAGTAAAAGAAGGATAAATAAATAGAATGTCGTACAGCGGCAACACTATTGCTATAGCTAGAGAGACGATAAGTATATTTCTCAGCAATGTGTGCTTGAGAAAATTATTTGCAACAAGTATTTCGTTAAATTTCTTCATATTTACCTGAAATCCCCGTGAACTTAGACGTGGCCGTATCGGTGCCAATGAGTCCATACTCCCAACTATCAATAACGGGGAAGGAACCTATAAGCCTTGCTAATTCTACGAAATCGCTGATAGGACTTTAGAAGTGAGACCGAGGAGGCTTCACGGGAGCTGAAACGAACCCCTCTAGCAGAAAGGTTGTGACTAACAGTAAGACTAACCCTATCAATGGCAAGGTAGTAGGAAATGATAGACCAATCCCCATGTGAATAAATGAGTGGGAGAGAAACGTACAATTTCCTTCGGGATGAAATTCGATACCGTGATGATCTATCGCTAATTGAGGAAAGACCAGGTCGAGAACAATAACAATATGCAAAACCGCAATTAATATACATACCTTTTTCATAGGAAAAATTTTAACCCATTGATTAGAGGATATCAACCAAAGAAGAAGTCTCCTGGCTGAAATAAAAAAAACCTCTCCCCTTGTCTCAGGTCCCGCCTGCTCGGCGGGGAGGGGAGAGGAAAATTGGAGACAGGATAGTGATCTCAGCGGTCGCAGCAGGTAATGTGTGAATTATCCGGGCCAGCCAGGATATTTCATGAATGGCCGTCGCGAGACCGTGCATACGAGTGTGCCTGCCCGCCACCTGCCCGCTCGTGCCTCGCAGTGGCAGGCAGGTCGCGAGCGCTCAGGCGAGGCGGGCGGGCCACCGGGCAACCGCAGGGGGTTGGATTCCGTACTTGAACAGTACGTCGCGGGGTGAGCTTGTCCTCCTTCGCTACGCTCAGGACAAGTTCCCACGTCGAAGGAACATCCGAGGACGCCCGGCTTCCGGCTCGTAGAGCCTACAGCTCGGAGAGAAGGACGGTTATAGATTACGGATTGCATATTGCGGATTTGAAATTGCATCAGACCAAGCAAGACAAAGCAAACGGTGGAAGTTAACCCTAATGTTGCATACCCAAACCGGCAAAAATCGCTGCGCTCGCGTGATAGCGTGCCATCTGCGAGCGTACTCGCCTTGGACAGGATATCACGTACGGTTAAGTACTGTTCATCCTGTCCCAGCCTGCGCGCGCTCCGCCTCAGGCGGACGCACTCTGACGCGTTTTTCCTCGGCGTGGGTATGCAACATTATGGTTAACGTTACATTCTTGTTTTACAAAGTTGAAGATCCTGGAACTGGCGATCTACGCCAGAGCACCATTGACGCGGATGTTTTGGCCTGAAATCCAGCGGCCTTCATCGCTAACAAGGAAGGCGATCACGTCGGCAATGTCCATCGGTTCTCCCAAGCGGCCGAACGCGGACATTTGGGCCAGGTTGTCTATCTGTTCCTCGGTCTTACCGCGTCTGAAAAGTTCCGTATTAGTTGGACCGGGGGAGACAGCGTTTACGGTTATTTCCTGCCCACCCAACTCTTTGGCAAGTACTCGAGTTATTTGCTCAACTGCACCTTTGCTTGCCGCATACAAACCATAATTGGGAAACATCAGGTTGGTAACCGTGGAAGAGATGTTAACGATTCGTCCTCCCTTACTCATTCTCTGTGCCGCTTGCTGGCAGGCAAAGAAAACGGCTTTGACATTGACTGCAAAAATCTCGTCAAAGTCTTCTTCAGTAGCTTCAGCTATGGGCTGAGTGTACAAAATCCCTGCATTGTTTATCAAAATATCTATCTTGCCAAAGTGTGCAACGGTTTGCGCGAAAAGAGACTGAATGTCTTTGGTCTTTCCGACGTCCGCCTGCACCGCGAGGGCCTGGCCTCCCAGGGATTGAACGGTTGCTACAACTTCATCAGCCTCCATTGCTTTGGTGGCGTAATTTACAACTACAGAAGCTCCCTCTTTGCCCAACCTTTCGGCGATGGCCCTACCAATTCCTCGTGAAGAACCCGTTACCAAAGCAACTTTCCCATGCAGCATCTTAATCTCCTTTAAGGAGGGTCGGCAGACTACACTCATCAATTGTTTTTGAGAGAGGTGCTATTGTTGCCATTTTCCTCCTCGTCAATTGTTATGGGCTCAGGTTTTTGGGGATAAATGATGAGTCGATCACCTGGATGGATGGGCGCTTTGGGGTTCAATCGGTTCCATATGATGAGAGAAGCAAGGGGAACTTTAAAGCGCTCGGCGATGGCGGTAAGGTGGTCTCCCTCTTTTACCAGATAGGTCTGCTCCTTTTGGTTGGATGACCAGTGCTTCAGGAGATCTCGATATCGAGCTTGAAAATTCTCGGAGCCCTCTGTGGGAATCAGAATCGCATGGTTCCCCTCGGGCAAATAGTGTCCTCGAATTTCGGGATTCAAATCTTTGATCACCTTAAAATGGGTTTGCGCTGCCTGGGCAATAATTCTGATTGGGGTCTCCTTGAAACATTGGACCCGGACCCGATCGAAACTAGTTGCGGGATAGTAGTCTTCTTCAGCGAGATAGAACCCATATTTTGCTGGATCCTCAAGAATCAGCTTTATTGCGATAATTCTCAATACATACCTTTGTGTTTCCAGGGGAAGGTATAACTGGTAGTAGTTATTGACTCCCTGTTCAACGATTTCAGCATTCAGCCCCTCTTCCCCCATGTTGTATGCGGCAGCAGCCAGAGCCCATGACCCAAAAGCATCATAAAGGTCGCTCAAGTATCTGATCGCTGCCTGGGTCGAAGCAAAGATGTTCCGTCTTTCATCTATACGTCTATTGATGACCAGACCGTACCGTCGACCAGTGTAGTTCATGAATTGCCAGAACCCCACAGCTCCTTTCCGTGAGCGCGCATGAGGTCGAAGGGCACTTTCAGCAATGGCAACATATTTCAGATCATCTGGCATCCCTTCGCTTCTTAACAGCTCCTCAATGTGCGGCATATATCGCCTGGAACGTTTCAACCAGAGAATAACCTGGGGCCTATGCCAAAGTGAAAGCAGGAGTTCTTTTTCAATGCGCTCCCTAACTTCCTGCACTTCTAAGGGCACCGGTTCACCGCAAAACTCCAGAGGTGCTGTGATACTGAGAGCAGACATCATTGACGGGAAACTGAACGGTTCGAAAGGTTCTCCATTCACTTCTGAAAAAGAGAAGATAACTAGTCCGAGCAACAGTAATAACTTCCATTTCACGGGATTCACCTCTTTTGGAATCAAATTGTGATATCAACCCAGGTAGCGCCCAAGCACGAATTCCCAGTTTTATATCATAAATTATCCCAAGCTTCATGTGGCTATTTAATGAGCGGAAGTCTGCCGGAATTACGGAGCCCGGCGATTATAGATCTTAGAATGCAGATTTCAGATTGAAGAGCTCAGAACCTCGCAGTAAAGAATGCAGGCACCTCAATCTGCAATCTACAACCTGAAATCATACATCATATGGAAGTGGCCCCTTGATTTTGTCAGTCGGAGGCGATAACTGATGTAGTATCCTATTTCCACCAGTTTGGTGTATCATATTCTGTGGTTCGGTAGAGATAAGGAGAACTAGCCATGGAAACGAAAGAAGTGGCGCGTGCCGTAATCTTGGTGGCCATTGCGGTTGCCTTATCGCCGTTCTTTATCCCGGTCGGCATTTCAAAGTGCTTTCCAGCCCAACACATGGTCAATGTCCTCAGCGCGGTCATGCTTGGACCTGCCTATGCGGTGGCCATCGCTACCATCGCAGGCATCATCAGAAATATTCTGGGCCTCGGGACTCTTCTGGCTTTTCCGGGAGGAATGATTGGTGCCTTGCTGGCAGGTCTTGCCTATCGCGCCTCCAAGAACATCTATTTAGCCGGACTCGGAGAAGTCATCGGCACCGGAATCTTGGGCTCCCTTGTCAGCGTTTGGATCGTAGCGCCCCTGTTGATGGGCAAAGCTATGGCTCTGGCAACCTTGATGATAGCCTTCAGTGTCAGCACCCTCGGAGGAACAATTATCGGCATAATCGCTCTCCACCTTCTGCGTAAGGGGAAGATCTGGGAACCGTGATCCATTTGCGTCACATACGATATCGCTATCCCCACACCGGGTGGGTATTGAAAGGAGTCGATTTCTCAGTAAAAGATTGCGACTACCTCTTCATTGGAGGTGCGAATGGCTCTGGGAAGTCGACCCTCGCTTATCTTTTCAACGGCCTCATTCCTCACTACTTCGGCGGCACCTTGCAGGGCACCGTTACCATTGATGGCCTCAACACCTTGGAGCATAAAGTCTTTGAGCTTTTTTCTCACGTGGGTCTTGTACTGCAAAACGCCGATGCCCAACTCTTCAACAGCACTGTGGAAGACGAGATAGCTTTCGGTTTGGAAAGCCTGGGCTTGCCTGGCGAGGAGATCGACAACCGTATCCGGGAGATCTCCCGGACATTGAAATTAGATGATCTTCTGGGGCGATTTCCTGCAACCCTATCGGGGGGTGAAAAGCGTCTTGTGGCAATAGCATCGGTTCTTTGTCTGAACCCTTCGGTTTTGCTTCTAGATGAGCCTTATGGCGATCTCGATTGGGAAGCGGTGGAGAGAGTGCGCCAGGCCCTGTCGGAGGTCAACCGCAGCGGAAAGACCGTCATCGTTATTGAACAGCGAATGGGCAATTTTCTGCATGATACCTCACGCTGTCTCATCCTGGAACAAGGAAAGCTCCTGCACGAGGGCGCCCCGCAGTCTGCCCGCGAAGTCCTCCTCAACGCTCATCTGTTACCCCAATATTCAACTCGGAGAAACAGGTCACCTGGCAAGGAACCTCTACTCATTGCTCAGGATCTTTCCTATCGGATAAAGGAAAAAGAGATCCTCAAGGGAGTGTCCCTTGAGCTTAGGGAGGGGGAGACTCTGGCTCTTATTGGCAGGAATGGATCGGGAAAAACCACTCTGCTGAAGCACTTCAATGGCTTACTGCGACCCACGTCCGGCAGGGTTACCCTCAGGGGCAAGACAATTCAAGGCAAAGCTCCTTCGGAGCTGGCAGCCCAAGTGGGACTCTCTTTCCAGAATCCAAACGATCAGTTTTTCAAGTACCGGGTGAAGGACGAGGTCATGGCTGGGCCCAGGATACTCGGGAAAATACAGGAAGATTGGCTCCAAGAGATTTGGCAGATCTTCGATCTGCATGAACTTTTGGACAGATCTCCATACCGCCTCAGCGAAGGCGAGAAGAAACGAGTATCACTTGCTTCCATTTTAGCCACGCGGCCAAAACTACTGGTCCTTGATGAACCAACCTCTGGACAAGACGGACGTTTTCGTGAAGCTCTGGCAACTCTCATGGCAAAACTCAAAAATCGCGGCTTCACCATTGTGATTGCCACTCACGATCTGGACTTTGCCCAGGCCACGGCCGACCGTTGGATAGTCCTTCATGATGGTCGAGTAGTGGGAGACGGAGCACCTGAGGATTTACGGGGTGACGAGCGGCTGCTCCAGCTCGGGGCATTGCCCCAGCAGGAGGAGCATTTGATGAGCAAATAAATTTGTTTCGTGCTTCGAATTTCGAATACTATCATACACTTAATTCCACATAGATTACGATTGAGGGCTGGGATTTTTCCGAAGCGGCGTATGTGGCCAGCCTTGGCCATCTACAATAGATAAATATGCCCTATATTACTGCTAAAGCTGGCTACATCCGCAGCTCGGGCTACCACAACCTTTGGTCCGGTAGACCTCCGCCCGGCAACAACAGCAGAGCGAGCGTAAGCGGAGGGAAGGTGCCAGGCCTCTAGAGCTCTTGCGGAGTAAGGTCAATAGGCGCTTTTCAAATTTTCAGTCAGCATTGCTGCTCTGTGGTCAAATCTCTTGTCTCGCCCGAGGATTTAACTTTGCTAATGACTCGCTTAGATCCTAGAACAAAACTCAGCCTGGGACTTATGGCGATTGCAGCGGTCTTCATCGCTAAAGAACCGGAGACCCTTCTGGTGGAGTCAATAATTCTTCTGGCAGCTCTCCCCTTGCTAAGGATGGGAAAGGATTTGCTCCATTCCCTGCGCTACTATTGGCCTATGGTAGGGTTGGTCTTTATCATTGCCTTTTTCTCATTTGACTTTAGAGTGGCTTTGGTGCTTGCAGTGCGGCTTTTCAATCTTTTGACCGTATCCTTCATCTTCTTTCGGGCCGTCAGCCCCGAAGAGACGGGTGACGCACTGCAGAAAATCGGGGTCCCTTACGGTTTGGCCTTTATGCTGACCACTTCAATGCGATATGTGCCTCTGGTAGGACAGATGATCCGCCGCATCATGGATGCCCAGAGCTCCAGGGGGATCGATCTCAGGCTTAGGCTACAGAATGTGGGAAATTTCATGGCATTGCTTATGCCGTTGCTGGCTCAATCTTTCGTTCTCGCAGACGAACTGGCCCTGGCCATGGAATCGAGGGGATTCGGGCGCAAAGGGCGGTCATCTCGTAAGCAATACCACCTCACCGGTTGGGAGTATGGATTGATGGTTACATCCTTGACGCTCCTCGTCCTCTTCGCTTGGTGGGAACGGGGCTAGCCCCGGTGGGGAATTGAAGCTCCCTGCAGTCCGCCTGCGGCGGACAGGGAATCTTCGAAATACAAGGAAGAGATTCCGTTTTATTGAAGTTCGCTCGCTAACCCCGCAGCAAGACTTGTTGACGAGCTCAAGTCGAGTCGCTGCGGGGAATGAGCTCGCTGTAGCATTTACAATGGCCTCTCCCTCAGGCGGGAGCCTGCTGGAGTGGAGGAGTAAGGCGAAATTATGAACTTCCAAACTCCAAGCACCAAATCCCAGGGTTTCAGGTGTCAGAAAAAAAGCATAGAAACTGAAACCTGAACACTGAAACCTCAGTTTTTTGAGCGTCATCACCAGAGAGTCCAATGAAGAACCTGAAGCAGAAGCCCATGTATCGCTACCTGATGATTCTCACCATCTGTTCAGCCGTTGGGCTCCAAGGTTGGCTAACTCTATTCAACAACTTCGCTGTGGAAGTCGCCGGTTTGGAAGGCATCCATATTGGTGTGATTCAATCCGTGCGAGAGATTCCTGGATTCCTGGCACTCCTCGCCATTTTTGTGATGCTGCTTGTGAAAGAGCATCGACTGTCGGCACTGTCTACCCTTGTTCTGGGAGTCGGACTTGCAGCAACTGGCTTGTTTCCTTCCTTCATTGGGCTCCTTATTACCACGCTGATCATGAGTTTTGGCTTCCATTATTACGAAACGACCAATCAGTCCCTAACTCTTCAATATTTCGATGAGAGCACGTCTCCGTGGGTGATTGGCACATTACGAAGTATGGCCGCAGCCTCGAACATTGGTATTGGTGTTTGCATCTATCTCATGGCAGCTTTGCTGAATTACACCCAAATATATCTGCTGGTTGGGGGTCTCATTATTGCCACCAGCGTCTGGGCGTTTGCTCAAGATCCAACTGACCGGGATATTATTCCTCAACGCAAGAAAATGATTTTCCGTAAGAGGTATTGGCTCTTTTATTTCCTCACCTTTATGGGAGGTGCCCGGCGCCAGATCTTCATGGCATTTGCTGTTTTCCTGCTGGTAAAGAAATTCCAATTTACTATTCAGCAGGTTACCACCCTCTTTGTGATCAACAACATCGTCAGCTACTTCCTGAGTCCCATTATTGGGAAAAGCATCATTCGGTTCGGCGAGAGGAAGGTACTGTCACTGGAGTATTTCAGCTTGATCTTTATTTTCCTGGCCTACGCCACAGTTCAATCCAAAGCGGTCCTTGCAGTTCTTTACATTCTTGATCACATCTTCTTCAACTTTGCCATAGCCATCCGCACCTATTTTCAAAAGGTGGCGGATCCTCGTGACATCGCTCCAAGTATGGCTGTAGGATTTACCATAAACCACATTGCGGCAGTGGTTTTACCGGCAATTGGTGGGGCTCTCTGGATGGTAGACTACCGAATTCCGTTTGTGGCTGGCGCAGGCATGGCCATCATCTCCCTGATAGCTGTGCAGCAGATCAGCGTGCAAAGCCAGTAACTCTCGATGGGCGATATGTGATGTGGATGTGAAATGCCGCACGATAGAAGACGACCTGGCAAGATTCCACATCTCATATCGATTTCTTTAGAACTGTTTGGGATTCTAAGGCTCAATACTGGTGGGGCGCAATCGTTACACTGAACCCATTATTTTGCCAGCTGTCTCCTCTGCCAGCTTTATCACATCCTCACGGGTCTCCACGTCGCCCTTGTTAAATACTCCACAGGCACGAATCCGATAACTGTCGCTGAATCCATACCATTTGAATATGGAGTCGTACCTGGGAAATACGTCTGCAAAGAGGCTCTCGTCAGGGTGACCCTGAGCCTCGATGAACACCAGTTTCTTGCCCGGGGAGAGTCTGCATGGGCTAGGGTTCGTGGCGTAATTGGGTACCAGATATGAGTAGGTTCGGTCAATGAAAGCCTTCAGTTGACTGGAGATCTCGGCGAAATAGATGGGGGTGGCCAACACTAGAACCTCGGCCTCGCGGATAGCGTCCAAGACCTCCGCCAGGTCATCCTTGAGTACGCACTTGTCCAGTTTGGTTTTGCAGGTCATACACGCCTGACAACCACGGTACTTGAGCTTGTTCAAGGCAAAGGTCGTCACCTCTGCACCCAGCCCCTCGGCGGCTCCACAGAACCTCGCGGCCATGGCTGTACTGTTCCCTTTAGGTCTCGGGCTGCCAAGTAGACAAACCATCTTCATGCTCACACCTCCTCTCACCATGCTGTTCGCTTCAATCACCAATCACCAATCCCAAATCCGAAATCCCCAATCTCAAATCCCCAATCTCAAATCCCCAATCTCAGATCTGCAATCTCCACTCTCTCTCCTCACAACTTTTCTTCCACCGACTTCACCTTAGCCGTAATTCGATCCTTACCCTTTTTTCTGTAGTCACCTTTGATGGCAAAATATATTCTGTCACAGTCCTCAGTCAATTCTTCAAGGCAGCGTGTCAGCACCCTCATGACCTCGTCCCATTCTCCCTCGATGCTCGTTCCCATTGGGCCGAGCTTATGGGATAGGCCACTTTCTTTGATGATTTTCACCACCCTCGTGACATATCTACTTACACTCTCGCCTTTATCCATAGGAAAAATTGAAAAATCAACGAGTACATTCACAATACCCTCACTTGTTACCTTTTTTTATGAAAGTCACGGGTATGGAATTCTCTTTCAGCGCTTACCCTACCCCCCAAAAAACATCCTGTCCCTTGTCGAAAGTCCCACCCTTGTGGCTGGGAGGGGAAAGGATATTATGAGGAGAACTTCTTGAAAATGAATAGGACCTAAGCTTTGTTAGGGACAGAACACAGCGCCAACCATATCATTAATCTGAATAATATGGTAGAGTTAGCCAGGATATTTCATGAATTACCTGCTGCGACCACGAAACTGGGAACCCGCTTGCGGGACTGAGCGGAGCGCAGCGAGCGCGAATAATATGGTCGTCCTTTTTGGCGTCCTCGGGTGTCGCCCCCTGCGACGTAACGCTCAGGTACGGAAACCAACACCCTGCGGTCGCTAGGTGGCCCGCCCGCCTCGCCTGAGCGCTCGCGACCCGCCTGCCACTGCGAGGCACGAGCGGGCAGGTGGCGGGCAGGCACACCCATCTTCGTAATCTCGCGACAGCAATTCATGAAATATCCGGGTTAGATTTCTGCCTCTAGACCCGGATGTTTTCTTCTAAGTATTTGATGAGTCCCTCGACCCGCTCTCTGCTCAATTTCTTCGTGAACGAAAAAAGAGGCATACACACCCCTTCTCCACCATCGTCAAAACAGTCCCCAAGGCTGAGCAAATAAAGGTCTCCTTCCTGGCGTAATTCCAGAAACCCATCCTTTTGGAAAGTCTCACCCAATTTATACATTGATCTACCTCCTTTTCCCTCATTTCTGCTACACATCTTGAAGCGCTGAGATGTGAAATTACCGACACCGAAGAGAAGTCGAAAAATGATAATGAATAACCTGCATTCACCCGCACTGGACTGGGAGCCTATATGATCAGGTTAAGGAAAGGGGGCAAAAGATTCAAGACAAATTTGGACCCGACTTCACTATTCTATGGTTGTATCGGTCTCTGGTAAAATTGTGGGAGATTGAGTCAGGGGAAAACTGAACCACATCTTGTTTCTCTCAGCACTCCCTCATCTCTTTGCCAGCAGCACTCGCCTATGGTTCCATTTGCGAACCATAGGCCGCAGTGGCAATGAAGCAGCCCACTGCACCGCCTCCTCCCCCACCACTCGAAGATGAAGATGAACTGGGCGCACTATTGGCTTGCACAATTTGATAGATAGAGCCACTAGGGGAGGAAAAATGGGCAACATAGATCTCACCGGGTTCGTCTTCTCCGAAGGTGCTTATTAAGAAATCCGTATCCAGCAACTCGGTTGTGGTCCACCCCCCAATTCCATCTTCTTCGGCACCCCAGATTCTACCTGTGCAGTAGTCGCCGTAAAAATAAAATCCCTCCAGATCGGGATTCGCACTGCCCCTGTAACGATAGCCCCCCGTAACAGAGCACCCGACAGTATGATCATATTCCCGGATCGGCAAAGTCAGCGTGCCATTGTTGCAGTCGGTTGAGGGGTTAAAACAACTGCTGCCCTCCATCAGCCGCCAGCCGTAATTCTCACCTCCTGCGCTTCCAGCTGGCTGAAAGTCCACTTCTTCCCAACTGGACTGTCCAACGTCGCCAATAAACAAGTCGCCTGTCAATCGATCGAAGCTGAAACGCCAGGGGTTTCTCAAGCCATAGGACCATATTTCTTCACGAGCACCACCAACTCCCACAAAAGGATTGTCGGCTGGGACAGCAAAGGGAAAGCCGGAGGCCACATCGATACGAAGTATCTTTCCCAAAAGGTTTCCCAGATTTTGTCCGTTGTTTTGTGGGTCCCCTCCTGAACCCCCATCTCCAATGCTGATGTAGAGGTAACCGTCAGGACCGAATTGCAACTGACCCCCGTTGTGATTGCTGAAGGGCTGAGTAATGGTGAGCAGGATGACACCGGAAGCCAAGTCGGCCCTGTTGGGATCCGCGGAGACGGAGTAACGGGCAATCACACTGTCACCAGCAGCATCAGTATAGCTCACGTAGAAAAACCCGTTGCCCACATAGTTTGGATGGAAAGCCACGCTGAGCAGTCCGCGCTCGCCTCCTGCGGAAACAAGTCCACTGATATCCAGAAAGGGCGTGGCTAAGATTTGGGCACCATCGTAGATAATAATCTGCCCCGATCTGAGAGCTATAAAAAGGCGACCGGAACCATCACCGGCGTGGGCAATGGCGATCGGATCAGCAAGACCTCCAGCTACAAGCTTGAGTTCAATGTTGACCTCGGCCAGTGACGTTCCAGAAGCAAGCAGTACCGGTATCGCGACCCACACAAAGAGATTCATGAAGCCGGGCGGTCGTGGGTTTAAAAGGTGCTTGATCCTATCCTTTACGAAAACCATTATCTCTATCCTATAACTCCGGGAGTCGATATTGTAACCTACCGTCTCACGAGAAGTAATAGATAGGGGTAATATTTTTCAAGTCGACATGAGCCAGGATTGTTTGCGGACACCTATCCTAGCCCGGATATTTCATGAATTTGGGGATGAAAGGGCTTCAGCTCTGAGAGGAATGTATGGAAGGCTTTGGAGGCGAAAAAAAGTACTTTTGTTTCGGGGCCAATAGATATCTCATCCGCATCGGTCAATTGATATCTTTTATGAGGTGTTATTTGAGTGCTATTAAGAAATGTACCATTACTTGATCCTGCATCCACAAGGAAACAGGCCTGATCTTCGCTGCTAAGCTGCAAGTAAGCATGTTTTCTCGAGACCATTTTGTTGTAGACTACAATGTCGTTTTCTGGTGAACGCCCAATAGTAATTTTATCAGGTTCGCCAATATCCTTTCTTTTCGTTATCTCGATGACTCTCGCATCTAACACCGCTGAACGCTCCGTACCTTCTCGTAGTTGTTTCAGCACATGCTCGTCTTCAACTACATCGGTGAGGAATTGAAACATCACATCCTTGTCCAGGAATTTTTCAGACTTTTCTACTAGAAAACCGTTTGGATGTGCAGCAACAAACTGGCTTAGCGCTAAATCTTTAAGGGTGGAAAGATACTGGGCAAGTTTCTTATACCTAATTCTGCCTGCCACTTCCGAGATGGTGACACGTTCGAATTGCTTGAGACTCTTAATAAATTCGACAGCAATACCCTCGTTATCTTGATCGATTCGGGTAATAATCGCATTGCCTTGCAAACCGACTGCATTGTTTTGGCCGGTAAAATCGGGTGGAAGAAAAAAGGTGAACTCCCCCGTATCCCCGGCTTGGAAGGAGCGGTAGTGTCTTGTCCTGATGAAGGCTCCCTTTTGGCTCAAATTGGCGGTCATTCCCTCAGGCGCGTGATCGACCCCGTGCCTGAGAAATTTCACCCGAAAGTTCTGACGTATTCTGGGGCTCTTCCGTTGATCAAATGTTCTCATAACAACTCGGGAACCGGTCAGCAAACTATACTGCGCAAGGCAACAAACAAAGGGCGCTGAACCATCAGGATCTCATTCAGGGTAATTCCATGTAAAAAAGTCGGAAAAAAGCCAGTCGTTTTCCATAACCGTCATACAGTATGCAAAAATTATACAAAATTAAATAGTTAGACTAATTTTCTTACACTTTCAATGAGTTAAGTCACACCGTACTTGCAGTCAGAGCCGGATAAGTATGTAGCAACATTCCTATCTTATGAAAACGGTTTCCATTTATGAGTTAAACTCTCAACAATCGTATAATTCCACAGACAATTAGGATCCCAAGACCGAACTTGACCTATTAGAACTCTAACTGGTTTTAATCCGGAAATGTAGACGCCAGGGTGTCATTCTGGGGAGCCCTGCGACAGACTCGGGGTAAATTCCACGATGAAGCATCCCTTGTTTCTGCAATCGCAGAAGGTTCTTTGCGGAGTTTATCCCTTCGACAGGCTCCCCGCTACTGCTGGCGGGACAGGCAGGGCAGGCTCTGAGTTAATCGAAGGGCTCAGAATGACGATACGGGCCTTCGGCTGTCGCGAGACCGTTTCTATCCACCCAATAGAGGCGAGGGAGGGTCATATCATTTTTTGAACCTTAGTCCAAGGTACGGTAGCTTGGGGTCCGATGCAGACCTGGCATAGAGTAGGAACCCGAAACTCCCCTCCAGAGTGTGAGGACCGGAAAGCTTTCTTGATACATTTTCAGCTTCTCACAAGACTCTGCACACTTGTTCTTGGTCTTATTCAGTCTCTCGCACGTTCTGCACGGACTCCTTTCCTCTTCAGCCATGGGATGCCTCCCGTCTCGAATCTCAAACCTGAGGTAACGAAGCCATTGCAACTAGATCAGTTGGGTTGGGTGATATAGTCTTGGTAAACAAAGATCGTGCCAAACTTGACCACTCAATAATTATTTGTAAATTCAAATACTTAAAAAATATTCAGCCCATGAAGAGATTATCTGTGTTGGGAAATCAAGGTCACAAAAACAGAAAGAAAGTACCACTATTGCGTCAAAAGAAACGACTATATGAAATATCCGGGCTAGGTAACGTTTGATAACGAAGGTGGGCAGGAGACGCTAGATCGAACTCCAGTTAATGTTTACTGCCTTCTGCTTTCAGGTAGAAATCCACTAAGCGATTTCTCTTGGTATTGAGGATGTAATGAAAGGGATTCACATATTTTTTCTTGACCCTTACAGAGTAATGAAGATGCGTTCCAGTGGAGCGGCCGCTATTCCCCATAAACGCGATCACCTCTCCTCGCTTCACTTTTTGACCCTTTTCCACATTGTATCCGGCGAGGTGGCCATAGGCGGTGGTTATACCCCGACCGTGGTTAACACGGATATACTTACCTAAGTATCTGTGCTTGCCCCTTCTGTAGACCACACCATCCGCCGGTGCAATAATGGGTGTACCCTTGTGGCCACATATATCCAAGCCGTTATGAAACTCCTTGGCTCCAGTGAAAGGGCTGCGTCGCCAGCCAAAACCGGAAGCTAACCAATACCCCTGAGATTGTACTGGAACAATGCTGGGAGTGCTGTCCAAGGTTTGTCTCTGGTCCCACATGGCGTCCACCAACTCCTGGAGATCTGTCAGCAGCCTTTGAGCTCTTTTGACAAGCGGGGTAGAGTGTACCTCTAGTGGCAGCGGTGCAGCGCTGATTGTCATGGCATCGTTGGCTGCAATGCTGGAGAGATCCGGTAAAGGTTCACCTCCTTGGCCAAGACTACTTCCCTCCTCCTGACCACCATCCAGCCCCAAAAATTCACGGATGACGCTCTCATCTTTCTGTATTTGCTCGATTATATGGCGCAAAATATCAAGATCCTTGACCTCGTGCAGTAAATTGGCATTCTGCGCTTGCAACTCAGTTGAATCACGATACAGACGATGTCCAAGATATCCTCCGATACCCAGCAGCAGCCATGAAGAAACCAGTAGACCAAAGCAAAGGTAGAGATACACGTGAGGGATAGAGAAAGTTCGGGGGGCAGAGTTTGCTGATGGCATCCACATCACCGTTACTGTCTTTTGTTTCATCTCTCCTCCTGAGAATTATGCATCTTCCCTAGCCCAACTTCATATTAGTTGGAGATCTCACAGCTTTTGTCTCCACAGTGGTGTTCTACTTTTTTCTCTGTTGATGTATTCAAATCTATACCTTAAGCCTGCGACGTTACCGTGCCGACTTAAGATTCAAGCAGGGCTCAAGTGGCTTTCGGACATGAAAAAGACTAGTGGTCGCAAACAAAAATATTATCTGCCAAGAAAAAAACCTGATTCACCTATCTGTTCAGTGCAATGGGTGTGCCAGGAGATGCTTAAATCTTCTTTTTTGACACCCCAGTCCCATAATCTACCACCATCTCGGGCCATGGGACTCTTTCGTTCCATTCATCGGAATTGGTCAGGAGGGTGGATTGTTCATGAAGGCGAAGGGATACTTATGAGTAAAGAATCCGGGCCCATCGAAGATCCCGCTATCCGGGGAAGGGCCCGGCGATTTTAGATGTAAGAATGCGGATTTTAGATTGAAGAGCTTAGTACCTCGCCGCAAGGAATGCATGCTGCCTCAATCTGCAATCTACAATCTGAAATCACAAATCATACAGAGACTGGCCTTAAGGACCAGGTTTTCAATGCTGAATAATCCTAACTAGTTGACCATTTGGTTGACATCTCAGCAGTGACCTTCTTGTCGAGAGGACACACCTTTATTTCTGGCAGTAAAAAGTGCAAAACTACTTTGCTCCAGCTTTTCTTAGTATTTCGATTACTGCCGTGTGGCCCCCGGACTCGGCCACGAACAGAGCGGTGACACCACCTGTCGTCCTGGCGTTAACATCCGCACCCGCAGCAAGCAGAGCCTTAACGATTTCAACCTGGCCTTTTTTGGCCCCCAACATCAAGGCTGTACTTTCAGCTCTATTCCTTGCGTTTACATCAGCACCCCCGGCGATCAAATCCCTGACGATCTCAAGCTGTCCCCCCATTACCGCAATCATCAGGGCTGTATTGCCATACTCATTCTTTGCATCAATCTCCACACCCTCAGCTATCAATTGGCTGGCCGCCTCAGAATCTCCCTTGTATGCGGCAATTCGCAAACGCTCATCACGGCTCGCGCAGGAGAGGAACAGGACAAGTGCTAGAATCACCAACAGAGCTGCCCTGCTGGCTATATGGGTCTGCATTTCCACTCCTTGTTCGCACTTAGGTTGAACCTCAGTTGCACCACTATCCACCTCATCGCGCTCCCATCTGCAGTAGCATCCTCTCCTTCTCTTCGCGCACCTCATCCTTGATTCTCTTAACGTGACCACGACCCAAACCTTTGACCTCACAACCCAACTCAAAGTAGCGTTTGATTCTTTCATCGTCCAAAATACCAAAGCAGTCGATCACGGCCAACGGCCCGCCAGCTGTCTCTACAACCTCATCGGGATCAAGGTCCAGGTAGGGCCGATGCCTGACTGCAAAAATTACAGCGTCAGCTCCACTCAAGGCCTTTGTCAGATCTCGCTCGATGCGCAGATCCACCAATTTATCTTGGTTTCGAAAAAATCTTTTTAGACTATGGGTGGGCGATGGATACTCATCCTGCTTTTCAAACTCCCACCAGTGCTGTACGTAAGGATCGTGAGCTCTCAATTCCGCGCCCATCTCAGTGAGCCTCCTCACGATTAGCTCCGAGCCGCTGTTTCTCGTGTCTCCAACATCTTCACGGTAGGAAGCTCCTAGCACGAGTATCTCTGCTGCTGCCAAAGGCCGACTCATGTTGCGCATTGCATCCCGTGTCAGCTGGGCAACATGCAATGATCTGGTGTCGTTTATATCTATTGCAAGAGGAGTTATTTTAAAGATGTCGTCTTCAAAACCATGGATATGGCGGTAGGCCCACATGCCGAGACCCCCGTCTTTGGGTAGGCAGTAGCCCCCGATACCTGGGCCCGGAAAAATGATATTGCTGTGAGTAGGCCTGACCTGGATAGCTTGGATCACTTTGATCAGGTCCACACCGTTACGCTCGGCAAAAACACTCCATTCGTCCAAAAACGCCAGAATGGTTGCGCGAAAGCTGTTTTCTACGATTTTTGCCGTTTCCGACTCAATGGGTCTATCCAGTACGGTCAGCTGATAATCTTCCGTATTGATTACCTCGCGTAGGAACTTTTCTACTCGACGCGTGGCCTCCTCATTTATTCCACTACAAACCCTCCAGAAATCACGGATACTGGCAACGTATTCCTTGCCCGGCATCACCCTTTCAAAGCTGTGCGCAAGCAAAGGATCACTCTGGATGCCGCGTTTGCGGAACACTTTTCTCATGATGGGGTAGGCCACCTGTTCTGTGGTGCCGGGGGCCACCGTGGTCTCTATTAGCACCAGTGTTTCGGGAGGAATGTGTTCGGCAACGATTTCGAGTGAATTTTCCAGAGCCACCATATCTGTTTGCCCATCCCTGACATTCCCAAACGATTCTTTCAGGTAGTCACATTGAACGTCTGACACCACCACATCCGCTAGCTTCAAGGCCTCATAACTGAAGGTCGCAGTCAACGTCTTTTTCTCGTTAACACAACGGGCAATCATGGGTTCTAGCTCTTCATCCTCAGACTTGACAGGAGCCATACCGCGATTTATGAGAGGGATCTTCCAGTAACTGCGCGTGCTTGGACGCTGCATGCCAATGACGAATTTGGTTGGCTCACCATTTTCATTTTCCGTATCAGCCACCACTGCGGCCATGGCTGCCCCCACAAAGCCCACGCCCATCACAACCACAATCTCACGCCCTAAAGCTCGCTGACCTCTCACTATCGCTTGCAACCGTTCGGCTTCTTCTTCATAGTCATCAGGCCCAGGTAAGTAGAATTTTTCACCGTCGGGACTAACAGAGTATTCTGCAACCATGGCCAGCCTCCTTCATCGATTCAACTCGCGTATGTTTTCGCTAGCCCAAGAATGGGATTGAGGAATATGCCAGCAGAAGAGGTTTGAGGCACAAGGAGTAAGGTGTAAGGCATAAGGAGAGAATAAGTTTCCTTTAATGTTGTTGCCTTGTGCCCTGTGCCTTAAGCCTTGAGCCGTTCCCTCAATATGCCTCGAAAATGACATGGACACTCTCTTCGATGCTCATCTCGCCGACCTCTATGGGCGTTCGAGCCGCCGCTGCCATGGCCTCCATCCTGTAGGGACGTACAGGTGATTGCGGGCTATAACTTAGTTTGATGATTCTCTCGATAGTAAGGCCAGCTGCTTTGGCCAAATCTTTGGCGATCTTCTTTGCTTGCTGTACCGCCTTACCCGCGGCTTCTTTTCTCAATTCCTCCTCTTGGTCAGTACTGAAGGTGAGGCTTCCGATGCGACTCACGCCTACCCTCGAGGCTTCATCTATGAAAGTACCCAACGTGTCGATGCTTTCTGTTTCCAATATAACCGAATTTTGCGCCCGATATTCTTTCGGACGAAGCCTGTTACGCTCATCATAAATAGGGGTAAGATTAAAACCGGAGGTCTTTATTTTAACCTCTTTCGCCGTAATTTCTCTGAGCGCCTTCAGCAACTTATTTGTCTTTTCCGCGTTTTCACCCGCTGCCTGCTTTGCCGTTGTTGCACTGGTTTCCACTGCGAAGGAAACACTGGCCATATTAGGCATAACCATGATCTTTGCCTTGCCTATGACCTCGATTGTTGATGGGGTAGGCTTTTCTTTAGCGTAGCTCAGGCAGGCAAAGGTAATGATAATCAGGGTACTAAAGAGGCTAAAAACGAACCTTCTACACATGGGTAATCTCCATATTAATGAGTAACAGGATCGCAACTTCACATTGCTGTGAGTTGTTCCAAAAATGAGGGCGATCTCCGTGGCATCGCAGGGTAGGATCGGTTGATTCGAATGTATCACAAGATGGCAGAATTGGTCAAAATTGATCTTGCTCGCCAGAGGTGTGACAGATTGACAGCGATCGAGAGATAAAGTAAAGTAAATAATAATTATTTCAAATACTTATCTGTTTTTCACCAACCGAGTACGGACGAGCGGCATGGATTTTTGTCTCATCAGGCGGTTTAGAAGAATTATCATTCCTGAGACAACAATTATGCCGAGGTCTCTGAAGGCCCCAAAAAGAATTGATTGTATCACCTCTCTCCATCCACTGTATCCGGTGCTCAAATGCAACTCCAGAGGCCACCAGAACGAAACCGGTGAAGAAGTGAGTACAGCGTCAGCCACAACATGGGAAATAAGGAGCAGGAAGCAAAACAAAAAGTTTAACTTCGGAATTCTTGACCAGCATCTCCAAACATTGGATGCTAGCAGGGCTATCACCAGAGCAAACAGGAAGCTATGAGTTGGTCCCCGATGGAAGAAATTACCATTACCATGCAAGATAAGTCCAATCAAGACATCCACGTCCGGCAGATTGGTAAGCACAATGACAAAAGCGAATGTTTTCCAGAGGCTAGCGGTGGAATTGCCCTTGGAATGGATGTCATGTATTGCCAGCCCAGCAGCTGTATGTCCTAGTGGCAATGGCATTAGGGATCATCCTAGCATTGCAGAATTCTTAATGAGTTCTTGTTTTGGGTTCAATTGTTTTCAATTCGAAATTTGCTTTTTAGGGTATCACCCCACTAACAAGATCTATGCCATAGTTGACATGTTTGACGATTGTCTTTTTATTTTGCTTAGATAACCATCCCAAGTCAGCGAAGAAATCATTTATTCTGGAGAAATTGGAGGGGGGCGAGGGAAAAGAAATACTCATTGTGGATGGTTTTTTTCCTCTGCATAGGCATGACACATCTGACCCTATGGTACACTTGTAAAGAATCCGGGCCCAAAGGACCCGGCTGTGGCTACCCCATGCGGAGGTTTCAATGCTCTTTCCCCTCTTGCGGCAGTCTGCTGGAATAATGGAGTGGTGTGGAGCAATGCAAAATATCAAATTCTACGCACCAAATCTGAGGGTTTCAGGTGTCAGGTGTCAGGAAGAAAAACAAAAAAAAACTGAAACCTAAACACTGGAACCTGAAACCTCAGTCTTTGTGATTTGGAATTTCTATTCCTCCAGTACTCCAAAAAAGCTCGCAATCTTAACCGGCAAAGCCATTGAACTCTGGCCCTAATGACCAGGTTTTGCATGCTAAATAACTTGACGCACCGGCAATTGGAGAAATTACGAGATTCCGAAATCAGCAATCTCAAATTGGAGGTACTTCATGGCGACAATTAATCTCAGAAATGTGCCAGACGATTTACACCTCAAGGCTAAGGCGAGGGCGGCAATGGAAGGCGTCACGCTGAAGCAACTCATTATGAGACTTCTGGAGGAGTATCTGGAGGGAGTGTGTTAACCCGGATATTTCATGCATTGCCGTCGCGAGACCGCTGAGATGGGCGTGCCTGCCCGCCACCTGCCCGCTCGTGCCTCGCAGTGGCAGGCGGGTCGCGAGCGCTCAGGCGAGGCGGGCGGGCCACCGGGCAACCGCAGGGGGTTGGATTCCGTACTTGAGCAGTACGTCGCAGGGTGAGCTTGTCCAGAGCCTGTCGAAGGAACACCCGAGGACGCCGGTAGGATGATGATATCCGCCGTCGCAGCAGATGATTCATGAAGTATCCGGGCTAGAATATACCCCTCTGCCAGAGATGTTTTTTCATAAGGGAATGGTTCTGTGGTGTGGCAGGAGGATTTGATCGGCTTCCTGTCAAACCCGCCTTATTCATCCCCCAGCATTGCCTTTTTTAAGCTCTTTTGGGCGGGCTTGTCGGAAAGCCATATGCCGAACAAAGCCTTCTTGAAAGGAAGCCCTCCTATTGTGGATATGGATTCACTATTCTTGGAGACTTGGACTCCCTTTCCAGGCACATAGATCATATCGTAGTTATCATTTTCTTTAATCTCTTCTCTGAACACTGAGATTAATTCCTCTATCTGAACCTTAATGGGTTCAATATTGCCGCCTGTCGCTTTTTCAAAGCCTTCCCTCCATGCTTTTTCCATTTTTTTACTTGTTACCATGGAGGAAACAATATGAAGCCTGATTGCCATCGGCTCATCTGCCTCTATGATCGCCTTGGAATCCTGGCTCTTTTCTCTTAGATAGAGGCCACCCACGTAAACATCAATGAAGAATTTCTTGCGTACACCAGCTCCATTTAGCAGCACTGTAGTCTGTCCGGTCTTGAGGGATTCAGGCATGTTGATACCACCAATCTCTTCGGCGTTTCCCATTCCCAGTGTGGCCATCATGAGTACAGCCAACAATATCGCGGCAAACTGCTTTTTAAACATCGTCCCTCCAGTTCGCTGGCATGGTAGCCATCGGTGTGGGTTTGCAGTGGGCAGTTCTTGAAGAATCGAAGTTCTGGCTAAATTTGAAGCTCCCTGCATTCCGCCTGCGGCGGACAGGGAATCTTCGAAATGTAAGAAATGAATCCATTTTATTGTAATTCACTCGCTAACCCCGTCCGCCTCAGTCGGACTACGAGGAATGCGCTCGCTGGAGCATTTTCAAGTGATACAATATCCGGGCTACGCACATACCATCAGAACGAGTACTTGAACAAACTCAAAAACACACCTCCAGATGGCGTGGGTATATAAGCCATCTCCACTGAGGTGCTTTCGTATCCGACGCCGATAGTTGGAAACACTGCAGGTGCGATTCCTTTTATGTTTATCGCCGCGTTGTTCCCATAACCATGGAGAATGCCAGCATACAAATTTGCCTGAAGAAAAAAATTACGATTTCTGTGCAATGCATATTTATTTGTGCTGAATCTCTTTCCACCAAAGTATGTCGTGTCGTCCCACGTGTTAATATATCTAGATACAACATAATTATCGTATGAAACGACGACCATTTTAAGATTCTCATTGGGGTCGTCCGATTGGTCAACGTGCTTCGCAAATAGGCCGACCATGACTGACATCTCTTTGGGAGCGGACTCATCAAAAGAATCCGTAGCTATTGCTAATGTTGGCAATAGGAGCAATCCCACAGCCACCAGATATCGGAAAAGTCTCTCCATCCTCTCACTCCACATGAGGTGTAAAGACGTGAGTAACCGCTCGCTCTCTTGCTGTATCCTCAACCCAAAAACAGCGACCAGTGGCCATAAAGAAATAGCCCCACCGGCCAGTACGACCTGTGAGGCCCTGGACTACCACCTCTTGCAACGTGGGACGAGCAGAAAACGCTAACTGCTTCGCATCCAGAGACAACGAGCACATATTGTACACCATCATGCCTCCCCTGGCCGGGCCAGATTACCACAAATGATGTGAAGTATGAAAGTGAAAGATCAGGTTTGGTGCTGAACATTGGGGGTGATTCGTGAAATGTTCGGGTTACGCCTCCATGAACACAACAACTCACCACTTTCATTTCTTGCTTCAGTGACTCCGTCAGTTTTAAAGAGAGTGGATTGACCGGGCTCTTTTTGTTAAGAACCTCGAGAACACCGATAGTTTTTCTCTTTTGCCTGTAATCTTGCCATGTTCAAACAACGAGGGCTATCCCGTAAAGACTTCCTAGATGAGCCCCCTGATCCATGAGGTGAATGAGAAACCAGGGCCACAGTTTACTCATGTGCATCTTCTCCTGATCTCCACTGTTTCCTGATATCCAGGCAATAAGTTCTGAACGTTTCACATGTATCCTGCCGGGGCCAAACAGCCTCATTTCTACCCTGCACCGCAGAAAATCTATGCCAAAGTGTATGGCGAGAACCAACAGGGCCCCTTTGAGCCAAAGCCTGCCCAGCACGGACAAGAGCAGACCGGCAAAGAGGGCATGAACGCTACTGTGATAGCTGATCCCCAGAACCTGGTCGGATAATCTTTGACTCCGCTTGAGAACAGCCAGCCTGTACGAGGTAAAGATCGCGTCTCCCAGCACATGGGATACAAGTAAAAAGAAGAAAATGTTCAGAGTCATGGCTGAGACCAGTGTACAGGGAATGGAGAATCGATTGCCATATTCGAGAAGAAACTGCGGCCCGCCTTGGGGTGATACTGGCTTGCACAGCAGATACATGATGCCAAAGTTTGATTACGAGTGTACAAAAGAACGTGCGGAGAGTTAACCCTAACGTTGCAGGTAGCAGCCGACAAGGCTGCAATCCAGCGGGTGAAAGTCCCGCCATGATAATTGTCCGTTTCGGTCATGTAGCGA
>WOR8_10002244_pt1 | contig 32340 bp, 36 predicted proteins | sample DeeMarSeWOR38_10_FD_19890 | JGI IMG/M metagenome (IMG submission 19890) | reverse complement strand
GCACGCCTTCTTTATTAATGCCGGCGGCGATGGCTTCAGCCATTTTTTCGGTACTGTGCCACATGGTATCGTATATCACCACCGCTTTCTTTTCAGGTATTTGTTCGCACCATTTGGCATAGGCATTAATGATCTTTGCGGGATCTTTGCGCCAGATAATCCCATGATCGGGGCAGATCATGTTAAATTCCATTCCCGAGTCGATGATATTTTTAAGGTATTTTTTTATTAGCGGCACGTAGAGAAGCAAAATGTTGGCGAAGTATTTCTTCGCATGGGCCATGATGGCATCGCCGGTCTGGTCGTCATACCGCTCGGGGCCTGCAAAATGCTGGCCGAAGCCATCACTGGAAAAAAGAATTTTATCTTCCTTTAAATAGGTGAACATACTATCGGGCCAGTGAACCATGCGGGTTTCCAGAAAGCTCAGAGTTTTTTTGCCCAGGCTGAGTTCCTGTCCGGTCTCAACGGGATGATAATTCCAGTTGCGCGAAAAGTGGCGGGGCAGATTCATGCCGCCCATTTTTGAGCAATACAGCGGCTTGTCCTCCCCAACCCGATGCATTACCCGAGCCAATCCACCGGAATGGTCCAGCTCCGTGTGGTTGCTAATAACATAATCAATCTTTTTTGGATCTACGATTGCGGAAATCTTGTCGAGCAATTGATCCGCAAAAGTTTTTTTAACAGTGTCAAGCAACGCTATTTTTTCGTCAACGATTAAAAATGCATTATAGGTCGTTCCCAAATCGGTCGAATACCCGTGAAAGTCACGGATATTCCAATCGGTAACGCCAACGTCATACACTCCCGGTGCAATCTCTAAAGGTTCCATTTCCTTCTCCAATTAATCCTTTTTGTTCAAGTTCGTGCGATTTCGGATTGTTGAAATTGAAAACCGGCGCAGTGATAAAATATAAACATGTTTCTTCACCCTGCAACCGGCCCGTGTTTCTTCATCCGGCATTGAATCTCGGCTATAAACAATTGATGCCCTTTTCGTCAGCGGATATTTCGCCGGCATAAAAGGGCATCGAATTTGGTTCGAGTCTAAAAATCAGGAGATCATCAATAAATTACTCTTTTTCAAAGTCCGCTTTGGACGCACCGCACACCGGGCATTCCCAATCATCGGGGACATCTTCCCATTTGGTACCGGCTGCCACACCATTGTCCGGATCACCCTGTTCGGGATCATAGACATATCCACAGATCGAACATACATACCTGTCCATGCTTATCCTCCTTTTGTTTTTTAGTTAGTTGTCAACCAAGCGCACATGCCAAAATCGGCGTTCTTTTTGGTTCAATCTGATGTCCAAATTTTTCTATACCGTTCATTGGACAGATTCAAGTCAATTTTTTCTATTCCCTGACTTTAATCGTGCTTCACTATCCCAGGGGTTTAAACAATTTTTTGCCGGCACCGCAGACCGGACATTTCCAGTCGTCCGGCAAATCTTCAAACCGGGTTCCTTTGGGGATTTTTCCCCTGCGATCTCCCCGGTCCGGATCATATATATATCCGCAGTTAACCGTCTGGCATTGATACATTTCCTCCGGCTCAGCCACCTATCCTCCTCAATAAGGGTTTATACCAAAATTCCAATTTAAATTTCATCACGAAAGCACGAAATAGATAATAAGGCTGGCAAGCTGGAATGCTTGAAGGCTAATAGTTATTCCCCCTTTCAAGCTTCCCAGCCTCCCAGCATGCCAGCTTTCAAGCCACTTTTCTATTTCAATTGATTGATTAAATCTTTAACTCTTTTTTCGATTTCATCGCGGGTCTGGCGCATGAAATCAAGTGGTTTCCCGGCCGGGTCGGCCAGATCCCAGTCCAGCATCTGCGCTCCGGGCACAAACGGGCATTCTTCGCCGCACCCCATTGTGACGATAATTTCAGGGTGATTGCCAGATATGGCGGATTCGATACGCTGCGGTGTACGAAATGCCATGTCGAGTCCTTTTTCCTGCATGGCCCTGGCCATATCCGGATTAATTTTTTCAGCCGGCTGGCTGCCGCCGGTGAGCACTTCGAATTTATCCCCGGCCAGAGATTGGGCAAAGGCACCGGCCATCTGGCTGCGGCATGCGTTTTCGCGGCAGGCGAACAATATTTTTTTTCTGCCGATCAATGGTGCGATGAGATCGGCGGCCGCTTTTTCAACATCCGCTAACACCGTCGGGTGGCGGGCCATATCCTTGGGGCCTTCGATATTGCGGTAGGTCAGGCTGCCGTCAAAGCGCGCATCGATCGCATCAAAGAAATATTTGGCAGTCAGCTGCAGCCCTTCAAACAGATTTTTTCCTTTACTGGCACCCACAGATAGAAGAAATCCGCGTTTGGTCTTTTTTACGGGATCGGTCAATTTGAATTTATATTTCCGTGCCCAGAATGTCTGGCATCGGTCAACTACAGCTTTGAGCTGGGCCGTCATATTAAAAAAGAAAATCGGAGTGGCCAGCACGACGACTTCGGCCTGCCGGATCAAGGGATAAATTTCGGTTTTAATGTCATCATCAATCGGGCAAAAACCCTTTTTTTCGCAGACCACATATTCCTTGCAGGGGATTATATTTTTTTGAGTCACCTCGATGGTGCGGGTTTGAGCACCTAATGATTCCGCCGTCTGCATGAAGCGTGAAAGCAAGAATGAGGTATTTCCTTTTTTTCGCGGGCTTCCCTGAAAGCCGAGCACCAACATTAGAACAGATCCTTATTTTTTTTCCTTAATATGGCATTTTGCACAGGTCGTGGGGCCCCCCTTCAGACCTTCTTTTTTTTTCTGCCTGTGGCATTTCGTGCATAGCGTGTTCATGATATGTTTCTTTTTTAATTTGCCCTGTGCTTTAAGCTCTTTGATAATGCCGGCTTTTTGCGGGAAAAACGAATGGCAGATCTCACAGTCGCCAAGCTTATCCTGGTGCCGGTGATGGGGAAAGGGAACAAGCCCCCGCGTGCCGCCGGGAAGTTTAATTTCGGCAGCACCCTTGTTTTCGACGGCAATGCCACTCGTTACAGCCGATTCTGCGGCAACCATCAGGGTTCCAAAAGAGAGCAATAGAAGGATTCGGATCTTCATCAACAATTTCCCATTCGAGAGCGCATTATTTTTAGCCATAGCTGAAAGGACACTTCTGGACACGCATTAGACGCCTTTCTGAGATGGGTTCCTGTTAGTTGTCTATTTAACAGCGATCCATTAGCGTGGAGAAATGCTTTTGCCTTCGCCTTCCAGTTGGCATTGCGAAAAGTCGATGGGTTCGTCGCACTTGGAGCAGGTGTGCGGTCGATCGAATTCATCTGAAAATATTTCTTTGACTTCCCCGCATTTGGGACATTTGCATGTAAATGATTTGAGGGTTTTGAAGTTTTGATACCCCGGGCAATGTTGAGGGGTCGATGTCGTATCTGCCATAATTACCTCCATTAAATCTCTTTTTGGTTTCGTCCCACAGGGTCCGGTATTGCTAAGCGCCAAGCTTTTTTGCAATTTCACGTCCATAGTCCTGGGCCATTTGCATGCCGCCCTCCAGGGAGCTTGATTTTAAGCGCAAGGTATCTCCGACAACATCCATTTTTAAGATGTGTTTCATGGTATCAAAAATGCGATCATTGGCTTCTCCGCTCCATCCAAAGGAACCGAAAGCGCCGCCGGGTTTGCCTTCAAGCTCTGCTTTTTCGGCAATAAAAAGAAAAGTCTTCATGGCCTGAAGCATTTCACCGTGATAGGTGGATGACCCAAAAACATAGGCATCAAAGCCTTCAAGATCAGCTTCACTTTTGATGTTTTTGACTTCGACCACTTCGGCCGCGTGGCCTGAAAATCGAATTCCTTCGGCAATTAGCTCCGCAATTTGCCGGGTTTCTCCCGTTCGGGTGGCATATACGATCAGGGCTTTAGACATGGGGGTTACCTCATCACCGTTTATCTAAAATGCGCGTTCCAAATTTTAAAACAGCTATCGTCGCAAAAAACTTATTTTTTTGGGCTGGCAATTCTTTTATCGATACCGTCTGCCTCACAATCCGGTGTGTAGCAGGTGTTGTCTAAAAATTCACATTTTTCTTTACAGGATGGGCATGCGTTGGGGTGGGCGTCGGCATCAAAGGTATACCCGCAATTCGAGCATTTCCAACTGGGCATTTTCGTACCTCCTTGGAATATTCGTATATTATCAGCTGGTTCCAGCTTCTGGCCGCTGGCTGCTGGTTACTCACTTGCTACTTGCTTCTGGCAACTGGCGTCTGGCAAAACCGATTCGTTTGACATTCAGAAAAAGCCAGAAGCCAGTGACAAGGGGCCAGCGGTCAGTGACCGGTAAGCCAGAAGCACGTTTTCTAGTTCGCTTCTTCAGATTCTCCTGACGGGCTGCGTTTGGCCAGCTCACGATCGATCATAAACAGACCGCCTTGCGCATCCCCCATCAGTTTTAGTTGCTCTAAAACGCCGCCGACGCTTTCTTCTTCTTCAACCTGCTCGGATACAAACCACTGCAGGAAAATATTGGTAGCGTGATCGCGTTCTTCATGGGCGATTTCCACCAGAGCATTGATCAAGCCGGTGACCTTCTGTTCATGTTTCAGGGTGGCCTCGAAGACCGCCAGAGGAGAACCCCATTCAGTTGGCGGCGCTTCTATCTGCTGCAATTGAACCTTTCCACCACGCTGGATAATAAAATTATAAAACTTCAGGGAGTGTTGTAATTCTTCCTGTGCCTGGTAATGCATCCAGTTGGCAAAACCGTCCAGATTAACCAATTTAAAATAGGCATTCATTGACAGATACAGGTAAGAAGAATAAAGCTCCGCATTCAGCTGGCCGTTGAGTGCTTTTTGCATTTTTTCAGTTAACATGGCCATTATCCTTTCCACAGCCCGTGAAGATTGCAATATTCGCGGGCGGTGACATTTTCCGATTCGACCTTAAACACGGCTTCAGGCGCTTCGCCGGGATTAAGAAACTGACGATCGGCTTTGCCGCCTGCGATAATTTCGATCCATTCAATATAGTGTTTGTCCTCCATGGGATGTGGGACATCCCCGACTTTTACTTTAACACCGCCCTCGACTTTTTCAATAACCGGGACATGCTTTTCCTTGGCCGCATCAACGGTATTTTCAACCAGACGCACCATGGGTTCCCCGCAGCAGACCAGTTCACCGCCACCACCGTGCAGAACCTCGACGATATTGCCACAGGCCTCGCATTTATAGACTTCCAATCTTTCTGCCATTGTATTCTCCTTTCGGTTTTTCGTATTTCGTTGATTCGTTGATTGGTTTATCGTGTGAAAATTCTTCCCGAAATCTTTTTCAATTTATTCTAAAACTTGGATCTAAGCCTTAGATCCTGGTTGCTGGCAAGGCGCAAGCCGTTTGAAAGCAGAGCGTAGAGTTAGTAAGAGAGCATTTGAAAACGGTTTACAACGCAGCCAGCGGGCAAAAGATGAGGCTTAGAGGCAAGTTTTACCAGTTTTCACCGAGCAGCTCAAAATGCGCCTGCGGATGGGCGCATGCCGGGCATTCCTCCGGCGCACCGTCACCTTCATGCAGATAGCCACAGTTTCGGCAGCGCCAGACCACGGACGCGCTCTTTTTAAAAACCGCATTGTTGGCGACATTGGCCGCAAGTGCCAGATAACGTTTTTCATGTTGTTTTTCCGCCACAGCGATTGCTTTAAATATTTCGGCGATTTCTTCAAAACCTTCTTCTACAGCGATTTTCGCAAATCCAGGATACATATCGGTGTATTCATAATTTTCGCCGGCAGCGGCTTCCTTCAGATTATCCAGCGTGGTGCCGATAACCCCGGCCGGAAAGGCTGCGGTAACTTCAACTTCACCGCCCTCCAATAATTTAAATAATCTTTTGGCGTGCTCTTTTTCCTGATCGGCAGTCTCCGTGAAAATTTCCGATATTTGCACGTAGCCATCCTTTTTTGCCTGGCTGGCAAAATAGGTATAACGGTTCCGTGCTTGAGACTCGCCGGCAAAAGCCGTCAGGATGTTCTTTTCAGTCTGGGTCCCCGATAAATTTCCCATTGATGTTCCTCCCTCACGTTTTAAATTTATGATTAAATGAGCTGGATGGATTATTGCTGTTCTTGCCACCAGCCTTTGACAATATGATTTTGCTTTTCTTCTTCGGCCAGTTTCCTTAATTTGTAAGCAGAATCCCTTAAAACACCATAGAGAATGCCGCAACCATTATCTTCACGATCGGCATCACCCTGATCTGCCAGGTCCATCATCTCTTCCACCAGCTTTAAGGTCTTTACAATATGCAAATTGCAGGGTTTCACTGATTTTTCTCCCCGGCTGAAGTTGATGTCTCATTTTCTCTCGGAAGGGAAAATGGACGGCGCGCCTGAAACACGATACAAAAGTTTTCAAATTCTGTGCCAGGGAAAAAACAAAGATCCTCACTCTAGACCATACCGGCTTGATGGGCGAATATCAACGGTTGAGCGCAAAAGCCCGACATTTTTACCCCGCTTGAACCGCCCTGCACGCCATATCTTTGCGATACACGAACCGACAATGATTTAACTGAATATCAGTGCGTTGCAAACATAATGTGTGGATATCATAATAAAAATGACAATGCAATACGGTCTCAGAATAATTTTTGACACACAATTGTCTCATAAGACAGGGATTTCGATTTTGGATTTCGGATTGAGGTCAGGAGTTTTTGAAGGTGGATTTCTGATTGCGCCAGGTGGAATATGATATAAAGCGCAGGGCCCAAGGCCTAAGGTTAAAAAATGATGCTATCCTTTTTTGCCTCGAGCCTTAAGCCCTGTGCCTTAAGCCTATTTTTGATTTAAGCGGCGGCTGTGACCACCTGGTTGCGCTGCAGAATCTGCCCGCGTGTGCTGATGACCACTTCTTGCATCGGTATTTTGACACCGGACATTTCCATGCCTTTTTTCACAATCATTGGAAGGCCGCCACAGCATGGGACTTCCATAATGACGGATGTGATACTTTTGATACCGGACGCTTTGCAGATCTGGGCGAATTTTTCGATGTAATACTGGGCATCATCGAGCTTGGGGCATCCCATCATTACAGCCTTACCCTTGATAAAGTCTCGATGCACCGTGGGAAATGCCACCGGGACGCAATCCGCCAGAACCAGCAGGTCGGCACCTTTTAAAAACGGCGCTGTCGGCGGGACCAGCATGATTTGAACCGGCCAATGGGAGAGGGCGGATTGTGTCAGGTCCGCTGCTGCCGAGCCTGATAAATCTGCTTGCGGCCCGGGAGCGGCTGCTTGCTCAGGCGGCACAAACGCTTGCAGCCTGGCGGATGGACATCCGCCTGAAAAGGCCGGAGCTTCCTGGACAGGTTCTTTTTGCTTTTGTTTGGCCAGATGTTCTTCGACGGCCTCTTCATCGAATTCGTCGGCTTCACGCTCGACGATTTTAAGGGCACCCATGGGGCATTCTCCCAGGCAGGCGCCCAGACCGTCGCAATAAATTTCGGCAATTACGCGGGCTTTGCCATCTACAATTTTCAATGCGCCCTCGGCACAGGACGGCACACAGTTGCCGCATCCGTCGCAAAGTTCTTCGTCAATTTCGATAATCTTACGTAAGGTTTTCATATCTCGCTCCTCTTAATGATTTTTTTGATATTGGGTCAAATCATTCACCCAGCAGGACCTCTCTGGCCGCTTCGCGCCCACTGTCGGTCAGAAAAGATTTTTCGATCAGGTTCGCTATTTCTTCTTTGCTCCTGGGTGCTTTTTTTTGCTTTTCATCTATATTTTCCAGAAGATCGGAATCGTAGACGACTTTGAAATTCAGGCTGTCGTCGGAACGCGGATGATGGTGGTGCCCGACGATATCACAAACCTCATTGATTAATTCTTCTTTGGCGCCCAGTTTCTCCAAAATGGATCTGGCGATCGGCGGCCCTTCTGCTTCCTGAAATTCGGCCGCCGTGCTGCCATGCTTTTTCTCAGCCGCATGAATACCGATATCGTGTAAATATGCTGCCGTTAATATGACGGCAAGCATGCCTTTTTCCTTTTTACCGATCCGTTCGGCGTAGCGGGCTACCCGGGTGGCATGACCGATGCGTTTAAAATCATTTTTAAAATAGCGCTTCATTTCAATAGCCACACGATCCTTGAGCAGATCTTCCTTTTGGGCAATCAGCTCCGGCGGCAGGTCGCCGATGCACTGCTCGGCATAGGGACAGTAGGCCGCACAGCCAAAATCCATATCCGGATTCACAAAGCGGTGGCCGCAGTTGTCGCATTTTCGGCTGGTGTCGTCCTTAAAAAACTCAACAGCGTTACCGCACTTCGGGCATTTGGCTTCAAAAATTGCCCCTGGTTTCCAATATTGGGTATCTTGGCCGGGACATTTCATGATATTTTCCTTTTGTTCAGGTGGTTGCGGGCCACTGTCACTCGATCGCACGATCGTTTCCAATGGCCGATTATGATCCTAATTTAACGGATAACTGCGCGCTTTACATTGACTTATATCAAAATTTATCTCTTCCCGGCCTTGACATAGATCAAAAATGGATGCAAAAAATAAATTATGAAAAACATTCAAAACATAATATCAGCGATTCCGCTTTTCAACGGTCTGCCCGATGATCAGTTAAGCGCTATCCGAGAAATTGCGGTTGAAAAGCACTTTAACAAAGGGCAAACCATTTTTTCGGAGGGGGATGAAACCAAGGGATTTTTTGTTGTAATTGATGGCCGGGTTAAGATTTACAAGGTTTCATCGGAGGGCAAAGAACAGATTTTGCATATCTTCGAAGCCGGACAGTCTTTTGGAGAAGTAACCGTTTTTACAGGCCAGCAATTGCCGGCCAATGCACAGACGCTTGCGAAAACGCATCTTCTTTTTTTCCCCAGAAGCGCTTTTGTTGATTTGATAACGGCCACCCCTTCTCTGGCGTTAAATTTACTGGCCATTATGTCTAAAAAGCTGCGCCAATTTGCCGCTCAAATCGAAAATCTGTCGCTAAAGGAAATTCCGGCCCGCCTGGCCTCTTATCTGATATATCTTTCAGAGGAGCAGGCTGCCGGGGAAGCGGTAACCTTAAACGTATCAAAAGGCCAGCTTGCCAGTCTACTGGGCACGATTCCGGAAACCCTGTCACGAATTTTTGCCAAACTGTCGGGGCAAAATTTGATTCGCGTCGAAGGCCCCAAAATCAAGCTGTTGGATCGCCGGGGTCTTGAAGATCTGGCTGAATACAGCAAGGATTTCGAATAAACAGGAACCCGTTTTAGCCGGTCTGGGCCATCAGTTCCTTGCTCAGTACACGAATATGCTCCATCTCTTCTTTTATAATGGCCTCGATGCGGTCTTTGCCTAAATTTTCCGCAACGGCCTCTTTCATGCCCAGATAAAAAACAATGGAATCCTTTTCAGCTTCGATCGCAGATTTAAGAATTTCCACCATAGATGTCACGTCGATTTCCTTTTTAAAAAATACACGACTGTCTACCAGCGCGCGAAGATAAAGAGATGCCTCACCGGACGGGTCGAAAACGGTTGGTGCTTTATCTGCTGCCGTCAGATCAGTCCGCATGGACTCAAAGATTTTTTCGTGGGCCGCTTCCATTTTTGAAAGGTCGATCAACATCTCTTTATTTGAAGCATCAGCAGCAGTTTCAGCGGCATCGCGGTAAAATTGAGCGCCGTTTCGTTCCATCTGTTCGGCCATTTCAAAAACCTCGTCTGCATTAAAATCATAACTCATCTTTTTTCCTTTCCTGTCTGTTGGAGTCCTCAGTTTTACCCGCAATTTTCCTTTTTGGAGAACAATTTTGGCAAGCACACGCATATACTAATTCCGTAAATATATATATGATCCCCTGTCTTGTAAAGATCCCTGCCGGCGATATGAATTTAAACTTTAATATGATCTTGTTAAAATCCCCTTTACCCCAGCGCCGGTTTTCAGAATTGTGTGTTTCAGATCGCGAATGAGGCTGCCGCAAGAAATGTCCTTGACAGGACGCCAAAACTTTTTATACTATACCAATCTACTAGGAAATTATTTTATTTATGCAAAAGCCAATCGCAATCATATTGATCTTCATTTTCAGTTTGTGCTTGTTTGCAACCGGCGCATTCGGATATGCCGATTGCGAATCCAAATGTTGCTGCAAGTCGGGCATGACGGAACCCGCACAGGCCTCGCATACTTTGGATGCATCTAAACAAACATCCCTTCAGATGGTCCCTGGTTGCTGTTCCGGTTCGACGGCGACCGCATGTGAATTCACCGGGGGAACAGCCGAACGGCTACCTGAAACCGTGTCGGCCACGCTTCGTGCCGGAGGGCATGATTTTTCCGACATTGCACTGACGGCAATACATCATTATCTAAAAGGTGCCCAAGCCGAGTTTTACGCCGGGGGACCTGACTTCTGGCTTAAAACGACAACCCTTCCAATATACCTTCAGCATCTTACCCTTCTGTGTTGAGTCCCCTCCTGACGGGTGCGATCTCTCTGCGCCTTCTGCTGTCTACCGTTTGCTCGATCGATCTTCTATAGGTTCCTGCTTGATACGGTTTGTCTTCTATTATTGACCTATTTCGGGGTATCGGCGGCAGTATCTATTACGCCAGTAGTCTGATTGATCAGGGCAGACCATGTGATCTTCCATTAGCGCATGGTTATACACCGCCAGCTGTTTAAATTTTCGCGCTGCAGCGGGAATCAGCTAACCGTTGAACAAATATCAAACTTACAGATAATTAAAACTTAAGATTTAAAGGAGATAAGCGTAATGGCCCAAAAAAAGAAAAGAAATATTCAATCAAAAAAAGCGACGCAATCAAAGCGCGCGTCGAAAGAAAAAATGACTCTTGAAAAACGGCAGGCCAAAAAAGATGTGGTTTTAGGCACCGAAAAAAAAGGGCGCCTGCCGCTGATTGTAGCGGTTGTGTGTTCGGTTCTTATCATAGGCGGCGGAATATATTATGCCAGCTATGATCGGCAGGAAACGGCTCCTGTGGCCGCTTCATTTTCATCGGAAAACACATCGTCCCAGGTCACTTTGCCGGCAAGTCTTTTCGCAGACGGCAAGGCCCGGCACTTTGAACATGTGGCCGGCGATATCAGAATTAAATATTTTGTTCTAAAAAGCTCCGACGGTATTATCCGTGCAGCCTTTGATGCCTGTGATGTTTGCTGGCCGGCGGGTAAAGGATATTATCAGGATGGTGATTATATGGTCTGTCGCAACTGCGGCCGTCGATTTGCCTCGGTTCTGGTCAATGAGGTCAAAGGCGGATGCAATCCGGCACCCTTAAACCGACAAATCGAAAATGGTAAAGTCGTCATCAAGGTAAAAGATATTCTGGATGGTAGGCAGTATTTTAATTTAGCAGGGAAGGTTTAGCCATGACACTCAAGAACATTTCACTGAAAAACCTGATTCGGCGTAAAGGCAAAGCATTCTTTGTTTTGGCCGGGTTGGTTATCGGGGTCTCTACGGTTGTCGGGATCATCAGCTTTGTTGAGGCCACGACCAGCGATATCAATCACAAGCTTGAAAAGTATGGTGCCAACATTTTGATTGTTCCGCGCACCGAGAATTTAACGCTTAATTACGGCGGACTCTCACTGGGCGGGGTTTCTTTTGAGATGGAAGAAATCCGCCAGGAGGAGCTGGCGCAGGTGGGTTCCATTAAAAATGCTCGCAATATCGCGGCCCTGGGCCCCTTGGTGCTGGGCGTCGTCAAGGTGAATTCGCATAAGGTACTGTTGGCGGGTGTCGATTTCAAGGCATCTGAAATTTTGAAGCCCTGGTGGCAATTGCAGGGCAGGGTGCCTGATGATAATGGTGTCATGCTGGGAGCCGATGCGGCGCATATTTTGAATCTGGATGTAGGCGATCGCTTTAAGATTAAAGATTACAGTTTTGTGGTCTCGGGGATTTTGAAGCCCACAGGGTCCCAGGACGATCAACTGGTATTTGCACGGTTGACCACCGCACAGTCTTTGTTTAATAAAAACGGACGGGTTTCAATGGCCGAGGTGGCTGCGCTTTGCCAGGACTGTCCAATTGATGCCATGGTGAAGCAGATCTCCGACGCGCTTCCGGGTGCCAAGGTGATGGCGATCCAACAGGTGGTAAAAGGCCGCATGCAGACCCTGGAGCATTTTAAAAAATTTTCATTTGGTGTATCCGGTGTGATATTGTTGATCGGCAGCCTTGTCGTTCTGGTAACCATGATGAGCAGTGTCAGAGAGCGTACCGATGAAATCGGAATTTTTCGTGCCATCGGCTTTCGCAAACACCATGTCATGAAAATCGTATTTTTCGAGGCCGCCATCGTGTCGGGATTGGCCGGCATCATCGGATATATACTGGGATGGGGAGTCACTAAAGCCGCAGTGTATTTTTTCATTGAAGGTCACTCCGGAATTGTGCCTTTTAATTTTGAACTGGCCGCCGGGGCGTTTATATTAGCATTGTTCATCGGTCTGATATCCAGTGCGTATCCGGCCGTCATTGCCTCCCGGCTTGATCCCAATGAAGCCTTAAGGGCCTTGTAAATGCAAAATCAACTTGAATTTTTATGGCGATACCATATGGTTCAACGACATGTTTTAAACATTAACAGTAAATGATCTAAAATGCCTAAAGTAGGAAGTGCCTAAAGTTAAGGAATACTATCATTCAAAAAAAGATGGAGCGAAGCGACACCATAACTTTAGGCACTTTAGCTCACTTTAGTCATTTTAGGCACCTACAAAGGGGTTCTTATCTATGAGTTATATTGTTGCAGAAAAATTAGTCAAAAAATACGGTAATGGAGAGGCAGCTGTTACTGCTGTTTCCGACATCAGCTTTCAGATTGAGTCGGGAGAATTTGTCGGCGTTATGGGGGAATCCGGGGCTGGCAAATCAACACTGCTTTCCATAATGGGAGCCATGAACGCCCCTACATCCGGAAGATTTGTGGTTGATGATATCGATATCTACAACCTAAACCAGGAGAAACAGGCCGATTTTCGCAGGGAATTTCTCGGTTTCATATTTCAGAGTTTTCACCTGGTACCCTATCTGACGGTTTTCGAAAATGTCATGTTGCCTCTAACCATCATAAAGAAAAACAAAAGACAAAAACGCGCAATGGTTGAAAATGCCTTATCCCAGGTGGGACTGCTTGATAAAGCGCAACGCTTGCCGAATCAAATCTCCGGCGGCGAAAAAGAGCGCGTTGCGATTGCGCGGGCGGTTGTCAATGAACCCCCTGTTTTGCTGGCAGATGAACCCACAGGCAACCTTGATACAAAAACATCAACTGAAATTATGAAATTGCTTCAACGTCTCAATATGGATGGCACCACCATTATCATGGTCACCCACAGCCCGGAATGTGCCAACTATGCGCGCCGATTCATGCGGGTTTCAGATGGTAAGGTGGTTGAAGATATTTAAAAAGGAGTTTTTCAAATGGCAAAGAGAAAAAAGAAGAAAAGCCCCGTCACTCATCCTAAAGTCAACCGCAGTGGCTGGCAACCTTCATACTGGATGATTGTAGCTTTTATCGCGATTTTTTTTGCCGGAGGTGTTATGCTTAAAGCTGTATTTTCGCCAATTCCGCGCATCAGCACAGGCGCTTCAAATTATGAGCCTGTATCGGGAGCAAATCCCAATCTTGCCGGCCAGGTGCAGCTGGTGGCCGCTAACTTTAGGTGCGCCTGCGGAGGCTGTGGTGAACTTTTCTTAATTGATTGTACCTGCGACATGCCCAGGGGCGCAAAAGAAGAAAAAGATTTTATACGTAAAAATCTTCAGCAGGGCTTAAGCGTAGATGAGGTGATCACCCTGGTTGAAAGAGAATACGGCCACCGCATATCTTGATCGGGGCACAATAATATCGGCAAATCCATATGTAATTTTATATCGTCGTGATGAGGATAATAACACCAATTAAATTTGCACTGCTGGCTGTTATCTTGCTGGTGATGTCTGCAGGTATCGGCTTTCATCTGTTTTATAACGGATCTTTTGCGACTGCCGGATCCAAGGAGCAGGAGCTGGAACGCTTATTCGGCGATATTGGGATTCTAAAAATCCCTCATATTTCCCGGCCGGTAGAAATTAAGCTTAAAGATGTTTTGGGGAATACGGTCAGTTTATCTGATTTTCGCGGCAAAATTGTCTTTCTTAATTTTTGGGCGACCTGGTGTCCCCCATGCATTATCGAGATGCCATCTATGGAAAAGTTGCACCGCAGATTCAAAGACAAAAATTTCGTGATGGTCGCGGTCAATTCTCAGGAAACCGATGCGCAGGTAAAATCGTTTTTTGAAAAAAATAAACTGTCGTTTACCGCTCTTTTGGATTCCAGTGGAGAGGTGGGATCCTGGTTTGGCGTCAATGCGCTTCCAACGACCTTTGTTCTTGATAAACAAGGAAGAATTATCGGTAGTGCGCTCGGACCGAGGGATTGGAACAGTCAGGCGTCAGTTGCTCTGTTTGATTATTTAATCGGCAGCTAGGGCGTGCCTGCGAGACAAAAATCCATACATTAGAAGTGGTTTCAGAACCTCAGATCAGGTTCAAGGGCTCCCGCAACACTGAGCGGGATTTCACTTCTTGATTTTATATATTAAGGAGTTCAAAAGGCGCGGGTCGATCGAGAAAGTCGTTGTTCCCAGCATACAAGGATATGCGAGCATTTATCGGAGGCCTGCAACGCAGCCATTGGGCCTCAGATGGGGTTTTGAAACCACTTCTAGGTTTTATCCGTTTCGGGCTTTGGTACTCACTGAAAGAACGGGGCAGGGGGCCTGGCGTATCACCCGGTCCGTTGTCGATCCCAAAAAAAGCGTTTTTACCAGTCCGTGTCCTCGAACCCCCAGAACGATCATGTCGATATCCTCGGTTTTGGCATATGCGCCCAGCTCTTCATAGGGGCGCCCTTCCAAAATACGGGTTTGGGGCGTACACCAGTTGCGCGCCTCCTCGGGTACCATGGCAATGAGTTTTTCCGTTAAACGGCTGTTCAGGCCCTCCTGAATTTCTTCTATCAGCGAAATATCCGGTTTAAGCAGTTCACTTGATACGGAGGGCTCAACCACGTGGGCCAAATGCAGGTCAGCCTCGAATTCTTGTGCGAGGCTTAAGGCATGTTGAAACGCGAGGTCGGAATCCGGCGAGAAATCACATCCGACGAGGATCCGCTTCAGGCGTATCTCCTGATTGATCGGATCAATAAATTCGTGCTCCGGGCTGTTGACCACCAGTAAGGGACATGAAAGGACACGCATCAGGCGTTCGGTGACCGATCCCAGAATCAAACGCTTAAGGCCGGAGCGGCCGCGGGTGGCGGCGATGACCAGATCAATTTCTTTTTCTTCAACCAGGCGCGATACTTCATCGGCTGTATGGCCAACTGTGATTATGGGTTCCCATTTAACAGGTTGCGCGCCGATTAACCGGTCGAGCTGCTCACCGGCTCTTTTTTTAATGCGACTTTGCTGATCGACCGGATTCAGCTGAAACTCGCCGTAAATGGCGATAGATGAGAGGTCGATGACATGACAAATATAGAGCCTGGCGGCGAACTCTTTGGCCAGGGCAACGCCGTAGGGTATGGTATGGTTTGAAAAATCGGAAAAGTCCGTGGCACAAAGAATGTTTTTCATTTGTACTCTCATGGCTCCTTCTCCTTTCTTTTTTTACCTAAAATAAGCGTTTCATATTCCTTGTGGCTCCCCGCTGTGACGGGATATTACGGGCGGCAACCGCGACATTCGCTCAATTCAGATTTAAAACGAAACCAGTTTAAAGTGTCTATCCCTTTATAACTGCTATCGGCTTCAGCTTCGCAACCTTTTTTGCAATGCCAGCTCCGTGTACAACCTCAACGACCCGGTCCACATCCTTATAGGCCTCCGGTGCTTCTTCAGCCAGACCGGACATGCTACCGGCACGTATGAGGATGCCGCGCCCCTCGAGCGCTTCGCGCAGCGTTGCACCGCGAATGGTCTTTTTGGCCTTTTTGCGGCTCATCGTGCGTCCGGCGCCGTGACAGGTCGATCCAAACGTTTGATCCATAGACGCTTCGGTACCGACCAAAACCCAGGATGCGGTTCCCATTGAACCGGGAACCAACACCGGCTGTCCGATATCACGGTAAACCGACGGGAGTTCGGCCGACCCGGGGCCGAATGCCCGTGTGGCTCCTTTGCGATGAACACAAACCCGTACCTGTCTTCCATCTATGTGGTGGGTTTCGACTTTGGCCATGTTGTGCGCAATATCATAAATCTGGAAGATGTGATGATTCGACACTTTGCCGGCTAGGACCTGTTCAAAACTGCGACGGATATGGAAAGCGAGCACCTGGCGGTTTGCAAAGGCATAGTTCGCTGCCGCCTTCATTGCGGAGAGGTAATCCTGCCCGTCGGAGCTGCTCAGCGGCGCGCAGACCAGCTCACGATCCGGCAGGTTCAGTCCGTATATGGTAATCATTTTTTGAAACTGTTTAACGTAATCGCCGCAAATCTGGTGCCCCAGACCGCGCGAGCCGCAATGAATCTGGACTGCGATTTGACCCTGGAAAAGGCCGATTCGTTGCGCAACACTTTCATCGAAAACCCTGTGGACAACATCCAGCTCGATAAAATGATTTCCCGCGCCCAGGGTCCCCACCTGTCCTTTGCCCCGATCTTTGGCACGCTGGCTGACTTTGCCCGGATCCGCCCCTGCCAGACAGCCGCTCTCTTCCGTGCGTTCAAGGTCTGCTTCTGAGCCGTATCCCCTTTTTACAGCCCATTTTGCACCGGCAGTCATCACCTTATCGAGTTCGCCGCCTTTCAGCTTGATGTTACCGCCTTTGCCGATACCGCTGGGGCAGTTCGAATAAAGAATGGTGGCCAAATCATCCAGATAGGGATTGATCTCCTCCTGATTTAGATGCGTGGCGAGTAACCGCACCCCGCAATTGATGTCATAACCGACACCGCCCGGGGAAATAATCCCATGCGGCAACTCGGTCGCCACTACGCCGCCGATGGGAAAGCCGTATCCCTGATGAATGTCCGGCATGGCCAGCGCATATTTGACAATACCGGGAAGGGTGGCGGTGTTGATCAACTGCTGTAAACTGTTGTCCGCAACGACACCTTTTAGCAGCTCCTTGTCCGCATAAAAGCGCGCGGGGACGCGCATGTCTTGGCGGAAAGAGACCGGAACTTCAAACAGATGTTTCTCGAGTTGTTCAAAATCACGGGCATCGATCATTTTATTCCCCTTGACCCCAAAAAAATCTCCAAACGTTAAGTTTAGGTATTAGACATCAAAGACTATCGTCGCCTCCAGACCTCGCGCGGTCTTAATGATTTTGAGATTATGATAGGTTACGGCTTTAATATGTTTTTTGAGTTCCGGCACTTTGCCCCCCAGAACGCTTGCCTGAAGATGGGTGGCGGTTAGATTCTGTATGCGGAGCTCGTTAAAAACAAGCATTTCAGTTTCCGCCCAGTAAGCCAATTCACTTAGCCATTCCACCAGCAGGCTTTCCGCATCGATGGCCGCCAGCTCTATGGATTTTTCGACTTCGAGTGGAACCTTCGACACATCCGCCACCATCAGGCCAATCATCCCTTGGGCCGCACTGTTAAATAATTCCTGCAAATCGATCCCGAAAATTCGCAGCGCTCGGTCGGCGGTATGCTCTATTTCTTCAAAACCCATCTTTCTGTGTACTTCCGGTCTCCTATCCATTGCGAATCGGAAAGAAAGCTAACCCAAAATCATGGATGACGTTACGACTTTATGATCTGGAAAGCCCGGTTCCCAGCTGACAGCTTTAATTCTGATGCAACGAAATAGATAAGGAATCGTTTCGATTCGGCTTGAAGAGCCGCTGTGATGGATATCGTTCGGAAATGACAGATAGCTGTGTAATACGTGTCAGGTTCTTATACCCATACAATTAACAATTGAACGAGCAAAGTCAAGGAGATAATGATAATACCGGCATCGAGGCGCCTGCGGTCAAAAAATTCTTTACAATTTCAGCAAGGGTGATTTATAAGCGAAGTTGAATAATGCCGTTTCTTTTCTTATCCAATCATACACCTAAATGTTTATATATCTGCTCCTTTTGCTTTTCTTCGGTTATAAAAATCAGTTGCATCAGGAATGAGGTGCTGCATGAAACATCAATATGATGTGATTATTGTGGGGGCTGGCCTGGCCGGACTGCGTGCGGCAGTCGAAATCGGAAAAGATGCACAGGTTGCCGTTCTGACGAAAGTATTTGCCACGCGTTCCCATTCCGGGGCGGCGCAGGGCGGAATTGGCGCTGCACTCGGCAATGAAGAAGAAGACCACTGGAAATGGCATATGTTTGATACGGTCAAGGGCAGTGACTACCTGGGAGATCAGGATGCCATCGAGATTCTGGCCAAGGATGCGCCCCGCGCCATTTACGAGCTGGAAAACCTGGGGGTTCCGTTTAATCGTACCTCTGAGGGCAAGATCGCTCAAAGAGCCTTCGGCGGGCACACACGCAATTATGGCGAAGCACCGGTCAAGCGGGCCTGCTATGCGGCAACGCGAACAGGCAGAGTCATTTTGGACACCCTTTGGGAGCAGAGTTTGCAAAGAGATATCGAATTCTTCGATGAATTCCAGATGTTATCCCTGATCATTCACAGCGGGCAGTGTTGCGGCGTTGTGGCCTATGAATTGGCCACCGGAGAATTGCATACCTTCCACTGTAAAGCGGTTTTGCTGGCTACGGGCGGGGCGGGCAAAATCTTCAAGACCACTTCCAATGCATTCGCCAGTACCGGGGACGGCATGGCCATCGCCTATCGTGCCGGCGCCCCCCTGGAAGATATGGAATTTGTGCAGTTTCATCCCACCGGAATTTATAAGCTGGGGATTCTAATCAGTGAAGCCGCCCGCGGGGAAGGCGGTATCCTGCGCAACAATGACGGTGAACGGTTCATGGAACGCTATGCGCCGGTTATCAAAGATCTGGCACCGCGCGACATGATCTCGCGCTGTATGCTGGAAGAAATGCGCGCGGGCAGGGGTATCGATGGGAAAGACTATTTTCACCTGGACCTGACGCATCTGGGACGGGACCTATGCCGGCGTCGATCCGGTTAAAGAGCCCATTCCGGTTCAGCCGACCTGCCATTATATGATGGGCGGTATCGCCACGGATTACGAAGGCCGCGTCATCATTGATGGAAAAAATACACCCTTTAGGGGACTATACGCCGCCGGAGAATGTGCTTGCGTATCCGTGCATGGCGCAAATCGGCTGGGCTGTAACGCGCTGCTCGACACGCTGGTTTTCGGGCGTCGGGCCGGCATGCAGATCAAAGCTTTCGTTCAGTCTGTTGCACACCCCAAACTTCCCGCCAAGCCGGCTAAAAGCGACGCGGAGACGATTCGGATATTGATGAAAAGCAGCGGTAAAGAGACCAGCGGCAACATCCGCGCCGAGCTTCAGGAAAGCATGATGGAAAACGTCTCTGTTTTCCGTCAAAAAAATAGTCTGACCGCTGCGTTGGATAAAATTATGCAACTCAAAACACGGTATCAAAACCTGGCCATTCAGGATAAAGGAAATTGTTTTAATCGCGACCTCTTAGATGCCATCGAACTTGGCCATTTACTGGACCTGGCGGAAGTTATTACAAGAGGAGCGCTTTATCGTGAAGAAAGTCGTGGCGCCCATTCCCGGGAGGATTTTCCGGAACGTGACGATGTCAAATTTTTGGCCCACACAATGATCCGTTACGATGAGGCGAAAGGCGTGCGGATCTTCACCAAACCGGTTGCCGTTACCGAATTTGAGCCCAAAGAGAGGAAATATTAAGATGAAATCTACCTTTAGCGTCTATCGGTTTGATCCCAAGGTGGATAAGAAACCACGATACCAGGAATATGAAGTCGACGCCGAACCGACCGACAAAATTCTGGATTGTTTAAACAAAATCAGATGGGAACAGGATCCGACACTGGCTTACCGTTATTCTTGTGCCCATGGTATCTGCGGCTCCGATGCGTTAATGATCAACGGCAGAATTGAGCTGGCCTGTCAGAAACTCCTGCGTGATTTTAAGACCGGAAATAATTTTGTGATTGAACCGTTGCCTTTGTTTGAGGTGATCAAAGATTTAATTGTTGACCTGGAGCCCTTTTTTGAAAAATACCGCCAGGTGCAACCTTACCTGATCGCTGGCCGGAACGAATCGGATAAAGAGTTTATACAGAGTTCTGAGAATCAGGAGTTTATCGAGCCCGCGCTAAGATGTATCCTGTGTGCATCCTGCACCGCCGCCTGTCCCATCAACCGGGCCAGGCCGGATTATCTCGGTCCGGCAGCCTTACTGCGCGCCTTTCGATATATTTTTGATTCACGCGATTCAATCACCGATGTGCGCTTAAAAAAAATGGACAACCCGGATGGCGTCTGGGGGTGTAAAACCATGTGGTGGTGTACCGAGGTCTGCCCCAAAGAAATCCCGATCACCAAATGTTTGGGACAGATCAAACGTGCGCTCAAGCAAAAATAAAATAGGAGGCTACCATGCCGGAGAAAAATTTGTTAACCGGATTCTCGTTCTTTTCGGATGTCGATTCCGATACATTGGAGGCAATCTCAGAAAAAGGTGAGATTCTGGAATTTAATGCTGAAGATGTGATTTTTCACTGTGATGAGCCTTCGACGCATTTTTTTGGGCTTCTGGAGGGGGAAGTCGATTTGATCCTCATTTTTAAAGATAAGGTGTTAAAAACGGATATTGAATACGAAGAAGCCATTCAAGCCAGCATGGTCGATGAAGAAAAGGCAATTGTCGTGGATACGGTAGTACCGGGTCAAGTATTCGGTTGGTCTTCGATAGTCGGCCCTGGAAAAAGAACCGTCACTGCTGAATGTTCGGAAGCCAGCCGGGTCATTTCAATCCCGGCCGATGAACTCAAGGCCATGTTCGATAAAGACCACACCCTGGGTTACATCGTCATGAAGCGCTTGAGCGACATTATTGCCAAGCGGCTTCGCAAGCGCACCGACAAATTGATTGAGACCTGGGGGGAGGCATTCGATATCGGCTCCATCTAGAACCCATCTCAAAAATGCGTCTAAGTGCCCAGGGCTGCGTTGTCCCGTAAATTGAAATACTCACGTACTGCGTGTACGCTCCGTTTTCAATTCACGGGACGCCCTGCCCTGAACCCTTAGCCACTATTTTTGAGATGGGTTCTAATGTCATATCCTACAAATAAGTTACAAAATGATTGTCACTTCCGCGCAGGCGGGAGCCCAGTCAAAGGCCCCTGGATTCCCGCCAGCGCGGGAATGACGGATGGATAGAGCGCCTCAGTACTTAATAATATTTTTGACAATATTTCCGGGAGACAACACTCAAACCCATCTCAGCCCGCCTCCGGCGGATTGAGCGCCTTGTCTTGTTAAAAAAGAAAAGGGGCTTATTATATTTTTTTACCGGGCAAAGAACTCAACGAGAGCAACCGATGGCTTGTTGGCGATTCATTGGAACAATGATCGTTATTTGAGCGCTAAAAGGAAAGATAAGGAATTATTGCGATGAAAGCGTTATTCTTTGAGCAGCACGGAGAGCTGGATGTTATTCAGTACGGAGATGTTCCTGATCCGGAACCGGGACCCGGTCAGATAAAAATAAAAGTACGGGCAACTGCTCTGAATTATCTGGATATCTGGGTAAGACGCGGCTGGCCCGGCCTTAAACTTGAAATGCCCCATTGGTGTGGCGCAGATATAGCCGGCGAAATTGTCGAGCTTGGAAAGGGTGTATCAGACTGGCAGGTGGGCCAACGGGTTGTGGCGGATCCGGGCGTTAATTCATTTGAAGACGAATTTACTGCCCGGGGGGAAGATTCTGTAAGTCCCGGCTATTCTGTCCTCGGCGAACATCGGCGGGGCGGTGCGGCCGAATACATTGTACTTCCGGCTAACGGCGTGGCGGCAATACCTGACCATGTCGATTTTACAGGGGCCGCCGCGCCTCTATTGGTGACGCTAACCGCCTGGCGGATGCTCATCCATAGGGCGGCATTACGTGCCGGAGAATCGGTGCTGGTTGTAGGCGCCGGCGGCGGGGTCAACAGCATGTCCATTCAGGTGGCCAAGCTTGCCGGTGCCTTTGTATATGCTGTGGCAAGCAATGAGAAAAAAGCACAGCTGGCAAAAGAATTAGGTGCCGATGTGGTGCTGGATCGCTCCCGGGTCGGCTGGGGCTCAGAGATATACAAACTTACCGGCAGGCGGGGTGTCGATGTGATTGTTGATAACGTCGGAAAAGCAACGCTTAACACCAGCATGCAGGCTTTGGCACGGGGCGGTCGAATTGTGATTGTCGGCAACACCAGTGGGCCGCAAACTGAGATCGATATCCGCTATATTTTCGGAAAACAGATCAGCCTGATCGGCAGCACCATGGGAAGCCATCAAGATTTTAAGGATGTGCTGGCCATGCTTTTTGCCGGCAGACTCAAACCGGTGGTCGATCGGGTGATGCCGCTGAGTGAGGGCCGCCGGGCATATGAAATTATGGAGAAGGGGCAGCAGTTGGGGAAGATTGTCTTAACGCCATAAATTTTTTCATGTTTAAACTTTTCAGGCGTATCTAATTATTGAGCTTTTTAAACGCAGTCCGTTGTCAGTGGTCCGTTGTTCGTTGTAAAAGATTTGGAATCGCAGTATCAGGAAGTAATTTTCATTGTATCAGCAACGGACAACTATCCACGGACAACAGACCCTATCCATGCTGTTTCATCAATTCACGGAAAATCACCAATTTTTGCACATCCTGGGTGCCTTCACCTAAAGATGATGCCCAGGCATCCATTGGGAATTTATGAATTGGGTGTTCCCGGATGACCGATGCGGCTCCAAAAATATCTGCGGCCCAGGTGGTGGTGGTGCGGGCGATATCAACAGCAAGATATTTTGCCAGTGAGGAATCCTGTCTAAAGTTTTCGGTCTGGTCCATTTTCCAACAGGCCTTCCAAAGCATCAGCCGCGCCGCTTCGATCCTTGCGTAAAGATCGGCACTCTCAAAAGCCTTGGCCTGAAAATCCGTGATGGTTTGACCGAATATCTTCCGTTTTCTGGCATGTTCGAGAGCCAGTTCAAATGCACCGACGGCCGTCCCCAGGGTCAATGCGGCAATCGGGACCCGGCTGTATGTAAATATCGTGAGGACCTGCTGCAGCCCTTGTCCCTGATTGCCCAGAACATGATTATCAGAAACAAATACATTATTAAACTGCAGACGGGTCAAGTCAGACGGAATCCAGACCTGTTTGTTCAGCTTTTTTCTCTGGACGCCATCTGCATGCAGATCCACCAAGTACATGGAAAGCCGGTTATTCCTAGAAGCCCGGGGATCCGATACCGCTGTAATCACAGCCAGATCGCTGATGAACCCATTGGTTACATAGGCTTTGGTGCCATTGAGCAGCCAGCCGCCGCTAACTTTTCGGGCGCTCATTTCGATGCCGGCCACATCGCTGCCGGCCTGACGCTCGGTATTGCCAAGACACATCAAGGTCTCGCCCCGGACAGCCGAGCGGCCATATTGTTTTTTAAGGGCGTCAGAGCCGAAAAGGAACAGACCCATAAGCCCCAGTTCAATTTGAGCCAGGACTGCCACCGCCACGCCCGGTGATACCTTGGCCAATTCCTCTGCAATTAAAACTTCCCTTAAGGCCGAACCTTTGAGCAGCCGCCCTTTTTTCAATTCGATTCCATACCAGTTGCCTTTTCCCATTTCGCCAAAAAATTTAGCGGGCATTTCCTGGGTTTGATACCATCCCGGCAGCTCAGAGATGACGCTCGATTTTAGAAATTCTTTAAAGCGTATGATTTCTTCGGAAAGCTTGCTGGGGATTGAAAGATCCATGGTTTCTCCTTTTGCCCCAAAATTATAGGCATAAAGCTTCAGAAAACAAGGTATCCAAATTTCAAATTGAAAAATCTTCAGAGGATAAAAATTTGTCGGTTTCTCTATTTATAATTTACAAACTTCACTGAAAATAGTATTTAAACAAAACAGACCTAGATAATGCAATCAGATCGGCAAAATGATTTCCATTATAAACGATTGAAAATTGAACCAGATTTTACAGTCATCGAAAGATTGTAACCCTTAGTTCAATGCTTTAAGAAAACCCGGTTTTTGGGAAAAATCCCAGTTCGTCCTGAGCTTTATACTGGATATTTTTAGGCCTGAGAAATTTTATTTGGTCTTCATGTTGAACAGGCATTGGAGGGGATTATGGAAATGAAAGATCTGATTCAACGTATTGCGGAGGCTCTGGTAGACAATCCGGAGCAGGTTACGGTCACGGCATTAGAAGGCAGCCAAGCCACGGTATTAGAACTCAAAGTGGCCAAGGAAGATCTAGGTAAAATCATCGGCAAACAGGGACGCACTGCCAAATCCATTCGCACCATCTTAGGCGCAGCATCCGCGAAGATGCACAAGCGCACAGTTCTTGAAATTGTAGAGTAATTTTTACCTAGGTATCTTTGGCCATTTTAAAGCTTTGAAGGCCTATCTGAAAAATGGCCCAAGATTCGGCCCAGCAAGAAATTTCAGTTGCGTCCGGATTCAGTCGGGTCCAGATTCACATTTCGTGATCGGAATACGACTTTCTTTTCTCCTGCCGCTTTAGAAACATTACCTCCCTTTCTTTATTTCCCGCAACAGAGCCGCCCTGCGGCGCCCGGTTCGATATTTATGAATTCGATCTGATCTCCCATCCGTCAGAGTGGGCGGCGGGGAGCTTCATTTCATTGACCGCTTGACGCTTCTTAAAATAATACCTGGTGTAATGAAAACTCACTCCTAAACGACATAAAGGCAAAACTTTTTTGGTTAGCGTGATATACCTCAAGCTCTTGACTAAGCGAAAAACCGCACCATAATTAATCTGGTAAGCTCAACGCTGGAAGTAAAGCGAGAAATTTTTTACTTCTGGAGTTATCATTGTTTTTGCAAAGGAGTCACGCGATGCCGCGTAAAAAAATAACAATTTCCGAAAAAGTTGAATATCTTTCGATTTTAAATGAAAAAGGGCAGTTGGATAAAGAACTTGAGCCGGATATCGGCGAAGATGTTCTTCTCAAACTCCACCGGACCATGCTTTTGGCGCGCAAGTTTGATGAGCGCTTGCTTAATCTTCAAAGGCAGGGTCGTAGCGGAACGTTTGCACCCATAAAAGGCCAGGAAGCCGCCCAGCTCGGCACGATTGCACATTTACGTCCCAGTGATTGGATGGTTCCGGCCTTTCGCGAAGCAGCGGCTGATATATGGCGCGGCCGGTCTCTTGAAAGCATTATCATTTATAACAACGGATTTGGCGAAGGCGTCGCTATCCCAAAAGACCGCAATGATCTGCCCATATCGGTTCCCGTGGGATCTCAGATTATTCATGCCGTTGGTTTGGGCTGGGCCGCTAAATACCGGCAAAAAGATGATGTGGCAATGACTTATTTTGGAGATGGCGCTACGTCCCAAGGTGATTTTCATGAAGGCTTAAATTTTGCCGCTGTGTTCCAGGCCCCTGTAATTTTTGTGTGCCAGAACAATCACTGGGCGATTTCGGTGCCGCTTTCGAAGCAGACGCGTTCAAAAACGCTGGCCCAAAAAGCACTGGCTTATGGCATGCCCGGGATTCAGGTGGACGGTAATGATATTCTGGCCGTCTATGCCGCTGCCCGGGAAGCTGTGCAAAGAGCGCGAACCGGTGGCGGGCCCACATTGATCGAGTGCGTTACCTACCGTTTGATGATGCATACCACCGCAGACGACCCCAAACGCTATCGCAGCGATGAAGAGGTTGAAGAATGGAGCAAACGGGATCCGTTACCCAGATTTCAAAAATACCTCTTGGATAAGGGCTTGCTTTCCGAAGAGAAAATGCTTGAAGTCGAATCTGAAATTATGGAAGAGATTCAGGCAGCCGTGGACGGCGCAGAAAAACAAATGGAAGCGCTGGGCGATCCCCTGGATATGTTCGACCATGCGTATGCCGAAATGCCACCGTATCTAAACGAGCAGAAAGCGGACCTGGCCCGAGAGCTTTCCGAGAGCGGAAAGGAGGGGGATCATGGCTAAAATGACGATGGTTCAGGCCCTCAATCTGGCGCTGCAGCAGGAAATGAAAAAAGACGACAGCGTTGTCGTACTGGGAGAAGATGTCGGGGTTGACGGCGGGGTGTTCAGGGTAACCGACGGCCTCATCAATCAATTCGGAGATCAACGGGTGCTGGATACGCCGCTGGCAGAATCTGCAATCGTGGGCATGTCCATCGGGATTGCCGTCTATGGGCTCAAGCCGGTCTGTGAGATTCAGTTTTCCGGCTTTAGTTATCAAAACTTTCACCAGCTTGAAAACCACGCCGCGCGTTTACGCTGGCGCTCCCGGGGGAGATTTCATGTGCCCATGGTTTTGCGAACACCATACGGCGGTGGCGTCCGGGCGCTTGAACACCACTCGGAAAGTCGTGAAGCCTACTGGGCTCATACCCCTGGACTTAAAATGGTGATTCCTTCGGGACCACGTAATGCGCGGGCGTTGCTGATTAGCGCTATCCGGGACCCGGATCCGGTGATCTTTTATGAATCCAAAGCGGTGTATCGTGCGTTTCGCGAGGAGGTGCCCGAGGCGGAAGAGATCCTGCCGATTGGAAAGCCGCAACTCATTCAGGAAGGCAGCGACGTAACCATGATTTCATACGGGGCTATGATGCGGCCCACAATGGAAGCGGCCGCTGAACTCAAAAACAAAGACGGCATTGAAGCGGAAGTAATCGACCTGCTGACAATTTCACCTCTGGATGAAGAAATTTTGGTCCAATCGGTTAAAAAGACCGGCAGGGTGGTGGTGATCCATGAAGCACCGCGTAGTTTCGGTCCCGGCGCTGAAATCGTTGCGCGATTGATGGAAAAAGCATTTTACCATTTGGAAGCCCCCATAGAGCGGGTCGCCGGTTTTGATATCATTATGCCCTTGTTTAACCGGGAGAAAGTCTATTTGCCCAGCACTGAACGGATATTACGTGCGACCAGAAAGGTACTGGCTGCTAAATGAGGTGTCAGGTGTCAGGTTTCAGGTGTCAGCAAAAAGATGACGGGGGCAGAAAAAAGACTGCTTTAAATTCAGTCGGGTCGGATCCTGACACCCGAACACTAAATGCCGCCAGAGCATAATGAGATAAAATATATAAAGCAATGTGTAAGGAACCGATTCACATTGGTTGGGGGTAACATGTCCAGGTCGTTTAAATTACCGGATTTAGGTGAAGGCATTCACGAAGGCGAAGTGCTTGCCGTTCATGTGTCCGTTGGGCAGGAAGTAAAAGAAGGCGACATCATTTTAGAAGTCGAAACGGATAAAGCGGCTGTAGAAATTCCATCTCCGTTCAGCGGCACGGTTTCCGAGGTGTTTGTCAAACCGGGGGACATGGTGAAGGTCGGAGATGTGATGATGACCTTTGGCAACGGCGAAGAAGCCGACGGCGTTGAGGTGGCATCACCTGATAAAATACCGGCTGAAGCGGCTGAAACTGAAAAAGTGGTATCACCATCCGAAGCCGAGCAAACAAAGAGACCGGTGCCGGCTTCACCGGCTACCCGTCGTTTGGCCCGGGAGTTGGGCGTTGATCTTCATCGGGTAACACCGACCGGACCCGGTAGTCTGGTGACGGCCGCTGATGTTCGAGCCTTTGCCGAAAGAGGCAAAGAAGCAGTCGTGCCGCCGGCTGCCGGCGAAGGGGTTCCGGCAGAGGCACCGGCTGTTTCGATACCGTCGCCGGCATTACCCGATTTTGCCAAATGGGGTCCGGTCGAGCGGGTGCCGTTTCGCTCTATTCGGAGGACAACCGCCAGGCAGATGAGTATCGCCTGGTCGCAGATTCCGCATGTGGCCAGCCAGGATCAGGTGGACATCACCAAGCTGGAAGCATTTCGCCAAAAACACAAAGCGGAAATCGAGGCCGAGGGCGGGCGCTTAACCATGACGGTATTTGCGTTAAAGGCGGTTGCCACCGCACTGAAAACCTATCCTCAATTCAACGCCACCCTTGACGTCCAGGCCGGAGAGATCATCATTAAAAATTACTTTCATATCGGTGTTGCCGTAAACACCGACAGCGGTTTGATTGTGCCGGTTGTTCGCGATGTCGACCGCAAAAGCATAAAAGAGCTCTCCATTGAATTATACGATGTTGTTGAAAAGACCCGATCTCGTAAGATTTCACGGGACGATCTGCAGGGCGGCACCTTTACCATTACCAACGCCGGCGCTATGGGCGGAGGCTATTTTGCGCCGATCATTAATTTCCCGGAGGTGGCGATCCTCGGTATGGGTCAGGGGCGGTTGCAGCCTGCGGTGGTTGCCAAGGCGAATGGCGAGCAGGAAATCGCGCCGCGTTTGATCATGCCGATTGTGCTTTGCATCGATCATCGCGTGCTGGATGGTGCCGATGCGATTAAATTTCTAAATGTGATAATTCAGGCCCTTGAAGATCCGGACGAGCTACTCATTACGATGATATAAAGTGTCCGTTGTTAGTGGTCCGTTGTGCGTTGCGTCTGGATGCTTGCTACTGGCTTCTGGCGACTGGTTAAACGGATTCGTATCTAATTCCGATAAGTGAGTAACCACAAGAAAGGTGCAAGTGCCAAGCGGCGGCAGTCAAAAACTGGAACCTAGATGCAACGGACAACAAACAACTGACAACTGACAAACCAGAGGTTTATTTATGGTAATGGGCGAATTAGAGCAGGAAACCGAAGTCCTGGTTGTCGGCAGCGGACCGGGTGGCTATGCGGCTGCGTTTCGGGCCGCTGACCTGGGACTGGACGTGACCATGGTGGATCCGGCCCAGCGGCCGGGCGGGGTGTGCCTCTATAAAGGATGTATTCCTTCCAAGACATTTCTTTTTTTATCCGAACTTATCCATGACGCCGAGCGCGCCGGAGCGATGGGCATTACGTTTGACAAGCCGCGCATTGATCTTAAAGCCCTGCGAGAATGGAAAGGAAAGGTCATCGATTCGATGGCCAACGGCCTGGTCAGTTTAAGCAACAGGCGCGGCGTTCAATTAATACAGGGACGGGCCCAATTTGAAAGCTCAAATACGGCGCGGCTGCATGATGCTGAAGTGAGCCATATCAAATTTCGGCATGCCATTATCGCAACGGGCTCCCAGCCGATTGCGTATCCGGGTAGCGGGTTTAAACCCGGCGGTCGCATCATGAGCTCCACGGGTGCTTTGGCTCTGGCGGATGTGCCGCAATCTTTGCTTATCATCGGCGGCGGTTACGTCGGTCTGGAGCTCGGCACAGTTTACGCCGCCCTGGGCAGCCGCGTCAGCCTGGTTGAACTCCAAGACCGCCTGCTTTTGGGGGTGGACCAGGATCTGGTTGAACCGTTACATCGGAGGCTAAACACCATTTTTGATACCATCAGCCTGAAAACTAAAATCGCTGCCATGACGGAAAACAAAACCGGGGTTGCGGTTATTTTGGAAGGCGATGTTGAAAAACCGGAGCAGCATTTTGATCGGGTGCTGGTGGCCATCGGCCGCAAAGCGCGTTCTCAGGATATCGGCCTCGAAAACACCAAAGTGGAACTTGATGACAAGGGATTTATAAAAGTGGATGATCAGCAGCGCACCGCCGATGAGCATATTTTTGCCGTCGGAGACGTGGTCGGAGGCCTGATGCTGGCGCATAAAGCCACCCGCGAAGGCAAGGTGGCCGCCGAAGTCATTGCCGGTGAACCCTCTGCTTTTGATGTTCGAGCGATACCGGCAGTGGTTTATACCGATCCGCAGATCGCCTGGTGCGGTCTAACCGAAGAAGAAGCCCGCAAGGGAAATGTACCGATTAAAGTTCAGCGATTTCCCTGGAAATTTTCGGGCCGGGCCACCACCATGGGCGCGCCGGAAGGTCTGACCAAAATAATTGCCGATCCGGAGAACGGACGCATATTAGGTGTTGGGATTGTCGGCCGCGACACAGAAGGTTTAATTTCCGAAGGTGTTTTGGCCATTGAAATGGGGGCTCTGGCCGAGGACATGGCGCTCAGCATCCACCCGCATCCCACGCTTTCGGAAACCGAGGGCGAAGCGGCCGAACTGTATCTGGGCAGCGCCACCCATATTCTGTCGAAAAAAATAAAGTCTTAATCATCTCCCCTCAAGGTTCTATATTTGTCTCCTTCCAGGCCTATTCAAATTTAGCACAGCATAAATCAGTCAATTGAGTCGTTCCTCACATCGATTTTTTCTGCAACCGAGCTCAATGATTGCAAAATATCTTACGCTCCGTATAATATTGTGCACATTTACACTTTAAAATTCTACCCTGTCGCTGCCAACATGCTTAATTGTTTAAAAAAATTTTCAAGGAAAAATGGTATGGGTTTTGCAAACTGTAAATGGATAATCGCATCTTTAATTCATTTACTCATGCGCAAAAGGAGGTAAGAATGGTACTTATTGTTAATTTTGCCATGGTACTTATCGGTATTTTTGCAATATTAATGTTAAAGTATTTAGAAGAAAAACATTAATTTGCCAAATAATCGCAGGTAAACGAAATTAATTAAGGTTCCATAACTTCTAAACTCTATGCAACAAAAAGGTTTTTTTTAATCACCATTCACTTCTAACTGCTCTTTTAGTTCCTGATCATCAAAAATACTGTCTCTGCAAAACGCACCTAAAATCCTAAATATTGCTTGCGAGAGGAATCATTATGGATGGATTTTTTGCATTTCTCGAAAGCAAAGGCATCAAGGACATCAAAGATCTAATAGTTTTTGTCCATAGTTTTGTTGAAGATCCGTCAATTTTCTTTGATTTAACTGAAACAGAAAGAGATGGAATAGAAAAAAAAATGGATGAAGCCTTGGCAGTTTTCAAGAACAAAAAAACTAACGATAACAATACGGACTTCTTTTAACGATGCAGATCCCTTTTGCGACGCTCGCATTGCATTGTAATTTTGGTATGGTTCCAAGGGCGTCATACTCAACAAATTCTATATGGGAGATAAATAAATGAAAGATAATGGCGGAAGACGTTCAACAGCAGATAGACGCAAATGCACAACTTTTGATTATTTTCCTGAGAGAAGAACACTCCGATATAGAAGGAGCGGTCTTGAGCGCAGAAAAGGATGGGCGGAAAATAGCAGGAATGGGATAGAGCGCAGAGCTAGATTCAAATAAAATTATTATTTTTTTTAACCAACACTTTTTAAATCTTTTAGCCAATCGAGAGGGGGCGGCTACATTTATTTATACTAGAACCTCTCGTCAAGGGCAGTTCTTCGGAACTGTCCTTTTGGCTTTTTGAGCGGGCGAGCGCAGTTAGTTGATTTAAGAATGGCTGAAACAATACATAATAGAATCTGGCCATAGACCGGATTTAACTAAGACACGAAACCTACAATTTCGGTCATTGAAAAAATTTTGGGATTTGTGCATCCATTATTCAATCCAAGGACTCGAATACTAAAGCAAATATATTAACAGGAAAATCCACACGCTTTAATCTTCAATATTAATGTCTTTCTACATTAATGTCTTTCTACCCTTGAAAAATAAAAAATAAGCCCCATGTTAAGTAAAAATTTTTCGCCGAATCCATATATGCAAAGTACTTGGATTCGTCAAAAGAATAAGAGGAGGAAGAAATGACTTTTACAAAAATACTCGCAGTAACGTTGGCTATTGCGATTTTTATCGGGTTCGGCTCTATGGTTTTTGCCGCAGGTGGTGGAGGTGCAGTGACCGACCCTGGCGCGATGGAAGGTAAGCATTTCCACCCCAAGGGAAAGATGCCGTCCAAATTTACCGTAGAATTGCAGAACAAGCAGCGGCAATCCCTGCCTTTCGACGACAAAAGGGATTTCGACGAACATAAAAAGGGGTTTATTGCAGCCCCCGATTACAAACAGATCAAGGCCGAAGCAGGTCATGTCGCGTGGGACATGGGCAGCTACGAGTGGCTGCTGCAAGGCAAGGATTTTGACAGCATCCATCCATCGCTGCAGCGGCAGGCCATCCTGAACATGAACTACGGACTGTATGAGGTGATCCCAGGGATCTATCAGGTGCGTGGATTCGATCTGGCCAACATCAGCTTTATCAAAGGCAAGACCGGCTGGATCGTCTTCGATCCGCTGACCGCGAAAGAGACCGCCAAAGCGGCGCTCGAATTCATCAACGAGAAACTCGGTGAACGCCCGGTGGTGGCGGTGGTTTATTCCCATTCTCATGCCGATC
>WOR8_10002444_pt1 | contig 32344 bp, 22 predicted proteins | sample DeeMarSeWOR38_10_FD_19890 | JGI IMG/M metagenome (IMG submission 19890) | reverse complement strand
ACATAGTTGAGCAGCGACGATTTGCCAATCCGCCGTTCACCGACGAGCGAGATCGATTGAGGCCGTGATGAGCCGATCCGGGAATATATTTTTTCCACTTCACTCCGGCGGCCGTAAAACTCCACTGCATCGCTGATCATTACCCGGTTCATATAAGGATTTTTCAACTCCCCGGTCAGCGCCTCCGATTTGTTCTTTTCGGGAATGACCAACCTGAATGGCTCAATTATCCTGACGGTTCCGGATTGGGCGGTTTTTTTTGTATCAGTCGTCAGTTCTGAGATTTCACTCTCGTATTGCGGCAGCGGCTCTATTGTTTCACCGTCAAACCAGCGTAACCGGAATAGTTGAACTTTCTCTGACTTGCCTTTTAGTGATACAATCCCGACCGGTGTAACCGGAAAAGCGAGATTTCCCTGAATTACCTCTGCGACCGCCTTGGAAAGCACAATCTGGTCCCCATCGGTATATTTCTCGACCCGTGCCGCAACATTGACGGCATCTCCATAAACGTCATTTTTCTCGATCACCGCCGGTCCGTGATGCATCGCGATCCGCATTCGGATTCTGTCTTCGATTGCAAGCGACTGATTATCCTGCCAGAGTACCTGCTGCATTTCGATCGCGCAGCGACATCCGGCCGGTACGTCGTCAAAAGAGGCCATAATCCCGTCGCCAAGTGTTTTTATTACCACACCGCCATGCTTTTTTATTAACGGAAACATGAGACGTTGATTACGCTGAACCATCGCACGTCCTTCGATATCGCCGCGTTGTTCAAAAAATTGGGTGGAACCGACGATATCACTGAAGAGAATTAGGATGGACCGCTTATACTTTGATTCGATCAGGCGGTCTATTTTTTGTCTGTGTTCCAGAAGTTCTTCGACACTGCGCACACTGCCTGCGAGTTCCAGCTGTGAATCTTTGCCGGGACTGCTCGCAATTGAAGTGATATCAGCAGCGAGCTCCTGAATGGTCTGATATCTGAACATCTTCTCTTTTGCCAGCATACGAACAATAATTTCCTGTACGCTATCCGGTATCCCTTCTTTATACTTTCTCATATCAGGGGGCTCGTCATTCAGAATTGAAAAGATGATTGAGGCTTCATATTCTCCTTTAAAAGGTGTTCTTTCGGTAAGGAGTTCATAAAAAATCACACCCAGAGAAAAAATATCTGAACGGATATCGACCTCATGACCCTGCAACTGTTCAGGTGACATATAATTGATGGTACCGATACGGGTGGATTCATTTGTGATATTTTCCTGACTGCGTAACTTAGCCAGTCCGAAATCCAGAATTTTTACCCGCCCGTCCTTGTCAATAAAGATATTTTCAGGCTTCAGGTCGCGATGTACGATCCCTGCCTGATGTGATTTGCCCAGGCCTTCACAAACCTGCTGGATAATCGAGAATACTTCTTTCAGCGACAGTTTTTGACGGCGCATTAAATCCCGCAGCGATTCGCCGTCAATATACTCCATCACGATATACGGATTATCTTCAAAATCACCAAATTCATAGATGGTGACGATATTCTGGTGGTTAAGCGCGGCTGCGGCCTGTGCCTCGCGGCGAAAACGTTCCTTCACATCCAGGCTGCCTGAGAATTCCGGCGTCAGGAATTTAATGGCCGCCTTTCTTCCCAAATGGGTATCCTCGGCAAGATATACCTGGCCCATGCCACCCTGACCGATTTTTTCCAGAATTTTGTAATGTGATATTGATGTACCGATCATAAAAATAGTTCTCTATAAAGCAAACTGTATAACTCCCAAAGCCTGCACATTATTCTGCCGTTATCCCATTTTTTCTATTATCCGGATCCGCAAAAAAGGAATTAGTCATGAGGCTTATACCGGGCGGCAGTTGCAGCGTACGGCAGCCCGAATTTCCAGCCGCTCCCGCCTGAAACCTGCGGATGGATCGCTCTCGTTTCTTATGGTTTTGCTACCTGAGCGCAGATCGGGGTCACTTAATAATTCCCAGGACACGTTTCAACCAAACCTTCAACCGGTGCTCTTTTTTACCGGATTGGGTGTTGCGAATGGCGATACCGGCACGCCGGGCAACAAAATGACTGAACAGCAATCCGTGGATCGCAGCTTCGGAATTCCCGTTATACTTGATGTAATTTTTTTTGCTCAAATCCCGCAGCAAATACTGAAGTCCGGCCGGTATGCGTTTCCCCGCAGACAATAATTTTAGGACATCCTTATGTGCGACATCCAACCGGTCCCAGACCACCTGGAAATGATCCTGCAGCTTTTCGAACAGCTGTCGCTCGATCTCAGGGTCTCCGGATAGAATCTTCACGGAATCTGCTTTCAGACCCTCGCAGACAACCTGCAGGGGATAAGGAAAACACCCGGCAAGGTTGATTAAATACGATTTGAATGTATTGACATCTGCGTCCGCCGCGTGGCAGATCAGATCGAGGAACTGTTCTATTTCGGAATCTTCAAATCCCCTGAGTGACATGTTGGTGAATATGTTAAAGAAAGGGGACTCTTCGATATCCTTGGAAACGCAAAGCTTCTGGAGATCTTCGTATGAGGTGGTAACGTAGGCTACATTGTAATTGTTGGCCAGCGAACGTAAAAAAGAAAAGAATTCAAGCGGAAATGCCGGATTGAGGGTGATAAGATTGAAATCATCAAGGAACAAAATAATCTTTTTATGCTGCTTATGCAGTGATTCGATTAAATGTTTATAGTGGTTGTAATTAAACTTACTGTGGTCGGTCTCGTCGTTGATGGGTGCGTATGCCGAAGTCAGCCGGAACAGGCGCCGGCTAAAATTTTCCAGCGAAGCCGGATTAATCTCCCGGCAGGGAATATAGAGATAGATATAATCTTCCGAATTGGCCAAAAACTGCCGACGGGTATCCGCATGAGCCAGATACCATAATAATGCGGATTTACCGATCTTTGCATCACCTACAATGGAAACTGACTGTGGTCGTCCTGCGCCAATGCGGGCATAAATTTTATTGATAATTGCCCGTCGTCCGATAAAATCAGAATAATTTTTAACCGGCTGATCCATTCTGTTCATCACCGAATTTGTCAGAAACTGAGCTCGATACCAAGGGTGGGGATGAAATCGGGCCGCAGACCACCGCTGTTCAAAGGAACAAAAACATTTCCCATAATCAATAAAGATTCCTTCGGATTAAATTTGAATCCAAATGCCGCATCGATCAAATTATCGTGTGAATATTCAGGAATGTTGGTCAGTGAGATTGTATCGGAGTAATCGCTGCTTCCGATGGTGTAATTCAATGTCGCTGCGGTCGGAAACTTTTGAGATTCAGGTTGATCACCCAGATCAAATCGTCCTAAAAGATCGATGACCAATGTAAAGGATTCAGCGATTTTCTGATCGTAGCCAATAATGAATTCAAACTCATCCCGGTCGTGATCGGTGAACCGCTTTATGTAACCGAGGTTCAGATGCGGTGCAAAATCACCTAAAATCTTTGAACCGATCAATGAAAAGCGCAGTGATGAATAGCCGGTGCCGAGAAAATTATCTGCATCGCCGGTGGCCATACGATACTCTGCAAGGGCGCTGAAATCGATCAACTTCTCGCGGACAAAATTATATTTAGCCCGAACGGCTATATCACCGATTCCGGTTGCATCATCATCTATAGGTGTTGGCGCCTTGGTCAGTACGGGTTCAGTCTGTGTGCCATCGAAATAGTGGTTGGCACTGTCATTACTGACCCAGGTGTAACTGTTCATATATGCGATGGGATCTGCCTTGAGCTGCACATTGGTGAAGGGAACAGCGACACCGATATCGAACCGGTCGGTGATACCATAGGTCAGATAAAAGGCAAACACAGATGCTCGGATATCCATGTTCATGAACAGATCCATGGTATCGAACTCGTTAGGACTGTCACCCAAACCCGGATCCCCCACATCCTGATGGGTGAATGTCAGCCGCATATCCTTGGTCGGAAGACCGCGGACCTTGGTGAATTTGATATAGGTGAAATTCAGGCCGAGATTGATCCTGCCGCTTCCAAGGGTTTGCGCCCGTTCAGAATAGATCGGACCGAAACTGGTGGAGGTTGGCACCGGTTTTCCGGAGCTGAAATCGAATGTTACGCCTGCTGTTGAGCTGCTCAACGGAAAGGAAGCTACGCTGTTACCAATAAAATTGTTCAGCGAATTGATCACAGCCTGACTGGCAGTTACGTTGACCGGCAGAAAATGTTCACCGTGCTCTCCGGGGCTTAGTTCAAGATTGAGCACCTCATCAAACACCCCGTTTATTTGCTCCTTCAAACTCTGAGCTATAACAGAATGAGCCAGGAATATCCCCATAAAAAGAACCGCAATTGTCCTGATCATACAATTAACCCCCTGTATCATAATAAATTTTTAATTTGCCTCGCTTATTTTCGTAATGAACCACTCAGATCCGGATTCAGCCAGTTCAAATTTCCACTTATTCCGGCTCCCGGCGCCTCCCGCACCGCTGTAATTCATGACCACATCCACAAAAACACTCGCACTGCTGCCGGTGAAACCGATATCTTTAATCGTTAAATCAATTTTAATATCATCGGCAACATCGAAAAAAGGCGCCCATTGGTTGTTCAATTCCGAACGATACTTGGTAGAAATTTTTGATGCCCTTGATAAATCCTTTGTCTCAATCGCATGTACATATTCACGGATGGCAGTCCTGATTTCTTCGGACTGATTATCACGTTTTGTCATAGCTTTCCCGTAAAGCTGAATAGCTTCGCGAAAGTTCTTCTGGGCGAGGGGAAAATTTTTTTCCTGAATGGATATTTCTGCCCGGGAAACCAGATCTTCGGCATCTTTGTATTCCCCGAGTTCGCGATGTTCTGGACGAAGTTTTGATTTGGCTGCGTCTGCCTGGACACGCAGTGTCTCGGTTTCAGATGCGGCCTGTTCAAGGAAATTTTTGCTTTTGCTGGTCGCTTCGGTATACAATCTTTTTGCCTGGTCATATTTTTCACCGGCAGTTTCATATTCTTGACCCAGCATAAAGTTCTCGGCTTCGTTTTCGACACGTTCCGCTTCTGCAAATAAATCGTTTGCAAATAAAGGAGCCTGCGATCGCTCGGCTTCAGCTTTGCGGCCAAGCATGTCCTGCTTTATGGTCAGGATTGCCAGATCCGGTCCGGTATTTCCTGGAACTCCGTTTGACTTTTTTTCCGGGGTGGATTCAGATTTTTGCACCGGACGATCCTTCCGTGAACTGCTCTGCGGCGGAGCAGCTGGCGGCTCTGTATTTGTTTCTTCCTCGGTGATATTCGGACCGGAAGTTTCCGGCCGATTTTCCTGGTTTTGAGTCGTTTGTTCAGGAGCAGTTTCAGACGGTTCAGACAATCTATCCGCGTCACCCAGAAAAATCCACGCAACGACCGTGACGCTGATTAAGAGCGCGCTAACGGGAATAAGCCACTTCTTCAGGCCCGACCGTGATGCTTCCTCTGCGATATGCTCGCTGGCCTGTGAGATACTGCTGGTTGGCCTTTCTGACTGCATGACCGAAGCGACGTCCACTTCCTTCATCACCCGCCAGATCGAATGGTCGCGTCTGATCCATTGACGCATGAGGTCGATCTGGAAACTATAGCCATTACCTGTTTTACTGACATTTTTTTTATGATACAATGATTCGAGAATGGTATTGACAATCTGACTGTCAAGTTCCAACCCAAGCTTTTTCTTTTTTGCCTGCCTGATAACCCCGGAAGGTTTGATCTCGGTTTCAGAATCTTCAAGGATTTCCGCCAGAAGTGCCAGCATCAGCATCTGGCTCTGGGGAAGGCTGTTCCAGAAATAAATCATCTGTGGCAACGGATTTTCGAGGATCTCATTTACGATTTCATTGAGGTCCGCAAGTGTGATATGCGTACGCTCATGCTCATTCACAAAATCGACAATATTCTGCCCAACGATCTGCGTATAAAAAGGCTGCCCAGATGTCAGGCGGTAGATCGTAGCCAGTACATTATCATCATAAGTGATGGACGCCTTCACCGGTTCGGTAATGAGGCGGATCGTATCTTGCTGCGACAGAAAACTCACATTCCTGAACAGTGATTTTCCAAACAGATTCTGCCAGAACGAGGTTTTTCGCTCCTGCAGTGTCTTCGATCCGGTAAAAATAAAAGAGATGTGACGATCACTTTCGAGGATACCCGAAAGAAATGGTATGAAATTAGGACTGAGACTTCCTTCTTCACTTTTCGTTTCGATTAGTTCGTATTCATCAATCAGGAACAGCTTGTTTTTTTGAGGATATATTCTGTGCATATCATCCAGCAGCTGTGTAAATACCTTGTAAGGACTGCTATCCTTTGAAGAGAAATCATAGTTGTTTTGCCTGAGGGTTTCGTCAAGGTTCTTAATGGTCTCGAGTGCAAATTTTTCAAAGAATTCCGCTTCGTTTTTCAGGCCAGCCATGGTCTGCATGTCAATCAGTATGGGAATAAAATTATCCCCGAGCCTGCCGTTCAATATCTGGAAAAGAATGGAGGTTTTGCCACTGCGCCGTTCTCCCGACAGCACGATAATATAGCTGCGGCCCCCGCTCTCAAGTTTACGACGAATAAACTCGAAGTCATCCTCCCGGCCATAAAACATGGATTTCGTTTTAATCGGATTACCAACGATATAAGGATTAGTGATTGGTGTAAACATCAGCTTTTGCTCGTATACTTATTAATTTTATTGCCGGATTGGATCTTGCTCCAAATTGACAGATCAGGGTCCCGATAGCAAGGAGAGGATGATCATTTTTCCGGCTCATTGTTTTGATGCCAGATACAACTAAAAAACCGACCAGATTAATCCGTGACGGAAGGCGCCGGCTGGAAAAAAACAATGCTATCAACCCGAATATTTGAATCAGCACATGCTGAAAACCATTAAACGGGGAAAAGAGTAAGCAGAAAATGCAAACTGATCTGAAAGTTATCCATATTTTTAAATTACTACTTGCATATAGTAATTAAAACTTTATATATTACTACATAAAGGTAGAAATTATGCGCTTGCAGAAGACGACTGAATATGCCATACGTGTAATGGTATTTCTTGCGGCCAATACCAGTGAAGTATTCTCTGTAAACCGGCTGCATGAATTGCTGAAAATACCTTATAAATACCTGGGACGGCTGATGCATCAGCTTACGGAGGGAAAATTAGTGGCTGTAAAGCATGGCAAGCGCGGCGGGTATTGCATAAACAAGGACCGTCAGCCGATATATTTATATCAGATAGTCGGATTAGTAGAGGGCTTGGAAAATTATGAAAGGTGTGTGCTGGGTTTCGAATCCTGCTCCGATGATAATCCCTGTCCCATGCACAAAATCTGGATGAATTTCAGGGAAGATCTGCGTGAACTGATTTTCAATACAACGCTGGAAGATCTGGATAAAATTACATTGCCTGAAATTTAAACCAGATGTTGAAACCCAGGAGCAAAAGGATATATCCGGGAAATACGGGCATCGGCTAAGATTAACTTTAATATAGAGCGTTCGTTCGGCTCAATAAAATTTCCGCCAATCAGATTTTATAAATAAGTGACCATCTGGGAGTGAAATTCAGAGGGGTAATAGACATGAGCGAAATCATTAATAACCGACAGCAACGCATTGACATTATGAAAGCACTGATACGCCAGTTACATCAGGGAGCTGCGGAGGAAAAAATAAAGCAGCAGCTCGAAACCATGCTTAACGAAGCAGATTATGCAGATGTTTTCCTGATGGAAGTGCAGCTCATCCAGGAAGGGGTACCACAGGAAAGTATTCAAAGGCTTTGTGATACCCATACGCGCGTTTTGAAAAAACACCTTGATTTACAGGAAACCCCGCAGACAATTCCGGGGCATCCGGTCCATACTTTTCTGGCTGAAAACAGGGAACTTACCCGCACAGCACAGGAGGTTCGCCGAATTATGAAACAAATATCCGAGCTGAAAAACGGGGATGATGCCACCTCAATGGTCCGGGAATATCAGGTACACCTGAATGCGCTGATGGATCTTGACAAACATTACCGGCGGAAAGAAAATCTGCTCTTCCCATATTTCGAGAAAAAAGGGATTCCCGGCCCGCCGGCGGTCATGTGGGGAAAACATGACGAAGTACGTACGTTGCTGAAAACAACGATTGACGGTCTTCAAAAGACAGAGTATATCTCCGCGTCGGAAGCAATAGCTTTCAATCAATTAACCGTGGAATCCGTGCTGGAAGCTATTGAAGATATGATTTACAAGGAGGAAAAAATCCTTTTCCCGACTGCGATGGACATGTTAACCGAACAGGATTGGTATGAGATCTATATTCAGAGTGACGAAATCGGCTATTGTCTATACGTTCCCGAATTTGAATGGCAGCCTTCCGGGGGTGTTCACCGCGAGATCAAAAAAATTGGTGCCCAGGCGAACCGGATCCAGATGCCTACCGGCAGCTTTACACTGGAGGAGTTGATCGGCATCCTCTCGGTGATGCCCTTTGACCTGACATTCGTTGACCGGGACGATACCGTGCGCTATTTCAGTCCGGGTAAAGACCGGATTTTTGACCGTTCACGGGCTATCCTCGGACGGAAAGTTCAATACTGTCATCCGCCCAAAAGTGTACAGATCGTCAACCAAATCCTGACAGATTTCAAAGCTGGCAGACAGGACAAGGCACGTTTCTGGATTCAGCTGGGGATGAAATTCGTTTACATCGTTTATTATGCCCTGAGGGATGAACAAGGTGCATATCTGGGTACGCTTGAGGTAACCCAGGATATTGCCGGCATAAAAGGCCTGAGTGGCGAGCAACGGTTGCTGCATTATGATAGTTGAATGCGGTGTGATGCGGATCATTTCTGTGTGAAATTGCCGGTCATTACATGAAATCAGCAAAGCCATGCCCGGTCTCCATTATACGGGACCGGAATAACGGGCTTATACTGGTGTGATTCAACATAATAATATAAAGGAGTATTTTATGGATATACAGGCACATACAAAATTACGCGACCTGCTTGATTTGCATCCGGAACTTGAAGATAAAATCATGCAAATCGCACCACCCTTTAAAAATCTCAAGAATCCGGTGTTGCGCAAAACGGTAGCCAAACTGGCAACCTTGGAAAAAGTGGCTAGGATCGGTAATCTGGATGTGACCGAGTTGGTCAATAAGCTGCGTCGCGAGACCGGTCAGCCGGAAATAACTGTCGAGCAAATGCCGGAGATCGAATGGCAAGAGGGGGATCCTGCATGGATCCAAAATGATCCGGCGCATATCATTGACGGTACTGAAATGCTCAACAGGGGTGAGCATCCGCTTAATAAAGTCAATGCTTTGATGAGGGAAATTAAGCCAGGGGAATTCATTCTGCTCAGGACGAACTTCAAACCACTCCCCCTGATCGATGAAATGATCAAACAAAAATATCAGGTTTTTTCAAAACCTGCGAAGGGGCAGCCGGATAATCATCTGACATTTATCCGAAACAAATAATAACGGGCAGGTTGAATGAAAAGAGATATAAATCTAAAGACGCTCTCCTGGGAACATCATGACGGTCTGGTGCTGATTTTCCGGATCGAGCGGGGGCTGAAGAACCATAGCGATCCTGAATTGATCAGATCCTATCTATTGCATAGCTGGGAAACGGCTTTAACCCATCATTTCTGGCAGGAAGAAGAGACCCTGCCCGGAATTCTGAATCAAAACCGGGAAGGAAAAATCCTCCTGAAAAAAATGAGGGAGGATCACCAGGAAATTGAAAAACTGATCATATCGATTCAAACTAATTCCAGTGATTCGAGGAACGAACTGGATGAATTCGGAAAAGAACTCAGCCGACACATAAGATTTGAAGAACGGGAGTTATTCCCATTTATTGAACGAAATGCAGATAAACATTCGATGGAAAAAATCGGGACTTTCTTAAAGGATCAGCATAGAGCAGGAAATGAAATCTGGGAGCCGGCATTCTGGCGATAGAGATTTTTATAATTAGGAATTTGGAATTAGGAATTTGGAATTATATATAGATTATAGGAGGCTTCTGAAAGAAAAGAATTTCTACTGTCATTGCTCCAAAGAAGTGGCCTTCCCACGAGGACCCCGATATAATCGGGGGATGAAGCAATCTTTTGTAAAAATTGAAGTTAAGAGATTCCATCACTCCACTCGTGGTGAAGCCACTCCCTGGGAGGAATGACAATAAAACAAGTTTTCAGAAGTCTCTATCTGTAATCTATAGTATACATGATATTTTACCTGACCGCAATCTTTTCCCGGCGGCACCTAATAGCTCCCGGATTTCACATTTTTGTATTTTCAATTTTTCTAGAAGGATTCATGAGCAAGCATACTGAAGCAAAGAAGATATCCGCAAGGGCGAAAATCCTGAATATACAATCTTACCGGCGATGGATTCAGGCAGGGTTTGCAGGTATTACCATCTGGATTGGTCTGGAATTCGCCTTATTTGTGGCACAGATTGAATCTGGAATCAGCCCCACATCAGCACGTCCGCCGGGTGTTGAAGCATTTTTACCGATCAGTGCATTGATCAGCTTGAAATATTGGATCGTCACGGGAATATTTAGTACCATCCATCCGGCATCCCTGGTGTTGCTTTTAATTTTTTTGATGATGGCGGTGGCCCTGAAGAAAGGCTTCTGTTCCTGGGTATGTCCTTTCGGATTGTTATCGGAAATGCTTGCCAGCCTCCATAAAAAGATATTTGACCGGCAGCTGCGATTGCCCCGCTGGCTGGATTATCCCTTGCGCAGTTTGAAATATGCATTGCTATCATTCTTTCTGTGGGCGGTGCTGATCCAGATGGGTGTATTCGATCTGAAAAAGTTTATTTACAGTCCCTATAACCGGATTGCTGATATCAAAATGCTTTACTTTTTTACCGATATGTCGGAGATAACTTTCTGGACCCTGATGATTCTGGTTGCCATGTCGCTGTCCATTCCCTATTTCTGGTGCAGATATTTATGTCCCTACGGGGCGCTTCTTGGTGCCATAAGCTGGCTTAGCCCGTTCAAAATCCGCCGCAATCTTGAAACCTGCATTGACTGTGAAAAATGTGCCCGGGTCTGCCCATCGTTGATAAATGTACATAAAGAACGATCTGTCATATCGGACGAGTGTCATGCCTGCCTGCACTGTGTTGACATCTGTCCGGTAAAAGACACGCTCGATTTTACACTTCCAAAGCGGCGACTGATTATGCCGCGTAAAATTTACGCACTGGCCATCATAATCATTTTTAGCGGTGGCGTAGTGACTGCAAAAATATCAGGATTCTGGCAGAACAGTATCCCTGTCCGGGAATATATGTATCGTCTGCAACATCTGGATGGATCGGAATATCAGCATAATCGGGGAGAGGTGCCCGATTATGATGCTGATAAGTGGCAAGATGATGTTACCGGCCCAAAAGAGCCGGACAAAAACAGGGCGGCAGGCGCTAATTGATCAATTTGTGATAATTTAATAAAAGCTTTTGTATATATTCGTCTCAAATCCATAAATTCAGTTTCATTGAAGTAAAGGGGGATTCTTTGGTTGATCATTCTGATGAAACGGATGTTTATATACGACTGGCAAAATTCCTGGATGATTTACCGGCGGGATTCCCAAAGACTGATGACGGCACCGAACTGCGTTTGTTAAAACAATTGTTTACCCCCCAAGAAGCTGAACTCGCCTTACATCTTACCCTGATTCCCGAAAATGCAAAAGTCATCGCTCGCAGGGTGCACCAGGATGTTGCGGCAACCAAATCCATGCTGGACGATATGTCCCGCAAAGGCCTGATTTACAGCATTGAACATACGGGAAAACCAACCACCTATATGGCCAATCAGATGGTCATCGGTATCTGGGAATATCATGTGACACAGTTAAATGCGGACCTGATACGGGATATGAATGCATATATTCCCTCCCTGGTGAAGGAGGCCTGGAAAGTACCCCAACTGCGTACCATACCCGTAAAAAGAAGTCTTTCCCCAAGCCATGAAGTGATGACCTATGAAATTGCTGAAGAGATAATCGGCAGACACAAAAGGATCGCGGTTGCGCCGTGTATATGCCGGCGGGAACGCAAGATGGAAGGGGAGGGTTGTAATCGGCTGGAGGAGGCCTGTCTGGTCTTCGGCACCGGCGCGGATTATTATGTACGCAACGGGATGGGGCGATATATCAGCCAAAAGGAGGCGCAGGAGGTTATCAAAACGGCCGAAAGGACTGGCCTGGTACTCCAACCGGGAAATGCGCAGAGTGCGGCAAATATCTGCTGTTGCTGTGGATGTTGTTGCGGGGTGCTGCGCACGCTCAAAAATATACCGCGGCCGGTGGAAATGGTCTCGGCCCCTTTCTACGCTGAGGTTAAATCGGATCTTTGCGAAGGATGTGAGGTCTGTGCAGATCGGTGCCAGATGGATGCGTTCTCCTTCCCGTCAACAAGAGCCCAGCTGGATAAGGACCGGTGTATCGGGTGCGGTCTTTGTGTGACGACCTGCCCTTCCGGAGCGCTTACGCTCATACGCAAAGCACCGCATGATCAACCGGAAGTTCCCGAAAAAACGCGTGACACCTATGTTAAACTTGGCCGATTACGGGGAAAACTGAATCTGCCGGTAATCGCAAAACTTTTTATTCAATCCAAAATTGACCGCATTTTAACCGGGAAATAAAAAACACTTCCGTTGATGCATCTAATTTCATTTCAACGCAACTTAAGCGGAAACCACATCGTAAATTCTATATGGACATCAACTTAACAGGAAAGGATATTAAAATGCATCGTGGAGCAACAAAATGGAGCAGCCTGCTGGTTGTCCTGATTGTTGTTACGATGGGTGTTTCACAGACTTTTTCTCAGATGGTGAACTGGAAGGATTTTAGTATCGGTATCAAGATGGCGCTGAAATCGCAGAATCAGGGATTGCAGGAGTCGGCGGTTTGCATGATTGTGAAGTATGGCACCAAACTCGACCTGGATGAATCCATTGAGGATTTGGTGAAATTCTACCGTAATCAACAAGCGGAGCAAATCAGAAAGCTCACCTTGTTGGCTATTTACCAATTGGATGAGCAAAAGGCATTCGATTTGCTGGCGGAACAGTTTGAAGCTGACCAGCGTGAAGCAATTGAGTTTATAACAACCAGGTATTCCATGTAGCGCTGCGGGCGGGACTGTGCTTCAGGTCCCGCCTTTCTCAGCACCGTAAAACCTGGTAAATTCATAGATCACCCCGCGCCGGTCTGATTTGTCCAGCATCTGCGGGGGATAGCAGAATCCAGATAAATGCATATTCTTAAATTAAGAAATTTTAAACAAATAGTGGGCAATGATACATAGGATGCACAAAATCGATCAGATATAAATTTCATGTGTTTATTATGATATATGAACATCGAATTGGTACAAATTCGAAATTGATGCAGTAAATGCTGGCGGATATCCACCTTTTGAATGTTTCGGAATTTTAGTTAGGCCATATCTGGTAAAAGCAGGTCTGCATTCGGAATGAACGTACAGTGGTCAGATATATACCAGAATTAATGATTGTGGCCGCCGGGTCCATGTATATGCCCGTGAGAAAGTTCTTCTTTTGTGGCATTACGGACTTCAGTAACTTCCACCTCAAAGTTCAATTCCTCGCCGGCCAGGGGATGATTACCGTCCACGGTTACTTCGGTTTCACCGATTTCAGTTACCATCACAATCTGCACACCTTTTTCTTTTTTGATTTGAAAACGCATACCGGGTTCCAGATTATCGACATCCTTGAATGCATTCCTGGGCACCTGCATGACAAGGCTATCGTCCTTAATACCATAAGCGTCTTCCGGTTGAACTGTCACCTGAAGTTTTTCGCCAGCCTTTTTTCCTTCGAGGGCGTTTTCCAGTCCTTTGATTATATTGCCGCGACCATGTAAATAGGAAAGCGGTTCCTGTCCTATCGAACTGTCGATTATATCTCCTCCCTTGTCAGTGAGCGTATAATGAATCGTGACGACTTTATCCTGAGTTGCCTGCACGTTTTTCCTCCTCTCTTTTTTACTACTGGTAATCAATCCGGCCTATATACAATCCCGCCCGACACAGCCGCCCGGCGCCTAAAGCTTGGTGGTGAATTGTTCAGGTTAATTCAACATACGCAATTAATCGGCAAAAACAAAAAATAAAGGCAAATTTATACACGTTATTGGCAGGAAGATTCATCAAGCAGTACTGGAAGTATAATTTTTTAGTAAACGGAACGCATGGTTCCACTTATTTTCACGTAAACCCGGAATACGCCATAAGATGCAAAGCGGTTCAATTGCCCGGCCTGATCCACCTTTAACTCAAAATCTGACGAAATTTGTCCGCATTTCTTGAATAATCAGAATAACTTACTGTGAAAGATGATGAAGGGGCAGATTGGTGGTTTCTTTGGCAGTGGAGAGGACGATATCGGTATTTGTATTTTTAACTCCCGGCCAGGATTGGACTTCGGCGAGCAGTCTTTCCAGCGCGGCCATATTGGCCACCCTTACCTTGATCAGGTGCGATCCGCTGCCGGTAATGGCATGACATTCGATCACTTCTGCTTTTCCGATGGCCAGGTCGACAACTTCCTGATAATGGAGTGATGAATCTGATACAAGAAAAATGTACGCGGTAATCTCCAGGCCGATTTTCCGATGATTGATTACCGCGTGATAACCGCTGATATAGCCGTGTTCCTCCAGTTTATGCATACGTTCACTTACGGCTGGAATGGACAAATTGACCTGCTCTGCCAGAACGCCCATTTTGATCCGGGCATTCGCCTGCAATATTTCGAGAATTTTCAGATCGGTTTCATCCAGCTGGTCGCCATGCATCAGGCAAATTCCTTCTTTAATTTGGCCGGGTCACTACTGTCTTTCCCCAGGGATTTGTTCAGCAGATCGGTCAGATCGAGACCGGTCGCCGTTTTGAGTTGTTCGATGACCGCAATAGCCGAATTGGTCACATTCTTAACATGGGCCGGTAATCCATTACCGTTGCCCGAATCGAGGACGGTTACTTTCTCGATATGCAGGTTATCCGCAACAACACGGGTCACTTTGTCGAGCAGTTCGGGGAACATCTGGAGATAGAACAGATCTTTTGTCTTTCCCTCTTGCCACTGTTCCTGCATCAGACGGATCGCTTCCGCCGTCGCTTTTCCATTTTCCAGGATGCGGGAGGCTTCTCCAATGGATTTCAACTCAGAAGCTTCTTTTTCGGCCTGTGCCGGAATGATCACATCCGCCTCATATTTCTGACGATTGAGCTCGATTCGTTTTAGTTGCATTTGCTGCTCTTCCTCAACCCGGGCAATTTCCCGGGCTATCTTTGCCCGTTCTTCCGCCTGGTTCGTTCTGAGTGCAAGTTCGGCCCGGTGCACAGCCAGTTTGCTTTCCGCCTGGATGATTTCTTCCTGGGCTTTTGCTTCGGCGATCCGTGCCACACGCAGTTGCTCGGCGGAAATTTTATTTGCCTCTGCTTCCGCCGTCGCCTCGGCTATTCTGGCATCCTTTAAAATGTCGGCATTTTTACGACGGCCAATTGCTTCCAGGTACCCATGATCGTCGTACAACGTCTGAATTTTAAAAAAATCCAGTAAAATACCAAGCTTTTTTAAGTCAATTCGTGCTTCTTCCATTACTTTTTCGGCCAGTTTGAGTCGCTCACTATTCGCTTCTTCCGGTGTAACCATGGCCAGTACGCCGCGTAAACTCCCTTCGATGGTCTGCCTGGCTGTTTGCGCCACATCATTCAGGTTTTTGCCGAGAAATCTTTCAATGGCGTTGTTCAGTCCATCTGTTTGGCTGCCGGCAATTTTTATATTCGCACGACACTCTATGTTTACCGGGATAATACCTTTGCACAGAGCTTTGTTTAAATTAATCTCAACCGGTATGGCCGTAAGCGGTATCCGTTTGACCGACTCGATTATCGGGATCTTAAATCCACGTCCGCCACGGATAATCCGGTACCCGATATCGCTGCCATCGGGAAGTTTATGGCGGCGACCCGATATGATAACTACCTCATTTGGCTGGCAGATCACCAGGTTGGCCTTTATGAATATGATCAACAGCATGATGCCTAAAACGGCGCAGATTATAACAATTCCGATTAATTCTGACATATCATGACTCCTTTGGATTAAACATCATAGTAAAGGGCAAATTCACCCGGATGTGGCCGCAGGCGCATATAATCCACCTCATTAGCCCGCTTATAGTCGATATAGACTTTGATCAGATCTTCAGTAAACACATCCCCTTTAAGCAGAAATTCGTGATCCCGTTCAAGAGCATCGATGGCCTCGTCCAGTGAACCGGGAGTATTTCGAATCAGTTTCGCCTGTTCATCAGGCAGATGATAAATATCCTGATCAAGCGGCGAGGGCGGGGTGAGGCCTTGCTCAATGCCATCGATACCGGCCATCAGGATAGATGCGAATGCCAGATATGGGTTGCAGGACGGATCGGGTGTACGAAATTCAACCCGTTTGGCTTTGCGGCTGTTGGTCATCGGAATCCGTACACAGGCACTGCGGTTCCGTTGAGAGAAGACCAGGTTAATAGGCGCCTCATAACCCGGAACGAGCCGGCGGTATGAATTTGTCGTAGGAGCACAGAATGCGCATAATGCAGGCGCGTGATGCAGCAGTCCTCCGATAAAGTGCAGCGCCATATCACTCAGGTCGGCATAATTGCCTGCCTGATAGAACAGATTCTCATTGTCTTTCCAGAGGCTGACATGTACGTGCATCCCGGAGCCATTATCCTGAAAAAGCGGCTTTGGCATAAACGTCACTGTTTTTTGATAGCGCCAGGCGACATTTTTGATCACATATTTGTACTTAAGGGCCCGATCGCCCATCAGAACCATGGTATTATGGGTGATACCAATTTCGGATTGTCCCCCGGAAGCGACCTCATGATGATGAACCTCCGCCTCCACACCGACTGACCGCAGGACCGTCACCATTTTTGAGCGGAGATTCTGGTAACTGTCCACAGGGGGAGCCGGGAAATAGCCGCCTTTCTGGCGGGGGCGATAACCGAGATTCGGTTCATGGTTACGGCCGCTGTTCCAGGCCCCTTCAACCGAATCGAGGTGATAGTAGCCCTCATTTACGGTCTGATCGAAACGCACGTCATCAAAAATGAAGAATTCGAGTTCGGGACCGAAATAAGCGGTCTCTGCCAGACGAGACGTCTCCAGATATAATTCTGCCCGTTGTGCAACGGCGCGGGTGTCACGGGAATAGATTTTTTGTGAGACAGGGTCCTTTATATTGCCCAGAAACGAAATGGTCGGATCGTCCATGAAAGGATCGATAAACATGGAAGCAGGTTCCGGGCTGATCAGCATGTCACTCTCATGAATGCGCTGGAATCCCCTGATAGAGGAGCCGTCGAAGGGTACACCATGAATAAACATATCTTCTTCCAGCACTTCGATAGGAAATGTAATGTGCTGCAGGCTGCCGAGTAGATCGGCAAATTTAAGATCGAAAAATTTTATCTCGTTTTCTTTGATCGTATTGTAAATATCCCGAATAGTAACAGGTCTTGCGTTTGAATAGCGCATAATCTCTCCGATTGTTTTAACCGATAGCCCTTTGTCCGCGTTCACCGGTCCGGATCCGGATACAATCTTCCAGCGGCGTAATAAAGATCTTTCCATCACCCACTTCATTGGTACGCGCCGCGGCAATGATTGCCTCGATCGTTTTCTCAACGAAGTCTTCGTTTACGGCAATTTCCAGCCGGACTTTCTTCAGAAGTGTCACCTCCTGATCGACTCCCCGGTAAATCTCGTGATACCCTTTTTCCTCACCACAGCCCAATACATTGCTTACGGTGATTTTATAAACCTGCGAATCAAATAGTCTTTGTTTTACAGCCGGCAGTTGATGCGGCCGGATAATGGCGGTGATCAGTTTCATACCAATTTCCTTATGTTTAAACCACTGAGATACACTGAAGCAGATGGACGGTATTCAGAAAGCACCTGTCATTGCAGCTGTAATTTCCGTGTTTATCTGTGGTTATCTTCATGTTTTTATTACGCATACCTGACTATTCGGTACTAAAAATCTGGAACCCGCTATAGGATTCCATCCCGTGTTCGCCGATGTCGAGACCCTGCAGTTCCTCTTTCTCCAGCGCATCAATGGTTTTAAAGACGATCCACATCGTTCCGGCTACGAACACAGCGACCGCCACAGCCCCGAGCGCCTGCACCGCCAGTTGGATAAATCCGCCACCATAAAAAAGGCCGTTTCTTGGTGCCCCGAGTGCCATCTGGCCAAAGAGGCCTACGGCAATCGTTCCCCATATTCCGTTCAGACCATGGACCGGAAAAGCCCCAACCGGATCATCTATTCCAAGACGATCAAGCCAGATGACACAGAAAACACATAGAACTCCGCCAATGGCACCGATAAAAATAGCACTTATCGGAAATACAACCGCACACGGCGCGGTAATAGCTACCAGACCGGCAAGTGCGCCATTCAGCGTGAGGGCAAGATCCGGCTTGCCAAATTTAGCCCAGATAGCAACCATCGCAGCTATTACACCGCTGGCAGCCGCGAGACTGGTGTTGATCGTGATGCGGGCAACCTGTCCCGGATCCGCGAATCCGAGCGTAGAGCCCGGGTTGAAACCAAACCAGCCAAACCAGAGAATAAAGACGCCAAGTGTAACCAAAGGAATATTATGCCCGGCGATAAAATTTGGGGATCCATCCCCGTTAAATTTTCCGATCCGCGGTTTAATGAGTATAGTGCCGATCAATGCGGCTGTTCCGCCGGTGAGATGCACGACACTTGATCCGGCAAAATCGTGATACTCCAGGCCGGCCAGCCATCCACCTCCCCACACCCAGTGTCCGATCACCGGGTATATAAACGCAGAGATCAGAAATGAATAGAACAGATAGGCGGTGAACTTCATCCGCTCAGCAACACCTCCGGCGACGATGGTAGCTGCCGCACCGCAGAAAGCGGCCTGAAAGAACCAAAAGGCATAAAGCGGTATGCCCGGAATGGATTCAGCACCGATCAGGAACCAGCCTGAAGTGCCAAAAAGGGCATCATCGCCGCCGAACATGATCGCATACCCGAAAATGAAAAATCCCAGGGAGGCGATACAGAAATCCAGCAGGTTTTTCATCAGAATATTGGCGGCGTTTTTGGCGCGGATCAATCCGGCCTCCAGCATCCCGAATCCCGCCTGCATAAAAAACACCATAAATGCTGCAAGCAGCACCCACAATGTACCAAGCGCGTCAAACTGACCGCCCTCTCCAGCCCAGGCCAGGGTGGGCATCAGAATAAGGAATATGAGCAGAAAAAGAATACGATACATAGATCCACCTGAATTTATTAAATATAACAACCAAATAACATAAATTAATAAATAATATAGCTTAAATTACATAAATATTTTATGTAATGTCAAGAATGTAGTTAAATATTTTTAAAATATGTATTAATTTTTAAAAATAACCAGACAGGAACGCTTATCATACAGATTTTTTGCATCCGTTAAGGGAATAATCGCCGGAGAATTTTCATTGAAACCAGTAAAAAATGCTGCCAGACCAGGAGCAACTTATGGAAATGTTGAAGAATGCCGTCAGCTGGTTCGAGATACCCGTGGCTGATTTTGCGCGGGCGAAAAAATTCTACAGCACAATCTTCGATTTTGAGCTGCCCGAACATCAGATGGGTCCGAACCTGATGGGATTTTTATTATCTGAACCGGACGGCGTGGGTGGTGCCATTATTGCCGGTGAAGGCTGCAGCCCTTCCTCAGAGGGGATTCTGGTTTATCTCAATGGGGGTGATGACCTCAATATTGTCCTGAACCGTGTCGAAAAGGCCGGCGGCAGGATTCTATTACAGAAGACCAGAATTACCGATGAATTGGGACATTATGCACTTTTTTTGGACACGGAAGGCAACAAACTTGGCATTCATTCCATGAAATAAGATACAAATTACCCGACCCCCCCCTTGGATGCAGACCAATTTCCAGTAACGTTTTCCGATTGCAATTGCGGTAGAAATTTGAGTTTACGAATAATAAATTGCAATTAATCTTCACGTGGTGATGCGCAATACGCAACGCGGATTTTTGCAGAAGTTGCTCTGAATTTTGTTACATAGGGGTTGAAATTTAATTGTCAGATCTTTTTACTCACTGTGGATCAAGGCATTGATCGATTCAATTGACGGATAGTTCTCGTTGAGCGGCTCAGGGTTGTTCTTTCTATTGAATGCACTTGAACCTGAGTATCAGATCCTCAGTAGTCAGGATGATCTCTGGTAATCAGTGCTTATTATTCACCTCTGATGTCAGGGATGTGGATATTGTATTTTATTATCGGAAATGTTGTTTGGAATTTGTATTCTGTAAACTGCTAATTGAGCTATTATGGATATAGTATATTATGCATGAAAATTATTTTGGTGTATTGAAATGTCTGGCTCGGGGCGGAGGATTTCTTAGAAATCCGTCAAATTCATACCGGCCCGAACACACCGATCCGTGGGTCGCGCCTGCAATGATTCGTGAATACAAACTGGTCGATGGTGCCGGAATCACAGGCGGTGTGAAACGCAGCCAAAAGGGGTGGCAACTGGATTATATAGAACAGATCTGTGGTGTGGCACCGGAAGCGTTCAGATCCCGCACCGGTTTTGATCGTCTGCCGGCGATCGATCCTCAAATCCGTATTCCTCTTGGTGCCGGTGGGAACGTATCCATGCGGATTATCGAGCTGATTGCGCCGATCGGCAAAGGGACGCGTGGTTTGATCGTGGCACCCCCAAAGAGCGGTAAGACCCAATTATTGGAGGAAATGGCCATTGCAATTCATGCGGTGGAGCCGGAATCCCGGATCATTGTCCTGCTGATTGATGAACGGCCGGAGGAGGTTACCCATTTCCGGAAACAGGTCCCAGCCGAAGTTCTGGCCAGTTCGAGCGATCAGGATCTGGAAGCTCATATCAATCTGGCTGAACTGGCCCTGGCACATATAAGATGCGAGCTGGAGTGCGGACAGGATGTTATCGTGCTGGTTGACAGCATCACCAGGCTGGCGCGGGCATTCAACCGATACGGTAGCAGTTCCGGCCGTACCCTGAGCGGCGGCCTTGACGCCCGGGCAATGGAGATCCCGAGACGCTTTTTCGGTCTCGCACGTAATATCGAAAACGGCGGATCGGTGACGGTCATCGCCACTGCTCAGATTGATACCGGATCCCGGATGGATAATTATATATTTGAAGAATTCAAAAGCACCGGTAACAGTGAAATTGTGCTGGCGCGGGCATTGGCCGAAGCGCGCATCTTTCCGGCAATAAATATTATAGCCAGTGGAACCCGGAAAGAGGAATTATTATATAACGAGGAAGAAATCAGTCGACTGGTAAGATTACGACGCTTGCTGGTGCAATATGATCCCAAAGAAGCCATGAGAAATCTGTTGAAACTCATAGCGTCAACCAAAACAAATAAAGAACTGCTTAAAAAACTGGAACTGATTGCGACAGCATAACAGGATTCATCTGATTACATGTTTTCAATGAATCGTTTGTTTTACGTTTGTTGAGTCATTTTTTCGTGGTGCTTTTATTCAAAATTTATATCCTGTTTATCCTCTCAAAAATTTATTTTTATCAGGCACCCTTTTTTTATTTCATCAGCATGATCTTTTTGGTTATGTGCCGGCCGTTCAGACGTAATGCTGCAAAATAAATCCCTGTAGGCAGTGGATAGCCGTTGTCGTCTGTTGCCATCCACCGCAGTGTATATCGTCCGGGCTGGATATTGCGATCGATCAGGGTTGATATTTTCTGTCCTTTTATGTTGTATATTTCCAGCAAAAGGCTTCCAACATCGTTTACCCGGTATTCAATGGTTGTGTATGAATTGAAAGGATTTGGATAATTCTGCATCAACTCAAAGTCAGAGACAGGCATCGAAACTTCAGCAAATGATTCCATTGCACTAACCTGATTGGCCATATCGATCACAGACGCGAGGGTCAGTCTGGTCACCTTATACACCTGCTCAAAATTTACCTTTTCCGGGGTATCCGATTGATAATGGTAAAATGGATTCAGGCGATACCAGGGTAAATTATCCTGCCAGGGCGGGGCGTTTTCGATCAGCAGGATGGCCGGGTAATGATATGCCCAGAAACGGTCGTGATCGGAATATGTTGCGTAGGGAAAGGGCTCTGAATTTGATGCCAGTCCGATCGCATACGATTCATTGGCTTTCAACATAGTCCGGCCCAGCTCGACCGATCGCGTATCTGAAACAATATTGAAATAGTCGTTGCCGGTATCGTTGAATCCAAACATATCCAGGATAAACGCACCGGCGATGTTATCTTTGTTACGATATGCATTGAAGACAAATTTTCCACTGCCTCTGTGCCCGGACCCGTACAGGGGATGAGCCTCTTCGGCACCGAAGGCAATAAATTTAATGGTGACCGGTGGCCGGTAATGATTGGCGGTATCGGCCAGGACACGGACAATTTCCAGGGTAGCCGCAACGCCGGTGGCATTATCGTCTGCACCGGGGGCTTTGGCGGTCATCCAGTCGGTATCCCATACGAGTGCCGTATCCCGGTTGGCGGTGGCATCAAAATGACCACCAACAACGAAATACTGACTGGTGTCGAGATTTCCTTTTATCGTCGCTATCACATTGACCAGGGGTATGGTGTCATAAGGTGCACTTATCCCGGTAATATAAAATGTGTCGAAAACGACTGCTTCATGTCCCAGATATTGCACAAAAGAATCTTTAATATAACGCGCCGCCCATTCATTTCCTGCCGTATAGGAAACCCTTGACTGATATCCTCCCGCATCGGCGAGGTTTTCGATATGGGCTACGATACTGTCCTTCGAGACCTCGTCAAGCAATTCCGCCACCTGAAAATGATACGGATCATTGTAGGAGGATTGCGCAAAGATAAATCCGGATGATATGAAAAGTGTAAAGATAGGTATGATATATTTCATTATCAAAGGCTCTCGATGTTCATATTGTTTACATAGGTAGATTAAAAATTGTTTACATAGGTAGATTAAAAAAGGCCTGATCTAAACTTGACCAGGCCCCTTTTTGTGATACCTGATATTATTTAGCGAGGACCATTTTTCTGACCGATTGCAGATCCCCTGCGGTGAGCCGGTAAAAATAGATTCCGGAAGGCAGCTTGCTTGCATCGAACTCGACCGTGTACATCCCCGGTGTCATTGAGCCCGAGAGGAGTGTCGAGACCCTTTGACCGAGTGCATTATAAATTTCCAGTAAAACAAAATCAGACCGGTTGAGTTCAAACTCGATCGTCGTATTCGGATTAAAGGGATTCGGATAATTTTGATGCAATTCAAATCCCGCCGGTGTATGGGTGGAAATTTTTTCAACCGAGCTGACGATATCGTTGAGATCACCGTCAAAAATCCATTTTTCGACCGCCCACCCATAATATGTCTGGGAATAGACGGCATTCTCCGAAGATTCGACGTCTACATCAACTACTGATGTAAATCCGCCGGCCCGGCCGTTTTCTGAGCCTGTATTGTATGCGCCGGTAATTTGGAAATTCCATGCGGCAATATCGATGGTGTCATTGACAATGCCCCATTTGGGATCGAGCACATAAATCCGGCCGTAAGAATAGCCGCCGTTGACGCCAAGTCCGAACAAAGTATCCGCGACAGCATACACAAGCGGAGGGTCATCCATATATGCCAGACCCAGGACTGTTGGGAAAATTGTTGGCAAAAGCGGGTCTTCAACGACCACCGTATCATCTTCGGCGAGTGTAAAACTAAAATCGTCATTGAGGGTATACCCGCTCACTGGATCACCATCATAGCGCAAAATGCGCCGTTCGTCATAGAGGCTGACATAGAGTGCGGTGCCGTCGCCGCTGACCGTTACCCCGCAATATGTACCGGGCGGCAGATCGATGGTTGCCACCGGGCTGTCGTTATGGCCGTTGAAATCTCCCCAGGTGGTATTCGGTGCACCGATGCCGGCAAACACTTTCACTTCATCGGTTTTTACATCGGTTCCTTCATAATCCACTACATAAACATACCCGTTGGTATCAACTTCGATGGCAAAGATGTTTTCCGATCCTGTTTCCATGCGATACGGAGTGGCTTCCACACCGTCGGCCGTCAGTTTAAAGACGAGAATATTGTGCAATTCGTCGTTATTGGCTACATAGACAAATCCGCTATCCTCGTTGGCGGCTATTTGCCAGGCGCCATCGAGGGTGACCTGATCCAGGACGTATTCCCATATGGTAAACTGCCCGTCTTGGGAATACTCGGGAAAGGTCTGCTGGCCGTTGATCGGAGATGGAACCCTTCCCGTAATCGAATCGGCATCCCAATAGCCTACCAGGTAACAGCCGGGAGGATCAAACATATTGTCAAACGGCGGGTCAGGCGGATCCAGTGTCACCAGGGCCACAAAGCGGTTCGGCCCGATGGCAGCTACGCTCGATGTCTGATCACCGGTGCCGTTTATGCCATCGTCGTAGACGGCATACTCCGTGCCCCATTCATTGGTCTGAGCAAATGCGAACGAGAAGGATAAGATCATAATGAGGCAGAAAATAGGTAGCATTTTACGCATTGAATCCTCCTTATATTTTGGTGAGATGCTTCGTTTTTACTGAAAAATAAGCATAAAAAAAAAGTGCCTGAAATGCAAGGACATTTCAGGCACCGGCAAGAAAAATATCAGCGTACCAGAGTCATTCGTTTTGAGTGCGAGAAGCCGCCGTAGATGAGTTTATAAATATAGGTTCCACTCGCGACTGCATTACCATTGTTATCTATTCCGTTCCAGCTGACCGAATGAGCACCGGCGGTAAAATTTTCCTGATCGATCAGGCTGCGCACTTCCTGCCCGAGCATATTATATATTTTCAGACTGATCTTCTTGTTCACCGGCAGGGTAAAATCGATCGTGGTTGTCGGATTGAACGGATTCGGGTAGTTCTGCTCCAGCCGGTAGTCATCGGGCGTGATCAGCGTCCAGGGTTTAAATTCCAGGCCTGTCAGGGTGGAATCCAGATTGGTTGAACTCAACGAATCGCCCCATTCAAACAGGAAAGCATGGAAACCGAATTTGGCCATGCTCTGCCCGGCCAGGGTATCCTCCTCGGATCCTTTCCACGATGCCACAACATCCCGCCTGCCATCCCGGTCCAGATCCATGCCGGGATAGGTGAAAATATCGTTGAACAGGCCACCGATATTATCGTAGTAGTCATTAAGATTATACATTTCGGTTATCGAATAACTGGCGGTTTCGGTGACCGGACCGCTTCCGTCATATTCAATATCCAGCATCCGGCCGCTGCCGCCATAGAGATACAAATCGAGACCGTCGCCTTCGGATTCGGTCGGATGGTCCTGGTCGCCTAGATCCCACGCACTCCAGTACCCAACGTCGGAAAATAATTCATACAATTCCGACTCCGAGACAAACTGATCAGACACAATGCCTTCCATGATCCACATCTGACTGTTTGATGTGGACGAGTTGGTACCGTGCAGATAAATGACCGGCTCATCGTTGACCACCGTAAAAATGGGATTGGCCTTGACGACAAAGGCGCTGTAATCGGCAAGCCTGACGAGGCTGCCTGATTGGGTATAACTGTCTTCACCATCGATCTGGATGAAGCCGACCGCTGCGCCGGCGCCGGCGTTCTGCCAGCCGGCAACAATGATCTCATCAAATCCGTCTTTATCAATATCGCCGATGTCCGTTCCCACCGGTACATATCCGTCAAGTCCCGGCAGGGTGTTGTCCAGGACCATGTCCGTATAAACAAATTCATTTTCGATGACCGCAGAGTTATCCGACAGTTCGCCTGAGGTCACCTGCATGATATAGAGCTTGGCAATGCTGAAATCGAAAGCGCGCGGCGGAAAAAGCAGTTCGTTTCTCCCATCGCCGTCGATATCCTGGCAGCGCAGACCGCTTTCGGTGCGACCGACGAGTACGGCAGAAAATCCGGGATCGATAGTCTCAAAAGATAATCGGTAAGTGGCTTCGGAGCCGTAGTCATCATCATTGCCGGTCCATTCATAAAAATAAAATCCCCGGGTGGCAGATTCAGTCTCATCGGTGTTAGAATATCCGACCGGAAAAATGATCTCCTGTTTCCCATTATTGTCAAAATCACCGACGGTCACCGAACGCGGGGTTGATCCTCTTCCTGCGCCTTCCGGGAGTTTTGGTGAAGACCATACATACTCGATTTTATCATTCCCAACCACTTCAAAGACAAACACCCGGCCATCTCCGGTATATTCAGTAACAATTATCTCGGGTTTTCCGTCATTATCCAGGTCGGGATTATCGGCAACCCATACCCCGCGGCCGGCATCAGATGTGATCGTGTCCGGACCACTCATCACCCGGTTAACCGCCGCCAGCCGATATTCGTTTTCCCCATCTGCCGGATCCTGCGCGGTCAGTGTGGTATTGAAGATGATACATAAAAACAAAAAAAACAGCGCGATTTTTGTCCAAAATTGCATTTGTGAACCTCCGAATTAATTATTGTTTTAATGGATTAATTCATGCATCATATAAGCAGAATTTACCGAACAACCACGGATTATCAAATTTAAAAGAAGTTTTGACCTAATTCTATTTTTTTTGAACAGGACATGCATTTTTAAATTATTAGATCTATTGAAAAAACTCTGTTTGTTACTTTTTTAATCCGGATGAGTTCAAATTCAACTTCTGAAAATTCGTAAATTTTCAAATTTTTTTAAAAATTTAAATTGAATTGCACAGGCGGATGCTTGTGCAATTGCAAGATAGATAGTATATTCCACGAACAAACCGATCGATGCAGGAAATACCGGATGCTCAAATGGGATCGGATAACATTGTTACATAAATTTTTGTATCCTTTTGTTCTCTTTATTGGTTCCATCAGTCCCGTTGATAAAATCAGTTTTTTTGGTGTTGGGGTAAATCCGTGTTCATTCATGGATTACCCATATTGACGTAAAAATTTTTTCAATTAAAATCAATGCGGAGCCCATCGCTATGATCAAATTTCTACCAGCATTTGTATTGATCCTGCTTTTACCCTTGCATCTTCTTTTTGCCGGTACAACCGGCAAGATTGCCGGTATCATTACGGATGCCGACAATGGTGAACCTCTGGCCGGGGTAAATGTAGTCATTGAAGGCACGACCCTGGGAGCCAGTACCGATGTGGACGGTGTGTTTGTTATCCTGAATATACCACCCGGTCTGTATTCGGTGAATATCAGTTATATAGGCTACCAATCCGTCGTGGTGCGGGAGGTGCGTGTCAATGTAGATTTTACAACCCGTCTGGAACAGGCCCTTTCCACCACGACCCTTGAGATGGAAACAGTAGAGGTCTACGGTGAACGCAATCCACTGGTGCGGGAGGACCTCACCAATACACAGGTGGCGGTTACCTCCGAAGTGATCAACGAGCTGCCTGTGCAGCAGATTAATGAAGTCATCGCGCTGCAGGCCGGGGTTGTTGTGGATAACAATGGTGCCCTGCATATCCGGGGCGGCCGTTCAAACGAGATCGCCTATCAGGTAAACGGACTTTCAATCAATAATCCCTTTAATAATTCACAGGGTGTCGGTCTGGCTACGAATGCGATCGAGGAGGTTTCTGTGTCCGCCGGAACATTCAGCGCTGAATATGGCAATGCGTTGAGTGGTGTGATCAATTTTGTGACCAAAGACGGCGGTTCCGATTATACGGGAACTCTGAGAGCATGGATCGGTGATAATGTCAGCAGCCGGTCGGACGTGTTCTATAACATCGATGATATCGATCCATTCAACAACCGGCGGCTCGAATGGACCCTGGGTGGCCCAATACCATTGCTGAATGACAAGGTCACCTTTTTTACCTCCGGTGTGTGGCAGAATGACAAAGGACATCTGTATGGAATACGCGTATATGATACCAGTGACCGTTTATATCTGGACGGTGACAGGGTACTGATCGATCCGTTCGGGGAGGTATTCACGGGCGGTCCTGATAATACGATCGCGGTTAGCTACGATTCCAGCAGGATCGGCGCCAATGGCGACGGGGCGATCGTGCCGATGGTGACCCGCGATGTGATAAATCTTACCGGCAAGCTCAGCTGGAAGCCGTCGCCGTTGTTCAAAATCTCATATGATCTGATCTATGATACCGGTGAGCGTTACGGCTCGTTCAGACAATACCGCTTTACGCCGGACGGCAGGCCCAAGACGGATTCAGAAAATATCAGCAATTCGGTCAGTCTGAGCCACACCCTGAGTAAGACCACTTTTTACACCATAAAACTCGGGGTCAATTATAATACTTCCCTGACAGCGGTATATGAGGATAAATATGATCCGAGATATGTACCGAGTGTTGGCAACGATATCAACAATATGATCATACCGCCCACGGATTCCTATCTGGCAGGTGGAACATACCTGGGAAGAACCGACCAGAAAAGCAGGTCATACATCGGTAAAATAGATGTAGTCAGCCAGGTGCTGCCGAGTCACGAATTGAAATTTGGCGGCGAGTTGATGATGCACCGTCTGGAATATGAATCATTTACCTTTTTATTCGAACAGATCCCCAATACCAATCTGTACCGCTTTATCATCCCGGATCCGGAAATAAATCCGCAGTATACCGATTTTCAAAAATATACGCGGGAGCCGATCCAGGGCGCTCTGTATCTCCTTGATAAGATCGAACTGGCCGATCAGTTTATTGTGAATGCCGGATTGCGCTATGAATATCTGCACACCCGAGCACCGTATAATCCGGATCTCCCGGGTACGGTTGATTCCGGGGTAGATGATCCGAATGTACTCGAATGGTCTGAGCCAAAACACCGGATCATGCCCCGCATCAGTCTGAGTTTTCCCATTACATCGCAGGGTATTATCCGGTTCTCTTACGGGATTTTTTATCAATACCCGACATTTTTTAATATTTATCGTAACCCCCGCTTTGTGGATTACAATTTTATCGCAACCCCGACCTTTGGCAATGCCAACCTGGATCCTGAGCGCAGCGCACAGTATGAAGTTGGTCTTCAGCAGCAGTTTACCGATGATATCAAAATGGATCTGACCATTTTCTACAAAGATGTCAGCGACCTGATCGATGATCGCCGGATCGTCTCCGGTGAAGTGGCGATCGATAAGGAGTTTAATGTCTTCACCAATATCGGATACGCAAAAGTCAAAGGATTCACCGCTTCCTTTGTAAAAAGAAAATCTCCGGGAGGGCTCTTTTCCGCAACGCTTGACTATACCTTTCAGGTGGGGGAAGGATCTTATACGGATGCTGTGGATCTGGCGGTTGATACCAGAACCGGCCGGTCGACTGCCCAGAAGCTGGTTCCGCTGGATTTTGACCGGACACATACGATCAACGGGACCATCACATTAAGCAGAACCAATGACTGGCTGGCCAGTCTGATCGGAGAGATTCGCAATGGTACACCTTATACCCCGAGTGTCCCTTCATCGATCCAGCCGGTCCAATTTGAGCAGAACAGCGATCGCCGCCCATGGTATACCAATCTGAATCTGCGTCTCGAAAAATTCTTCATGCTCTTTAACACCCGCTGGTCTGTTTTCCTGCAGATTGAGAACCTGCTGGATACGGAAAACCAGATTTTTATTCATACCAATACCGGAAGTTCGTTATCCAATCTGGATGAAACACTGAATCCCGGGCTGTTCAACAATCTGAGACGGACGATCAGAAGAAATCCCGATGACTTCTTTCCTGTAAAGTTCCTGGACGATTATTACCAAAGGGAGGACTGGCTGGGTAAACCGCGGGAAATTTTTGTCGGCATGACCTTTGGATTTTAACAGGGAGAACGGAAACAACAATGCACAGAAATCATAACAGAAATAAACGCAAAGTTCTGGTAAATTTTATGGGAAAAATGTTTGTTATTTCAATTGCCCTATTGATGATCGGCTATCTTAATCCTGCTGGAAAATTGTATGCCCAGACCGAAAATGCCGAGCGAATTAATTATAAACAACTGGCCCCGCCGGAACGCTGGCTGCAATTCGAAGAGCACCGCAACGCACTTATGAAAGCCCAGCAGGAAGATACACGGCACGACGTACTCAAGGAAACGATTATCGAAGGCAACCAGATACGCATACTGGTCACGAATCAGGGATCGATCTCCACCCCTGCAGCGGATAATTCAAATGCTGACCTGGTGTGGCCGAGAGGACCCAGCGGACTGGGATATGCCTACGAGTTCGGACCTATGGTCGGTGCCGAGATCATCCAGGAAAGCGGTGACACGCTGCATATTGTAAGTGACGGGTTCTTTTCCGGATCGGGCGGTGAGTTCGAACCCGGCACCGCCGAGCGCTGGGGGTGGGAGCCGAAACTGGGTTTTTCAGATATCAGATCCAATGAAGTCGCCACCTTTTCGGATCTTGACAGCGATGATGATGGAAAACCGGACAGCTGGCCGGAACACTGGTATAATGAAACCCTGGGTCGCTATGTCTGGCCGGCATTCCTCGGTGATGACGCCACAACCCCCGACGAAGAAGTATTTTATGTCATGGATGATCTGGATAATGCGGAATTTCCCTACTATCCGTTTCCGGACGATTCGACCAAACGTGGGCTCGGTCTGGAGCTGCAGGTACGCATCTTTCAGTTCAATAATCCGCTGGCGGAAGATCTGATATTTCTGGTTTACACCATCACCAACGTAAGCCCAAGAACCTTGGATAAAGTATTTCTGGGGATGTTCGGTGATCCACACGTTGGCGGGCCGAACGATTATTCTGATGATAACGGCGGATTTATATCGGCTTTTAATGAGGATTTCCCGTTTAATACCCGCAATATGCTCTATGCCTGGGATAATAACGGGATCGGTGACGGGGGAAAACGTCCGGGCTATTTTGGATACCGGTTTCTGGAAAGCCCCGGGATCGCCACCGATAACGAGGATAACGATAATGATGATCTGCTTGACGAAAGCCAGACAAACGATGCAGGCGCTCTGATTTTCGGCCCGGTTGGCATCTATGGGGAGCCGAAATTGCACTGGTCTGGTGACGAGGATGGCGACTGGTCGGAAGAATTTGATGACGTGGGTATCGACGGAATCGCGAATACGGGCGATCCGGGGGAAAAAGACGGCATGCCGAACCAGTTGTTTTATCTCGATTTAAACGGTAACAGTATTCTGGATGTTGGTGAACCGACCGCTCCAACCAGGCTGAACGGGATGCGCTTCTGGGGCGGCGAGCCGAATTTTGGCTTTCTGGATATTGCAGAATCAGACCAGCTTGGCCTGACCAGTTTCAATGCACTCCTGTATGGCGGAAACAACGAACCAAGAAATGACGAGCTGATGTGGGAGCAAATTTCACAACCCAATCAACGTCCGACCGATCCACTGCCGATAATCGAACAGGAGTCGGATAACGTTTTTATTTACGGATCGGGTCCGTTCTCACTCGAACCGGGTGAAAGTCAGCGATTTTCGATCGTATTGCTGATGGGTCAGGATTTTGACGATCTCCTGAACAATGCGGAGATCTCGCAACAGGTTTTTGAATCGGATTACCGTTTTGCGCAGGCGCCGAACAAACCTAAACTGGTGGTTGTCCCGGGCGATAAAAAGGTAACACTCTACTGGGATACCGGTGCGGAGGATTCTTTTGATCCATTTGTTGCCAGGGCCAACCCTGAGAATCAGCAGATGGGATTCGACTTTGAAGGATACCGGATTTACCGCAGCAAAGATTACAGTTTTAATGATACGCAGGTTATAACGGATTCAAAAGGGGTGCCATTCCTTTCTGAGCCGCATAAACAAGTCAATGGATTGCCGGCGCAATTTGATCTACTCAATGAATTTGAGGGTTTGTCGGACATTGAATATGCGGGCAGAGGCGTACGGTATGATCTGGGAAGGAACAGCGGGCTGGTTCACAGCTTTGTTGATTCCAATAATGTGGATAATGGGGTAACCTATTTTTATGCGGTCACCTCATACGATCATGGAGATGTAAATGCACAGCTGGCGCCCACTGAATCCCAGCGTGTCATCCAGCGTGATGCGGTTACCCGTTTGTTTTCATTTGATCTGAATACAGCCATGGCTGTTCCCGGGCCGCCGGCTATGGGATTTG
>WOR8_10000802_pt1 | contig 32346 bp, 25 predicted proteins | sample DeeMarSeWOR38_10_FD_19890 | JGI IMG/M metagenome (IMG submission 19890) | reverse complement strand
TGGTTCGAAAAATATTAACAAACAAAGGGTTAACGCCCAAGGAGGTCGAAACCATAACATTCCTTGTCCGGGAGCACCTGCTTTTAATTGAGACAGCTACCCGAAGAGACATTCATGACGAAGAGACCGCCATCGCTTGCGCAAGAAAAATTAGGGACGTCAGACGGCTCAAAATGCTTTACCTGCTCACCGTGGCCGACTCGATTGCCACCGGACCGATGGCCTGGAGCGACTGGACCGCCACGATTCTGCAGGACTTTTTTCTCAAGGTGTTAAACATCCTTGAAATGGGAGAGCTGGCAACCCGCAAAACCGTCGAAGCCGTCGAAGAGAAAAAAAATCGCATCGTCCAATTCGCATCGACGAAAAGGGAAAAAAAAGAACTGCAAAATATCTTTCCCATCATGTCTCCACGATATCTGCTATATACGGCGTCCGACGATATTTATCATCATATTAAGCTTTACAACAAGCTGGGCACTTCTGAATTTATATGGAATATTGAACAGTCCAAAGATGCGAATCGGCGAGCAGTTACGATTTGTGCCAAAGACCGTCCGGGGCTGATTTCAAAAATCGCGGGGGTTTTCACGTTAAACAACATTGATATTCTCAATGTCCAGATATTCACCTGGCGAAATGATATTGCTTTGGACATATTCAACGTCAAGCCGCCACCGGATTTACTATTTGAAGATGAAAAATGGAAACGGGCTGAAGATCATCTAAAATCAGCATTAGCGGGCGAATTGGACTTAACCAAAGCCCTTAAGAAAAAAAAATCGACCCATCGATCCCGCAAACCCAGGGTATCAAGAAAACCGCATCACATTGTGGTGGACAACACCAGCTCCAGTTTCTTTACCATCGTTGAAGTCTACACCTATGATTTCCTTGGATTGCTTTACAGCATTACAGATGCGCTTTATCGATGCGGTCTGAATATTTGGGTGGCCAAAATTGCCACCAAAGTGGATCAGGTGGTTGATGTTTTTTATGTACGCGACCTAAACGGTCAAAAAGTGAATTCGCCGGAGCAAGAAGAAGAAATCAAAACGACCATAGTGGATATGCTGCCAAAGTATAAATAATAATTAGCAACAAGAATAGTTAATTTTGATGATTTAAACTTTGTCTCAAAATTTCTGTTTTGACTTTTCGATTTGATCTGACAGCAAGGTGAAAAGAACCAAAATTTCATTAAACATCATTATTATAGTCGAGATGCATCAGGAGGTCACATCGACCGCACAATTCACTAACGCTACGCATACCCAACCTTTTTAGTATCCCGACTAACTCTTGGTGCCAGGCATTATACAGGTTGATGATACGTTGTGTTCCCCACTCAACATCGATTTGAGTGACAAGCCCTGGATCTGTTGTCGCAATACCCCGGGGGCAACCCCGCCCGCTTTCACAGCGGGTGCACCGCACGCACCCGAGGGCAATCAGTTCAGATGTCCCGGTCACGATACCATCCGCACCGAGGGCGATTGCTTTGGCGATATCATGCGCCGTGCGTATTCCTCCACTTGCGATCAAGGTAATTTTATCCCTCACGCCTTCATCCACCAAGAATTTATGCACTTTGGCAATTGCATATTCAATTGGCATGGCAATATTTTTCTTTGCTATGTCTGGGGCAGCCCCGGTTCCTCCATACCCTCCATCCAGGTGAACAATATGAGTCCCCGCAGAATAGCTTCCAACAGCAACCATATCAACATCCGTCGGCGTTGACACCTTTGTGGAAATCAACGCACGCCGGTTTACATGCTTGATCCACTCAATGTGTTTCATATGGTCTTCGATGGAATAAACGCTGTGGAACGGAAAGGGCGAAAACAAGGGGATCCCGACGACCGCTTCCCTCATGCGTGCAACGGCAGGCGTGTTTTTGTCGCCAAGCAGGTGCCCACCGAGACCGGGTTTTGCGCCCTGGGCATACTTGAATTCGATAATCGGTACGCGCTGAATGGTTTCCTCACGCACGCCAAAAAGTCCTGTGGCGACTTGGGTGATCATATGGTCATCATAGGGTCGCAAACGCTCCATGTACCCGCCTTCGCCGGTGCAGGAGAAAGTGCTCCATGCGACAGCTGCGCGCACCCTTGAAAGCTGGGTGGCATTGCTGACCGAACCGAACGACATTCCACCGCCATACCACGGAACATCGATCCTGATTTTCGGCCGCCCGTCATCGCGTCGGTTGAGTTCAATACTTGTGTCAATTTCCGCTTCATCGAGTTCTACTGGAGGCTTATCCGGATATTTAAACCTGATCCGGTCAAATCCACCGCCGGAGTTGCCACATTGGTAATCAAATCCGTATTTTTGGGGCGGTAGATCTCCGGTTTGGGCCATTCTCCAGGTCGCTAGAATCATATCCGATGTCCAACGAAAGTCTCCCAGGGCATCTACCATCGGATTTTCAACCATTTGCAATGCGTTCTGAGGGCACAACGCCACGCAGTGATGATCGGTCTTTTCACAGGATTTTCCGATACACTTATGACTCTTGGGCATGGCAAAATATTTGTAACCGGGTTTCAACACGTGCACACCGTACGGACATACTTGGGCACATTTGCCACACCGAATACATTCATCATCACTGCGGTAAATAATGTATTTTGCAATTTCATTGCGGTACCGCTCTGGTGCCGATTTAATAGTACGTTCAACTTTAACCTGCGGCACACGAGTTTTCAGGGTGTTCTCCGGCAACACATCCTTAAGCGTTTCTTCTGGAACCGAAAATTGGGCCAAAGACTTCCTCCTCAAGATCTTTAAAAAACATGGCGCGTCCGACATCACCGCGCAGACGGCGGGCATCACGCATTCCCATCGCACCCATCACCTCAATCAGCTGCAGGTGCCAGGCGGCAATCAGATTTCTCATCCTGCCGACACCATAATCAAAATCAATCTCTTCAAATCTTGCAGGACACAACCATCCAGGCTTGCAGGTGCTGCACACCCGGCATTCCAGCGCAATTATCAGCGGAAGATAGGTCGAAACAAGGTCAGCGCCGCATATGACTGCCTTGGCCATATGCTCGGGCAGCGCAATTCCGCCCCCCGCAATTAAAGTCACTTCATCCCGCAGGCAGCCTTCAATGAGTGACTTATGGATCTCGCGGATCATATCCCGAATGAACCGCGGCTTTTCAACCCCTATCTCGTCACCGTTGAAGTCTGCAACGACATGAATTGTTTCAATTCCTGATTCGGCCAGCTGGATGGCACGGCTTACGCCGTTGGCATTCAATACCACTCTGACGCACACAACGAGTTCAGGAAAAGTTTCTTTGAGTCGATTCACACGCTCCAGCGGGTTGCCGCTGTCCGGTATTTCCACCAGCCTTGTCTTTCTCAAAATATTTTCAGGCGGCTGATCTGCATCAGGGTTGAGGAAAAAGGCGATATGCGGCAGATATTTTTGCATGTCTTTATCCAGACCAATATTGCCGGAAATGGGCCATTTGCCGGAGTCGATAATCGCAATAAGGTCAGTCCGCTTGGCTGCCTCCACAATCACATGCTCAAGCTGCGGCAGGCTAAACGCTGCCGGATTCATGTCAAGTATCAGCGGCAACGAAATGTCAATAACCGACGGCGACAAATCGATCCTATTGTTTTCGTCAAAGGTAAGAAATGAAGGTTTTTTCCCGATGTCCACCGATGTGCTGATATATTCTCGTCCGTGGATGCCATCACGTGTCGGCCTTACAATTTCAGACATATCTGTCCACATGGAATCAAAACCATGGCCGGAAAATTTTCCCTGGTACCCTGCTCCGGAAACCGGTACCGCGGCTGTTTCAGCCTGTAGCCAGGTGGTTTGAATGATTTCCGGCGTCCAGTACTGATTCCCCATCTGCTCGTACTCAGAGTTAATGGTAAGGCGCAAAAGGCCTTTTGTGCAATTCTGCACGCATGAAAAGCATCCCATGCAGTTAAAAAACAGGGCGTCGACGTTATCCAGATTTCGAATGTACGTTAACTCCTCACGGTAACGATCATAGACACATGCTTTCTTTACACAGTTATGGCAATTGGCGCAGTCTTCACGCCAGTCTACAACCCCATATTTGCCAATACGCGGAAGCCGGGGGGGAACAGGGGTTGTATGAATATGATATTTCTTCGGCATTTGCCCCTTGTCTTATTCCGTCATATAAAACATAGTCGTTTGGGCCATGACAGTGACTCTAATCATGCGCGTCCTCGTCTCTGCTTATCGTTCTCGTCGTCGTTCTCGTCCTCGAAAAGATTCGAATAACGCTTCATTAACTTCTAAATCTCGATTACGAGCACGAGGATGACGACGAATACGATTAAGCGCTCCTACAATCCTGCCGCATTAATCACATCAGGCACAACAGCCTCCTTGCCGCCGGAGATAATGTGTATTCCGTTTAGCCCTTTGATCCCTTTGATCTTTTTTATTGTTTCAGTGCATATGGCCATGCCCTCTTTCTTCTGTGCGTCTTGATCGCCCGCCTGTTGCATCCGTTCGACGACTTTGTCCAGTGCACTGAATTCCGTATACTTTTCTTTCAGAATGTGTGCTTCAACCAGGCTTTCGATGGGCATCACACCCGCAAGAATAGCTGTTTTCCCCGTGAGACCCTCCTTTTGGGCGGCTTCCATCCACTTTTGAAATGCATCAATATCAAACACAGCCTGGGTTTGAATAAAGGCCGCACCGGCCGCAATCTTTTTTGCCAGCCGGATCATATTCAATTCCATCGGTTTCAGGTCCGGATTTGCTGCAGCACCCACGAGTACGGGAAATTTACCTTCGATCCGAGTACCGTTCAGGAGCGTTCCCTCTGCCTTTATTTTCTTAACGGTTGCAATCAGCTGAACCGAGTCAATATCATAAACATTTGCGGATTCAGGACTCGAGGTCAGTGCTTGGTGATATCCGGAGAGGCACAGCACGTTGCGGATCCCCAGTGATACCGCCCCAAGCAGGTCCGACTGAATCGCAATACGATTCCGGTCACGGGTTACAATCTGATACACCGGCTCGACTCCTAATTCTTTCAGCGCAACAGACCCGGCAAGGCTGGACATAACAGGCCCATGAGGGTTATCGGCTACATTAACAGCCGTGAGCCCGGAATTAAAAAAGCGTTTGACTTTCTCCACAGCTGAACTGTCGGTGCTTGCCGTTGGCAGATATTCGGCGGTAACAATGAAACTGCCGGCCTCTATCTGACGTGCGAGTTTACTGTCATATTCCATGGTATTGTCTTTCGCCACTTGACCCTAGCACGGAGTATCAAGAATTTTTGAAATCAAATCTACCCTAATTGAACGAAAAACGCTCAATTGTGATTCTAAATATTCCTTATTCGTGTACAGAGATGATCGATTTCCCCGGTGATCTGCTCCACTCCGGCTTCTTTATCAAGATGGGTGACAAGCAGGCGTTCCTTGCCCAACCCAGTTTCCTCAAGAAGAGCACGCACGGCTTCCGCTCGCCGGTGCGCCCGAAGGTTTCCTTCAAGGTGTCTGCATTCACCCTTGCGGCACGTTATCAGAACCGCTCCGTCAGCGCCGGTTTCAAACGTCTTGAGCATATAAATAAGTTCCAGCTTACCGGAACATGGCAAACTCACAGTCTTTAGCAGGCCGTCTTCCCCCTGGCCGCAGCACTGTCTCAAGGCCTCAATATCAATGCTGTTGGAGCAGTAAAAAATGTATATTTTCAAAGGACGATCTGGCATATTTCACTGCTTTGAAATTCAATTCATCTCATTTCAATAGGTTATAGACTCCGGCGCCTGCCCTGGACCCCGATCCGGGGTTCGCCGGAGAAACGAAATTGGGACTTTTTCGAAGCAATCAATCATGTTTCGATCATTGAATATTTGAATTTGAGATTTATTTGTAATTTGGTGCTTGTAATTTGGAATTTTAAAATGGGCATCATCAATACCTTGTCCTATGGCACGGCCTTTAACTATTATATCCTATGATCTTCCCGAACAATAACACGGTATCCTCCGTCCAGGCTCATGCGCCAGTTCCTGGGCTGTTCGATCTGCCTGAGTCTGTCCAATTGGCCGATGTCTTTCAGTCTCTTATAAATCAGCTGCCAGGCGCATGGGAGCTCAGGTCGGACTTCGCAGCGATCCTCCCGGGAGCCCCCGCATGGTCCGTTCAGCATGTGCTTTGCACATCGGGTAATCGGGCAAATACCACCGTATTTATGTAAAACGCAGGATCCGCAAGCAGCACATTTTTCAGCCCACAGGCCCCTTTCTTCGAGTATGCCGATGAAGGCAGTGTTTAAGCCGGGATAAACCGGCTTTTCTGCGTACCGCTCGGCAATTGCCTGAACACCGGCGCCGCATCCCAGAGAGAGTATCACATCATATTTTTCGATGGTTTCGGCAGCTTCTTCAATAAAGATATTGTCACATTGGCGCTCAATGGTCAGTTCGCCAACTTCGAAGCCCAGGTCTTGAACCTTTGATGCGATACGCAATGCCGAAGAAATAATACTCACCTCGCGCTCTCCTCCAGCGAGACATACGGCAACACATGTGCCGCATCCAAGAACCAGGATCTTTTTGTTTCCGCTTAACATCTCAACAAGTTCAGGTATGCGTTTTCTTTCGGCAACAATCATGTGTTTATCTCCTGTTTAATGCCTAACTATAATCCGCCTCAATCGGAATACCAACTAGGTTCACATTGTAATGAAAAACAAATGCCTAAAATGCACTAAAATGTCTAAAATTAATGATGTTAATCATTTTATAAAAATAGAAGCAGATCCGATTGATTTAAATCGAATCCCAGAGCACAATATCTGTCATCTGTCTTCTGTCATCTGTCATCTGTCTTCTGTCATCTGTCTTCTGTTTTCTGTCTTCTGTTTTCTGTTTTCTGACACGTGACACCTGAAACCTTCTGCTTCTTGCAAGATGTTTTCAGAAAAGCCAATAAAGGCCTAGTGTACCCTCACAGGATTGGGTCCAAGCTTACGAACCGTTTCAACCATTTCATCAACTGCTTCTGCAAAACGGGCCGCCATGGCAGCCGAAATATTCACCATTCGCAGACGCTCACTTTCTAAACCGCTTTCAGAAAGGAGTTCACGGGCATAGATTACCCGCCGCTTGGCCATGAGGTTGCCTTCGACAAAATGACAGCTGCCCTCTTCGCAACCGGCCACAAGAACACCGTCAGCACCATTTTCAAACGCTCGCATAAAATATTCAATCTCCAGTTTGCCGGTACAGGGTGTACGAATAATTCGGATATGGGTCGGATATTGAAGACGCATGGAACCTGCTAGGTCCGCGGCCGCATATGCACAATAATGACAGCAAAAGGCAACAATTTTAGGTTCAAATGAATCTGCACGCATCATTGATATCTTGATTTCCTAGCCCGGACAAACCTTAACCAAAAAGATTCTATCACCACGAAAACCGAAAGAACCCCGATACGTACGATAGTACCAACCTACGGGGCAAGCGAAATCACGAAAAAGAAATAAAGTATTTAATTGAGAACACCGTATCCTGACACCCGAAACCTGAAACATTCAATTTTTTACCAACATATTGTAAGTTAACAAGCCCTAAGCGCCTTACATATCACGCGGCTGTCTCTGTTTTTGGGGTTGAGGTTTCATCCCGTAAAGGCTGAAACAGATTGTCCAACATGACATTAAAATGCTTTGCGTTAAAATGGTTGAGCTGGATTGCACGGGCAGGACATTCCGCCGCACAGATACCGCACCCCATGCATTTAGCGGCCGTAATTTCTGCTTTTTGACCGGCGTTTACAAACGGAGCACCATAGGGACATGAATGCACACATGTCATGCATGCAATGCACTTGTCCGGGTCCACCCTCGACACCTGTGCGCCGACTTCAAGGTGCGTCCTTGCAAGTACCGCAGCGGCACGGGCAGCAGCGGCACGGGCCTGAGAAATATTTTCATCAATAAATTTTGGTGAATGGGCAAGACCGCACAGGAAGACACCCTCTGTGGCAAAGTCAATCGGCCTTAGCTTGAGGTGTGCCTCAACATAAAAACCATCTGCATTCAGCGGCACCTTGAGCATGTCGGCAATCTTTGTATTGTCCTCAGATGCACTGATACCGGTGCTCAGCACAACCTTATCCGCTTCTATTTCAATGGTTTCAGGAAAGTCCGGGCTGTGAATTGTGACCAAAAGGCCATTTTCTTCTGAAACCACGGGCGGTCTCTCGGCACCGTAACGAATAAAAACAACACCATTGCTGCGGGCCTCCTGGTAGTATTTCTCACGGAAACCGTATGTCCTGACATCCCGGTATAAGACGAAAACGTTGGTATCAGGGGCTTTTGCTTTGATGCTCAATGCGTTTTTGATCGCCATCGAACAGCATATGCGGCTGCAGTAGGGCCGCTCGTTGTTGCGTGAGCCCACACACTGGATCATAACGATGTTTTGCCCCCCTGCTGAAAACCGGCCGGCATGCAGCTGGTCGGCAAGTTCATGCTGTGTCAGGACGTGATCCGATTTGCCGTAAAGGTATTCCTCAGTTTCCGCCCGCCCTGCGCCGGTGGCAACAATGATGGCCCCACACCCAACCTCGGTTTCCGCACCATGTTGTGAAAGCCTGATGTTAAACTTACCGATATGACCGGCAACCGCTGTCACCTCTGTCTTGAGATGAAGATCGATATTGGGATGATGCTTGACGCGCTGGATGAGATCCGAAGCAAAACCGGAAAGGTCATCATGTTCGAGCGTGCCGTGGATGTCTAGAAGATGTCCTCCCAAAGCTGTGGAGCGTTCAACTAGGTAAACATCAAAACCCTGGCCTGCCAGTGACAGCGCGGCAGTCATTCCGCTGAGGCCGCCGCCGATCACGAGGCCCGTTTGATTGATTTCAAGGGATTCTCCCTTCAGCGGAGAAAGCAGACGCGCCCTTGCAATCGACATGCGGACAAGCTCAATGGCTTTTGCCGTAGCGGATTCCGGCTCCGATGAATGCACCCATGAGCACTGATCCCTGATATTGGCAAGCTCAAATAGATACGGGTTTAAGCCGGCTTCACGCAACGTGTCCCTGAACAAGGGTTCATGGGTCCGGGGGGTACAGGAAGCCACCACGATACGATTCAGCCGCTGCCTGTCAATCATTTGTTTGATATCCGACAGGCTGTTATCCGAACAGGCAAACATTGCGTGGGTGGCCATGACGACATCCGGTTCACCGCAAACAGCTGCGGCCACTTTTTCAACATCGACAACAGAAGCGATATTCATACCGCAGTGGCACACAAACACGCCGATTCTCGGTTCCTCATCCGTGACGTCGTGTTCGGCTGGATATTGCTTTGCGACGGTTAGGGTATTACGGGCCCCGGACAGCAGTTCCATTGACATGGATGCCGCTGCGCCTGCCTGTGTCACGGTTTCGGGGATGTCCTTGGGTTCCTGAAACGCTCCGGCAACAAACACGCCGGGACGTGATGTTTCAAGCGGATGCAGCCGGTCTGTGGCGCAGAATCCAAATTCATTCAGTTCAATTCCGAGACGGGAAATGGTTTGCGAGACGGTAGCTTTTGGATCAAGGCCCACGCTCAGGACAACGAGGTCAAAATCACGTTCTTCGAATTGGAAGTTGTCATTCACAAAACGGAGTCTGAGATCCTTTGTTGCGGGCACTTCAACAATACGTGACGGCATGCTCCTCATGTACCGGATGCCGTCCATGCTTCTGGCACGCTCATAATACGGATCAGAATCTTTGCCAAACGCCCGGATGTCCATGTAAAAAATGGCTGCCTCAAGCCCACTCACGTGTTCCCGGGCAACCATTGCCTGCTTGGTCGTCGCCATGCAGCATACGGATGAACAGTATTCGTTGCCGCATCTTGCGTCCCGTGAACCCACGCACTGAATCCAGGCAATTCTGCGGGCCTGACGACCGTCTGCCGGGCGCAAAACATGTCCCTGAAACGGTCCGGCCGCAGACAGCATTCTTTCAAACTGGACACTGGTGATCACGTTTTTATAACGGCCGAAACCATACTCACCTTTTATTTCCGCACGGAATTCATCGAAGCCCGGTGCCAGTATTACGGCACCGACCTCAAGCTCGATGATCTCCTCCGTCATCCGGTGGTTAATGGCATTTTTCTCACAGGCTGCCACACAGGCCCCGCATTCTGAGCACAAAGCGCAGTTCAGGCACCTTTCGGTTTCAGCCAGTGCGTCCTTTTCGGAAAAACATTTCTCGATTTCAAAAAATGCCTTGATCCGCTCCTGAGCCGGCATTTCCGTTGCCCTGGCCCGCGGCTTGTTTTCAATATTTTGTATGCAAGGAAGGCTGTCTTCGGGAACTGGTCTAAGGAAGTCCTCGAAACGCAAACTTGCCGCACCTTCGCCCTGTAGATAGTGATCTATGGATTCTGCGGCACGCTTGCCGGCGGCAACTGCATCAATGACGGTTGCAGGGCCGGTGACAATATCGCCGCCGGCAAAAATACCCGGCATGTCTGTCACCCCCTTGTTATCAGCTACCATATTGCACCGCGTGTTTACCGGCAATCCAGGCGTTGATTCCGATAAAAGCCTATCCGGCCGGCTTCCAACGGCCAGGATCACCGTCTCCGCTTCTATCTCAAACTCTGATCGATCTATTGGCACGGGCCGCTTTCTTCCGGATTCATCGGGGGTATCCAGTTTCATTCGGATGCATTTTACCTTATGCAGCCGACCGTTTTGATTACCGATAAATTCAACCGGAGCGGTAAGGAACCGAAAATAAATCCCCTCCTCAACCGCATGATCCACTTCCGTCTTCATGGCGGGCATTTCAGCAGCTGTCCGGCGGTAGACAATGCTGACTTTTTCAGCACCCAAACGTGCTGCGCAACGGGCGGCATCCATGGCAACATCACCGCCGCCGATCACCACCACATTCCCCTTTAAGGAGGGTTTATCATTGTCGGCTGCGGCTCTGCGGAGAAAATCCAACCCCTGTTCCACACCGTCAAGATCTTCTCCCTTCACGCCTATGGATATCCCTTTCTGGGTTCCGATGCCAACAAATACGGCGTCAAAATCCGCTTGTAAATTTTCAATAGTTATGTCTTTTCCGACACGGCAGTTATAGACAAGGCAGACGCCTTTGCGACGGATCAGCTCGACTTCGTAATCAAGAATCTTTGCCGGCAGCCTGTATTCGGGAATACCCCAGCGCAGCATCCCGCCCGCTCCGGATGAGGCTTCAAATATCGTCACCGCATACCCCCGATCCGCAAGATCCTGCGCAGCGGTCAAACCGGAGGGTCCGGCACCGATAATGGCAACCTTTCTGGCATCCGCCGGCGGTGTTTTTTCCTCTGGAAGGGCGATGATACCGGCTTCAACCATTTCCATTTCTTTGTCAGTGGCAAACCGTTTCAGCTGTCTGATGGCAACAGCAGAATCAAGCCGGCTGCGGGTACACGCGGCTTCGCATGGATGCGTGCATACGCGGCCACATATGGCAGCCAGCGGATTGCGTTCCCGGATCAGTTTTACCGCCTTGACATACTCTTTTTTCTTTATCAGCTGGATATATCCCTGGACATTTATGTTTGCCGGACATGCAATCTTACAGGGTGCATGACCTAATTTGCGAATTTCCGGGACATTGGGTATGGCCTGCACCGAATGCTTGGCGATCGCCTTACGGGTAGCGAGATAGCGATTAAAGCGGTCCTTGATATCAACCGGACAAACCTCTACGCAGTCACCGCAATCATTGCAAATCCGCCCGTCGACATATCGCGGATTCGTTTTGACGGTAGCTGTAAAATTTCCTGGCTCACCCTCAATTTGAATCAATTCGGATAAGGTATGAATCTCGACATTGAGATTGCGGGCACACTCGACAAGTTTGGGTGAAACAATGCATGTGGCACAGTCCCCGGTTGGAAACGTCTTGTCCAGATGGGACATCATGCCGCCAATGGCAGCTGAACGCTCAATGAGATAAACCTTGAAACCGGAGGCGGCCAAATCAAGCGACGCCTGAACCCCGGCAATGCCGCCACCCTGGACAAGCACTGCGCCGGTCTTTTTATTTTCGCCTAATCGCATATCATCTGTATTTTCTGAAACCTGAAACCTGTGATCTGTCTTCTGTCTTCTATCCTCTGTCATCTGTCATCTGTCATCTGACCACTGCACTCACCGAATGAACCACATGTGATGGCGATACCATCAGCTTTCTCAATCCAAGGGCGTCCTTAGAAATGCCCAGGCAAAGACCGAGTAGTTGCGAGATATAAACGATCGGCATATTATAATAGCGGTCTTTTTTGTTGTTAATATCACTTTGCCGCATATCAAGGTTTGTCTGGCACAGGGGGCATGCCACGGCGACGCAGCCCGCACCGGCATCCAGGGCCATACCGATAATCGATTCAACCCGGCTCACGACGATATCCGTTCTGGTAAGGGCAAGGCCGGCACCGCAGCATTCAACCTTGTGGGGCCAGTCAAGGCTTTTCCCGCCCATCACGTTGATGAGGCGATCCATGGAAACCGGATTTTCCGGGTTGTCAAACTGGGTAATCTCTTGGGGGCGAACCAGCAGGCAGCCGTAGTAGCATGCCACTTTTAATCCGTTTAATGAATGCGTGAATTTATCCTGAAGGGATGCGATTCCGATATCCTCCAGCAGAACCTGGATGAAGTGACGTACGCGAACTGAACCGTCATATTGGCGGCCGATGGTTTCGCCGATTTGTTTGCGTATTTCCGGGTGGTTCAACACTTCATGGTTCGTCATCTGCAGCCGGCTAAAACATTCTGCGCAGTTGACCACCATATCAAGGCCCATCTCCTTTGCCAGTATCAGATTAAACGCCGGAAGAGATGCAGCCAGAACCCGGTCCGTCTGATGCGCCGGTGTGGCACCGCAGCATGACCATCCATCGGGCTCGATGAGCTCAATACTGAGTCTGCGGGCAACCGCGATACTTGATGAGTGAAGGTCACGTGCAGTCGACTCGGCTGAACATCCGGGATAATATGCGTATCTCATTTCCGGATTCCCTTTTTATGTCTGACGCTGTCAAAAATGCGTTTCACCGTTTTTTTATCTGCGCCCCGGGGCGGCAAAATGGCGATCTTGCGCTTTTTCAACATGGATGGCAGCTTATCCATGTCTTTCATAACGGTTGATGTACGGAGCTTGTAAGCGGCAATCATGGCAAGATCATATGAACGGCCGAACATGCTTACCGTCTTTAAAAACGCCCGGTTAAACGTCGGAATGTCGTCGTTTGACGTTGCCGCACGCCTTTGTACCGCAAGAATCCGCAAGGCATCCATCACCGCTGCCACGTCAAGTCCCATTGGGCAGCGCGCGAAACAGGTCTCACATGAGGAACAGATCCATATGATATCACTGTTTAAGATTTCGTCTCCGGCCCCCAGCTGCAAGCGTCTGATGATTTCAGAAGGCGGGGATTCTGTATGCCCGCATACCGGACAGCCGCAGGAACATTTTTTACATTGATAACATTCGCTGAGATCAACGCCTGCAAGCTCTTCAACAGCACTGATAATATTTTTAACGGCTTTTCCTTTTTTTATCCGAATTGTCATAGCGGTTTGGTTACCCTTTTATTCCACTTTCGAATTAAAGAATATCCCCGACGGTTTCCTGCTCTTCAACTTCCGATTTTAAGACAATGCGCTCTTCTTCTTTCATCTCTGCGCCCACACTGGCAGGAACAACTTTGCGATAGACTTTTTCCGGAGGGAGCCTTTCCCCATTGACGGTCAATAGGTCATCGATTGTTATTTGAAATAGTCTTTCATTTTCCATCAGATAAGGCAGAATTAATGTCCAGTCCTTGTCGTTCAGCGGCAGAAACATACCGCCGTTTAACTGCTCTTCGATAACATATCCGTCAGGATCGCGTATAAAAATCGCTCCGCCGGAAGCCAGCGAAAACAGGTTGCTGCCCGGATACGGCTCAGACATTGAGACTAAATTGCCGTCATCATCGAATTGAACACCGTTTAATATAACAAACCCGCCACCCCTCAGAGGGTCGCCGGCCATAAATGATTCGGCCAAAAAATCAAGACATGTGCCGTTAATAACTACCCGTGGTCTGCCAACGGAATTGATCAGCGGCCGGCCGGCGGCATTACCCATTACATAAACCTCCCCCCCCTTGGCGCCGTATAAGAATGTCTGCCCCACATCTCCATAAATAACCATTTTTCCGCTTTTGATGATCTGGCCGAGCTGGTCCTGGCCGTTGTTGTGCACCGTGATAGTCAGACCGTCAAGGCCGGAGCCGAGATAGTCCCCCGAGCTGCCGTATACATCTATGGTTACTTCCTCTGTTTGCGGTCCGAGACCACACCCTACGTATCTCTGCCCTGAACAACCAAAGCAGATAAAATTCCGCCATCCTTTGCGATAGGCATCCACCAGCAGCGCTGCATCACATTCATCACCTTCGGGAGGAAACCGATCGGCATTTATAACAAGCGTGGTTTCTTTTGCCTGCGGGGCCCTTAAGAAAGTACGGTTATCATAATCGATGCGTCGAAAAGCCCTTTCGTCATGGTCGGTTGTTTTAATGGAAGGCAGTGTTTTAAACAGCCGATCAAGTTCACTGCGCACAATATGAAGCATGTGGCTCCGTTTTTTAGTGCCGGTGGCGTATCTGAAATCATTTAAAAATGTCAGGGCCTCAATCGCCGCTGCAGTATTCTTCGCATCCCTTGCCTGCTGCCTGATGATCCTGCAGGCCGTCTGAAAGTCATCAAAGTCCCATCCAGGAGTGCGATCACGCAAATACGCAAAGAGCCCCTGTCCATCGCCGCTTTCAAATATATGTTGAATGCGTGCCTCAAGATCATTACCCGATGAGTGTGAGGCAGATACTTCGTTTGTAAAATCACACGACCCGGTCTGCTTCGGCATGGGAACCGAGATTCCGAACTTATCGGTGCACGTCATGCGGTAATTTCCGCTGGAATCCTTTTCCAGATTGAAGATAAATGCCCCGCCATCCGTATGGCTGCCGCCGCGTGCATTCCAGTATCGGTCTGCATCCGGACATATACGCTGGTCTTCCTCCGCCAGGCTTAACAGGGTTGCATCGATGGCCTGTTTTTCTGATCCAATCAGGCCCACCTGCACCTCTCCTTCTGAAAAGGCAAATACCTGGGGACGCAGCATGGCGGTGTCTGTTATGCCCAGGAGCTGAAAGCTTTCTTTTTGCGGAATACTGCGGGCAATAATAAAAAACCACGGCCCGTCCGGCGAGCCGTGTATATGAGCGGCCTGTATGGCACGATAGACATTTTGTTTTTCTGCGGGAAGGCGGTCAAAGTCGAGTTCACTCGTGGGTGCAAGGGCCTCAATAATATATTCCAGTGGATAATGATAGGTCCGATCAAGCAGGTCAAACATCAGCGCGGATACCTCTGTGTCGGTAAGAAATTGCGGATATATGTGGCGCTGCCTAAGGTATTCGCAAACAGAATGATAATTGGCAAAGTCGCCGTTATGAACAAGTGCCATGTTGATGCCTGCAAAAGGATGCGCACCTCCCGGGTGCCAGACCCGGCCCTTGGTGGGAAAACGCTGATGTCCGAGCCACACATGTGCACATAGGTCTTCAATCTTGTAATAGGTTACGATCGCCTCTGCATAGCCGACAACTTTCAGGATCATTATGTTTCTCCCATGGGAGAGGACAAATGCCCTCTGTTCGCCCAAGGAGGCGTAATATTCCTGATTCAGCCCAAAGCTGTTCTGGTTCACAAACTCATCTTCCGCCTCACGCCGTGGGAGCCTTTCTAATTCATTTTGGGTGATGAAAGCATCGAGCACTTCCGGCTTGACACGAACAAAATAACGCCAAACATTCGGCGGTTTAACCTCAAGGCCCTTAATTGATTTCCAGTCGTCAACGGTATCTAATTCACTGGAAGCGGCCACATCAAAATTGAGTGTAATAAATTTATTTTCAAGTTCTTCCCGGACCTCACGGTCAAGAAAAGCGATGTGAAGCATATAGTATTCATCCAGGATCTCACGGCTGACACCGAGTTGATCCGGGATAAACCCTACAGCTGCAACTCCGCCGCCCTTACCATTGCCCCGGTTGTGCATCAATCTTGATGGCTCATAAATATGACGCCCGCAAACAGGTTCAGTGCAGCAGAAGCCAACAACACCACAACCGCCTTCTTCCTCGCTTTTCCTTACCGTCGCCGGTCGCTTCAAACCATCAACAAGACGTTTTTTGGAATTCAATAGCCTTTGTATTAAGTCCCTATGCATTATTTGCTTCACAACATTTGTGTAATTAACATGCATCAACCTGGCCGCACAAACCGTACCTCAAATAGCAAAAAAATTAGCATAAAAAAAGGGGGTGGCCATAATAAAATTATCTGGTTATCTACAATAGCCAAGTGAGCATAATAATATAAAAGATGATCTTACGTTTAAAAAAGCCGACTTGATCTTTCTGGATAACCAGATAGAATGAATTAATAAATATCGCAAATATTTTTACAAATGTCAAGATTTCAATAAAATATATTTACATTTATATAATTTTTTTTTATATTGATTTATATATTATAAAGGAGGGGTAACGGTGAATGATGTAGAACTAAAGATTATTAGAGCTCTTAATAGGAATTCCAGAAAAAGCTTTCGCGAAATAGCCAAGGAGGTCGGGACGTCTGCTCCTGTGGTAATCAATAAAATTAAAAAGCTCGAGGAATTGGGTGCCATAAAGGGCTATATTCCTATATTGGACCCGGAATACTTCGGCTATACACTCATGGCCGTGGTTGCCTTGCGCATTTCTCATGGGAAGCTTATTGAAGCGCAGGAAAAGATCGCAGAAGATCCGCATACTCTGGCTATTTATGATGTGACCGGAGAATGGGATTCCATAGTAATTGCCCATTTTAAAGGAAGGAAAGATTTGAACAATTTTATCAAGAATATTCTTGCGCATAAAAATGTAGATAGAACAGTGACTCATATCGTGCTCAATGTCGTCAAGGACGAACGCAGACTCGTCGTCTGATATTTCCATTCCCACATTCACCAAGCATTGGTAATAACGACTAAATTGTTCGTTGAGGTGAAGGACTGATTACCAAATCAAATGAATACATTTTTGTCATTTTTTATATTTAAAAATACAAATTTGTAACTTTCTTTTCTTATTCAAAGTTAAGTCTAAATTATAACGCTATGAATTTCTTAATATTTCTGAGCTGTATCATTGATGGCATACCTGTTGCAGAATACCCTCCCATTAATTTGTCTTCTTGCTTGATATATTAAAATTGACCCCAGGCTGGTACGAGTCCATTTACTTAAATTATTAGCTGTACAACCTTTCAAGATTTTACGACTCAGTAACAGAGGAGGAATTGATTAATGAAATTGGTCGTAGCGATGATCCAACCCCATAAATTGACCGATGTCAAGCAGGCATTATTTGACGAAGAGGTCTATGCCATGACGGTCAGCAATGCCTTGGGATGCGGCAGCACGATGGGGTATACCGAAACTTACAGAGGTGTGAGGCAAGAAGTAAATCTTCTGAAAAAAGTGCGACTTGAAATTGCCGTCAATGATGATTTCGTTGAACGCACCATTGAGGCAATTATAAAAGGCGCACGAACGGGTAACATGGGAGACGGAAAAATACTGGTATTGGCGTTGCCCCAGTGTATCCGAATAAGAACCTTGGAACGAGGTAGTAAGGCAATTTAGGAAATGAGGAATTCAGGGATTTAGGAGGTACAAACATGATAGGCATATGGGTTGCAACCGCTGTAATTGCAGCATTGATTTTGCTTGCTTTTATCAAAGCAAACTTGAGGATTTGTCATCCGAACGAAATATTGGTCTTTTCGGGTCGAAAACGAAAGTTAAAAGATGGGACTGAGGTCGGCTACCGAGTGATTAAAGGCGGAAGAGGCCTTAAGATTCCTATTATCGAATCGGTAACCCGTTTGCCCTTGACCACGATTCCCATTGACATCGAACTGACCGGAGCCCTTACCAATGGTCTCATTCCGGTAAACATCGAGGCTATGGCCAACGTCAAAATTGCCGGCAGCGAGCATGAAGGGCTTTCCAATGCCTTGGAGCGCTTCTTAGGCAAAAACATTAATGCGATCTCCCAAATTGCAAAAGAAAACCTCGAAGGGAGTTTGCGCGGAGTTTTGGCCGCATTATCGCCGGAAGAAGCCAACAGCAACCGGTTGGAGTTTGCTGAAAAAATCGTACAACAGGCCAGAGGTGATCTCGGCCGCCTGGGTTTAGTGCTGGATACGTTTAAAATCAAACATCTCTCGGACAATGAAGGCTATCTGGATGCCATCGGTCGCAAGAAAAATGCCGAAGTCAGAAGGGATGCCGAAATCGCGGAAGCCAATGCGCAAGCTGAGTCGCGCAAGGTTGCGGCGGAAGCAAAACGCGTCGGAAATGTGGCCGAAGCGGAGGCCAACGAAGTCATCGTAGAAGCCGAAAACAAACTTCGCATCCGACGAGCGGATTTGGATGCTGAGGCCCAGCGGGTTGAAGCCAAGGCCAAGGTTTCCGGTAATATCGCAAGAGTGGAAGAAGAGCAAAAGCTTGAGTCGCAACGGGTCTCCATGAATCAGAGCAAATATGAGGCAGATGTGGTTGTGCCGGCCCGGGCGGAAAGAGAGGCTATGGAATTAAAAGCTATTGGAGAAGCCGCCAGTATCGTAGAAAACGGCAAAGCGACAGCAGAAGCGGTGAATCTGATGCGTCAGGAATGGGAAAAAGAAGATACCCGGGAGCTTTTCTTAATCCAACAACTTCCGGACATCCTCGATAAAGTCACCCGTGTGGTTTCCGAAAATCTCTCCATTGATAAAGTGACAATAGTGGACAGCGGTAACGGACTTGGCATGCCCACTTACGTCAAAGGCGTTGCCGGATCAATCGTTACCATTTTCGAGCAAATTAAAAATGCGACAGGGCTGGATATCACTGAAATTCTTCAAGCGCGAGACAAAACCTCAGGAGAAATTACCAGATAGGAAGAGAGCAGATTATGCTGCAGCTAAAATCAAAAAAGGATGTCTTAAAAATTGTGAAGGATCGGGACGTGAGTTTTATTCAGATCTGGTTTACGGATATTTTGGGAATATTGAAATCCTTTGCCATCACGCCTTCTGAACTGGAGGGTGCTCTCACCGAAGGCATGGGATTTGACGGCTCTTCCATCGAAGGCTTTGCACGCATCGAAGAAAGTGACATGATCGCCATGCCGGATCCGACAACCTTTCAGTTTCTACCCTGGCGCCCCAAGGATCGCCCGGTGGCCCGCATGTTCTGCGATATTCTGACACCGGATGGCTCCCACTATGCCGGTGATCCACGCTATGTATTTAAGCGGGCGCTTCAAAAGGCGGCCGATAAAGGTTACAAATTTTTCATCGGACCTGAACTGGAATTTTTCTATTTTGAAAGCAGTGAAAATCCAAAATTTATTGATATGGGAGGCTATTTTGATTCACGACCGCTTGATCTGGCCAGTGACTTGCGCAGAGACACGATATTTATGCTCCAGAGCATGGGGATCCAGGTTGAATACAGCCACCACGAGGTGGCGCCCAGTCAGCATGAAATCGATTTACGATTTGATGAAGGTCTTAAAATGGCGGACAAGACCATGACCTATCGCGTGGTTGTCAAAGAGGTTGCCCGCAAACAAGGCGTCTATGCCACCTTTATGCCCAAGCCCATCTTCGGAGAAAACGGCAGCGGCATGCATGTTCACCAATCGCTTTTTCGCGGTGATATGAACGCTTTTTATGATCCATCAGATAAATACCATTTATCCGAAATGGCCAAATCCTATATTGCCGGCATCATGCGACATGCTCGGGAAATTGTCGGGGTTACCAATCAATGGGTAAACTCCTACAAGCGTCTGGTGCCAGGCTATGAAGCGCCCGTATATATCTCCTGGGCGCGGCGCAACCGCTCGACAATGATACGGGTACCCATGTACAAGCCCGGCAAAGAAGTCGCCACTCGCATTGAGTTTCGTTCACCGGATCCGGCCTGCAATCCTTATCTGGCTTTTGCAGTTATGCTGATGGCCGGTTTAAAAGGAGTTGAACAGAACTACGTGCTGCCGGATCCGATCGAAGAGGATATTTACGAGATGGATGAAGCGGCAAGGGAAAAGGCGGGCATTGTTTCGTTGCCGGGAAGTCTTTTTGAAGCCATTCAGGAGCTGGAACAAAGCGAGGTGGTTCGAGAAACCCTGGGAGACCACATCTTCCAGCAATTCATTGCGAACAAAAAAATCGAGTGGAACCGCTTCCGAACCCACGTCAGCAGGTATGAGATCCAAAACTATCTTCCCAAGCTTTAAAAAGGAGACGATATCAATGGTTAAAAAAGTCATTATTTGCAGTGTTATGATGATGTTCATGTTGGGTTATTCTGCCGGCCTGGCAGGGGCAGGTGATGAGGCAGCTGCCCAGACGGTTACCATCGACAAAGTCGCTCTTGATACCGGCTGGACCTTGATCGCTGCGGCTTTGGTGATGTTTATGCAAGCCGGTTTCGCCATGCTGACCGCCGGATTTTCGCGCTCTAAAAATGCATGCAACATGTTGATGAAAAATCTCATGGATTTTTGTTTTGGTACGATTGCCTATTGGGCCGTAGGCTTTGGTCTAATGTTTGGCGCCGGCAATCTTCTTTTTGGCCAAAGCGGGTTTTTCCTGATCGACGCGGGCGATACGTTTGCATCCCTGAGTTGGACCCAGGTGCCTTTGGAGTGTAAGTACTTCTTCCAACTCGTGTTTTGTGCAACGGCCGCAACCATAGTGGCCGGAGCCATGGCCGAAAGAACAAAGTTCATCGCATATATTTTTTACAGCATTGTCATCACCGCCATCATTTATCCGATCGTCGGACATTGGATTTGGGGCGGCGGTTGGTTGACCGAACTGGGTATGTGGGACTTTGCGGGCTCCACAGTGGTGCATTCCACCGGCGGATGGCTGGCATTAGTGGGCGCCATCATGCTGGGACCCAGAACGGGTAAGTACAACATGGACGGTTCTTCCAATGCGCTCACCGGCCACAGTCTTCCCTTGGCCACCTTGGGCACATTTATTCTCTGGTTTGGCTGGTTTGGATTTAATCCCGGAAGCACCATGGCGTTGGTGCGCGATATTGCGCATATCGCCGCCAACACCAATCTGGCCGGAGCGGCCGGCGGCATTTCCGCCATGTTTGCCTCCTGGTGGATGTTTAAGAAAGCCGATATCAGCATGGCCTTGAACGGGGTTCTTGGCGGACTGGTCAGTGTAACGGCTTCCTGTGCCTTTGTCTCCGCTGGAAGTGCCATCTGGATTGGTTTGATCGGTGGTGTTCTCGTGGTTCTCGGTGTCGTCTTTATTGATCAACACCTGCATATTGATGATCCTGTCGGTGCCATCACCGTGCACGGCCTTTGTGGCGCCTGGGGCACCCTGGCCTTGGGATTATTTGCCCAGGATAAATTCTCGCCGGGCACTACCGGCGACGGCCTTTTCTTCGGTGGAAGCGCAAAACTTCTCGGTGCCCAGGCCCTTGGTATGATTTCGGTTTTTAGCTGGTGTATGGTGACGGGATTCCTTCTATTTTATGTGATCAAACAGCTGGTGGGTCTTCGGGTAAGCCGAGATGAGGAACTCCGTGGCCTTGATATTGATGAACACGGAATGGAAGCCTATTCCGGGTTTCAGGTGTTTACGACGTCTTAAGCAAACATTTTAGCGCAAAGCTGAAAAGTGGCTAAAAAGGCTTAGGTATAAATAAATAATAGGGACATGAAATTATGACTTTTTATGCACCTCCAGTGAATAATTTTTGTCCAAGACCATCTTTTCTCCCCTCCGCACTGCTTTGCTGACAGCTGATTGCGTCAAACCAAGCTTCTTGCCGACTGTGGTTCCATCGATGCTCAGCTGCCTGACGGCCCAGTAACAGACCAGACTGCGGGCCTTGACGCGCTGAGGCGCCTTGCTTGGTTGGAAGATCTCCTCAGTTTGCATTGCAAACAAATCGGCCACCCGCCCAATGATCTTATCCACATCATAGCCCAACGCCTGAAGTCGGTAGCGTTGTTCCAGTTGTTCATTTTGCTCTTCAAGCACTGATTTTACAAACTCACCGTCACCCAAAATACGTTCATCACTTTTTAAATGTTCCTGTGAGTGTCGCAGCTGCTTTAAAGCCGCCCAGCCTCCGGCGCTGCGAATCAATCCACCACCGGGGAGCTCCGGCCTTTTGCCCCTTGCAATTCCTTTTTCAACAAAAGCACGATAGCGACTTCTTGCTGAAATAACTCTTTTTGCAAAAAGACTTAACACCTGATCCACATTTTGCCAGTTATTTTCAATCTGATAATTTCGTTGCTTTTTTTAGGAAAACTATTTAGGAGTGACAATTTAATATTGAATTTTTTAATAATAACCCGGGAGGGCCTATAATGAAAAAGATCGAGGCAATTATTAAGCCTTTCAAAATGGATGACGTCAAAGAAGCACTGGATGAAATCGGCATCCGCGGTATGACAACCTCCGAGGTGAAGGGCTATGGTCGCCAAAAAGGACACAAGGAAATCTACCGCGGCGCCGAGTATGCCGTGGACTTCATCCCTAAAATAAAAATTGAAGTTGTGGTTGATTCCGATCAAGCCGATCTTGTGGTGCAAGCAATTCGCCAGGCAGCAAACACCGGAAAAATCGGAGATGGGAAAATCTTTGTGATTCCTGTGGAAGAAGCCATGCGGGTCAGGACCGGAGAGACGGGAGTAGATGCAATCTGATATTAAATAATTAGGAACTTAGATCCTTTTTTTTCAGAAAATAATAGGGAGGAATAAAATATGACACCGAAAGATGTACTGGATATGGCCAAGGAAAACGGGGCCAAAGTGGTTGACTTGCGCTTTATGGATTTTCCGGGCGTTTGGCAGCACTTTAGTGTGCCGATTAACGAATTGGATGAATCCAGTTTTGAAGATGGGTATGGGTTTGACGGTTCCAGTATTCGCGGCTGGCAGCCGATTCACGCCAGCGATATGCTGGTAGTCCCCAATGCGGATACCGCAAAAATGGACCCATTTTATGAAGCGCCAACGCTGGTGTTAATCGGCAACATCGTTGATCCGGTAACCCGGGAGCCTTACACCCGGGACCCGAGAAATATTACTCAAAAAGCCGAAGCCTATCTAACAAGCACGGGTATTGGTGATATCGCATATTTCGGCCCTGAGCCCGAATTTTTCATCTTTGACGACATTCGCTTTGAGTCCACTCGGTTTGGCGCCTTTTATGAAATCGACTCCATTGAAGGGGTCTGGAACTCCGGTCGTGAGGAAATGCCCAACCTAGGCTATAAACCGCGACACAAAGAAGGATATTTCCCGGTTCCACCCATGGACAAGTTTCAGGATCTGAGAACGCAGATGGTTTTGACCTTGGAAAATCTGGGGATCGCAACCGAAGCCCAGCATCATGAAGTCGCCACCGCCGGCCAGGCAGAAATCGATATGCGTTTTATGCCGCTGCTCCAGATGGCCGATCAACTCATGTGGTTCAAATATGTGCTTAAAAATGTCGCCTATCGCAATAACCATACAGTGACCTTCATGCCCAAACCGATTTTTGAAGACAACGGAACCGGCATGCACACCCATATCAGCATTTGGAAAGAGGGCCAGCCGCTGTTTGCCGGCGATAAATATGCCGGTCTTTCCCAGGAGGCATTGTATGCCATCGGCGGCATTTTAACCCACTGCAGGGCGCTGTGCGCCTTTACCAACCCGACTACCAATTCCTATAAGCGATTGGTGCCGGGTTTTGAAGCACCGGTGAACTTGGCCTACTCCAGCCGCAACCGCAGTGCGGCGATTCGAATCCCAATGTATTCCCCGTCACCCAAGGCCAAACGCATTGAGTTCCGCACCCCGGATCCGTCCTGCAACGGTTATTTGGCATTTTCAGCCATGCTGATGGCGGTCATCGACGGTATCCGCAACAAGATCGATCCCGGCGATCCGCTGGATAAAAACATTTACAACCTGCCGCCCGAAGAACTGGCTGAAATTCCATCGGCGCCGGGCTCCTTGGAGGAGGCGTTGGCTTCTTTAGAAGATGACCAGGAATTCCTTTTAAAAGGCGATGTCTTTACCCCGGATGCCATCGACATGTGGATCGAATATAAAACCGAAAATGAGGTCAACGACATCAAACTACGCCCCCACCCGCACGAGTTTTTTCTGTATTTTGATATCTAATTGCTCCTCAAAAAAACAGCAGCCCGCTCTTGATAGCGGGCTGAGATATCCTTCTTATTTGCTAGTTTGTCTGTCCCGGAAATGATCGGATTCAAATTTTGTTTTTGTTTAAGGTCCAGGCCAGGCCCCTATCTTTTCTTTAAAGCGGCGCCATTAGACCAGATGATGCGGGCACCCATTTGCCCGGCAAGGAACCGGCTCTCAAAAGGATCAAATACATCCGTCATCCACGTCAAAATAATACAACGGGAATTCAACTACGATCGTTTCTTTGTCTCCTGAAGAAACTTCTTCCATTTTCAGGTAGACCCTGATTGTATATTCATATGAAACATCTCCAAAAAGCATATAGTCATTATGGTTTAATGGATGTGTCGAGGTGATAAATTTATCCTCCTGGTCGATTATCCTAATCGGAATGTCCACAGTGGTGTTGGGCTTTATTTCAAAATGATGAGAAATCTCCTTATCCGGGACGTCAGGTGAATCTTCATGAGGAATGAACTCAACTGTGTAATGCATTAATTTTATTGAAGAAACATCATCCATATGATCCTTTGCCGTCGAAGTTACCGCGATACTAACATCATCATCAAAATAAGAATAAACATCACAAGTGCCATCCGGCGGACTGGGAAGTATCTTCTCCCACTGCTACGTCGGCTGTATAAGCATCTGCGCCGTATGCGGCATATACGGTTACAGTATCAAAATCCCTTGTATCTCCACCGAAATCTTCATTGTCATCACAAGAAGTTATTAACGCAAAGATGATAACAGATACAATCGAAATAATATTTCTTTTCATAATCTAAATCCTATTCTCGGCAGGTTCAAAAAAATAAAAGCCGCAGCGTCGCAATTGCTACAATCTGTTCGGTTTGTGAGTATAACCGGTACATTGGCACGCATTACATAACGCAAAAATGGTGCCATTGCCTGCTTGCCAGTTCGATTCAAACGGTCATTTTTCCAGTGTGAATTGACGATTTGGACTGTCGCAGGGAGGTGTTATCCACAACTTTCTTCGAAGTGCTTTTCCCGGTCAAGGAGGAGGAACTGGGGAAGCCGCGTTTATGAAACGTAAGGGGCAGGCATTGCAAATTGAACCTGAGCCCGGGCGATATGTTTTTGATGCCTTTGGATAAATTAAAAGTTAAAAAAAATTATGCTACGCGGTCCGCACCGTCACGTTTCATCCAAAGAAACAAATAAACAGATATTTGACACCCTTCTCAATTTCCTTGTCAGATTGTTGACGGCTGCCGATAAAAGCGATAGTCCACCCCATATTTTTGGGCCTTATAGGCGAACTTGCGGACGGTGGTCTGCAATATTTTGGCCGCCAAGGTCACATTCCCGCGGGTGTTTTTGAGCGCGTCGATAATCATTTCCCTTTCCAAGCTGACTACGGCATCCTCCAGTGACATCGCCGGAACCGTATCGGATTCTTTACCGGTTTGCAGGGTCGGCGGCAGATGGTAGCTGTGAATCACTCCCTCTTCGCATAACAGCACGGCGCGCTCGATACAGTTTTCGAGTTCTCTCACATTTCCCGGCCAATGGTATTCCATCATCATGTCGATGGCCGGCGTGGAGAACCTTCGGATGTCTTTGTGATTTTCATCGGCATATTTTTCCAAGAAATAATCGGCCAGCAGCAATATATCGGTTTTGCGCTCTCTGAGTGGCGGCAGATAGATGGGAAAAACATTCAAGCGGTAATACAAATCGCCCCGGAAGGTCTCTTCTTCAACAGCTTCCTCGAGATTTTTGTTGGTTGCGGCAATGATGCGAACGTCTGTTTTGAGGGTTTTGTGGCCGCCGACGCGTTCAAATTCCTTTTCCTGGAGGATGCGCAGCAGGTTGGCCTGCACATCCAGACCCAGGGATCCGATTTCATCCAGAAATAGGGTCCCTTTATGGGCCAGTTCAAATTTTCCGATCTTCTGCTTGATAGCCCCCGTGAAGGCACCTTTTTCATGTCCGAACAACTCGCTCTCAATCAGCGTGGCGGGCAGCGCCGCGCAGTTCACCTTAACAAACGGGTTTTTGGCGCGCTGGCTGTTGTAGTGAATGGAGTTTGCCACAAGCTCTTTGCCGGTACCGCTTTCGCCGCGAATCAGCACGGTCGCGTTGCTTCCGGAAACCTGAGAGATCATTTGAAAGACCTCTCGCATCTTGTTGCTGTTTCCAATGATGTTGCTGATACTGTATTTGTCTTTCAGCACATTCTGCAGTCTGCGATTTTCCTCCCGTAAGCGTTCTTTTTCCATGCGAATGGTTTCCAGTTTGATGACCTGACTGGCAATCATCGTGGCAATCACAGACAAAAGCTTTTCGCCATCCTTCAGGGAGTATGATTCATCAAACGGCTTATCCACACTCAAGGCACCGATTACCTGTTTGCCTTTTTTTACGGGAACACAGATAAAGGAAAGATCCTGATCCTTCCTTTTTTTTCTGGAGCCGGTGCGGTCCAGAAAAAGCGGTTCCTCGCTAATTTTTGGAATGGCCACCGCCTTGCCGGTCTCAATGACGCGGCCGGTGATACCCTCCCCGAGCTTGTAGGTCACGCGCTCCATGGCACTGCGGTTCAAACCGTGGGCAACTTCAATGTTTATCTCGTTGCGCACCGGATTTAAAATTGTTATAGTTCCCCGGACCATGTTCATTAAGTTGGAAAGGATATCCAACACCTTGTACAATGACTTTTTGAGATCCAGGTGCTCATTGAGTGCTTTGGTGATTTCGTACAACAACGTGACTTCTTCAATGGGTTTCATGACTAAAATTTTTATTCAAAAATTTTCGAGACGATCAGTTACGAATTTGTCGAGGTATGGTAAAGATAATACAATTTTGTAATAAATTGCAACAAAGTTATTTTAATTTCGCATTCGACTCGGCTGAGCTCGTCGCTGGCCGCAATCCGAATTTTGCAATCTTGTATCATGATTTTGCACATCGACATGGACGCTTTTTATGCCTCCGTTGAGCAGCTGGATAATCCCTGGCTTGAAGGAAAATGTGTGATTGTCGGGGGAACGTCCAACAGAGGCGTGGTCTCGGCTGCAAATTACGAAGCAAGAAAATATGGTGTCCACTCTGCCATGCCGATATTTCAGGCCAAGCAAAAATGTCCCGACGGAATTTTTATTCCCCCGCGGATGGAACGCTATAAAGAAATATCCAGAAAAATCATGGCCCTACTCAGAGAGTTTACACCGCTGGTCGAGGTGGTTTCCATTGATGAAGCTTACCTGGATATCCACGCCAGCACTTTGCTTCACGGCGATCCGGAAGACATCGCCATCCAGATTAAACAAAAAATCAAAGAAACCGTAAATCTCACCTGTTCGGTGGGGGTTGCGCCGGTCAAATTTCTGGCAAAAATTGCCTCGGATATGGACAAACCCGACGGCTTAACGGTCATATTAGCCGATGATGTCCCCCGGTTTATTGACGCGCTTCCCATCCAAAAGGTGCCCGGAGTCGGCAAAAAAACGTTCCGGCAACTGGATTTGATGGGCATCAAAACCTTGGGTGACATTAACAGGTTTCCCCAAAAGACCTTATTGGATCGCCTTGGAAAATTCGGCAAGCAATTAATTGAGCTTTCGGCAGGCAGTGATCGCTCGAAGGTGACGCCCTACTCCCAGCATAAATCGATTAGCAGCGAGCACACCCTCAGCCACAACACCGATGATAAGAACATATTGAAAGGATACCTTCTCAAACAGGCGGAAGACGTTGCCAAACACATGCGAAAGGCAAGTGTGAGAGGCCGGACAATTACCCTTAAACTGAAACAAGCCGATTTCAAACAGGTGACGCGCAGCACGACGATCAGCAACCCGACTCAGTCTTCCAAAACGATTTTCAAACAAGCGGCGCAATTGCTGGATGCATATAAAATGACGCAAAAAATACGACTGATCGGTGTGGGTGCATCCGGGTTTACATCCGCAGATACTCCGGTGCAATTGGATCTTTTTGATCGGACCACGTATACGGGCAAAAACTGGGAAAAGGTGGATCGAACGGTGGAGAATATCTCCAAAAAATTCGGCCGGGATGCGATCAAGCGCGCAACGCTCAGGGATAAATAATCGTAGCTTCTAGTAAAATCTACAATAATTTTAGATCACAGCAATTATATTGTTATCCGGCGCCTTAAACATTAAATTCCATCTGCCCTCGCGCCCGCAATTCCATGGGCAACAGGCTGCGATAGATAAAAGCGTTTAATGGCGTCGCTAGGTTAACTTCCTGCCCCAAACGCACCACGGCCCCATTCTGCGATTCCAGCTCCGAAGGCCTGCCCGCCATAATATCCCGCTGCATGGATGCGGTTCCATCGGCAGGCAAGCCATCGATAAACGCCAACGTCGTAGTGACGATATCCTCCGGCAAATCTACATTGCGTGCTTTGGCCACATCAAATACCTCCTGCATCACCTGCTCCAGCATGTTGCGTGTCTGAGGCAGGCTGCGAAACACGCCAATGGGGGATCGTGTAACGGCGCCCATCCCGCTGGTTGAAACAATAAATAAAAATTTTCGCCACATGGCCACCTGAATATTGGGCGGTATTTCTGAAGTCACCCCTGACCGGGCAAAAATTCGACGCAGCTTTTCCGCCCGCTCGCTAGGGCGGTTATCCAACTCACCAAAATTGACAAACGGCTCTATGCCTGCATGCTGAATGTGACCTGGCCCAACAACAAAGCTAATGAGGCCGCACAAACCGCCGAGCACATGTTCAGCGCCAAGCACCTCAGCCAATTGTCCGGGGGCTTCGATTCCGTTTTGCAATGGTACCACAAATGTTTGTGCCCCAACCATCGGGCCCATGGCTTCAGCTACTTCAGGCACCTGCCACGCTTTGACCCCGACGATCACCACATCCACAACTCCGACGTCAGCCGGATTATCCGTGGCCTGCACGGGCTGGATAGTGAAATCGCCTTTGATGCTATCCACCTTTAGCCCATATCTTCGCATCGCCTGCAGATGCTTTCCGCGCGCAATGAAAACAACCTGTTCGCCGGCTTGCGCCAACCGCCCCCCAAAATAGCCGCCCACAGCACCGGCTCCGAATACCGCAATTTTCATAACACCTCCTTATCGGGCACTTTTTAGTAAAGAATCCCTCTGCAAAAGCAAAATTTCACTCGACTAACATTTTAATTTCATTTCTTTTAAAATCCCCTCAATTTCGCCTACCACTTGATCAGGTGTCAGTCCGTCCGTCACAACTGTGGCATCAGCATATTTCTTATATAATGGATGCCGTTCGGCGTAAAGGTCTTTTATTTTCTGTTCGGGCGCGATGACGACCCCCCGCGCATCAATATCGTCCAACCTTTTCATAAGGCGCGACAGCTCAATATCGAGGTAAATAACGATACCGCTGGCCTTAAGATGTTTCATTGCCGGATGTCTGTAAACCACACTTCCGCCCGGTGCGATCACATGGGAGGTGACGTTTACGGAAAGAATGTATTGTTGCTCGATGTCACAAAATCCCGAACTTCCCCGGATTCTGATAATCTCTTGCAGACTTTTTCCTTCTTGGGTTTGGATATAAATATCCGTATCCAGGTAGTGAAAATTCAGCCGTTTGGCCAAAAGCACACCGACCGTGCTTTTTCCGACCCCCGGCATGCCGATTAAAATGATATTTTTTTCTGCCTCTATCATATTGAAAAATGAGCCAATTAATGAGATAGATAGCATCTCACGTAAAAAAGTAAACCAAAATTCGGTTTAGCGTTCAAGCGAATTTAAGCGCATCTTTTCTCGCATTTCAAAAAAGCCGACCATTTTTTAGAGGATTCTATGACAAAAAAAAGTGAAAAGAAAAATTCTCGGCGCCGGTATTCCGACCAATTTGATTTTGCCCCTACCGGTCAATTTACAATTAATCGAACCGGGCAGATTGTCCAAGTGAACCAGAGTGGCGCAAAGTTATTGGGAATGGATTTGTCCCAGTTGTTAAACCATCAATTTTATGACTTTATAACAACTGATTTTCAAGATCAATTTGATTCACACTTTAAACAGGTTTTTAAAAACCACACCAAGCAGTGTTGCGATCTGAAGCTTTTAAGAAAGGACGGCCGACCGTTTTATGCTCAGCTTGAAAGCGTTGCGGTAGAAGATGAAAAAGGCAATGGCGGTTATATCCGAACAGCAGTAACGGAGATCACCGATCGCAAATTAGAATCATTGGAGCACAGCGAAGAGCGCTTCCGCTCGGTGGTCGAAACCGCCATCGATGCCATCATTACGATTAACAGTAGCGGTAACATCATGTTCTGGAACCATCGGGCCGAATTGATGTTCGGATATTCGGCTGATGAAATTCTTAATAAACCAGCGACCGTTATTATGCCGCAAAGATTCAGATACGCCCATAAAAAAAGAATTGCACAAGTGGCTTCAAAGGGAAAAACCACCGTTTCCGGAAAAACCGTCGAGCTGGTGGGGCTCAAAAAGGACGGAAGGGAGTTCCCCTTGGAGCTTTCACTGGCAAAATGGGAAACCCATGAAGGTATTTTCTTTACAGCGATTATTCGTGACATCACCGCGCGCAAGCAGGCCGAGGAAGCCCTGCAAAAGGCTCGCGATGAACTAGAGCGTAGAGTAGGTGCGCGCACTGCTGAACTTGCAGAGGCCAACCAAGAGCTGCACCGCCGGATTTGCGAATGTGAATTGGCAGAAGCCGCCTTACGGGAATCCGAACAAAAATACAGCACCCTGGTGGAAGACGCATTGATCGGCGTATATATCATCCGGGATGAAAAAATTGTATTCGCCAATGATAAATTTGCCGATATTTACGGATATCCAAAAGATGAATTGATCGGCATGGATTCCCTGCAATTGGTCCATCCGGATGACAGGCCGCTTGTAAAAAAAATGCGGGAAAAACGGCTGACCGGCGAAAAGGTCCCATCGGAATACGAAATTAGAGGGCTCAAAAAAAACGGCGATATTATATGGGTTATGCGCAGTTACTCGCTGATCAAATATAACGGCAGCCCGGCCATTTCAGGAATTGTGGCCGATATGACGAAACGAAGGCTGGCTGAAGATGCTCTACGGAAGTCGGATAAGGAGTTGCGCATTCTATCCAACCAACTTCTATCTGCTGAAGAAAAAGAAAGAAAACGAATCGCCCGTGAACTGCATGACAGTATTGGACAGGCCTTGAGCGCCATTAAGTTCAGTGTCGAAAATTCGCTTCGAGAGCTGCGCAATGGTACCCATCCATCCGATCTGAAATCCCTTGAGTCCGTGATTCCTCTGACACAAAAAACAATTGAAGAAGTCCGTGGAATCGTCAAGGATCTTCGGCCATCCATTCTGGATGATTTGGGGATTCTGGCTACAATTGCTTGGTTTTGTCGTGAATTTCAAAATGTATATTCGCGCATTCGAATTGAAAAAGAAATTGCTATAAAGGAAAATGATATTCCGCTTCCATTGAAAACGGTGGTTTACCGGGTGCTTCAGGAAGCGCTCAATAACGTGGCCAAGCACAGCCGGGCGGACACGGTTGATCTTTCGATGAAAAAAACACCGTCCGGAATTAAACTCGTAGTTAAAGACAACGGCAAGGGGTTTGATTTGGAAAAAGCGATTGCGCTAAAGCCCGCGGAAAGGGGATTTGGTCTGGCCAGCATGAGAGAGCGGGTGGAACTTTCCGGCGGCATGTTTGATATTCGTTCTGTGATTGGAAATGGCACGACAATCAGGGTGTCATGGGAAATATAATTGAGGAATTGAATCGATTTGGGATTTTGGATTTCGGAATTAAGATTTTATCCTAATTAATCCCAGATCCGAAATCCAAAATCGGCAACTACCGATTCACCAGCCCCTTCCCCATCGCATACACGGTCAGTGCTGCAGCATTGTGCAAGTCGAGCTTTTTCATCAGGTTCGCACGATGTTTTTCA